>JAABUV010007593.1_pt1 | contig 11329 bp, 18 predicted proteins | sample 5559971 | NCBI WGS metagenome assembly JAABUV01 (sample SAMN10711881, study PRJNA513362) | rock metagenome | isolation source: Antarctica rocks | place: Antarctica: Victoria Land, Knobhead nord | collected 2015-12-19
TAATCGTTCGTATCCCCATGCGAACAGCATGATATGAGATTACAGAGCCAAAGGTCATCCGTCGGAACGGAAACGATCGTGCTTCTCCATCAAGAGCGCCAGCGACACTCGATAGTATTATACTATTCATCGTGAAACAATACTTTCGGGAGATCCCCATCACAGCACCTCAATTGACCAACCGGATCACCGACACCCCCATCCTTCCGCGGAAAGCCTCCATCCCCTTCTCCAGCGGCCATATGTTCTTCACGACCGGCTTGAACGTGGAGATACAAGGCTCCTCGAGCGCGTCGCGGCAGTCCACACCGGACGCGTCGACACCCGGCTCTCCCGAGCCCGTGGGGGAAAGGTATTCGAATGCGATGTATTTCGATTCTTTGCGGCGGGATGAGAAGGCGGCCCGAAGATTTCGGATACCGGACGGACGAGAGTGTACTTGACCATTGGCCGACATCGACGCTTCAGGTGGGACGATCGAGACGAGTCTGACGGAAATGTCAGCGTGGCAGGGGTGCAATAGTATAAGAAACGCTCACTTGCCACCATCCTTGAGGATCCGCTTCGCCGCGTCATATGCTCTTTGACGACCTTGTGTGTCGAAGATGTAATCCCATCCACCCTCATCCAGACCCAGCATGACAGCCGCGGGAGATCCCGTCAAGACACCGCTCGCGCCATGAGCCATGCAAGCCGTCTGCGCTTCGTGATGATCGTCACCTCCTCCAATGACTGCCGTAATGTTGACTCCGGCTCTTGACATTGCTTGGCAGACCAGCGCAGCAACCCCAGTATGCGCATCCATTATCACAGCCCGCGAATGGCGGACTAGATGTGTCCGGATGGCTCGGGCAGCGGCGATACCTTGAAGTGGAAGCAGAGCCATTTGCTCGAGAGTCAGAGTCGTAGGATACGGAGCTCTTGCCAAGCGACGACGGTCGCAGAGTATGTATTCAGCGAGAATTCCGCTCTATGCACGTCACCAGCTCCGTCGGTTCAGAGGTCACTGGGGAGAAAGGCAAAGTCACTCACCTTTCGGACATCAACCAGTCCTAGGACGATGTCTCCTCTGACAATCTCCTTCTCCTCGACTCCTACACTCAAACAGCGCCCCACAAAGCTCCGTCCTGGTACCCACTTGCCAACATCTCCTTTCCCCTTCGATCCCAGTGCATTAAGATCGACGTCGTCTATGGCCACAGCGTAGATCTGAATGAGCACTTGCGAGTTGCTAAGTTTCGTTGGCGGCTTGAGATGGGACGAAAAATCGACAGGTGGGTGCAGTTGGTGACGAAGGTGCATTGGGGTTGCAGATAGGCGATGAGCGGACGTCGAAAGGGTGATAGCTGCCATTGTCGAATGGGGCAGACCGAGGACGCGGGTGTTGATCTCGGAAGCCGACTTTGCCGGGTTCAGGGCTTTGTACGCACCCGAGGGCAGGATCATGTTGCTGACGCGGTATAAGCATTGCAAATCGCTAAGGAAGAGACACTCACGTATATCCCCCAGTGCTCTCTGAAACCCGACCGTTTGACTCCATGAGTTGCCCTTCGCCATAGCTGCTGCCTTCCCATTTCGCAGACAACCCGCCATTGCGACGTCCCTGAGCGGACTTGGCTCGTCGTGGAGTAAGCTCTGGCATCTCGTCGTCCTCGTCATGATCGCCTTCGCTATTCAAAGATCTGGCAGATCCGCCAAACATACTGTGCGATCTCTTTGGCATCGCATCTGGTCGACCAGACTGCCGGCTGCGTCCTGTTTCGGATTGTGTCGGTCTGTACGTCCTCGCCGAATCCTCGAGCGACATCTCAGGAAGGAGAGTGAGGGTATCAGGATTCAGAAAGCTAGGCGTGTCGAAGCCGATACGGGATGAGGGCCGGCTAGCCATGTCGTCCGGCATGATGGGTGACATCGGTCGGGAGTGCATCGAACCTGGCGACATCGGGCGCGAGGGGGATCGAGGAGGCCGAGGTATGACTGACGGCGGTCGACTCGGAAGCAGTACATCCGTTCGAGGCCAATGGTTGTCTGCGAGACTCGGCGTAGTGCTCCTCCGAGCCTCCGCGCACGGGTCGATAGGCGAAGGATTAGACAAGGTCCCGACGTACTCCTGCGATTGGCGCAGTTCAGCGGACGGAGTGCTGTCTTGACTCTGATCTTGGCTCGCACTCGGACTCCGGCTTCGGTCACTCCCGTAGTCCTTCTTCGCATATGACCTGCTCGGCTTCGGTAACAGCTCGTCTTCGTCGGATGACTGCGAGTACTCGCTTGGAGACGACCCCGTTGGCTCACGATGTCCGTTGTGGGTGACAGGAGGGGCCAGACCACCTTGGTACCCGCTGTTGAGCAATCTATCGAACGTCATTGGCTGAGATGCCGGGGGTAGAGGCGTAAAGCGCGACTCGCGGGGAGGCGCTTGGAAATGCGCCCATCCTTCATTGCCCGTCGTTGGCATGTACATCACGGGTGAAGAAGCTCCAGATCTCGACGCTGCTGCCGCTGCCCAACCGCCTTTCCCGTACCCGCTCGTACTACTCCGTATGCTGCCCTCTCGGACTGGGCGCGGATCGAACAAAGCTTCGGACTCTGCCATCGAGTCACGACGACGGACAACAAAATCGTCAAAAGGTCGATTCCGGACGGTCGACTGCCGTGATACTGATCGGTGGCCGTCCGCAGATGCCGAGATGCTGGACTTTACCACGGAACGAGGTCGCGAACGATCTCGACTGGTCGCAGCTCGTGAATGCGGCCGAGATGGGGGCCGAGAGTAGCTGCTCTGTCGAGTGTGGCGACCTCTACTAACGGCCGATTCCCCGACGCGCTCAGACTCTTCATCGGCATCCGAGCCGACCTCTCCGGAAGCACTCTCTGCATCAGAATGGTTCACTATCGGAGACGCATCCTGCTGGGGCACTGACGGGGGCGGACTTGTCATCGCCTTGTGCCGGGTCGTTTGTGTGGGTGTCTGTACTGTTGTCGAAGGATATGGTACGCCCATTGCCGGTAACATTCGGGATTGTGGCGGGCGGTCAGGATGCAGGGAAGACAAAGAGGCGGACGCCGTCGATTCAGAGTGGAAGGGCGAGGTCTCGGGGTCTGGTAAGGGTGCTGGAGTTGGAGGTAGGAAGTTGAAGGAGGGAGGTGATGTAGCCAGCGATGAGGGTGGAGCCGTCGTACGAGATCTGACCTTTATTGGTCCCCAGGAGAGCGGCGAGCCAAGAGAGGGGAATGACCGAGAAGTGGGGACCTGGCTGGATCGAGTGTCGGATGGGGCGGACGCGGGTGAAGAATATTGAACTGAGGAACTGCTCGGTAGGGCTATGGAAGCAGGCGTGGGCGGCTGAACGTGGAAAGAGAGGATGGGCATAGCTGGCGCCAATGGCCGTACAGTAACAAGGTCCCTCTCCACGGTGTCTGTGTCTTTTATTGTTGTGTCCGAAAAGTCGAGCGATGTCCGGGGAGTGTGGAACCCAGCGCCCTCATCATCTGTGGCATCCTCTGTAGGCAGAATGACGACGGGCGCTCTCGCTGGACGCTCGATCTCGGCTGGTTCCGGAAGGACTGGCGTGGACGGTGTAAATGAAATCACTCTGTCTCGCGACGCTGCAGAGGAATGTGCGCTGGACATGTCCGAGCTGGGCGGAGTAAGCGGTGCGACGAATGGCGCTGCGAAGGGTTTTTGGACCGCCGTCACCGCTGTTCGAGATTTCGAGAGCACCTCTGGACCAGGCGGTCGGGCTGTAGGAGCTGTGGGCGGGTCGGCGGATGAGATGGTACATGACGAGGATTCACTGCGAGCGGGGCGTGGTTGTGTTTGGAATGTTGGGATTTTGGCATTGACAGGCGAAGGCGAACTCATGGTGACCGGGGAGCTTGTTTCGGTATCGAGAAGCCTTGACTTCACCTTTCGACGAGGAGTGAATGAGGTGTTGGGAGGAGCAGGTGAAGTAGGCCGGACCGAAGCCACGGATGAAGCTACATCACTTCGAGCTTGGGCCTTCTTCTTCCTCCTGGGACCGGTGGATGCTGAGGAGTCTCGCTCGTCCACTATCCTGACAACAGCTCCGTCTCTCAATCCAATACTACTGGCCACCTTCTTCACGGGTTTCGGGAATCTCGTACCCATTGTAGTCTGTAGATCATTGCCGACAGATACGGTCGGTTTCGGTTTCCGAGGTTGGCTAGCCTCAGCGTCCCCTGCAGATTGTCGGTCACCGATTGCTGACACCGTCCCTTTCGCTCTCCGCGGCCAACTGGGTCCGGCTTCTTCCGACCCATCCCGCGACAATCCCCCACGAACATCGTCATGCTCTCGCGACTGGTAGCGGGATGGCGACCGATAGTCCTCCTGCTCCTCTCCCTCCTCTGAAGCTGGTCCGACAGGATGATCCGCCCATGGCGAAGGAGCGTCAGGGTCGGCGTATGACCTAGTCGGTTTGCGCAGGACGGATTGGAAGAAGGTCGGTTTGGGCATGGTGAAAGTGGATGCCAGAAGGCTGCTTACAAGTGCGAAGGCGGTGTGAGACCTCGATTGGCGTCGTTCAGACTATTCAAATCGATGTAGGATGTTTCAGATGCTAGGGAAAGATGGAGTATAATGTCCAGACAACATCTCGGAGTAAGCTTGGTATGCGGATGAAAATGATGAACAGAGGAACGACAACATAGGGACGGGATCACGCATTTGGAACCGGGGATTACGACTCTCGACAAAGGTACGGCTAATTACGGCCTTTGTAAGTCTAGTCTGAATCTGTTAAGAGTATCCTTCAGACTCCTTTCCCACTACATGATCACCACCCCATACCACTTCTCCATCGTCGCTTGCCCATACACTTCCTCCGACCATGCGCGTGAGAGAGAGATCCTGTACCGAGGGTCGATCCCGGCTGCCCGAAATCTCCCCTTCGTCCGGAGATTGGGGCTGCGAACGATAGTCTACCTCCGCAAGAAGGAGCTCAAGGCGGATGATGCTTTGCTACGGTGGGCCAAGAAGTGTGGGGTGGAGATGAGGTGGTTCAAGGTCGAGGCTATGGGGGAGGAGAGTTTGGGTATGGGTAAGACCGAGGTGGGCGAGGTGCTCAAGGTGAGTTCAAAAGCCACCAGTATCCTTATGTACTTAATTGAGCCTTCACACCAGATCATACTGAACCCCTCAGCATACCCGCTATACATCGCAGATATCGACGGTATATCGCACACGACCCTCATCATCGCCTGCCTCCGAAAGCTCCAAGGGTGGCATCACGACAGCATCGTCAACGAGATCTGCAGATTCGAGCCGGGCCACGAAGATCTCCCGCTCATACCATTCCTTACGTCCTACCTCGCCGCATCCGAATCGACTCTTCAGCTCCCACCTCCACCTTACCCTTCTTGGTTATGGCCTACTTCCTCAAGTCCGCCCATCTCATCTCCGATCTCGCGGACGGCGACACGCGAGCGAACCCACACCATGCCACTGCTTGCAATCAACCCGTTACTGCCATTCCCGCACCCCTTGACGGCTCGAAAACATCCGACTATGCGCCTCGCCTTCCCGCCAGCTCCACAAGCTATCCAATCTCCACCTCTCAGCTCTTCCATCAATGCCAATGCCCTGTCCCGTGTATCCTCGCGCCGCGACAAGGCACTTGGCGAGGAGAATCAGCCTCTTGTTCCGCGCATCTCTGCTGGATCATCAGGCATGAGTGACGTGGACGCTGAGTCTTCCGAACCGGGGAAGATGTCAAGGATGGTCAGCTTCAGCCGAGGCCCGCTTTCAGCCGGATCAACCAGTCCCGAGAAAGTCAGCAGGCAGCTCACTCACTCATCCCGTCCAGTATCCGAGGAGGACGAGGAAGAGGAAGAAGCGGCGATCTTGGTGGAGGAGCCGGAGGAAGATCCGCTCGAAGTCGAGGATGAAGAAGATTATGATGAGGAGGAAGAGAAGGAGGAGGAAGAAGTGCAGTCGACTTCGCAGTATATCAGCGCATTAGATCTAGCTGGGTTCGGGTGAGGATGGGAGAGTGCAGGGAGAACGTTCTGCATCTGCTGCCATCTTCTAGCTGCATGATCAAGTTTCCTGCCGGCTCGATGATCACTTTGTCGCCGCTGCCAGCTCGTACATGTAAGTCCCGAGCAGCTTCGTTCCCTGAAGCAGACATCAGCGGAATCTTGCGCCATCTCGTTCTTACGTACTCGAATGTAGTTGTCCCTGTCAAGCTTCTCGTTCGTGGAGTGAGGTCCTGAGCGATAAGATTCAGTGAGGATTGGGAATCACTTCATATGAACGGCTGACCGTCGTCTCCCCGTCCAACGGGCAAAAGGAGAACGTTGATATTGAGGATATTGGCAAAGTCCAAAGTGACGGGAATCGAGCCTGTTCCGAAAGTCAGATGGCATCACAGCGTTCCTAAGCGGATGTAATCACCTCCTTCTCGTATGTAGTCGGGACTTTGACCGTAGACAGCTTCCGTCGCCTTGTGGGCTGCGCGATAAGAGTAGTGCTGAGATTGGTCATGTCAGAGCATACCAGCTATGCAGAACGGCTGACTCACATTTATATCGGCCTGAATATTTCATGATCAAAGCTGACTCTCACCCAGGGTAGATCTCTCAACGTACCAGCCAAGGTTCGCCCGCATTCTGCAAGTAGACCTCACACTTGTTCTTCGATCCAATCTTCTTAAACTCATCCTGTACGAACTTGACGACGAGATCTGTGACACTCTTGACGGTAAGGTTCGGGACCAAGCGAATGGAGAATTTGCCTAAGAGCTCGTCTCAGCGGTGTGTCAAGATCTCTTGCTCACCCTTGACGGAGCAGGGTATCACTGTCTTCGACCCAGGCGCGGCTGAAGAGATAAAGATCAGTCGAGGTGGAACAAGGAAGAGGACCAGACGTACAGAAGGCGCCTTCGATACCGTGAAGGGACAAGCTGGGGTCACCTGTCCGTCGGGGTCAGCCTTTCACCAAACCATTTTGCTCGACTGCTCACGCATTCGGCCCATGAGCTACTCAGTGAGGTGAGCCAGAAGTCATAAAATAGAAATCAAGGCACTTACGGTCGTCACGGGGTCGTCGGTGAAAGTCTGATCAGCGCCCAGCGCAGTTTCGAAATCCTGTACAGACACTTTTCAGGACAGTCTGCTTTCAGATGTACCTCTTGACCAACCTTGATCTGGAAATGAATCGCTTCGAACTTCTTCCTTTCATCATCGGTGACCGGGGCAATCAACTCCTTGACGCCCGGCACAGTGATCTGGCCGTTCGGCTGCACAAGCTTCGACACTACGAAGCGGACAAGTTGTTAGGGGAATAATTCGCCCCGCTCTGATATCAGACTCACTCATGAGGATAAGATCCGTCATCGGTTCATGAACGGATCCGCCGAACACCCCAGAGTGCAGATCCTGGCCTGGTCCCCAGACCTTGATCTCGTAATAGCTGATTCCTCTGAGACCGTAAGTCAAACAAGGGGTCTTGGTGTCGAGCCAGTAACTGTCTAGAACAGCGTCAGCATAGCTTCCCGTACGCTACTTGTATGCGTACCGGAAATGCACATGCAGTCGACGCCTGAGAAAAATTTGTCCTTCTCAGACTCGATGAATTTATCGAGGTTGGTCGAACCGTTCTCCTCCATACCCTCAAAGCACATCTTCAGGTTGATCTGGAGACGCAGATTTAGCTTCCATCACTGGCACGACCAATTGAGCCTTTTCAACACTTACCGGTAGCTCGATGTCGAGATTCTTGTGTGCCTCCAGCACGTTAAGCCAACCCAACACGGGACCCTTATCATCCGTCGAGCCTCGCCCATACAGTTTGCCGGAACCCTTCGGATCCGGAGTAAGCTCGAATGGTGGGTACAGCCAGCCATCCTCCTTTAATGCCGGCTGAACATCGTAGTGCCCGTAGACCAGTAGTGTTTTCTGCGGGGAGGTCAATGTTCACAAACGAGAATAGGAGGTGATGCTTGCCTTCTTAGGGTCTTTGCCGGTTTCTGCGATGACGACCGGAGGGAGTTCAGTGTCCTTGCCCTCGAGTATGTGAGACCCGATAGCACGCTGCTCGGCCTTGATACCAAGAGTTGCGAGCTTCTCTACTAGGAAATCGGACATGGCGATGACATCTTTCACATGTCTAGCGACAGCGGGATAAGCGACCCTTGTGTCGTGGAACTCATCCACTTACCGCTGGTCACCAGAGATACTGAGAAGAAACGACGAACATCAGCAGGAGCTGAAAAGATGCTGCAGGGGTCTGAGGATTGTAGAGCTTCAGGGGGTATGTGTGAAACAAAGGGGACGAACGAAGGAATGGAGACAGCCTTAGCGAGGGTCTTGATATAATCCTCCTGATGCTCGTCCACATATTTGAGGAACTTTGGGTCGGCCATGATGCTGGTGTCAAGGGTTGTCTAGCTTGGAGGAGGCGGATATGGGCAGCTTTAGTATCAGTAGCTTCGCCGCGAGCAATGCGAGATGACCGCGTGGCAGTTCTGGCACTCCAAGATACCGTTCTCAGCCGATTCTGACTCCAAGCCTTCTTCGCAACTCCCGTATTTAGCCATGTCTCTCGATCTGTAACATACTTTCCTCCTTCTACGGTATACTTCTTAATTTATCTCCCCTGATTCTCGATTCTCTTCGCGTAAGATGTCATGCTAACTCTCGAAATGCGCCCTCGCTCCGCACCGCTGAGCCTGGAAGCTTCTTCTGACAGACCGCTTCGTGGCAGTCGGCCTGAGTTCGTCGGCAATTCCCGTCCCTCGTCTCCTTCTTCTGACCAAGGCGCAAGACCTTATAAGAAAAGCAAGAAAAGCAAGAGCGCTTCGAAGCCCGTAAGTTTTGTGGCCCCCTAGCTCGAGAACGCTGCTATCCCGGATGTACTGATCGTCTCAAGCCGACCCAAGCAAGCCGTTACTGATGATTACCAGAGCAAGAAGGTCAAGGCCCCACAATTCATCATCGTTGGCCCTCTGACGCCTCAATCTCTCGAAATATCGTCCTCAAGCGACAGCTCCGGGGCCTCCAATCTCTTCCGCTCCGCTTCGACCAGCGCCGCCTCAAAGATCATGCGCACAAGCCTCTCTCGCGGCTCAATCATCGCCTACAAGAGGTCCAAGGTCTTCCAGCAAAGTACTGTTCCCGCTCACCGTCAGTGCCCGCGGTCGACTGGGTGGAACATTCCGCTCCGATGCCTGATTTGGAGGAGTACGCACCGATGGACGGACAGAGAGCTGGAGCGGACAGAGCTGGATCGGCGAGCAAGGAACAAGGAGACCAATAGTACTGCTGACCGATAGCTACCATGGTGACAAGGTCGTAAGGCGGGTCATCGATCCGCAGGTCCTGGTAAGGAAATTTTCATTTGGCGGCTTTCCTCTAACGCTTGACCGTCAGGCTCGATTACTAAAGCCAGTGTCTGCTGCCAAGTCTGCCTAGGTATGCTTCGTCGGTCTAGACACCTCCCCAGACGCTGGCTCGATCTTTGCGGATCAATCAGCCGAAGCTGCCAATATCATCGCCGCTGTCGCCCAGTTTGAATCATATTCTCGAGGACGAAGACTATGATCCCTTCCTACTACCGGTCGTGACATCTACACCGGAGCTTACTGCTCCGCTGACCGAGGGAGTCTCACCCAAACAATCCCCTTCATCAGCCGCGGACTTTGAAGTCGCAAAATCTCGCGAGCCTGTCTTTCCGAGATGCGATGCGTGCGGCGACAATACGCATTCGGGGAAGATGATGAAGATGCCCCCGTGCGGTGTGAGCGATTCCTATACTACCAGGGCGACCATGCAGACGTTCCGGGGACGCACAGGATGTGGTATGCTCGTCATGCTTCTCATCCTCTGTACGAGCTGTCTCGGTCTCGGTCACCCTTGGGCCTGCAAAGTGTGCGACGTGCATGGAGCAGGTCACTTCGTTCGAGATTGGGGAAGCTCGATGGCAAGACGACCATGGGAACATCAAGTGGCACAAACAGACACTGGTGACGGTACCGCCTTGATCAAGCCTATTCCAACAGACTCGGCGAGCGACATACAGACAGTGGTCCTGCGGATCGACCATGTCGCATGGGTATCTTCGCTTTCTTCCCTCTTGAAATGCTGAACGGAATACCAGGACATCACGCCGGCTATCGTCAAGGCCTTTCTACCTGTGGATGCCCTACCCTATGATCACCCTCAGCCGATTTATATCCTTCTCGATCACTTCAACGGTAAGACCAAGGACTGCCTGGAAGTACAGATAAAACTTGCTGACCACTTCACCGCAGTACGTCGAAACCGCTTCTCCGCAAGCCGCTCGGCAAATCCTCAAATCCCGACAGAACAGCTCTCTTCCTGGCGGTCTTCTGACCGATGGACGCAAACGACCCGTCACGATCAGCCTCGTCTCCCACGCGGATCTCATCGCCGACGTCTGTCTTCCTTTCTACTTTCAAATCGGTTTGATCAGTCGCATTTGCGCCCGAGATCCTCGCAAGAGCTCCTTGGCCTGCTCCTTGGCCTGCTCGCTCTCTGCCAAGCGACCATCTCCACGCCTTTCAGTAAATATGACGTCGGGCGTCGCGATGAATGGGATTGCTCTTTTCGTCAAGTCAAGGCATGGACCGTTTAGTGCGCTGATGTCGATGATGAGCAAATTATTGAGGGAAGGAAAGCCCCGCATATTGGTATGTCTTTCGTAAGTCCTCAATCAACGCTCGAGCAGGGTACTGACGGGATTTCTAGATGTAGCATCAGGTTCGATCCGCTACTTTTTGAGACAGAGCTTTCACTGACGAGCACCGGCGGTCTCCCTCACCTTCCTCTTCCACCACCCCACACGGCTGTCCTCATCATCTGGTCCATTTGACAGGCGCCATCGCCGCCCTCGCCAACGCCATCTTCCGAAACTCCCACCAACAAACAACATCGAGTGCCTCGCCAGCAAAGCGCCCGAGCCAGCTCGAAGACGAGGCCGTTCTCGAGTACAACAACATGTTCAAGACGTGCTTCGGGATGAAGCCAGCCGTCACATAGGTCAAGGAGAGACACTTTCGACTTCTCCTCCATTTTTGGGACACTTTCCTCTTCGCTTAGCTTTCCCTGTTTTCCTTAATCGCCTTCACATACGTTCACATCCACCTCTCATACCAAGCATTGATAGCAGATACCTCCACCATGATACACTCATCATCATACCCTTATCATTATCCTTCATCACGACACCTTTATGATATAGCCCTTCGCCCTAATACCTTCACCCAAGCATTCACATTCAAGCATGCACATCACCATGCAAGCAGCATCCATCACGTAGACAAGCAGGTCACCGGGCAAAGCGCGTTCA
>JAABUV010007595.1_pt1 | contig 11328 bp, 13 predicted proteins | sample 5559971 | NCBI WGS metagenome assembly JAABUV01 (sample SAMN10711881, study PRJNA513362) | rock metagenome | isolation source: Antarctica rocks | place: Antarctica: Victoria Land, Knobhead nord | collected 2015-12-19
TGTACGCTTAGCATATTGGATGCGTGTAGGATGTGGCTGGGGAATAAACAACAGGGACCAGGAAGACAAGAGGGAGGAACTAAGATAAAAAGCGGTTTGGTTGCTTGGCGTGTCGTGGGCGTTTTTCCTTTTCATGGCATCTTTTTGTAAACATACTCAACATCATCACGGAGAATTGCTGTACTGCTGCTGTGTTGCCTTGGCTTTACGAACCGCTCGGAGAAAGAAGGTCTTGTGGTTGTCGATGAGAAAAAAGGGGCAAGAAAGGGGACTTTTTTCTCTTTTGACAGTGGGAATCAATTAAATTAGAAAACGTTTCCAATCTACGAGTACCTACAGTACTAACCCCCATCCCCCATCTCCCATCTCCCATCTCACAAACTCCCAAAAACTCCCACCCCCGTCTGCAGGTCGCCCCACCCACAGTAGGCTAGCCCCACACTGGGGACAGACACCTGGCTGAGAGTCATTGGCGCCTAAGGCACCGAACTGAAACATATGGCGGGCTGTGTAAAGGCTCTTTCTTACTCATCAAACGTTTTGGGGGTGTGTGCTTCTTCCCATTCGTTGCAACTCGGTCGAATATCGACGGAGAGATGTGGTTTGCTTCGTCGTGATTTTGGTTCCGAGTCACTACTTAGCTTCCCGGCTGCAGACTTCGCATCTGCAACGGCGTAGGGCGGGACGTTTTGATTGGGGGGATTTTTTTATGTTAGAATAGTTAGTTATTTACAGGTGCGGGCGCTTCGGAGTCGTCGCCATCGTCCTTGAATGGCCAGATCTGCCAACACCGCTGCTTGTCCTCCGGCTTTGCTTCGGTGAGCATTTGGATCCTCCATTCCTTGTTGAGAGCCGCGGCGCGATTGTGATTCTCGGGGTCCGTGCCGCCCTCTCCGTCGATGCCCAGTGTACTCCTGATCGTAGCAAGCACTTCGGCGGCTTCATTCCATTCCCTGCTCTCCTGCGTGGCAGATCGCACTTCCTCGTCCGTGAACGAAATCGGACAGGCACGTTCTCCGACAAGATCGTCCCATTTGGAGTGGACTCCGATCAGGGCTGCTCGAAGGTTAACTAAATCACCATCCCAAGGCATGCCCGCTTGCTTGATCAGATATTGTCGCATGTTCAGGTATGGGAGCCGAAGCGCCCGCATGTGACGTTCACACTTCAGTCCCGTAGCCGCGGTGTAATAGAGGTTTGCCTGTTTATGCTTCAAGTTCATCAAAGCTTCTTCCTGTTCTCCGGGATTCATCTCCTCGAAATTATCGTCGAGTTTCGGCTTCTCCAACGTCTGTGGACGCTCTGGGTCGTGGTCACAAAAAACTGGGAATCCTGATTGGAGAAAGAACGGAAGTATTGAAGCACCTTGCCAGTCAATGATACCAAGTATGTCCGTCGATTGTGGGCGTAAGAAGATGTTACTTTGGTGGAGATCAGGATGTCGGAGGGTTGGTGAGGCAAGGTCTTCTTGCTTGGGTACAAGATAGGGGGCCACAAGACCGTATTGTGAAAGTAAGGAGATATGATCTTTTGGTTCGATGTTTTGCTCCGAGAAAGAGAAAAAGAATTGCCTACGCTGCGGTTGTCCAAGCTTAACAGTCCAAGCCGCTTCTCGTTTGCCAATAGAGGTCAAATAATCCTCTGAGCGAATCCCTGTGACGGTTCGATCAGTAGAGTATTGCGTGACATATACGGGAAAACAAACATGGTCCGCGGTCTAACGTCATTTGGTCCCGCTCCTCTGCCCAGAATGATCTGTTTGCGATAGGCCCGATACCAAATTGGTCAGAGAGAAGGTCCACGCCATTTTGCTCGTTTGGTTTATTCTCACGAACCTCTTCTTCCAAGTCCTCTTTGTAGTATAAGCTCCCGTGTTCCGAAAAACGAGCTGAAAAGAGCCGACTCTCGATGTCTACAATTTTTTCGATGACTTCGGCGAGTTCCTTCGTGGAAAGCGATAACCAGCGAGAAGCAAGACTTTCTCCTTGCATCTTCTCCATTATGATGTACTCTGCACCGACAGGGTTATCGCCACCAACCCGGGAGGCCCACGCAAATACCCTTGGTGCTGGTATGTCCAGTCGAGTACGGAGAAAGTCCATGGTTGCAACCTCGCTCGCGGTCGTATAGTGAGCCGGTCCAGCGATAGGTGTAGGGATCCGCGCGATCACCTCGTATCCATCATCCATCGTAAGAAGAAATATCTTATTAAAACCACCTTCAGTGACCTTCATTATATCGACACATCTGTCTCTTCCTACCGCCATCGCTGCGGTACGCATCAATTCGGATACGTTGAAGCGAACATAGCGCTCGGCCATGCGCTCTTTTTCGTTGAAGCTTGTCAACCGTATTAGAAGGGTCACGGCCAATTCTTTGTATGAGTTGCTTACATCCATCTCCGAGAAGTATGCCGAAAGAATGGTTCGTATATGTCACTGGGAGAAGCATGATCTTCTGATGACCTCATGTGCGCATGTTTTCGAGCCTTCCTCGAATAATTTCGATGCAGATGAGAAGATAATGATAGGACTGTTGATCTGCTGGGATGTGTCAGTTGAATGGCGCGTGCAAGGGTGAAATTTATCAACGACATGATCAAATGGAGATTTGGAGTTGAATGACGTGCCGACAAAACGGCGGATAAAGGTCTCAATTATGACTATCCTCAATTTGAACTGACCTCAAACTCAGATGCGACCACGTCTGCGCCTCTTTAACCTCTGTGACTCATATTCAAAAGGCCATATTTTCCACCCTCCGTCTTCGCCCATTGATTTGATTATCGGTGCTTTTTCGCACTCCACCACAGCCCGGACCGATTGAGGTCGAAATCGTTGGATTTTTTTCTTTTTCTTTTTCTAGTTTTTTTTTTTTGGGAAAATGGCGAGATGGGTGGGGGTGTAGATGTGGATGGGATGGGATGTGGATGTGGATGGATGGATGGATGTGGATGGGATGGGATGTGGGATGTGGATGGATGGATGGATGTGGATGTGGATGAAGAGATGGGGATGTCGATGGGGATGGGGGATGTGGATAGGGAGACAGGGCAAGGGGGAGAGATAGAGAGATAGAGAGAGAGAGAGAGAGAGAGAGGCTGTATGTATGGGAAAGGAAAAGAAAAACAAGCGAAGCGAGCGAGCGAGCGATAATCCATCAGAAGGGGGGGGGGATGTTGGACTTGGAAATGTTCCGAGGTCGGTGGCCCAGAAACGGATATACGACATTTTACTCACGGCTCACGGGTGCCACCAAAGGGGTCGTGGTTAGATTTCCGAATATTCGTGCATACATCTATTACATCAAACTCCATCCTTCTATCTAGCAAACCCCCCTCACTCCACTCTGCCCTATCATAACATACCAATCCCATCACCCGTCACCCGTTCCCCCAGCCTGTCCTATTCACATCATTCGTTCGTATCCCAATCGCGCCCCCCTCCCCTTCCCCTACTCAAACCGCCCACCGCGCAAAGAGACTCATAGACCACGTAATTACAAAGTGCAGGATCTGCAGTCCCGACAATATAGGCATGGAAGATCAGTAAGCCCATACATGTCCGGGATAAATTGTTGGAAAGAACAAGGGAAAAGTGGTAGAAATAGAAAAGATGACTCTCGGAGAATAAGAAGAAAATATTGTAACAAGCCGAGACGTCATGGCGCTCGTCGAACTGCCCGACATGAATCCCGAAAGTGTGCATGCGTGTATGGCGTAGGAAACTGGAGCAAGCAACAGAAGAACTTTTCGTTGAGGCTGCCCTGTTCGCGAGCTCAAGCGAGTGTTTCCCACGGCCGAGAGAATAATCGCGCATATGTCTAGCAAAGAACTGTATTGGGGTATTTGGACCATCTCGATAACAAACATAAAGTCGTTTTGTAACGCATGCGGAACACGGCGAAAAGCAGCTCCATCTATATCGGTTGCCGTAACAAATGATTTGTAGAAATCATCTGACTCGGTGCCGGCATACCGCCTTGCATTCGCATGGATACCGGAGCCATGGTCGCCATGGAGCTTGGTATATAGTTGTTGTGCTGTTCCGGCGGCGGTGATTCTTCTTCAAGGGCACCAAATTCATTCTCTTCAAGTTCGAGGTCTTCGTCGCTGTATCGGTTACCGATTTCGCCACCGTCAGGGTGAGCTTCGTGGGTGCGACGATGTCTGTCGTGCGGGTTAGCGAACGAGCCTGCCGCCTCGCGATTGGCAGAACTTACTGAGCTAGATTGTCTGATCTGGAAAAGGATTTGCCACAGTGGGGACAGCAATACGGTCGCTCCTGAGTATGCGTTCGTACGTGTCTAAGCGCCGAAATATGTCAGCGGCTGCAGCCATCTTGCAAGAGTAAAAATAGCTACAGTTTGCGGGACGTACCGTTTTAGGTGCTCCAACCTCTTGAAGAGGCGTCCACACGTAGGAATGGGGCAGGAATGTGATTTGTGTGGGTATGGACCCAACTCCATCATCGTAGCGCTTCTAGCTCGTCGTATAGGGCCTGGGCGATCATTACGGGTGGCTGGACTACCATTGAGCGTCTGCGGATGTGTGTTGTCTTGTTGGTATTGTGAGTAATCATCCTGAGGTTGCATCATGCCCATGTTCGGAGCCGGGCTCCCTTCCAATGTCGGTAACGGTGTGCCGTTGCGAGACAGCTCGAGCATTTCCTTGTGCTGCGCGACCATGTTTGCGTAGCCGTTTGGAAGAGCTGGTGGGGATCCGTCTCGTTGCTCATCGCCTTCGGCCATTGGTCCGACAGACGCGGAGATCGAGCGCCGAAGGTCGCTTTGACGATGGACTTGATGTGCCCCGCCATTTGGTGTGGCTCCGACAGCAGCAGCCGCGGCAGCGCCAGGCGGGATAGAGGACCGTCTTCTTCTTTGCTTGTACGTGGGCGAGCCTTCGATGACGGAGTAAACATTGGCCGGAGGATACCCTCTGGCCGTCGAAGAGAATTGCCCTCCTGATAGATTTGAAGGCGGCAACTGCATCATGGAGTTGAAGTTCTGCGACGAGTTGACATCCGGAATGGCGGTGTAAAGACCCGTATCTTCATTTGCAATGTATGCTGGCTCCGCGCCCAGCGATTGCGCAGGCTGAGGTGGAGTGACCGGCTCGAACGAGATGCCTCGATTGCTGTAGTCTTCATATTGGGACGAGACAAAGGATGGCGCTGGCGAGTATTCCATGTACGTAGGCATTGAGGTATGTCTCTGATGTACCCTCGTAAGTGGAATGCCGTTCCGATCGTACTGTAGCTGCCCGTAATCCTGCTCCCGCTTGACGTAATTTGCGGCCACGGCAGATGGCATTTGAACTTGGGAAAATGCTCCCATCGAATGGCCGACCTCCTCCGTCACTGTCGGCATCGTTTGGGGGACTAGTTGCGGAGGTGGCATGGAGTCCACAGCGCGCATAACCGGAGAGGTTGACTGCGAGTAGGCGGAGCTCGCGTTGGCCGAAAAAGACGACGTATTTGCTTGTTGTGCCTTTGTAAGCTGCTCAAAGAGCGATTGAGAGGAATCAAACTCGAACGAGAGAGCCGGTTCGTTCACAGCCATCGTTGTAGCCTCTTGATTCATTTTCTCTCGCTTCAAGTCTCTCTCCAACGCATCGAGGAATAACCGGTCGTGGGGCACACTGTACCAGTAGAATACCTTTTGCTTCTTCTGCGTGCGGATGCAGTTGTTTTTGTACATAAAGTCAAGGAAAGGACTCTTGGGCTCTTCGAGGGACGCATCTGTGCCAGATTTGAGGTTGCGCAAATCCGAGAAGATGCCCTCTTCGAATTTCTTCGAGTTCTTGACTGGTCGCCCAAACGCTTGGAACCGGAAGGACAGGCATCTTACGATGTCAGTACCGGAAATGTGAAATAGGTTGTTCCTGGTGCGGGTCAGTCTCCATCACGTTTGACAACTGCGACGCCTGCCGACTCACCATAGAACGCAAGAAACGTATTCGCCAGTCGGCAGCAGAAATCTACGTATATACTGGTCTGGAGTCCAGTCGACAGGCGCAGATATTAGAAAGTATTTTACTGTTCCGCGCGTTAGCCTCAGGACCACAACCTGCTTCCCTCGAGTGCAGCGCAAAGGTGCAGAAGCCAAGAACGCTGGCACTGGAAATGTCACAGTAAGGTGTACTCACGATTGTCAACTTGTTGAAGAGCAACCTGGGCATCCTGCGGTAAACTTTGCTGAGCAGCATCTGAGAGCATGAAAGTTTCCGGCTTTTGCGGCGGCGCCATGGCGGCGCTGTTCTGCGAGTGCATGCTCATCACTACGTCCTGCAATCAAACGATAGGCAACGAAAGCCGGCGACTTGGATATGAAGGGCAGTTCGCGCGCGATGCGACTCGCAACGTTAGAGTCGGCCACGAAGAGAACACGGGGACCCGGATGGTCAGTGTCCGTCGATAATTGGATCTAATCGGGGGGGTAGCTAAAGCGCAAAGGTAAAAGCGACAGTGGTGTTTTGAACCAAGGGGTCAAAGGTAATGCGGAGGTTCCAGCCTCGAGGCGTCCTGACGCTGGGGGCGGGATACTGGCGAAGAGTCGGGCCTGCTCGGTAAAGAATCTCCAAACCGTCGAATTAGGTAAGTGCGAAGGGTGAGAAACGTCGAACGGAAGCGATCTTCAAAGACCGTTTCAACGTTACTCTGACGTGAGATGGATGAGTGTTTGAAGAGCTGCGACAGAGGGAGAGGATGAGGTACTGCGGAGGGGTTTGTAAGGGAGTAGTAATTCTGAAGGGCGGTAACTTTGGGGGGGTACTGGTGGGTGGGAAGAGGAGCACACTAATGTTTTGGAATTTGAGAAGCAAGTTTGGGGCGGGACGACTTGTCCAGTTTCCAGTAATTATTGGGGGTTTGGCGTAGACTGTAGTTGGCGTAGTTGGTTTGACGGTTGCCAGGGATAAAGTGGAAACAAGCGCCGAGGAGGATGGGAGACCATCCAGGGGCAAGGAATCGAGTGGATGATGGAGGAAAGTGGGGAGATATCGGTGGGCTATAATAAAAGGCCTTGCCCGACTAATACATAACCTTTTTTCGAACGGTACCTGTACCTGTCACGCTGTGTAAATCGTGCTGCTTTAGAAAGAAGAACTAGGTACGACTGGCGGCTGGTAGGTCGGTGGTTTAATTATGTCAATCATTTGTTGCTTCGCTCTTCACTTGATTCGGCGTGAAAGGATCTGGATTAATCTTGCTCGCGCCGCACCCTAAGGTACTTACGGTAACAGTCACACTGGATTGGGGTGAACGGGAAGTGATTGTTGAATCGATTGCGTGAGGGTCGGTAGTAGAAGTAGAATTCATCGTTACTGATCATGATACTCGTCGTAAATGACGGGAGGTCAATTCACAGGCATGAGAAGGTATGTAGAGTCCCGTCGTAGCATATGCTTTCTTCTATACCCGCCAGATCTGAATCGGGAAAGGCCTCTTTGCTGACGTGGATAAGCACTGTCAGTGGTCACTAGTCACTACGGAGTACTTCCGTACTGCCCCCGCAACTCAATTGTTAAAGTACAGTAATGATCAACATCTGAACAATGACACGGGAAAGAGACGAGTCAAGTCTCTGTCCGATGATTGGCTCGGAGGTAATAAAAGATACATATGATGATATGAAGGGGATCAAATCACCTTCGCGTCATTGCATGCAAGCCAGACGTTCTAAATTTGGGCCCCCCCGCCACTCGCTTGGGTTTAGTGGATATGTATCATGCAGTCGATTGATGAAACAGTCTCAGGGATTTCACTTGGCGTGCTTCACAGTTCAGACAGGAACCAAAGGAGTCATGTCGCCGTGACTTCATCGTCAATTTGCAACCGGGCCCCGGTCTTGCCATTCTTTGATGGATGGCAGTTCCATGAAGATACAAAGGCCTCCTGTGACCGCTGATGGATTCGTAAAAGAATTATCCATTTCAGAGTATGCGACTCAACCATGAACAGTGAGACACACCAGCGCCCTTTTGCCTGCTGCGTGTCTTGCAAAAGCCAGCACTTTTCTTGTCTTGCAATCCATGATCAACGGTAGCCAACCACTGATGGCCTGCCCGCAAAAGTCTCCAGCAGCGTACAGCCACCAGATCGGAATCAGATAGTCAGTACAAGGCTCGCTGCATGAACCCGTGTCCATCATCGATAGAGGTCAGTGTTCGCTCCGGCGCCGTACGCACTGCACAGCAGCATCCCTTCCGGATAACGACCATGTGAGGCTGAGCCTGAACATACATCGCATGCTGTACGGTCTCGGTCATATGCCATGTGCATTCAAGCTGCGATGGTGATTCCTCGTGCTGTACGGAATACACATGTCCCGCCATAGGAGCGGAAGGGCCATTGCTGTGCCGTCGGTCGCAAGGATGGATGATGACAGCACACTAGGTGCAAGGGAAGGACCCAAGGATGAACTATGTAAGGTCGAAAGTGCACGAACGGGGGTGTTTACCTTATGACTTGCCTCTGATTCCAATTCCCTGGTTGAGCGTCCTTGTACTTCCGTACCTCCGTACGGAATCATGTGTAGAATACCGTAACATTCGCATGAATCGAGCCGAGGTTCTGGAACAGAGATCCCCGCCGCCGCCGCCTTCTTTTCAGGGCCAGTATGATCGACGCGCTGAAACACTCTAACCGCGCCAACAACAACGCGCTGAAGATGGAAAACCCTCTTCTGGACCACCATCGGCGGGTTTGATGCGAACTCTGTATTACAGTATAACCTTATTGTTTCTACTCGTGACGGCAGCGACACGTGGGAGTAAAACATATCCAACATATCCACCCAAGCGTCTCGCTGAGGAGATCGAGAAATACCACAAGAATCCCCCTGGCCAATCAGCTGCAAGTAACGACAACGGCGTAGACGCTGTGTGAAATGACAATGCTGTAGCAGTCCCAATCAACTTCTGGTGATGCCTGTGCCTTCCAAAGCACCTACAGCTTTAAGGCGCAAAAGCTGTCCCAGATCACGACGTAGCATGATTGACGGTTCAAGCGTTTACTGTGCGACCATCACGCATTTCTCTCTTCTCCATGATCGAAGTCTCCTTTCATGCCGTGCCGGAGATGTTGCTACTCCTGGAAAAGTTGGTTGTGGAGCCTGAACACAGAGCCCTTCAAACGAGACAGACCACCATGCAAAGCGATCCTCTGACGAACTACTACTGTGAAGTCCAGTTGCAGATGCGGAAAATGAATGGAAACCTCTTTCCTATTGAAGAACGAGTTAGTGATCCCTGCTTTAAGTATGTAGATATGCTTATGCAGAACGGGGTCACACGTGGGGTCTGATTCTATGAGCCCTCGGCGTACTCGGACCCCAAGCCTTATACACGATGCGATTTGGATCCATAGCTTCGTCTCAGGAAAAGCCTGACTTTTGTTCTGCGACCATTCTGGGTTTATGCCAATTAGGTTACCTTTTCCAGTTGAGTCTCTTCCAACTGGATTGCTATAGAAATCAGGGGCAATCCTGGCTGGTTGATTGATGTCATACAACATTGTCTCCCGGAGGGAAGGACAGCACTGGCAGAATGCGGAAAAGGTATTCCCACTTATAGACTTCACTGTCTGACGGTATTAAGAGACGTCTCCATCGCCGTGAGAACCCACATTGGACATTCGACTCGGAAGAAGTGCTTGTCGCAGGACTTAAAACGAAGGTCAAACATTTTGCCGCCTAGGTATACTGAAAATTTGACAGCTCAAGTTCGATAGCTACAGGTGCATTCTCAACAATATCAGGCCCCCAACGAGCACAGACCCCATAACCGCTTTCTTCCCGTCTGGTAGTGCGGAACGCAGACTACGTATAATTTCTAAAGCTTCTTTGTTGGATCTTGGATAAGCGGCGTTGCCAATCATAGAGTGACCGATGTAGCCCCCGGTACCAATGTGGACTAGAAGCCATTTGGGTTGGAAGACCATTCCAGACCACTGTCTTGATCCCTTCCTAAGGGTTGCCAGTTTAGGGCTAATGATATCTTCGACTGCTGTTGGAGCACAGGCCGCACGCTGGGCACTATATTTCATGCCTGGGCACGTCTGAGCCGAACCAAGCGTCTGTGTACTCAGTATCACTGCGTCGGAAAAAGCTCGTAGCTTAATGTATCGATAAGTGTCGTCCCGAGTCGTCTACCTCCTTCCCTTTACTTTCAATGTCCTCTTAGGTCCCTCAATGTCCGCCACATCTTTCTTGCTGAGTTTGAGCATCCCGCCATGGAACTTGCCAACGCTCGGTGCCCCGACACCTCGTTCCCTTCTTGCTTCAGGCTTCTTCTTTCCTTTCACTGCCTTCTCTAAAATGATACCGTTCTCTTTAGCCTTTTTTCTCCGACTACCATCCTTTTCAGCAGCTTTAGCAATTATTCCTTTTCTCTGCGCTAAAGGCATTTTTCGCTGGGTATATATCGACGATTTTGACCCTAAATCTTGGAGACGCAGGTCCAGAGCTTTATGTCGGGTTTGGCCAGATAAGGACAGAGAGGACTGAGACTCTAGAAGGTGAGACTCTTTCAGTAGGCGTTGCAGTGAGAGATCTTTTTTCAGATTTTCGGCGTCAGTGGCTGCCTCTTTAGAACCGACTTGCTCGGGCGGTTTCCGTTTGGCTGTCGATGTCGACTGGGTGACGGTAGATGGAGGCTTGGTTGACTTGGAAGTAGAAAAGGTCAGCTATCACTCGGAGAAATGGAATTTTTGGGGCCCATACCATAAACATCTTCAGCTCTTCTTTCGGGACATCAATCCTAGAGCGTTGTAGTAACTGGTAGCGAACAATCTGTGCTGGTTCTTCGTCCTCTTCTTCAGGGATTCCAGTCCAGTCTGATTCTGTCTCATCGTTCGGTGGTTGAACTTTGACATCTTGCCGCTTGTATACTGCCTGACGTGAGGCTTCTAGTGGTTTGAACTTGGCCTCGAAGTGTTGCTGTAGCAAAGATTGTAGATGCTGAGAAGCCTCTGTGTCAGTTCTTGGGTCAGCATCGGCACCTGGACTCAGAACCTGGTCTCTGCGTTTCCGCTTGCCCAGTATTGGTGTCATTGTGAGGGTGTTGACAAAGGAGAGTTAAGGCATGGTTGGTGAATGGTGTGCATAAACCTGTGGAAGTGAACTGTATCGGAGTCTCGGGATGATCCGCCGCCGGCCACTTCGGCGGACTACTGGGGCCTTGCAATCAACGTCTACTACAATTATCGCTTCAACAGCCTCACTGTACACTATCCCTACGGTCGGCGCCGACCACTTGAAGACAATCCTACGTTCGCTTGGATATCACACCCGTTCAAAGCCCAGCATTCGAGCTCCCGCCCACCTCCC
>JAABUV010007596.1_pt1 | contig 11327 bp, 9 predicted proteins | sample 5559971 | NCBI WGS metagenome assembly JAABUV01 (sample SAMN10711881, study PRJNA513362) | rock metagenome | isolation source: Antarctica rocks | place: Antarctica: Victoria Land, Knobhead nord | collected 2015-12-19
CGCCCGCGGCAGCGCCGCCCGCGGCGCAGGCCGGCGGCGGCCTCGCAGCGCGGAGCGGGCCCACGCCGCGCGCAGGGCGCTGAGCGGCCGGGCGCCAGCACGCCCGTGTGCCCTAGAGCCCCGGGGCGTGTCCCGGGCATGTTGGATGTCTCGCGCGCGCGGTGCTGGACGCCTGCTGGAACTTATGTAGATCGGGGAGTGCGTGATCTTGCGCGTTCATTGCGAGCGGTGGTGTATGCAGTCCCATGTGCGGCTGGCCATACATGGTCGGCCCTGTTTGATAGGCCAGGCTGAGCATTGTGAGCGCTGTCGAATTTGGCGGGCGTGCCATGCAGCACCCCCGGGTCATGTGCGGCGGATGTGCTGTCCAGCTGGACGCGCCCCGCGACGTGGGGGCCAGGTGCATGCGGGCTAAGGCCAGACCTCCGTGCACCTGGCCGCAGGCGGGCGCCGCCTGCTGCTGCCTGGCTCCGGCCGATTGTTGTTTGCGCACTGTACGCAGGTTGAGCTTGTCCCACACTCACTTTCATTCCGTTAGGACGCGCATGGGAATTGATCATTGCTGTCTCGTATTCAGCCTGCCGCCTGGTCTTCAGGCACTGTTTCGTCTCAGTTGATCAGGGCGGGCTGGGCAGCGAGCGCGGATGTGTATCACATCCAGATGCATGCATGTTCTTGATGCAAGATATTTTGTCCGCCTGAAGCTGGTCTGAATCTTGCGCTGTCGGCTGTGCGCCTGCGCCCGGCGCGCCTGTGGCTTGCAGGCTTGCATCTGCCCATATGAACCCAACCTTGGGAGATGATGTTAGGCTTAAGTGCTGTTAGTGCCGCGTTATGGCAAGCCTGGGGGCGCGCTGTAAAAGACACTCTGCGCTCACATGATTTCCTTGAGTGGGTCAAGGCAGCTGTACTACACCTTATAGCACAGCGCGTTCGTCCGCCTCTGTGGTGTGTGAGCTGTGTACGGCCGCGGGCCTCTGCAGCTGGCCTCCTACACTGCACGACATATCGCGCTCGCTTGGAGCAGCCGCTTCGGCCCGCAACCTGACAGTTGGCTGCAGACTCTCGGATGAGTAAAGCGCAGGATGCCGATCACCGATTATCAGGACGCAGTTATTCATGACACATGCATGCGCATTTCATGCCCTAGGAAAATTTGAAATGATTTGAGGTTTCCGACCTGATGCAGCCTGCCCGTCAAGAGCGCGGCCCATACGACGTACTTGGGGCCGGTTGCCTGTGCAGCTCGCTGATCTGGCATGCCACAGCCCCGAACGACATGAGAGCAGCGGCTGTGGCGGCTGCTGCGACGCTGCTGGCCTGCTGCTGCGTTGCACCCGCTCTAGGGGCCGCGTTCGACGTCGCGCTCTGGCGCCACAACAGCACGCTCGACAAGAACGTGCAGCGGGCCCAACGGAACGTCCTCTGTGCGTGCCCGCGCTGCCGGGACCTTGCTGCCTGTGACGCGGTTCCAAGCGCCGGGCAGGCGTCGTGGGCGTTCTGCGGAGGCAGGCCTCCGGTCCGGGGCTGGCGTGGTGGCTGGGGTCCTGCCTCACCAACTGCGTGGAAAGGACTCCAGCTGACGGCTGCTGGGGCGGCAGATTACGGGGTCATCTCCCTCGGCTCGGACCCACAGCAGAGCAATGTCTGCTTTGACACGGGTTCAGCGGACCTATGGCTGCCAGACACCAGCTGCAACACGCCCTCGTGCGTGACACACCCGCGCTTCGACCAGGGCAAGTCCAAGTCGCTGAAGGTGGGTCCGCGCGCTCCGCCCGTCGCCGCTGCGCCTCTGCCGCTCATGTAGCGCGCGCGCGTGCGGACGCGCCCTCGGGGCCTGCGCACGGCGCTCAGCGGGTGCTGGCGCGGCGCGCGCAGTCGGCGGACAGGAACTTTACAATCCGCTATGGCTCGGGCGTGGTGGACGGCATGGTGGTGTATGACACGCTGGAGCTGGGCCTGCCACTGACCAACGTGAGCAACCAGGGCGTGGGCATGGCCACCAACTCCACAGCGGACTTTGCGTCCACGTCGTGCGACGGCATCTTCGTGCGCCCCCCGCGCACCGCCGGGGGGCCTTGCAGGGCGCACCCGCCGCCGCAGGCTGACTGACAGGCGGCAGCCTCGGTAGCGGCATGCACGGCGGCTTGCAGGGCGCGCGCAAGCGGGTGCAGGCTGCCAGCAAGGCAGTTACCTGAGCAGCTGCTGTGTGCCGGCGGAGCGTGTTTTGAGGCTGCTGAGTGAGTGAGAGGCTGAGCTGGTGCTTGGTTTGGACCCCGCGGCGGCTGCGCCTGCTACCCTGCTGGGACTGTGACGTGCCGTTCGGCACTGGCAGGCCTGGTTACTGATGGGTCTGCAGCCTACTGTCAGCCTACAACAGGCCGACCTTACGTACTGGGGACCCCCTGTCATGCTTCCATATGCAGAGTGGGCATGCACGTGTCGAGGTCACAGGAAGCGTGGGCAGGGTCACACTGCTGCGTTCTGAGGGCGAGCCGCAGGCGGCAACGAGCGGATGTCTGACCTTGCTCACGGCCACTGAACACAGGGGCCGCAGCTACTTGGACACGTGCGCTCTGTTATGGCAACGCTGCGTGTATGTGCTACGCAGTTTGTATACGAGCGCTTGTGAACTTGCTACAGCACTGCTGTGAGCGTGGCAGGGCCTACTTAGCGTATGCTCACATGCAGGGCTGTGCGTGGCTGCACGCAGCCCGTACACGCCCCATTACGTTTGCCTCGGCGGCTGCTGCAGGTGGCAGGGTCTGGTCGTCGCTCGGACGAGGGCGCGGGTCCCACCGGCTGAGAGCTGCCGAGGTCAAGCGGGGGCGCCGCGCCGTCTGGCACTGCGGCCGGACGCTGAGGTTATGCTGCGCCGCGCGCAGGGCCTGGCGCTGCCGCGGCTGAACAAGACGGGCGTGGCGCCCGTCTTCTTCAACATGATTGCGCAGCGCATGCTGGACATCCCCGTCTTCGGCGTGTGGCTGAACCCCGACCCCACCATGGAGCCCGCCGGGTCCATCCGCTTCGGCAACGTGGACCCCGCGCGCTACGAGGGCGGCATCACCGACCTGCCGGTGCGCGCGCGGCGCCGGCCGCACGCGCTCTTTGCCTGCCGCGCGCGCCCAGGCGCACGAGCGCTCACATGCCGCGACGGCCCTGCGGGACCTGTCGCGGCTGGCATAAATGTGTGCCTGTATGACAAAGCATGACATTCTTGCGGATTCCCAGACAGGGTCCCCAGAAGCATGCACAGCGCTCTTGGAAAAGCTCAGCGCTCCTGGAAAAGCATGAAGCAGACTGCATCCGCAGGGCAAGGCTCGTGGGGTTGGCTGGCTGGCGCTCTGTTGAGCAGGCAGCGCATGCTGAACATACCGCAAGCGCTGAGCGGCTGGCACCTATCGGCAGGTCATCTCCGACAAGTACTGGACGGTTGCGTTAGACGGGCTGGTGGTCGGCGACAACGGTATCACGGGCATCAACGCCACGGGCGCCATCATGGACACGGGGACATCGCTGCTGACCGCGACGGACGACGACGCGCGCGCCGTCAACTCAGTGCGCCCCAACGCGCGCTGACGCGGATGCTGCTGCCGCCGTGCAGGCCGCGCACGCCGCGGGCGGCGGTGCTGCACTCTGGGGATGCTGACGGGCGCTGCGCGGCGCAGCGCATCCCGGGCATGCGGTTCGTGAACGAGACGCGCGTCTGGACGCTGGAGTCCGGCTGCAACGAGGCCAAGATCGACGCGCTGCCGCCAATGGGCTTCGTCCTCGGGAACAAGATCTTGCAGCTCACCTCGCGGCAGTACATCGTGGCGGTGCGCAGCCCCTTGACCACGTCATGGAGGCACGGCTTTCAGCTTCATCATGGTCGCTGGCAGTGGGCAGTCTCTCGCACGCGTGCTCCAACCGCCACGTATCGAGCGCTGCAAGGGAAGCACGGCTGGATTGCAGCCATGCGGCGCACTGGTGTGCTCACAGCATGGCAGCTGCAGACAACCGGCCGACACATGCGGCGCGGCGCCAGGTGGGCGACGGCGACACCGCATACTGCATGTCCGGCCTCGTCGGCGGCGGGCCCAGCGGCAAGCTCGTGCTCGGCGACATCTTCCTGCGCGCCTTCTACAGCGTGTACACCTACGAGCCCGTCAGCAAGGCCGCCTGGGTCGGCCTGGCCAGTTCCGCGCTCGCGCCCGAGACGCTCAGCGCGCTGCGGGCCGCGCAGGGCCCCGCGCAGGGCCCCGCGCGGGGCCCCGCGCAGAGCCCCGCGGCCGCCGCGGCGCCCGGGCCGGCAGGCGCAGGCGGGTCGGGCTCCGCGCCGGCGCCGGCGCCAGCGGGGGCTGTCAAGGCGGCCGCGAGCGGCGGGCGGCGGCGGTTGGATCGGAGGTAGCTTGGCGAGCGCGGCGCAAGGTGGGGCGGCGGCAGGGGGCGCGCCGGGCAAGTTGCAGCTCGGGGGCGCTAAGGGTCGGCCGTGCGCCTGCTCGCGCCAAACGCATGGCTGGGCGGCCCCGCGGCGGGCCGACATGTGCAGCCGCGGCACTGCATGGCACGGGGGCCTGCCGAGCGGTCGCCTACTTAAACTCGCGGGCACTGTGCTGCCCGCGCCAGAGTGTCCATGGCAGCGTGTGTCACCATATTCTGTCTGACGCTGCCATAAGTCGCGCGCCTGGCGGAGGGGCGTGTCCTGCGCTGCTCGGGGCGTGGCGGGCGCGGGCACAGGGCGCTGAATAGGCGGGACAAACAAGGCCAACGAGTACGCGGGGTGCCTTCCGGCAGCTGTGGGGTGGTTTGTGATAGCAAAGCAGCACAGCTGCCTGCCACGCCCAGCGGTCATGCTGGCACGGGCGGCCCGCCCCACACGGATTGCCGGCCCGCCCAGCAGGCAGCAAGCGCCCGATAGCGCCCTGCCCGCCCAGGCGCGCAAGGGCGACAGGTTGCCGGTGAGGATTTTGCGGGCTTTGCAGCCACTACCTGCCTTGCCGCGCCGCAGGCACATCCGAATTCATGTATTTGCAGCAGCTGTGGCGGCCACATGCGCTGGACCCCTGCGCACCCGACAGACCCTACACAAGTCTGCATGGCGCCTTGCCCGTGTGGTCATGCCGCTCGCCAGCTGGCGCGGTCGGGCTGCCGGCAGGCATGGCGCTGGGGCGCGGCTGCATCTTGGCAGCCCTGCAGGCACTGCTGCAATGTTTTTGTTTGTCGGGAAGGAATAAGTCGTGGAATTCACTGGTAATAGTAGAGGGCGCTACATTCTGTGGCCTGACCAGTTGCACCAGGGACAAGGATGGACCCCAGTGACGGACAAAGCACTACTGCCCCACGAACTATGGCTGCACGCAGTGCTTTGTTGAATGTATCTTCTGGCTGCAGAATTGTCCACTACACGAGCAGGACGAGCCACAAGCTGGGCAAGCACTAGCAGACAGAGCCACAGCATGCAAACGTATGCAACCATGCACATGGGAAACATGCGTTGCACTCGCTCAAGCACGCGAGAGATTATCCACAGGAAATGCCGCAAGGTAGGAACTTACCTATCCTATGCTGACATCACAGCCCCGCCACGCGCTGGCCCATGCAGCGCCACACACGCAGCCGCTTGCCCCGCTGGGCAGACGCGGCGCACACATCACCGGGCTTGCGCTGCCGCAGCCGGCGCCCCCCGCGCGCTAGCCCTTGCGCCGCGTGAGGAAGCGCTCCATGGTGCCCGGCGCGGCGGCGCGCGCGCGCTTGGCGGGCGGCGCGCCCGCGCGCGGCGCCGCCCGCCGCGCCATGAAGGCCAGGCGCAGCTCGCGGCGGATGTCGGGCGGCAGCGCGGCCAGGGCCTCCGGGTCCAGGTCCTGCGCGGCTGGCAGGCGGGCACCAGGGTTAGGGTTGCGCAAGCGGGCGCCCCGGTGGGGCGCCCGCGGCGGCCTGCCAGGCTGAGCCAGGGTCGGCAGCATGCGCTCATTGCTGGCCTGGTCAGGGCTGCAAGTGAGAGGTGGGCCCCGGGTGGACCGTGGTGCAGCAGGGCGGCCGCGCGCAGGTGTGCTTGATGGTGCCAGCGTGCGCGGGGCAGCTGTGTGCACGACCACAGGTCTCACAGGCTGCTGCAGCCCTTGCGCGCACATAATTTCCCAGCAACCACAGACGGCCGTGGCAGCTTACGAAACGTCCTCAGGCCATACAAGCAGATGCCACTCAGGTTTGCTCATGCCCTGACTCATGCTCTGACTCCTGCCCTGACAGGGAGGGCCCTGCGCGCCTGCTCGTTGTAGGGCAGCCCGCCCCGCGGCATGGGCCCGCTTTGCGGGCTACGCTGCTCGGCGCGCGTTGCTTCACTGGCCGGCCTCCCATGCTCAGCCCGCTCTCCGCCGCTGCTCGGCGCCGGCGCGTTGCCTGCGACAGGCGCCCGACCCTGTGCCGCTCCAGCGTCCGGCGTCGCAGCAGCCCCCGGAGGCGCTGCGCAGGGTTGCTGCCCGCAGCGGGCGCCGTCGGGCACGCCGAGGCCCTCTGTTGCTGCTGCTCGCGCGCGCACGCTGCCAGGGTGAGCGCAGCAGAGCGGGTCCGCCGGCGTCGGCCAGCTGCCTGGATCGCGCGCGGCAGCGCGCGCGCGATCGGGCGGCAGAGCGGGCCCATCGTCTCTCGACGACGGGTCGCTCTCCCGTAGTGGACCGGCAGCAGCCAGCGGGGCAGGGCCTGACCCGCCTGGCGAATCACGCTCGGCGCCCGCGCTGGCAGCGCCATACACCTCCCGCTCAGCACAGGCGGCAGCTGGGACCGCCGCGTCATCGCCGAGCGGGCGCCGCGCTGCGCTCGCGGGGTCCGTCGCAACGGACGCGCCGTCGTCCGCGTCCCGCCCAGCAGGCTCGGCGGCGGGCCCACTGCCGTCGCCCGCTGGGCCGCCGGGCGGCCCGGCCCAGAGCGCCTCGCCGGGCGCCTGGCGCGCGCTGTCGCGGGCGTCTGCTGCGCATACCCCTCGCACGGCCCGGGCGGCGGCCGCCGCAGCGCTGGCCCCCGCGCTGGGTGGGCTCGCGCCGGGCACCTGGCCGCGCGCGGCGGGGCTGGCGGGGCCGCCCGCGCGCGGCTGCAGGAAGCGCGTGATGGTGGAGCCGCCGGTGGGCGCGGCGCCGAACTTGCTGCAGCCCAGCGACATGCCCACGATGGCCCAGCCGGACCGCTCCGCTGCCCAGCGCCTCACCTGGGCGCGGCCGCCAGAGGCGTCCGCACTGTCAGCTCCTGGGGCTAGGGCATGGGCCTGCTGCTGCACCCTGCCCGCGGCAACCGGCGATGACCCAAGACAAACCCAAGGCAAAACATGCGCGACCGGACGTGCATTTGCGTTCCTGATGAGGCACTCTGGGACATGCGCGGCTCTCAAAAGGCCAGCTTGCACAGCACAGAACAAGGAGCAGACACGGAGCGCTCGCGGCGGCGCACCAGGCCGAGTGCGTCTTCGGCGATGCACGAGGCGGTCGGCCGCCGCAGCGCGCACGAGCGCGACACGGCCGCCGCGCCGCCGGCCGGGTTGAACATGAGCGTGAGCAGCGTGGGCGTGCGCGCGTTGGCAGCCCGATCGGTCGCAACACGCTCCTCCAGCTCCCTGCGCGCCCGGGCGCGGCTCACAAGGCGCCGCGCCGGTGGGTGCGGCGCGGCCGCCTGCGGCGCGAGCGCATGCCTGTGCCGTACGCACCCTGCCCTGCCTGTGCGCTTGATGCAGGGAGGTAGCGTGCGCATGTGTGCGGGTGCCAGTACCCGACAAGGACGGCTCCCAGCGGCAGGCGTCTGCGCCGCAGCAATAGAGCGCCAGGTTCAGCAACGCCCGGGCGGCTGGCGCGCCGGCCAGGGAGGCGGAAATGAACACCGGCCGCGCGCGCCGGCGCGCAGGGCCGCGGCCCGCACTTGCCCAGCTCCAGCAGCCAGCGGTGCACCGCGGGCAGCGCGCGCAGCTGCGTGGGCCCGCGGAATGTCTTGCCGCAGGATAGGCTCTGCTGCAGGCGACCCTCCTTCACCTCCTCCAGGTCCACGCTGGCCGCCAGCTGGCCCAGCCACTGCGCGTCCGCCTCGCCGACCGCCGCCTCCAGCCGCGCGCGCGGCACGCCCGCCAGCTCGCCTGGCGGCAGCAGCCAAATTAGGGTACGGTAGGGTTAGGGACACGACTGGGCGGTCGGGGCCGCGGCGCGCGCCGCAGCGCGCGTGCGCGCGCAAGGCGCAGCCTTCGCAGCTGCCATCGAGCCGCGCGGTGGAGCCGCGGCGTGCGCGGACGCGGGATGAGGGCGGGACGCGCGCGCCGCGTCCCCGCTCACCCACAGTGGCGATGCCCAGGCCGGCCATCAGCTGCTCGCCGAACTTGCCGCCCAGCTGGCGCAGGCGGTCGATGGGCAGCGGATCCAGCAGAGCGCGCACGGCCGCCAGCGGCACCACCGTCTGCTGCGCCGGCTTGTGCAGGCCGCTCGCCAGCTTGGCCAGGATCTTGTTGTGCGCCACGCCTGCGCTTCGGCGCGGCCCGGGCTTGGTGCGCAGCGGACGCACGTGATGGCGCTGCGGGCACAAGCGAGGGAAGAGCGGCGCTCGAGCTGGTGCTGGCCCTGCGAGCTTCCATGCGGCACCTCCTCTGGCGTTCAATGACCCGGTTATTAATTAAGCAAACATGCAAGGGCACTGCAATGGTGTGATCCTGGAGATTAGCGTCAGGTGCTGTGCTGCGCCGCTCGCCTGCCAGGCCACGCGGCGCCCGGCGCGGGCCAAGCGGGCGCGCCGGCGGACGTGGTGTAGCCCAGCTCCGCATGCACCGCCGCGCGCAGGTCGGCGACCGCCGCGGCGCCGCACGCCAGCAGGCGCTCGCCGGCGCCCCACGCGGCGTCGGGGCGCGCCCACCACGCGCGCGCGCCGCCCTCGGCCTGCGCGCGCCCGGCGCCGCCGCCTGAGCGCGGCCTGCGGCGCGGTGGTGCACCTGGCCGCCCGAGGCGCGCCCCTCGGCCCTCCAGAGGCCTGGGGCGCCTCAGGCATGCCAGCCGCACCCGCGAGGTACGCCCAAAGCACGGTCACGTTGAGCTGTTCAGGCGTTGTACGCTTGTTGCACAGCTGCGACGATGCCCACGCTCTGAGCCCGCCGCCGTCACAACCTTGCAGGCCGAGCTCTTCAGTGCCACACAGCTGCTGCCGCTGGACGCACAGACCGTTGTCCTGCGCGTGGTGGGCGACATGGTGACGAGCGCGTTGCCCAGCTGCGCGATGGTGACCCCAGCGACGGTCGTCAAGGCCATCTTGGGCCGGCGCAGGCTGACTGGCCGAGTGGTCCTCCTGTCCGCATTGTACCACGCGAGGCCGTCCGCGCACTCAAGCTCGTGCCACGCAGTGCGCTCGCCGCGCAGCTCAGCGAGCGAGGCTCTGGTGTGGCTGGGCAGGTCGCGCGTGAGCAGCCACCGCAGCAGCAGCCTGGCGAGCAAGGCTCTGGTGTGGCTGCTGCTGCGGCGGGTGCTCATGCGCGACCTGCCAATCCACCCAAAGCGTCGCTCGCCAGGCTGCGCGATGAGCGCAACCCGTGGCAGGAGCTTGCCAGCGCGAACGGCCTCATGCTGCCACAACGCGGACATGAAGACGGCCCAGCGGATCAACCTGTGCCGCCCTAAGATGGCCCTGAAGGCCGCCTACGAGGGCACCATCCGTGAGCTGGACAATGCGCTGAAACTGCAGTGCACCCTCCTCATCGCCTGCATCTGCCCGGTTTCTCTCGGAGCCCCCGCAGGAGCTGCAGGAGGGGCCCCCAGCGCCTCCTGCAGCCGGGCGGCAGACTCGCCAGAGGAACAGCCACGTCACAGGCGCGCCTGGCCGGCGACGTGAGACCGCTCCACGTCCACGGGCGGCGGCGGGCTGCCGCTCGCGGCCGCCAGGCGCCGGCCGGCCTCCGCGCTGATGTCCAGGTAGCACTCGTCGATGGAGGCGCGCTCGCAGATGGACAGCCGCGACAGCACGTCCATCACCTGGCGCAGCGGTCAGCAGCTGTGGGCAGCTGTATCGGCGCAGCTGAGGCCCCTGCAAGCCGCCGGCGGACCGCGCTCTCGCGCCGTGCGTCGACCGGCGTGCAACCTTCGCCATGCCACACGACCAAGAGGGCTGCAGGACACTACGACGTCTAGCAAACTCTCGCCACGGGTCGCTCCCTTAGCACATACACCGCGCAACCTGTAGCCGGCGCGGTTGTGCAGAGCATAGGATGCTCCGCTGTGCGCCCGCCTGCCCGCCTCGGGCGGCCAGCCCAGCTGGCGCGGGGCCCCGGCAAGCGCGCCTGCTTGCTCGCCTGACGGTACAGGGTGAGGTCGGCCTTGCCGTGGCTCGTGGGCACCTGCACGAGCTGCATCTCCACGCCCGCCTTGGCGCACAGCTTGCGCGCCTCGTCGCCCCGCATGTTCCTGCGCGCAGGCAGCAGGCCCACGCTCTGGCAGCCGACAGCACAGGAGGCCGAGCAGCTCAGAGGTGCGAACGTCCCGCGACCAGGTGAGCAGGATGCGGGCAGCAAGGCAGGCTGCTGCGGCGGGCGTCAGAGCAGGCAAAGCGCAGCGGGCGAGCGGCCGAGCCGGCACGCCGCCCCAGGCAGGCCGGCCGCGGGGCGCGCGCGCGCCTCTTCACGCCGTATGCGCGGGCCTGGTAGCCCACGGCTATCAGCGAGCCGTTTGAGTCGTTCATGTGCCGGCGCGGGTCGTCCGGCGTGAGCGTCTGCGGGGCACCGCACAGCCGGGCAAGTGCCTTCTCAGTCACTGCAGGGTGTGTAGGCGAGGAGGAGCAGTGTGAAGGCGCTCACACCTGCAAGTCACCAAATGGATTGTATTGGATGACCGCGACGGGCTTGCCGACGAGCTCCGGCGAGCGCCGCACCTCAACCTGCGGTGCTAATAAGTGCTTTGGCGCTGGGCGGGCATAAGAGCGTTGGCATGCAAGGCTCTGCTTACTGGTATGCAAAACTTGCTACGCGTTGAAAGCGTAGGCGCGGCCTGTGCAGACTTCGCACCGCACAGTAAAACGCATCGAGGTCAATATGGGCTATAGCACGGCCCGCCTGGGCCTCAGCAAGCGTCATGCGTTCTCAGCAGGCATAGGGACGATGGAGCGTTGCAGCGCCTCGGATCTCGTGCGCATAAGCGGGCAGGCTTGGGCAAGTCCTGCATTTATCTGCGACTGATCAGGCATACCAGCGCGCAGGCACTCGGACTTCTTTTTGGGCTGCAGCTGAAACTTGCTCGGCACAAGTAGGGTACCGGGTGTGTTTCTGCAGCAGGCGGATTGTGTTGAAACAGCTATTTGCCCAGCATGCTGGGGGCGCGGAGGGCAGCAGCCGCAGCGGCCCT
>JAABUV010007599.1_pt1 | contig 11326 bp, 7 predicted proteins | sample 5559971 | NCBI WGS metagenome assembly JAABUV01 (sample SAMN10711881, study PRJNA513362) | rock metagenome | isolation source: Antarctica rocks | place: Antarctica: Victoria Land, Knobhead nord | collected 2015-12-19
CGCTGCGCCGCCGCACCTGGCGCTCGACGACGTGGCCGACTACCTGCGGGGCGGCGGCGGCGGCGGCGCCGCCGGCGCCGGCGCCGGCGCCAGTTTGGACGCCGGTTCTGGTTCCGGTGTTGGCGGCGGCGGAGGCGGCGCGGCCGAGGCGGAGGCGGGCGTGTTCCGGCCGGGCTGGGAGGACATCTTCCGCATGAACCAGCAGCAGCTGGAGGCGCGCCCCGCCCCAGAGCGCCCCATGGCCTGCTCGCTCAGTCCTAGTCCTAGAGGTGGCGCAGTGCAGGCTTGGAGACCCAGGAGCGTCCGTGCAAGCCGCGTTAGTCGAAAAGGCGTTAGCGTTCCGCCGACAGCGGCAGCCGGCCGGCATGTCAGCAACCTGCAGGCGCTCCCGGCGCGCACATGCGTCCGCGCACAGCGCGCGCCGCGCCTGCGGCAGCATCACCCAAGTCCGCTGGCTCTGTGCCTCCAAAATGGAGCGCAGGGCGGCGCCGCACCCCTGCGTCCAGCCCCCGCTCCGGCCCGCGCGCAGGAGACGGCGCGGCGCGTGTGCGGCGACGCGGGCCTGGCCGCGGAGCGCAAGGCGTACCTGATGCAGAACATCATGGCCTCGCGCTACATCGTCGCGCAGCAGCGCCGCCTGGCCGACAGCGGCGCCTGCGCCGGCGCCGGCGCCGGCCCGGGCGGCGGCACGGCGCGCACGTACCACGATGCCGCGCGCGGCGTGCTCGGCTGCGCGCACTACCAGCGCCGCTGCCACGTGGTCGCGCCCTGCTGCGGCCAGGTGCACGCGTGCCGCTTCTGCCACGACGAGGTGGCCGACCACCGGCTGGACCCGCACGCCGTCACCGCCATGGTCTGCATGGCCTGCAGCGCACGCCAGCCGGCCGCGGCCGCCTGCCGCGCGTGCGGGCAGGCGATGGCGCGCTACTACTGCGGCATCTGCCACCTGTGGGACGACGAGCCCGCGCGCGCCATCTACCACTGCCCCTTCTGCAACCTGTGCCGGCGCGGGCGCGGCCTGGGCGTGGACGCGTGCCACTGCATGGACTGCAACTCGTGCATGCACCTGTCCGAGTTCGCGCGGCACAAGTGCCGCAACCTGAGCGCGTGCCCGGTCTGCACGGACTACCTGTTCGACTCGGCGCAGCCCTACCGGGCGCGCCGCCCGCCCCCGCCCCCCTGTGGCCCAACTCTGCGGGCCGCCTTCGGTGCCACCCGTTGCGCTGCGCTGCGCTGTCTGGCTGCGGCTGCATGGCTGCGGCTCGCGGGCCTGGGTGCATGCAGAACGTGGCTTTTGTGCCGCTGTGTGCAGCATGCTCCCAGCGCACGCTGCAACGTGCGGCTGTTTCAGGTCAGGCGAGGGCGCCGCCCTGCGGTGACGCTGCGAAGCGCCGCTGCAAATGCCTACGATCTTGACCGTTCTTGCTGGGGTGGCCCCATTACTTTCCTGATGGCCCGGACGCGCGCGCGCAGGAGCTGCCGTGCGGGCACTTTATGCACTCGCACTGCTTCGCGCAGTACACGCGCTTCCACTACGCGTGCCCCGTGTGCGCCAAGAGCCTGGGCGACATGAGCGTCTATTTCCGCATGCTCGACTCGCTGCTCGCGCGCGACGCGGCCGAGCTGCCACCTGCGTACGCCGCGCGCCGCCAGGCGCGCGCCCGCCGCGCCGCCCAAAGCGACGCTTAGAATCCCTAACCCTACCCTAAATCAGGTGCCATTTATCTCGAGGCGGCGGCACGCGGGGCGCACAGCCGGGCACTGGGCCCAGGGTGCTGCCAGGGCCTCCCGCCGCGCCTTGCATGGCCGCAGGCACACAGTGTGGTGCTGTTGCCAGCGAGGCCGCTGTCCAGCCTTGGGTGCCCTGCAACGTCGGTGGCCCCGCTGCATGCGCTGGCGTGCGCGCTGCCGGGGCGGCCACGCCTCCGACGCTGCCGCGCCCGCTGCGCGCAGGCCATCCTGTGCAACGACTGCGGGAAGCAGGGCGAGGCGCCCTTCCATTTTGTGTACCACAAGTGCGGCCACTGCGCGTCGTACAATACGCGCGTGCTGTGAGGCGCCTCGCGCGGCGGCGCCGCGGGGCGCGCCCTGCGAGGCGCTCGGCCGTGGGTCACCTCGCCATTGCGCCGGTGATGCGCCTACGGCGTCGTGCCGCCGCCGGACGGGTGACGACTTGCAGACGGTGGCGTGGCGGGCGAGACGGGTAAGACCGAGAGCGCCACGCAATATTAGTCGCGAGGGTTACGGTGGTGAGCGGAGGAGCAGGGCGGCGGCCAGGCGGCTACGCTGTGTGGAGCAGCTCCCTTGAGCTGCTTGACGGAGCGCAGCCGCCTCGTCGCTCTGCCTCTCCGCGTGGCTGGACATGCTTGCTAAGCGGGGGTTTGCGTCCTGGGGTGTGTGTGTTGCAAGTACGTGCTGTGGATAGCATTGTTTTGTTGTGTGTCCGTTGTGTGTCCGTGTTTGCACCTGATTGTGAGCCTTGTGGGCGGGGATTTTGCATGGAGTTGACCCGGAGCACATGGCGGCGTGCATGAGCTGTACCGCTTTCAGCCCTGCAGGGACTGCTTTTCGACAACTGTTTGGAATCCTGCTATTGTATGCATGCTACAAGGCACGATTGCTGTAAAGGGGGAGGCAAGCCTGCTTCAGGCTAGGGTCTCTGAAGAAAAGAAGAAGAGATCCCGGGAATCCCGGCTTTGGAGCGCACGACAGTAGCGTCCTATCAGTGAAGGGCGCCTGCCAAACGGTGAAGGTACACTTTGTAGACAGCCGGTAGGCGGTCTGACGTCCTGTGTGATCTACTCTACAGTCTGTAGCTGCTGGTGTTTGTGCGCCTGCACCTTGCAGCACCAGCAAAGCGGAAGCAGCTCCTTGCTGCCCAGCAGAGCTGCGAGGGCAGCGCAGGCGGACGAGGATCGTCGGTATCCAACGAACATCAAACCGACAAATGTAGGGTCCCACTTTCAAGTACGGCTTGCGAGAGGTCGCTTTGGCGAGTGTTCGCCTTCCGCAGCCTGTAGCGCAGAACGCGCAATCGGCTCGCCATCAGCTCGCACGTCCAGGGCTGCAGCAGGGGCAGCTGCGCCCTGCGAGCGCAGATGTGCACATACCAGCGGATCGCCGCGGCGCTATTCTGCTGCTGCATTGTCACAGGCTTGGCGCTCTGTCTCACGCCATACCGGATCTGGCACCTGAGGCAGGTACACAGTGCCGAGCAGCCACAGGCGCTGCGCGCTGGACGGGAACAGGCGGCGAGCAGCCTCATTTATGAAACGCGGCCTGACGCTGTGGTCATGGAGGACGACCCCATACTGGTGCGAGGCACTGCGACCCCGTCTGGCAAAGTCCAGCAGAGCGGTCACCTGAGCGCTGTCCCGCCTGCGCACCGAGCATGGTCCCCACACGGACTTGTTGTGCCACCCTGTAGCACCTGGTCTTGGCACAGCAGGATGGCAGCACTGCGAGGCCTCACGCACGCTTGGCGAGCAGGGGCGCATACAGCCTATCAAGTCTTTCTGTATCGTCAGCGAGCGCTCGTCCGGTTCAAACTATTTGGAGAGCCTGGTAAAAAAAAACTTGCAGCTGTCATTCAACTTCTCAGACTGCCCCTGGGTGCGCGCCGCGCCCCGCCCGCTGCCGGGCGCCTGTTACGGCCTGCCGCTAACCGGTGCAAAGCGCGCCTGCGCAGAAGCACGAAATGGAGTACGACCTAGCCAGCCCCAGCCCCTTCGCAGGCGCGCACCGCCCTGTGCCACAGCTGAAAGCGTGCAGTGGAATCGCTTAATGACGCCCGAGTGAGTTCCGCGCCGCAGAGCTTGGCGCAGACGTACTCGTCGTCGGCATCGTCAGGTGATACTGCGGATGCATACTCTGCCTGCAGGCAGCTGCCTGTCGGCGCCGCCACCCCCCGCACAGGCACTTGCACCTCGCATGCTTTCGCCAACGCACCGTGCTGGGTGCGCAGGAACGCCGTTGACTGGGCGGCGTCCTTGTTCAAGCAGCCCTACTACGGTGCGGCGCTCGCGCCTCCCTGCTCTGCCATCATACGTGGCAGCAGCGCGTCTGATGCACGCGCGCGGGGCGCCAGCCCCGGCCCACTGCAACGTCACGTTTGCGGAGTTCCTGGCGACGCCGTGGCGGCCGCTGGAGCCCGTCTTCGACGACCCCTGCCACGCCGACATGGCCACCTACTGCCCCAAGACGCAGAGCAGCCACCAAGAGTACGAGCAGCGGGGCGGCGAGTTTGCGGGCTCGGTGCTGGAGATGCGCGCGTGGAAGCTGCAGCGCGTCCGCAAGCTCTGCAACACGCGCCGCCAGGCCGCCTGCGTGCGGTATGAGGACCTGATGGCCGAACCCAAGAACTTCCTGGACCGCGTCCGGCAGCGCTTCCACGTCGACGAGCAGCCGGGCTACTTCCAGCCGGTGGGGCCTCCCTGCCCGCATGCGCGCGGCCGCGTGCTATGGTAGTGTGTGTTGCCGCCACCCTGGCCCGCATGCTCTGATGGTGTATGGTGCTGTCACGCTGCCGGCCGCCGCTGCTACCAGGCGCGCTCGGTCCGGGACGGGCGTGCCGCCCCTCAAGAGCAGTGCCTGCAGCTCATGACACGCCTTGATGCCTGCAAGTGTGATGCAGGCGGGCGGGTCAACTCATCTCACGCAAGGTCCCGGGCACCCCGTCAGCACCTCACGACCATGCATGCACAAGCGGTGATGCCGCGCCATGGCGGTTTGCACCATGCAGCACAGAGCCAGCACGCCCACGGGGGCAAACCCCCCCGGCAGGTCACGCGGTACAAGGGCAGCTCCGCGCCGGAGCACGCGAGCTTCCTGCCGAGCTCGGAGGCGCAGCTGCTGCGCGCGGGCACGCCGTCGCCGCTGTACAATGCGACCACGCTCGCGCTGCTGCGCCACGGCATGGACGCGGACGCGGAGGCGGCCGCCGGCTACACCGACGACGACATCTTCACCGAGCACGGCATCACGCCGTCCGTCGCCACGGCTGCCGTGCATGCGCTCTAGCGGCAGGGCGCGCCGCCGCATGCGGAGCACCTCTGCTTGATGAATTTGCATGCTCTGGGTAAGGTGCCGCACAAGAGCAGGAGCAGGGGTGAAACCTCGCGCGGAACCGCAGACCATGTAGCAGCATATGCGGTATGTTGCGTTACCGAGCATGGCAGGCTGGGGTGCCGCTGCTGTCGCACGGGCCAGAAAAGGGCTTGGCATGCATATGTGTGCCAGGCTGCATAGCACGGTGCTGAAGTACCCGAAGTGGCCGAGAGCAGTTGCTAGATTAGGCGCAGCGCACTGACGTGGACTGGATGGGTCAAATCAGTGTGCTGCAAGGAGTACCTTGGCAGTGTGCGCTGTGTCGTGCCAGCCTGTTGCATGGAGGCAAAACCGGTACCGTCATGTACCATCAGTGCGTGAGGAACGAGCTATGCTGTTACCCTTCAATTGTTGTCATAGAGCAACACCCCAGGCCAGTTGCTGAGGGACGCTGCTTTCTGCCGTGCAAAGCCGCTGCGGGCTGCGCGACGGCCTGCCGCTGCAGTGCTGATATACATGCAAACTCATATATATATATCTCCCGGACCCATGTGTGAACAGCATGGTAGCGAGCTCATTGCAGCACATTATTGACACCCTGTGCATGGCAAAACAGCTGAACACACCCGCACGCCTGCCTGTGCGCTTGCGCTAGCAAGCAGTCCTCTGCGACCGGACCCTCGCCCGAACAAAATCAGCCGCGGTGCAGCAGTGAGCGCGCATGTGCACGCCCAGCTGCAAGTGCCGCTCTAACAAGCAGCCAGCATGCTCGCCCGGCGTCAGGCACCTCAGGCAGGGGTCCACTACAGATCCTTATTGGGCCAGGCAGGGTCGGCTTTCACACTTCAGGACCGTGGACATCGACGAAAAAGCTCCTGGGTGGGCTCATCCCTGACACAGAGCACGGCACAAGCTCGACTTGGGAAGAAATGATGCGCCCGTCCGTTTGCGCCCGACGCGTTAGGCCTCGGTGCGGCGCTTGCGCGCGCCGGCGTGCATGTGGCCGCCGGCGCCGTAGACGTGGCCCGAGCGGGCCACCTTGATGAACGAGTACTCCATCAGGCTGGCGTGGCTGCAGGTCTCGCAGTACGTGTTCGGCTCCGTGGAGAACACCCGGTAGCCGTCGTCGGCCAGCATCTGCAGCAGCGGCGCGATGGTGCCCTCGACGCCGCCGGATGCGTGCTCCGCGTGGAACTCCACCAGCAGCTGCCCCACCGGCAGCGTGCCCAGCCCGCTGTGGTACCTGCGCCCGCCGCGGCGCCGCGTCAGCAAAGTGCGTCCCTCCAAGTGCTCTAGGGCGGTATGAGGTTAGGGTTAGGGTTAGGGGCAAGGCGTAGGGCGTCACCAGTGCGCGAGCGCCCGCCACTCCGCGCCCTCCACATCGACCTTGAGCACGTCCAGCCAGGCGACCTGCAGCCCGGCCATCATGGCCGGCAGCGTCTGCAGCGTCGCGCCCGCGGCGGCCGGCTCGGCGGCGAGGCCGGTGTCGTGCAGGCGCACGCCAGCCACGCGCCGCACTGCCGCCTGCTCCGTTGCGTTGAGCGTGTGGTCGAACGTGTGCACCTCGCAGCGCGTGCGGTTGAGCAGCGCCTCCTCGAAGCTGGTGTCGCCGTCGCTGCCGAGCGCGAACGCGACGCAGCCGGGCCGCTGCAGCAGCGAGGCCACGCCGCACAGCCACTTGCCGCCGTCGCCGACGCGCCCGACGCGCTCGCGCACGTGCGGGCAGTGGTAGTCTGCGCGGCGCCGCCAGGCAGGGCGTGAGCTGCAGGGCGCGAGCCGCATGCGCTCGCACCACTTTTTTCTCATTCTGCGCCTGCGCCACAGCACTGCCCGCCGCTGCAGCGTGCAAATGGTCCCACACGGCACGAGGCGGAGCAGCACCAGGCTGGAACGCGCAGCACTGGAGAATCTCAGTGAGGAGCGCCCAGAGGGACGCCTCTGACAGGTCGGCCCTGGCCAGGCGGCGCTGGGAGCGGCGGAAACATACCAGGGCCCCATATGTCCCAGATGCGGACGTGCGCCCTGTCTTGGCCGTCGAGCCTCAGCCTGGTGTCGCGGTCTGCCGGGTCGCCAGGCGTGCGGCGGCGCCAGACCTGCGCAGCTGCCGAGCGTGCCCGCCAGTACGCGCCCTCAGCGACCTCCTCGGCCACGCTCAGCGCCGACGCCTGCGTGTATCCGAGGCAGAGCAGGAGGAGCGCACACCCCGCTGCGCGCCTGAGCGCTGCGGGTGCCGCTCGGCCCCCTGCGGACGTGCCACAAAATCATCATCAGTTGCCAGTGCAAGTGTAGGTGCACGTGGTTGTCAGAAGGGCAATCAACGAGGTAAACAGCCGCGATCATATTATATACATTGGTGTGATGGAGTGCTCGCTCCGCACCTGCCGCGCCCATCGCTCAGCTGCTGCCGCTGTGCAGCACAGCGCGTGCTGTTTTGCCCAGCAGCCCTGTCTTCATCCGGACCAAGGAAGATCCTAAGGAAGACTCGCCAAGGGGGCGAGTGGGGGAGCCCGCCCTAGGGAATAGCCCCCTCAGATGGACATGGCCGAGGCCGAGGAGACAGCCAGCGTGCGCTGTCGCTAGAATGCCATTTGCCCCTCAGGATGGCGGCGCGCTGTTTGATCCCGTGCCGAGCGAGGCGTGTGCAGAACTGCATCGCCGTTGGGCGGCGTGCCACGCGAAATATGCAGACGCGGGGCTGCCAGCTGCGGCAAGCGGCAGCCCGTCTGATGATGGCGTGTCGCCTGTCGAAGTCGTGCTGGCACTCCTCTACTCTGCGTTATCAGAGGGTGATGCTGCGAGGTGTGCTCCTGGGCTCCGGCAGCCTGGGTGCATCTGCGCTGCAATGCCTACTGCCGAGCGTCCTGGGGCTGCAACGTCACCAGCAGCGCTGGTACTATGCAATGCGTCAGACGCACTGGCTCTCGTTGACAGGGACGGCGTGCAAGTGTGAGCTCCTGCAATGTATCGTTCCTTGTGCGCGCAGGTGCAAGCAGCACCTCGAGCGGGGCGATGCGGGGCTGCGTGCGCTCGCCGCGGGCCAGCTCCTCTCGCTTGCCTCTCCGTACTACCCCCACCTGCGGCCGCAGGCCCGGCCGGCTCTGCTGGACCTCGCCGCGGCGCTCGTTGGCGCACAGGCGCAGGCACGCGTCCCGCTCCGGGCAGCTGCTCGCCTGGGCGCCGCAGGCGCAAATGCAGTCCCACGCGCACTGCACCACCGAGCTCGCATGCACTATTGGAAGCGCGTCTCCAGCTTGGCCCGTGTATGGCGGTGCAGCCACGACCGTGCGCAGACTCGCCGCCCCATGTTCCGGGCACGTCGCTCGGCCTGCCGCCGGCCCTGTGGGCGCCAAAGCACCACTTCAGCGCTGCCAGGCGTGCTCGGCGCGGCGCCGTGCCGTGTCGCGCTGGGCCGCATGCGCGGGGCTCGCAAGCATGCGCTTAGACATGCGCACCGTCCGCGCAGCCGCGCCTCAGAGCGGCCGCGCCGCGCAGGGCGCCGAGGCGCTGTGCTACGCGCTGCTGCGCCACGTGCGCTCGGCCTGCGCGGCCGCCGACAATGTGTGGCTGGCGGCGCGGCTGGTGGCGGCGCTGGCGCCGGCGGCGCAGTGGCTTGCGCGTGCGCCCGAGCTCGCGCAGTGCACCGCCTACATGCTGCTGCGGTGCGCCCGGGCGCGCGCGCGCGCTGCCGCCAAGGCAGCTCCGTGCATGAGTGTACTGGGAGCCTGCTTGCGCGGTGCTATCGTGTGCATGTAGGGCTATGCTGGAATCGGACAGCGTGCTGTCAGCTCTCGCGCTGCGCTCGAGCGCGCATGCTCAGGCCAAAGTGTGCCCGCCCTCTGGCACAGACAGTGCCTGCCCTGCAAGTGGCTTGCGGCTGACTCGCGCAGCTCGCAATATGCAGCGCCCGCACTGTAACCTGCACCGCGGGCGCCCGGCCCAGGCTGCTGCCGGAGCTGGCGCGCGCGCCGGGCGACGAGGACGGGCGCGCGCTGCGCGCGGCAGGCGGCGACCTGGTCGCGCAGCTGCTGACCCGGCACTGGGACGCCTGCGCGGGCGCGGGCCGCGACCTGGCCCGCGCGCTGCAGGCGCGTCCCCGGCGCAGGCACCCCTGGTCAAGGACAGGCCTAGGGCGCCCTCTGGTCAAGGGCTCAAGCTGGTTGGCGAGGCGGTGGGGTGGTCACCATGGGGCACACAGAAGGAGGCTTGCCCTTCCCATACAAAAGGGACTCCCACCTTCTACACAGGGAGATGTCGGATGACGTTACAGAGGATATAGCATCGCGGCGGCGCGAGCTGGCGCCCTGCAGCGCTCGGCCGCCCCCGTCCTCCTGTGCGCGGGCGCATGGGTGCCAGCGCACGTCTGCCTCTGGCTGGACGCCTGGGCCCTGGGCGCCGCGCAGTGCGGCACGGCGCACTCAGCATGAAGCGCACTGCGCGCGCGTGCATGATGCCAACGCCTGTACCCTGGTCGCGGCACCCCGCCCGCGCGCATGCTGGCACGTGCAGGCCTCCTCCAGCCCCTGCGCGCCGCAGGAGGCGAGCAACCTGGCAGAGGCGCACGGCGCCTGGCGCGCGCTGGCCGCCGGCAGCCAGCCGGGCGCTGCCGACGCCAACGGCGCCGCCAACGGCGCCGGCGCGGGCCCGCCGCCGGGCGCCGCCGCCGACCCAGGCTCGGCGCTGGAGCGGCTGCTAGCAACGCCGACGCCGGCGCGCGTGCTGCTGTCGCGCGTGCCGCCGGATGCGGAGGCGCAGCTGTACTTCATGCTGACCCAGGCGCGCGCCCAGAGGGTAGGGGTAGGGTTTGGGGGATGCGACGTACTGCGGCTTCCGTGAGCGCGCGCGGGGATGCTGGCGGGCCGGCCGCGGGCATGCCCGGCTGCCTGAGCAGCCTCTGCCGTCGGCGCGTCGTCCTGTGCGAGCGAGCTCCGCGAGGAGGGTAGCTGCCAGCGGCGCGGCGGTCGCTGCGTCCCGGGGTGACCCGGGCGCCCAGCTCGGCACAGCGCATGCGGCCCGCACCGTGTGGGCGTCCGTGCGGCGCGCCGGGGTCGCCATAGGGTCAATACTGACCCTTACCGTAACCCACCCTCCGCCGGCGCAGGTGCGGCGCGGCAACGAGAAGCGCTACCAGCAGTGGTTCCTGGCGCGGCATGTGCCGCGGCCGGACGCGGAGGGCCTGGTGCCGGACCTGGTGCGCTACGTCTGCGCCGTGTGCCACCCGGCGCCGCACGTGCGCGACCGCGACTCCCTCGTCCTGCCCAGGTGTCGCCCCGTCCCTCCCCTCCTAAACACCCTAGCATTGCGCCGCTGTGCCACCCGCCCGCGCACGTGCGCGGCTGCGACTCCCTGGTCCTGCCCAGGTCGCGCCCTTTCCCTTCCCTACCTTAAACTACCCTTACCCTAATTCTGCCCACCTCTATGCTGGAAGCCCCAAAACAGTGCGTTGCTGTGCTGCCCTTCCGGGCGCGCTCAGCGGCCGCGGCTCCGCGCCCCTGCCCTGGTCGCGCCGCGGATGCGCCCCACACCGAGCCGGGCGCCTGGCGCCCGTGCGTCGCTGGCCCCTGCCCGCCGCATTGGCCCTATGCAAGGCGTGCAAGGTCTGTGGGCTTCTGTTGCTGCTCACGGCACTCCGGGCCTAGGGCAGGCGGCGGCAGGGCGCGGGCTCCTGGGGCGACGCGGGGGCGCGCGCGCGCAGGTGGCAGGTGCTGGGCTGGCTGATGCAGTGCTCGCGCAGCACGGCCGGCGCGGCCGCCGTGCGCCTGGCGGTGCTGCTGGACCTGCTCTACTTCACGCCCGGCGCGGATGCCGTGCTGAGCATCGAGCCGGCATGCCTGGTCATGGTGCGCGCGCCCGCTGCGCAGCGTCCCCTGCCCCGCCCCCCGCACCCGCCCGAGCTCCACCCTGCCGGGACCCCTGCCATGCTTGCCGCTTGCGCCGCCTGCCGGGCAGCGGCGGAGCGGGAGCAGGGCGTCAGGCATCCGCATGCCCCGAGAGGGCCAGCTCAAACAAGACAGTGCTCGTCTGCGCCTCCTCTGCACACCTTTGGGAGAAAAAAGCACACAGCGTCTGGTGCCGCGCAGCGCGGGCTCCCCGCCGGCCAACCGAGCGCCCCCTGCGCAGGTGGGCTCCGTCCCAAAGTACACGCACATGACCAACGGCCTGCTCGACACGCTGTTCCGCGCGCTAGAGCCGGCCGACGGCTGCGCGGCGCGCGCCGCGGCGGCCGCGCGCGGCGTGGCGGCCGCATTCGCGGCGCTAGAGGACCCCGGGCGCAGCCTGGGCG
>JAABUV010007600.1_pt1 | contig 11324 bp, 18 predicted proteins | sample 5559971 | NCBI WGS metagenome assembly JAABUV01 (sample SAMN10711881, study PRJNA513362) | rock metagenome | isolation source: Antarctica rocks | place: Antarctica: Victoria Land, Knobhead nord | collected 2015-12-19
TCCCTGCGCTACTCTGTGACTCTGGACCCTGCACCCCAGGGCAAGGTATGCCCACTATTCATGCTGACTGTTTGTAGTTGTCTGTGCTGCATGTTCTGTGCTTACCATTGACGCAAGAAATACTATGACTGAGGACAAAAGCAAAATTTGTCTCTTGGTGTCGGTGCTCTGTGTATGAGTGAGCTTGGCTGTAGTATGTCCAAGCTGCACCTCACAAGATGGCAACACTTGGGTGTTTCATGTCTGCCAGGGCAAGAAGGCAAAGGCTGCTGCACGCCCAAAGACATATGCACTGCGTGAGGATGAGGATGGATGGGAGGGTATTCAGGAGGCTCAGAATGCTGCAGCTACCCGTGCCCTCTTTCAGGTATACAATTCTGCTGCTGCTGCTGCAGCTCTAAATTATGTACTGCTGCTTTGAGTGAATGTCATTGTGCGGCTGCATGTGGTCGTCTGACACTGTACTCATGGAATTCAAATTTGCTGGCTGAATCTTGCTGCCATTTCTTATTGTATCATGAACACCATGATCTGTTGCAGAGGATGTATGACCCAAAGTTGCCAGTGCATATCAGTCACCTTACAAAGTAATTACTCCCACCTGGATTTGAGTTCCTGAATCAGCATGTCGTAGCCAAAGTTTTGCATGTCATACTGTATGCTAGACACACGACATGAGGCAATATCTTTTTCTTGATAATCTGTTTGTTTGCGTGCGCAGCTTGCAGAAGGTCAGGACGTGTACCAGCTGTTGGCCTCCCCCTACCAGGACCTGTGGCTGCACTGGCTGGATCAGGGCAATGATGCCTACAAGCAACAAGCCAAGGACAGCAACCAGCAACGCTTGGACTTTGTGCGCTCTGTTGTTGCTGCGGCAGCAATCAATGCTGGTGCTGCCAGTCAGAATGGGAGTGCAGAGCATGAGGCAGCTGCTGCAAATGGTGCAGAGGCTGCACCACAGGTGCAATCTGTGTGTCATGTCGATCAAGGGTGGTCCGTGCATTGAAGAAGACACGCCTTGCAAAACTGGTGCATGCTTTTGTTGACACAGCAAGCTGGGGCTGCATCTGTCTGCAATGCCTCTGTCAGATATACGTATGATTACAAGGTCTGTGTCAATTGCAGGTCACCCAGGAACTGAAAACACAGGGTCAAACATGCCTCCACTGATCTTTCACGCCGACTGTACAAACGCAAGGTTTTCTCACACAGTCAGGGCATTGAGAACTATGCATCTACACTGATACAATCAGTATGCATTTGCTGTGCAGGCACAAATTGCACCGCAGGTCAGGCAGCAGAGTCAGCAACAGAGGGCTGAGTCTCATGAAATGGCTGAAAACCTGGAGGGGTGGAGGAACAGCAGGGAGGGTGGCCAGTGGCAGCAGGACAGGGCTCGCCTGCCGGTGCTGACCATCAGACAGGATCTGCTTGCGCAGCTTGCTGAGCATGATGTTGTGGTAGTCAGCGGTGATACTGGCTGCGGCAAAACCACTCAGGTACCCCCTTGCCCTGACACACCCGGGCCCTGCGCACTACCTTGCTACTAAGCAAACAAGGCCGTGTCTCTCTTCAAAATTGTCCCAGGTGACCTCAATGTCTATATGACAATGCAGACTGTAAGGGAATGTCGCCTGCCCATGTTGCTTGCTACTGCAACTGTAGGCCAGATATGTTGCTGCATTGGCCAGCATTTGTAGACCACAGTTGTTCACGCTGGGACTAGTTTTGATGAGGAGTTTTAGTGACAGAAACATGTGAGCGCATTGCAGGTGCCTCAATATTTGTTGGAAGCTGCTACAGAGGCCGGTGAGGGAGGGCAGTGTAACATCATCTGCACCCAGCCCCGCAGGATTGCAGCCATCAGTGTGGCTGAGCGTGTGGCTAATGAAAGGGGAGACTCAGCTCCTGGCACTCCAGGTCAGCAATGAGTCATCTGCTGGCCCCAACTCCTGGTGTGCTTGTTGCTTTGCAGTATGCTGCACTATTTTGCAATGACGAGGATGGAGCGTGCTCAGCAGACTGGTTACGTCAGCAGACTAGTCCTTTGTCACATTCAATGATGCTGCTGTTGCTGCTGAACATGTCTCTTCCAACAAGCAACCACAGCACTTGAATCTCCTCTGTGCCTGACATCATTTAAGGCTTGGCCGCTCTTGTTGCAGCCTGCTTTGAAATGGGGCATAGTGCAGTTCACTGCTTATGCATCAAACACAAGCTGGTGTGAGCATGAGACTCTTGGCTGGTGCACTCTGCAAATATGTTTGTATGAAACGGTTGGTATAGCAGACATGCATGCCTGTGATGCAGGCTCTAGAGTAGGGTACCATGTGCGTCTGGATGCTGCAATGACGCGCTCAACAAGGCTGCTGTTCTGCACGACTGGTATCTTGCTGAGGCGGCTGGGAGGGGACCTGCAATTGCCTGAAGTCTCCCATATCATTGTTGATGAGGTCAGGCCACTGAAAGGCTTGTCATGACACGTTGTCAAGCAAGGAAGTGGTTGCAAGGGGAAGAGAGGCCCAAACATGCAGACTTCACATGCATACATTGCATGCAAGTGCCACTTGGCATGCCTGCTCTGCAAGCATGCATGATAGCCTTACATTGATGCCAGTACAACTTGTAAGGCTAGTGCCATGCAGCAGGCTGCCCATCACAAGTCACAATGTTGTCAGTTACGCTGTACCTGAAACAAATCACAGTGGTCCCAGCCAAATGCTTCCTTCAGTCTTTGCAACGCAAGCCAACTCATTCTGTTGATCCAGTTGGCATGTGTTTCAATCGTGCAGGTGCATGAGCGTACACTACAAGGTGACTTCCTGATGGCTCTGTTGCGGGATCTGGTCATCTCGCGTCGCACCGCTGGGAACCCACTCAAGGTATTTTTGCCCTGCCATGCATCGCTCTACCTGATGAGACAAACTGTGCTGCTGTGAGTTTTGCATCGCTCTTTAGATTGCTGCTAAATATCACAGTCAGCAGTCAGTAAAGAAGGTGATGTATGACAAGCAGTTTCACCATTGCACCTACATGCCACCAACCATGCACTTGCAAAGCACAGAAGGCAGACTTTTGCTCAGGCTGCAATGTGTTATTTGATTACAGCAACTCTGCACTTACTTCGCTTTTGCAGGTCATTCTGATGTCAGCCACATTGGATTCCCACCTGTTTGCCAACTACTTTGGGGGCGCCCCAGCCCTGGCAGCAGGGGGCCGCACCTTCCCAGTGGAGCAGTACTTCCTGGAAGATGCTCATGACTTGATTGGGTACCATCTTGATGCGGAATCCAATGTAGCCATGCGGCCCAACAGAGACGCAAAGTCTAGGCGGCAGCTTGAGGCTGCTGCTGGTGGCCGGGATAGGCAGGGTCTGCTTAGGGTGGGTCATACTTCCACTCTGCTCTGTTCATCAATGTCACAATGCTGCATTGTGACGGGGTAGGGTCACAAAAGATCAATGATGGGTGAGGGTTGTCAACTGCACAGACTGCACTGTGCATGCAGACTATAAAGCATCGAGGCTGAGCAAATTGGTTTGCTGTGCTATACAAGCCACATTGGCTTGATCTGGCAGATGACACACTGCATCTGCTGACTTGCTGTTCAACGGGATTGAGCTGCCCTGCACTTTCTATGACTAGGGGCCCTTGCACGGGGTAGTTGATCATACAACCAGAATGGTGACTCAACAAACAAATGCTTGTGGGGTTGCAGGCTGGGTGGGGTGACGACGCCAGAGACCCCCTGGATGCCCCCTTGAATCCCCACTTCAGCCAGGAGGCCCTGAGCCAGTACAGCAGCAGCACCCAGCGCAACATAGCACGCCTTGATGAGGACCGCATCGACTTTGATCTGCTGGAGGAGCTAGTGACCTACATTGACCAGGAGTATGGTGATGGAGCCATCCTTGTCTTCCTGCCTGGTATACCCCCCCCCCCCCTTTACCATCAACTTGCATACCAAGGGGCTGCTGTGATAGTAGCCAACGGTTTGAAGCGCCCTGAGGCTTTGAGTGTCATACCACACACCCACACCTCTGCAAAGAGTAATGCAGCTCGTATAACCGGTTTACATTGTTGCGCTGTGCTTGCCAGGCCAGATTGGGTGAGCTACTTAGAAGTGCAGTGTCCCCTCATGACCAGAAGACATGGACAACGCTTGAATATACAATTACAATCACCAAACACAAATTGGATGCCAGATTGGTGTCATAGCGGTACATCAAACCCCGCTTGCTCAGCAGTCTCTCATGTTTATGACAGGTATTGGAGAAATCTCATCACTGCAGGAGCGGCTGTCAAGCACGGCAAAGTACAGGCAGGGCCAACACTGGGTCATCCCTCTTCATTCCTCTGTGTCCCCTGGTGACCAGCGCCAAGCCTTCAAGCGCCCCCCTGAAGGAGTGCGCAAAATTGTGATTGCCACCAACATTGCTGAGACTAGTCTGACCATTGAGGACGTGGTATATGTGGTGGACTGTGGCAAACTCAAGGTATTCAACCAGCCTGCAATGCATTTTGTGCCAAGAAATGGCTGCTGGAATTCAGCTTGCAGAGAAGGCATGGAAGCCATGCACAAAAACATGAATGTTGTATGTTGTGTCTATGCCAACCCTGCTGTCTTTACACATGCACTAGGGTTTCAGAGTCACAACAATGTGGTAGCTCTTCAACAAGCTGTTCAGCTATGATGCATTCTGCTACGCTATTCTACCACAGCAAGACTGTGCATCGCCCATTTGAGTTGGCCATGACACAGGCACTGGCTTGAAGCAGCAGGTGGCATGACAATACAGCTCTGGGGGCACAAGTATGTGCAAGCAGGCATAAACAGGTTGATTGATACGTTTACAGGAGCGGCGGCATGACCCCAAGCGTGGCATGAGCCTGCTAGTGGAGGACTGGGTCAGCAGGGCCTCTGCCCTGCAGCGCAAGGGCAGGGCAGGGCGGGTGAGGGCAGGAGTGTGCTGGGGCATGTACACCCGCCACCGCTTTGAGCACCACATGCGCCGCTATCAGGTCACACCCCAAACCTGCTCACATGTACACACCTGCTCTGCTGTCACATCTGGCACATGTATGCAGGATATATGGCATTTAACTGTTCTATCCCTTGCACCCATTGCATCACACAGATGAGTCCATGACGTTGCAGTTCAGAATGTTTCCCTTGTTACATTGGTCCCAGTGTAGATGTGCAACATGTTTGTGCACATGCGTTTCAGCAAAGAATCAACACCACATCATCCCCATACAGGTGCAGCAGAAGCGGCCATCCCATCCCATGAGGCTTTGCCCTGCACTGCTGACTTGTAGATGCATGCAGGCACCCGAGATGGTGAGGGTGCCCTTGGAGGAGCTGGTCTTGCAGATCCATCTGCTGGGGCTGGGTCCCGCAGGTCACTTCCTTGAAAAGGTTCTGGAGCCCCCTCCCAAAGCCAGTGTGGAGGGGGCCCTCATCCACCTACAAGCCCTGGGTGCCCTCACCCCTGATCAGCAGCTCACTCCCTTGGGTCAGTCTGCTGCTTCTATCATCACCCAGCCTGCATCAGGATAGCTAGTATGTGATATGTTTCCTGCATTGCCTGGCACATTAGCTGCATGCAAGCCTGCTCACTGGCCGATTTGCCTGTACATTAAGAAAGAGAGCTCAATGCACATTCGTCGGCTTGCACAATGCATTTGGGCACAGTTGCATCCAAGTCTCTGAGTTGACATGTGGGGCTTGACTCCAGCTAGTACCCAGGCCAGGTATGGATGTGTCAGCAGCACAACCTGTGACCTCACGCACCAAATCAGGGTCAGCAACTGTCCAGCTCAGCAGCAAACACAGGCTGTGTGATGCTGTTGTGTCACCGGGCCTCTGAAAGACAGGCAAAGCTTTGCTGCCACAGGGCGGCATCTGTCCCAGCTACCTGTGGACGCAGGGGTGGGTAAGCTGCTAGTGCTGGGGGCTGCTTTGGGGTGCCTCTCAACCTGTCTTACTGTGGCGGCCTGTCTGTCGTACCGCACCCCCTTTGCAGGCAGCCACGATCAGCAAGATGCTGCAGGCCGAGTGCGCCAAGCCATGGCGGCCCCAGGTCACACTCTCTCGCTACCACCACCTCTCTGAGCACGACTGATATACAACTTTAGATGCATATGTGATGATGAGATGATGTGATGATGTGATGGATGTGGTGATGTGATGATGTGATGATGATGTGATGATGTGGTGATGTGATGATGATGTGATGATGTGATGATGCGACGATGTGATGATGTGATGATGCCTTGCCATTGAATGTCTCATGAAGCAATTGCTGATCCAGACCATAGGCCTTCACAAGACATGCATGCCCACAACAAAGTGTGTTTGCCTGACCTGAGGCATTGCTGCGAGATGTTTGCACATGCCAAGCTGAAGCTGCAGGGCACAGTTGTTGCCTGGAAACAGTGCAAACCCCCATGCCTGCCTTTGGTAGTGATGCTGCTGAAAGCTTTGAGGGGCAGACTGGGCTGATACACTCTGCAGGTAGCGGGAACATTGCATCTGGGCAACAGTCAGATCACCTGCTCATGGCAGCAGCCTACAATGGCTGGCTGGCAGCCAAGCTCAAGGTCTGCTCACTGCCTGCGTGTGGCTCTTGCAGTAATATCATCTACATATGTTTGGCTCTCACAGGCTTCATAAGCTATGTTACGCGCGACATTTGTGACCTGTTCTGTGCTGCTGTCGCGATAAACTTGACAAGGGAGCTTGCAATATGCCTGCAGCTGCCAGTTCTGCAAATACCAGACTGTGCAAGCAGTGTTACAAATGCAGGCATGTGGCATGCAGGATGGCAGGCAGGGAGGGCGAGTATTTGCCCGCAAGCACTTCCTGAGTGAGCAGACGCTTGACATGCTGGTGGACATGCGCTGGCAGTTTGCCTGCATGCTGGCTGACATCAAGCTCATTGGTGGCAACCCTCGTGGCTCAAAGGGGCGAGACTGGATGGATGATGGCAAGCAGGCCTTCAATGCTCACGCCAACAAGCAGGCTGTGGTAAAGCTCCTATACAGACAATCAAACTACTGTCGTATAGATAAATGCAGATTTTGGTAGAGGATGCAGATGTGGATTGTGCTTAGGTGCTGTTAGTTTGAGATGCGGTAGCGTGAGTATAACTGCATGCGCTGTTGCTGTACCTGTAGCTGATGACTGTATGGTCTTGTCTGCCTCTAAAAATGTAAAGTGTATCAAATTAGACTTCAACAGATCTTCACCTGCCTAGTGGAGGCAATGAAAGTGGGTGCATGTGCAGGTCAAGTCTGTGCTGTCAGCAGCTTTGTACCCCAATGTGGCAGTCATGGACGACGGGGCTGGCCCCAATGCGCGCCCCACCTGGCATGATGGTACGGGTGGGGTGGTCATTCACCCCTCCTCTGTCAACCATCCAATTATTGCTGTGCAATACCTGCGCCCTTACCTGGTCTATCTAGAAAAGGTATACCTGTTTTGCTGTAGCTGCAGCAACTGTCTAAAGAAAGCTGTACAACTTATATATTATACTGCCTGGATGTATACCCAGCTTTGATTGGCTGAGGTCGGGGTCCAATGTCGCATGTCGTCTCTGCTCTCCTGCTGAGTTGTGGGAAAAGTGCTGCTTTATGGCAGTCTGGTTTGGTACAGCATCAATTAGCATTAGGGCATCTAATCGTTGCCTCACATACTGCGCGGCCCTGGCCTACAGCCTGCCACCCAATACAAGCATGGGGTGCTATTCCCAGTTAAGCATAAGGGTGCTGTGTGTGTGTCTGTGTGTGCAGATGCGGACCAGTCAGACATTCCTGCGGGACTCCACAGTCACATCACCATTGGCTCTGCTGTTGTTTGGTGGCCAGCTGGAGGTTGTGCATGGCGAAGGATATGTTTTAGTTGATGGCTGGATTCGAATACGTGCTGCAGCTCCCACCGCAGTGCTTGTGCAGCGACTTCGTGGTGGGCTTGACACACTGCTACAGCAACGAATCAAGCAGCCTGGCTTGGACTGGGGAGCCCAAGCTGGTGAGCTTATCAATACCATTATCAAGCTTCTGCAGGATGAAGAAGCCACAAGGCAAAGAGAAAGATGACAAGCGCTTGGATTTGCCTGCACATGTTTTGTGCAAACGGCTTGTGCCATTGAACAAACTTCACTCAAATGAACAGCGAACACAAACTGTTGCAGCATTGCCTGTAGTCATGAAGAAGTTGACGTCAATGCTTCAATGACATGAACACTGGTAAGCCCGTACAGGATGGTGGCTTGAAATGTGTGCGCCAAATCTTCATGTGCGTGAATATATACGCATCTGGAATGCAGTGATAAGATGAGTGCAACATGTTTCATCAATTCAGCATTATATCACCGCCAGTGCAGAGGAGCAGACTGTGCTGCAAGCATTTCATATACTTGTAAATAGTTTCAAAGGACTGCAGCAGCTGCTGACCGACCGCATTCAGTCAAAATCACAGTTGCTGGTTGGCAAACTCAAACCTAAGGTTCTGTTATCTCATGATGCACCCTGATCAAGCACAGTTTGGTACACCTCCTTGAACCTGGCCTCTATCTCTTTCAGGTATTCTGCCTACACATGCGCAAAGCCTGCATGAGAGTGTCGCAAAGAGTATCTGGGCAACAAAATGTCACCAAGGCAATACAATGAGTCAATTCTGACAGCATGATTGTGATCATAGGGATCAAGGTTGGGACAGCATCATGGGGCAATCAACAGCAATGACAGGCTTGCTGCAATCCTGCAGCTGATACGTCTGAATACTTTTGTTATGCAGAAGGAGAGAACAGCAGTGCTGCACATGCCAGAGCTTGCTCATGTCACCTGCACTCTTTGCATATACGACCCACTGGTCTGACTCAGCAAGGTGGCCTCCATTCTCTTCTGCAGATCTTGTGAGAAATCTGTCTCTGTTGTCTGCTCAGACTCAATGAGCTGCCTGATCAGTGGCTCCCATTTGTCCTCATCAGCAGCAATAACTTGATCAACTGCTGACGATTGTTTACTAGGATGTTGCAGCGCTTTGGCAGCATACAGCTGTAGCATCTTTTGGATCAAGGCTATCATGCCTGCAAAAAGAATGCATCTGTAAGACCTTGTCAGCTCTCAAAGCACAACTCCAGCCATAACGAGGTCAGTTAATGATCTGAAAAGATGAGGAGCACACCGTCTTGTTTATCGTCAGCAGCCTTTCGCATCCAGGAAAAGGCAGTAGACAGTAAGGCTTCGTCTGCTGTCCCAAGATGCCTGTCAAGTGCCTGCATCATGCTCATACATGTAAGTGCATCTGCATATGGAGATCTGTTACAAAGCAAACCTTGCTCTTGCAGATCACCTGCTGCATAGATTGTGACTGCTCCTCAGTGAGTGGCAGATGCCATTCCCCTCGCTCATCTGCAGCTGAAACTAGAATGTTCTGCAGGGTTGATGCAGATTGATCTAGCTGTCCTTCTGTCTGTTTCACAACAGCATTGGCCAGGTTCATGACAGTGTTTGCCAAGGACCCAATCCTACGCACAAATACAGGAAATGAACAATGCATGCAGTGACATTTCGTAGCATGAGTCATGAACCAGACTCGCAATCTGGCGGTGGTGCTGACTTTTGCTTGTCATCTTGGCTGGAGGCCGTGTCGCTCCTGGTGGCTAATCTCAGCCAGAACTTTTGATCCAAGCTCATGATATTGTCCGCCACTAGCTTTGCTAACTGTAGCAATACAGAAGAGGTGTCAGAGCTGGCATGCAAACAGTAAGGGATAAGGTAAAGTGGCTTCTGGCCGACCTGTTGCTGACTCTTTGCACCCAGAAACAGGTCTATTAGCTGATCAAGTGCTGCAGTTTCTTTCAAGGTTTTGGTGCTAGCTCCGGAATCAGCCAAGGCGCATGTTTGCAACCTGCGCTGCTTGCACCCGCATCTTTGCTGCAGGGTCGGCCTCAGTCTTTTGTTGGCGCGGACCGTGCTGCACCAGGCTTGCGGTGCTGGCATGCATCTACGACACAGCAACGGGCTCGCCAAAAAAGCAGAAGACATAGTGAGACTCTGCCAGACAAACTTTGAAGCACTCTTGCAAGTTGTTTACACCGATAAAGGTTGTCATGACACAGTGGCGATAGGAGAGGCCATGTTCTGCGAGTGGTTTCGGAGCGTGTCAGCGACTGCTTCAAGACAGCGGCTACCTCAAAGACAGCAACCGCCTCAAGGATAGCGGCTGCAGCGATTGCCTCAAAGACAGCGACTGCGTCAAAGGCTTATAGTCTGAGTGCATCACCTGTGCTGCTGATGTTAGTGATGCGTGTGACAGTGATGCCCGCTGTAGGTTGATGCAGCCTGCAGTGATCTGATACTGATTGGCTGCAGGCACCACTGTCGCATGCTGCAGGCATCACTGTCACGTGCTGCTCTCGCTGAGACCTTGCAGCGGCTCAGTTTGGTAATTCACTCCAACAAATTAAAGTATTCTTTACAGTCACAAGCTGCAATTCACTCAGCAACGTAGGCATCATTGTTAGTTGCTGCAGTGTCATGCTTGCTGCGCTCGTCAAAGTGTACCCCCGCATGGCTTGCATCTTGCTGCAGTCACGTCAGTGGTGGGGTGCTGCTGGATGAGTCTTTTGCTGTCTGTAGTCTTGGTGCCCCTGCTGCTTGGATCAATTGAGCACTGCAATGTTGCTGCTGCTTTTGAGGGCAAGACTGCAGAGCTCCTTGGTGAATGGGGAGCATTGGCTATTGTCCCACTCGCTGCCTTCACATTGTCATGATGTGCTCTAATGAACCATGTCAGTCAAGACAGTCAAACAACAGCAAAGCATGGATATATGCATCTCCACAATGGAGAAGTCTTTTTTGTTTTCGTTTGTGTTTTGCAACTTTTTACAGGCAAACAGAGGGTGTGTGAGGTGCCATAGACCCAAGCAGGCATGTTAAACCTATCTTCAAGTGATCTGACCTGAGATTGACTGCTTTATAGCCATCTTTCTGTGTAACAACATTGGTATTATTGATGTCGTGGTGACAAAGTCCGTATATGACGAAAACGGCGAGGTAAACGGAGTTCCATACTTGTCGGATTTGGGGGATGCTCTCAAGACAGCCATTCACCGCAACAAGCACCTGGGACAGTCCAATCAAGACACCATATACTTCCGAGCATGGCGCGACACTACGCAAGATATGGTCGCAGACATTAGTAACGGGTACTGGGGAGAAGAAGGCAAAGTCCCAGATGCAATGCTGAGAAACACCAACAAAGCGAAAACTGGACAGCTTTGGCACAAGGGCAAAGCCTATCTATGGAAGATGCCG
>JAABUV010007605.1_pt1 | contig 11321 bp, 12 predicted proteins | sample 5559971 | NCBI WGS metagenome assembly JAABUV01 (sample SAMN10711881, study PRJNA513362) | rock metagenome | isolation source: Antarctica rocks | place: Antarctica: Victoria Land, Knobhead nord | collected 2015-12-19
CGTCGACTCAGCACTTGTAGCTCCGTATCTACCCACAGTACTGAGTCTGAAAGACCAGGTCAACACGGAGTACCTGCCCATCTACGCCTCGCATCCCGCTTTCTTCCCCTGGACTTCCTCAGACACCCTATTCGCCGCGTTTCTCGGTATCAACGACGTGGGCAACGCATACGGGAGATCGAACAGCAGCGACATTTTCGCCAAGGAGTTCCAAGAGTACGCCGGACTCGTCGACAAGCTCTACCAGACGGGCGCCAGGAACTTCCTATTCCTGAACACGCCTCCGGTGGACCGGAGCCCTTTGACTATCGCCCCGGGAGCCGCCGCTCAGGCCAAGGAGAAGACAGCCATTGCAGCCTGGAACGCGAATCTGACCGCGATGGCTACGAATCTGACCAAGACGTACAACGACGCGACGACGTTCGTGTTTGATACAAACGCGGTTTTCACTCAGGTGTTGGATAACCCGGCTAGTCACCCGGAAACGGCACAGTATAGTAATACGACTGGGTATTGCGTTGCCTGTAAGTTGGTAGACTTGGTGCTAGCGGACTTGGACTGGATCGCTGACTGTGGCGCACAGATGAGAATGGGACGCCGACTTGGTATACGTTCTACGAGAACTGCACGTACCCGGTTGACGACTATTTCTGGCTCAATAGCTTGCATCCGACGTTTCCGATGATGAACGTTACGGCGCAGGAAATTGTCCAGCAGCTGAGCTCGAACGCGGCATAATCGCTTGTTGTATTTCTTGCTTGGTTGTGGTGAAGGGCGAAGGCAGGGTTGTGTGCGAGGTTTTGCTTCGGGAGGCAAGACTGTAGATTCAGGTAGGAGGCACTGCTCAACACCGTGACGCTGGGCATCCTGATGATCCTACGGTTCCGATCAAACCTCCATGTCCGACATTTCGTAACGTTCAATCACCACCTGCGCGCCGACCAGGTCGTTATTCTTGTTCACGATCCTGAACCTCAATACCTTCCGCCGGGTCGTTGTTGTTTCCGCAGGGGGGACGAAATTGGAGCAAACATCGACGGAGCCCTTGTACTCATACTCCTTGTCCTTGACGTTGAAAGCTTCGATAGGGCTTGTGCCCACGTCACGGCTGTTCGTGTTGTGCTTTCGGACACGTGTTCGGGTAGCTCGAGCTGACTGAGGCCCTTCATCACGGTGCAGACGGAGAATTGCTTCGAGCACCGACACCCTAGCGCGGTCCTGCGGCATACTCGAACGCGTTCCCGAACCCTTGGGAAGTAGACAATTGATGTGAATGCCGATCCTCCTGTTTTGGCTCGATCCGTACCGTATGCGGACTCGATGCAAGACGAGGCGGGAGGAGAAACCAAATCAGATGAATTCACCAAACTCATGATTTTCACTAGACTCCGCTTTCACTTCCAGACCGGAGTGCAGTCGTACGGCGGTCCAGACCTCATGATGAGGATCCCGGCTAGACGCAGGGCCCAAGTTCTCTGCTCGGGCCATACCCGTTCATTCTGCAATCTTCCTGTCGTCCGCGCCCTCCGACGAGCCTCCGTGTCCAGAGGGGGGCCATATCACGGAAAGCTGCATTCACCTCCGCAAACGGTGGCTTTCGACTCTTGTGGAGGAGCGGCGACTTGCCTACACGATGCACGCGTTATGCTTTCGACCGGTGCTGAGCCGATCTTGTCGTCGACTTGGCCTGCCTTCCGTCAGTATCGGTCGAAAGCAATTACATGTTTCAACGCAGATTGTGTGATGGAGAAAGTTTCACCTGAACTGCGTTTTATAAGACTCCAGCGCCACGCACTCGGCTCTCGTGTTTGAGATCAGGCCACTTCTCTACCATTAGGCACTAGCCAAGCAGCAGTTATGCATCTTCTTCGCTCACTCTTCACTGCTGGCAGTCTCGCGGCTCTGCTGGTCTCCGCGGCTCCTGCATATGATGGTACAGTCACAGTGACGAAGACGAAAGAGGTCACACGTTACCACACGAAGACGGTCTCGACAATATTCACCAAGCGGCAAGCATGCTCGGTCACCGCTTCCAGCCTGACAAGCGCACCCATCGGACCCTCTGGATACCATTCGTCTTCAACTCCTTCAATCGCGACAATCTCGACCTCGTCGCCATCCAACACAACCATCACGAGCTCGAAGTTGACGACAAGCATCACGTCGCTATCTTCTTCCGCTACTAGCTATCCTAGCGCTACACATTCCACAACCGCGGCTTACCCTTACTGCACGTCTGATGCTGCATTCGCCTCTGTCGATAGCGTGCACCCACGTCTGTTCAACTAGTGAGTTTGTCATCTGTTCTCAACGGCCGAAACAGGCACTGACTCCGTTCACTCAAACAGCAACGGTACAGGGGCGAAGTACTTCGCCGGCACCAATGCTTGGTGGGCCAGCCATATCCTCTCCGATTCCGATCTCGACACCGTCTTCTCGGAGATCAAAAACACCCAGTTGCAGGTTGTGAGAGTCTGGGGCTTCGGGAGCGTCAACACAGATCCTGGCCCAGGCTCTGTGTTCTTCCAGCTGCTCAACTCTACGGGCTCGTACATCAACTACGCCGCCAATGGTATTCCTCGACTTGACGCCGTGGTGTCTTATGCTGAACACACCGGGCTGAAGATCGTGCTCAACTTTGTCAACAACGTAGGTCCCCTAGTAAGATCATTTTCCCTACAGTTGGCTGACATTTTGCAGTGGAGCGATCTGGGTGGCATCGCCTCGTACAATGCCGCTTTTGGTGGCAACGCTACGTCTTGGTACACTGACTCCCAAAGCCAGAGTGTGTACAAAGACTACATCAAGCTCCTCGTCAACCGATACCAGTGCTCACCCGCGATCTTCGCCTGGGAGTTAGCGGTACGCACGATCGAAAACGATGTTCGAGCGGAAGCTAGCGTCTAACTTTCCTGTGCGCTAGAACGAACCGAGATGCCACGGCTGCAGTACGGATGTCATATTCAACTGGGCCACTGAGATTTCGCAATACATCAAGAGCCTCGACGCGAAGCACATGGTTACGCTCGGCGACGAAGGGTGGTTTGCCCCAGCCGACAACATCGGCGATGGCTCGTATGGGTATGGCGGAGCGGAAGGGTAAGATTCGTCCAGCGTACACTGTACCTCAACATAGTCTGACTTCGTGGCAGCGTCGACTTCGCGAAGAACCTCGGCATTAGCACCATAGACTACGTAAGTAACCCAATCCGCCTCCTGTGGCTTGGCTGACTCGCTGGACAGGGTGTCTTCCATCTCTACCCCGATAGCTGGGGTTACAATGAGACATGGGGCTCAACCTGGATCCTCGAGCACGACCAAGTCGGCGCCGCTGCAAACAAACCCGTTGTATTGGAGGAGTACGGTTACGGGTCTCCGAACAACCATACCGCTGTCGAGCGCCCGTGGCAGTTGACTGTGCTGGATGACACTAGCCTTGCAATGGACCAGTTTTGGCAGTTCGGGACTACTGATTTGAGCGGCGGCCTGAGCGATTATGACACCAACACCATTTGGTACAACTCGACGGCCGAGTACGATATTTTGGCGCGAGAGCATGCGGCGGAGATGCTGGAGAAGGCGGTGTAGGGGGATGGCTAGTTCCGTCATAGCCCCGAGGATATATTTGCCTTGGACGTTGGTATAGCGCTTCTGTGGAGGCAAATACATTCATTTGGAATTCAGGTGTAAAGAAGATTGTTGATCTGCACTGGCTCGGTCCACCGAATCTTAATCACCTTGTGGCTTTCGATTTTGGATTCTCACATGATCAATCCTGGCTTCGTATCACCTCAATCGCCTGCAAGATTACTGTGCGGGAGAGTAATGTCCGTAACCCAGTATGTTGATTCGAACGACAACAGTCCCAGTATTCCGCACATGTCCCCTCCGAAGATTACAGCATCGAGGGGTGAGGCAAGTACACGAATACCCTTGTGACGAAGCACAGTACCCTCGTATGAGTATGCTTTGCGCAGGAGATATGAACTTGTTATACGGCGGTATTGGAGCTGGAGTGGAGTCAGGAGGCGAACTGGACGGAACGACGGGCAGCACGATATGCTATTTGTCGAGGTTCCCCAACGGAGGCTTTCTAGCTGCACTATGATAACCACCATCTCTCCATAGAGTCCCTGTGCAGGATGTAGCACTGCCCATGTGGTAGACGAGACACTTCATGGGCCCTTCGATTCAAGGTCGATCAAAGTGCAGCGGTGACTCAGTTCGAGATGTATGTACCCTTTGGCCACTAATGAGAAGTATCAGCGTCAAGGTCCATTGTGTCAATGGTAGGAAAAGTGCAGATCGGTCAACCCTGCTGCTTTGAGTACTTACTGCGCATTGATAATAAACCGCGCATGATCCATTGAGATACGCAGGCTCAGGCCCAGCATCCGTCAGGAGCAATGCAGCGACTCCATGTGCCGGCAGCTCAAACGTCATGTTCCTTCATCCAAAGTCAGTCTTTAGGACACAAGACTCTTGAAGCCCAGAGTACTCACCTGACAGCCAAGCCAGTCATCTTATGCTGCCACATGTCGTAGACATGATACTGCCGCCCAGCGCGGATAGCCCAGCTCTCGGTCAGGTTAAATGCCATCTGGGCCGGGCGATCCTGGCTGTTTAAGATCATGAGAACGACACCGTAAGAGCTGTTCCCAGACCAGTACTCAGCTGGGTGGGTCGAATTGGAGACAAAGTCCGGGTTGACGCCCCAGCGGAACGGGCTGATGCTCTCGCCCACGTTTGGGTCCTGGTTGATCTTGATCAGGTCTCTATTACCGAGAATGTCGATCGTCTGCTGAGTGGCGTTCGCGACGTCGGTGCCGATAATGAGAGGTGATTTCATCAGTGCCCATGCGGTGAAGTGGCTCTTCGTTTCCTCGTATGTCATGTTGCCTGGCGGTGTGCCTTGCCCTGTGTTTCCCACCTCCAGAATATCCATGTCGTTGTGTCCGTACAGACCAGAGGCCCAATATTGGAAAGAGACTTGATCAATGATTGCAGCGATGGCGCTCCAGTAAGGTTTGATGTCACCGTCGATACGCCAAGCTTGAGAGAGCCTGCGACCCCAAATCCAGGGTTGTTGCCAACCCCATTCGCACAAGGAGAGCTCGAAGGTGACACCTATCTCCTGTGCAACAGCTTCGATTGCGTTGGACATTCGCGTATAGCGGCCAAGCATGTTTTGTTCGGTGATGTTGTCGGCTGGGATGTCTGTTTCGCCGTTAGCGATGAGATCATCTCTGGAAAGGTCCCCTTCGATCAGAAGAATCACGTACAGCAATTGTCATACTTTAAGTAAGACATTCCCCACGAGTGCCAAGTCTTGTCAGAGGCCGTCAGCATCGGATCAGACTTCTTGCATATGAAGACAAACCTTCAAATCCCGCTCCTCATTCCCATAAGAGCCGGGGTATCCACCACAGGTCTCATATCCGTTGTCGCCGTAGGCAGCTAGCTTGAAGCCCAGCTTGTTGACTTGCTCGGACAACGCTGGCAGGCCACTCGGGAACTTAACAGGATCTGCAACCATGTACCCTGATGCGTTGCGCTTCTTCAGAGCATAGTAGTCGTCCAGAATGATGATGTTATAGCCCGCCGCGGCAAGACCGCACTTCTCCATAGCCTGGGCTTGGTCCAGCACGTTTGTGGCATTGTAATTACCAGCAAATGCGTTGAAGGTGTCGTAGCCCATAGCGGGCAGCTTGCCGACGCCATTGTTCAGCGCAAATGCAGGACTGCTCAGCGCCGCTACGGCAAGAGCAGAGACGAACATGGCTGCGGAAAGTGTCTGTGGAAATATACTGAGCAGCGGTGCGTACGGGATTGCTGCTCTTCAAGTCAACAAAGATGGGTCCTAGTTGGTTTCCCCTCGCTGGTAGGGACCCCGCTACTGATTCAGTTCATCGCAGGCATGTCCACCATGGATGTTGGAGCACGCAGGCCTACACGATACGGAGTATAGACCTCCGCAATCATTGAAGCCGCAACAGATGCGGAGTACGGACCTCCGTCACTTCAGTGGTTCGGGCGGAGAGTAACTCTTCTCGTAGGTCGGTAGCGTCGACCACATACCCGCGCATCTTCACTCAGGCCAAGGAGAAGGCGTCGTCTCATAAGATTCTACCTGGGTGGGCTTACAACACCAAGCGCCACTCTGCTGGCCTCGACGGCTCGCTCGATCTGAGCACAGCCTTTTCCCCGACCGTTCCTGGGGTCGACCCGCCATCATGCCGCCATGTGAGATGGAGGAGGAGAAGGTCAACATAATCGATCGGAAACTGTCCAATGTGATCCTGCATAGGCCCGCCGAAGTAAAGCGAGGAGTTGCAACTGCAAGAAAACTTCGACCCTGCCCACCTTCAGTATCTATGGTCGCTTGACGCAGGTCCAGCGATGATTGCGATGTACCACCACATCGACTCGCGCACGCCTTGGCGCCTCGACGGAAGGAAGCGGGGATGAGCGGGGATGCTTCCCGCACGCACTTCACATCGTTGGCCATGCATCGAGTCTATACCAACAACATCCATCCTCGACGCAAGTCCAATACACGACGGACGGGCGGGCAATCAGTAGACGATGGCAGTGGCGGTCAGAGCGCTTCTGGTCCCGCTGTCCGCTTAGTTCTTCGCTGCAAATCGCTCTGTAACGGAGCCATGTCTCGTACGTTGCAGATACACATATGCACTAGTAAGTCTGTCATGCTACTGCCTTAGAGGGCCTCTTAGAGCGCACTGCCTAGAGCCCCTCTTAGAGTGTGACACGTAACTAGAGTTGCAGCCTTAGAGGGCCTCTTAGAGCGTACTGCTTAGAGCCCCTCTTAGAGTATTGCATATAACTATACTGCTATATAAGGCTCTAGCGCACCTCCCTTTTCTTCTACCCTCCTTATAGAGACCTCTTAGCTCCTTACATATTTAAGTATCTACTACCTTAACTACTATACTTAAGTCCCTATCTACTAGAGCCTTATATTTAAATACGTTATACGCTTCTTATAAGCTAATAGCTATCTTAACTAAGGAATTCCCCTTTTTATACCTTACTGCCTCCTCTAATAACACCTCTAAGACAATAATAAACAATAATCCTCTAAGGGCGACTCTAAGTATAGGCCTAACCTGCTAGCTCTAATAATAGCTCTAAGCAGACTAGCAGCTAATATGCGCAGTTCTACGCTAGGGCCGTTAAGCGCGCCTATTATAACGAGTGCGAGCAGCTGCATAGCTATAGGCTAGACAGATATAATTAAGGAAGAATTAGATAGTAGCATTATTATATACCTTAAACTATCTATAGTAGACCCTATTGCAGTGTTCTAAGAGTAGGTCTAAGAGCTTTAGAAAGGCCTTAAGCTTTAGATAATCGCTAGAGACTATAAGCTTATAGACGATTAGATTTTTAGACGCCCTTAATAAGATAGTATCCCTAAGGCTATAGATAATATGCGCCTCCTATACTTAAGGCATCTCCCTTAAGGTAAGAGCAGCAGCAACCTAATGCGCTAATAACGCTAACACCCTATATTAGGAGTTAAAGGATACCTAAGAGGTAATTAGTAAGTATATAGCAGTCTAAGACAAGCGCAAGAGAGCTGCTACTCTCCTCTAGAATAAGACAAAACGCGCCTAAGAAGACTACGACTTAGACACTATCTTAGAGCGCGTACTTAAGAGGTTCTTAGGCTAATTATATAAGATTGCACTCTAAGAGGTAGGCGTATATAAGATACGCCTATAGCGATCTAAACTCGATACCTACTTCTAGTCCTAGTTTAGCATTAGACTAGAGGATATCTATGCTCGCAGAGGCTAGTTTAACAACTGCATCCTATACTTCTTTATCTAGTTGTTTGCGCAGACTAACAAGCTTACTATAGTAGGGAACTCCCTTAAGGTCGATCTTAAGGAAGAGAAGTTTACTAGCTAGTCTAGCTTTAAAGAAGCTATAAACTTGCTCCTACTTCTAGCTAAAACTATAGATCTTACTACGTTCTATAAGTAGCGCTTCTATTAATAGAAGAAGGAGCAGCTAGCTAACGACTTCTAGAACGCTCTTAAGCTCTCTAAGTCGTCCTTAGCTAAGGACTTGCGCCCTACGCATATATCCTTAAGATACTAGCTTGTCGACTTCTATAATCGTCTAATAAAGCTAGTATAAGATTCCCTATAAACTTACTAACCTATGATAGGATGCTGAGGGGGTATACGGGTTAGTTAAGAGGGTATATACTAGAGCAGCATAGGATGCAAAAGCAATACTAGAGCCTAAGGCGAGTCTTTCTATCTATTCAGATTGTTAATAGCACATCTAATGCCCTTTAGAGAAAAGGCTAAAAAAGTCCTTAACTTATCTAATTTTTACTATAGGGCTTATATTATTAGACGCTAGTTAGACCTTTTCTAGAGATATTTTATGCTTATAAAGCGCCTTAGTAATTTTACTTAAGCCTTAAAATGTCTATAGCTTTAATAATAACCTCTTCTAGTATACGCTTCGCCTTCTCTTAGTTATTTAAAGAGGTATAAAGTTAGGAGAGCTTAGCTTAACCTTTTTCTAGCTTTATATATACTATTAGGATCCTAGCAAAGGCTAAATATAGGTATAATAAGTCTAGCTCTCCTTTAATAACTTTGCTAAGTGTAAGAGGGAATAGGAAAGGCTATAACAAAAAGCTATATACTTAGTAGAGCCTAGCTCCACCTTTTCCTAGTTTATTTAGGCCTACTAAAGTCTTTTTAAAGGTCGGGTTTAGCTCTAATAAGTCTATATCTTTTTATAAAACCAAGCTTAGTACTATAAGAGATGCCCTTAGTTGTTTTAAATGCTATAACCTTAGTAACGCTTAGCTTAGCCTTCTCTAGGTATTTATATACTAATTAAAGTCCTAGAAAGGGATAGGTATAGCTTACATAAGTGTATATCTTTTTATAAAATTAAGCTTAGTACTATATAAGATGTCTAGGGTTATTTTAAATGCTATAAACTTTAAATAGCTTAGCCCGAACTTTTCTAAGTAATAATAGACCTATTAAAATCCTATAAAAGTTTAGGTTTATCTTTAATAAGTCTCTAACTTTTTTAAAAACTCTACTTAGTATTAAAGGAAATATATTAAGTTATTTAAGATCCTATAAACTTAAGAGCGCTTAGCTTAACCTTTTCTTAGACTCTATAGTATAACTAGAGCCTTAGAAGACTCTAACCTAAGCTTAGATAAGTCTCTACCTTTTAAAATAACTCTGCTTAGAATAAAATAGACTTTACTAAGTTCCCTAGGGTGCTATAAAGTTAATAGAGCTTAGCTTAATCTTTTTCTAATTTAAACAGTACTTTTTAAGTCCTAGAAAAGGTTAGGTATAGCTTTAATAAGTGTATATCTTTATATATAACTATGCTTAGCATTAAGAGAGATATCCTAAGTTATTTAAAATGCTATAAGCTTTATAAAGCTTAGCTTAACCTTTTTTAAGCGTTAAAAGGTTTATTAAAGTCCTAGAAAAGGTTAGGCGTAGCTTAGATAAGACCCTATCTCTTTTAAAAACCCCTCTTAGTATTTATAGGAATAGTATTAAGTTATTTAAAATGTTATAAACTTAGAGTGCCTTAGCTTAACCTCTTTAGGGTATAAAAGGAACTACTAAAGTCCTATAAAAAGTCGCCTTAAGCTTTAATACTATTATAGGCATTATAGGTTACCCGTTTAGGGTAGTATTATAAGTACCTAGTTATAGGGCAGAAGGGGCAGAGAGATATAGCGCTAATAGCGCTATAGGAGCGTATATTAGGGTTTTCCCTATGCCCTAGGCAGTTATCCTTTTTTTAGTATAAAATAGTTCCTCTATAAGAGTATAGAAGTTAGCGTACTACCTTCTCTGTAACTTTGCACTAACATCGCTATATAAGCGTAATATACTACTCTGCTTATATACCTAGTTCTAACAGTTCTATTTTATACCCCTTTAAGGGAAGCAGGCTAGTTATCTAACTTCGTTACAAAGGATGTCCAGTAGCACTAGAGGACAAAGCTCTACGTAGTCGAGGTCTCTTAGCAGGCGAGCTGCAATAAGGAACTAACTAATTAGTCGTAGCGCTGTCGCAGGACTATTAACAAATAGGGAGGACGCTGCTGCAGACTAGTTGCAGACGAGCCTAGCACGTATGCTAGATAAGGCAGAAGAGACATAGCTTACTGCTGTTAAGGCACTAGCAGCACTTAAGGCGCAGGTCTAGGAGTTGATAGTTATAATAGGCTAACTAGGAACTAAGAAGCGGGCGCAAGTAAGCAGCGATAAAGAAGACGTTATAGTTAACAAAAAGGCCAACGTTATAGCGACAGATATAGTTAAGGTTGTTCCTAGTAATAAGTATTATTGCAATACTAAGGCGCTATATATAGATATTCAGATACAAACTGCGAAGATTAAATTAGAGAAGGCTATACGACTAGGCAACTTAGGAATATACTAGAGGCACCATTTAGGATACGAGGGATTAGACCTAGTATATTAAACTGTTGTTTAGTATGCAACCCTATATATACTACTACTAGCTTAATAAGATAGTTTATAGGGTTAAGCTAGCTATACCCTAGGGTAGCGACTAATTAGGAAATTTATCAGCTTAATATAGCAGACAAAGACTATACCTAGGTATATATAAAGAAATAGCTTATAAACCAGATATAAGACCTAAAAAATCGATTAAGTATATATACGCTATAGCTATCTAATTATAAACAGGATTACTGCTAGCGTATTAAAGACTACTTAACGCATCTTAAGGACGCTATAAGAGAAGTTAAAATAGAGCTACTTACAGAGGGCTAGATAATGCACTTAATGCTCGCTAGCATTATAACAAAGCTATGCATAAAGTTATTAGAGCAGTAGACGCTCCCTAAGACGCATTACAAATTACTCCTATTACCTGCTTAAATAGAGCAGAGGCTAAGGGTTAGGGACCTAACGCCTATTCTGAATAATGGTCGCACGCTAATAAATCTAGGTGCGATAGAAAGCTAGTAATCAGACGATTCTAACGCACCTAATATCGACCTGGTACGACCTCTGTAGCTGTCTCTAAAACTATGTGACGCGTCTACGTCTCCCAAACCCGACGCTTACGTAAGGCGTCGGGTCACATGACCCAACGCTTATTCTGAATAATGGTCGCACGCTAATAATTCTAGGTGCAATAGAAAGCTACTAATTAGACGATTCCAACGCACCTAATATCGACCTGCTACGACCTCTGTAGCTGTCTCTAAAACTATGTGACGCGTCTGCGTCTCCCAAAACTGACGCTTAGGTAAC
>JAABUV010007608.1_pt1 | contig 11315 bp, 10 predicted proteins | sample 5559971 | NCBI WGS metagenome assembly JAABUV01 (sample SAMN10711881, study PRJNA513362) | rock metagenome | isolation source: Antarctica rocks | place: Antarctica: Victoria Land, Knobhead nord | collected 2015-12-19
GCAGCTGGCCCGTCACCCCAGGTGACGGCCTTTCCAGCGCAGCATGCCCCGGTGGTGCCGGTAGTGCGAGTCGACGGTCAGCGCAGCCAGAGCCAGCACCGACAGCGGCTGCGCAAGCACGTCCGGGAACGTCTGCGTTCCGGCAGTGCGCGCCGAGACCAACCGTGAGCCCACCGCCGCGAGATAGCCAGCCAGACCCCACCGCCGGGCGCGACCAGAGCCGAGGGCGGCGGCCGCGGGCGGCAGGACATAGGTCACGAGCAACGCCGCGAACAGACCCGACGCGGACAGCGGTGAGCCGAAGGCCGTCCACAACGACTTGCCGTAACCGTCTCGCAGCGCCGCGCCCCCGGCGTACATCCGGCACCGCGCCAACCGTGCCCCGTCTGCTGGCGCGGTGCGATAACCCTTGCGGCGCAACGCACGGGCGAGGTCCAGATCATCGAGTACGGAGCCGGCCACCGCCGTGTGCCCGCCCACGTCGGTGTAGGCCCCTGCATCGACGAGGAGGAACTGACCGCAGACCGCGGCCATCGACGGTCTCCTCGAGCGCGTAGCGATCGGCAGCGGCAAGGTGGTCAGCCAGCTCCACTGCTGCAAGGGCTGGATCAGGCGTTCAGCCGGCGTGACCGCAATCTGCGACGGCCACGGGCACACCAGGTCCAGCTGGTGCTCGCGCAGCAGCCGGACGCCTGCGGCAATGGCATGAGGGGCGAGCCGTACGTCAGCGTCCACGAACACCAGCACGTCAGCGGGTTGGGTGCGGGCGCGCTCAGCCAGACGATGGCACGCGGCCGGTTTGCCCAACCAGCCAGCGGCAGGCTCCTCCGTGTAGCGCGCGATATGGATGCGAGGGTCGCCGCCGGCGGCACGCGTGGCCATACCCATCGTGTCGTCAGTGGAGGCGTCGTCGAGCACGAGCACCTGCAGGCGCGGCACATCGCGCTGGCGCCGCAGGTCGGTGAGCAGCGCGGCGATGTGGCGCGCCTCGTTGCGGGCCGGGATGCACACGCTCACCTGCTCGTCGATGGGCGCACCGGTCGGTGCCGGCCGGGGCAGCACCCGGCGGTTCACCAGCGCGTTGACCACGCCGGCGCACGCCAGCAGTGATCCCGCCCGCACGAGGCCGGTGAACATCGGGTCAGTGGGACTCTCGGCCGGCGCCGGTGAAGTGCGCGTGCGTCACCCAGGCCATCACAGCGACCAGGGCCGAGGCGCCCAGCACCCCCAGGATCACGATCAACAGCCAGTTCTGGTAGCCGCGGGTGCCGGGGTCGTCGTAGCTCGCGGTGGCCTGCAGGTCGCTGGACTCGCCGGCGGGCAACTGCCACCGCACGCCGCTGTCCCCGTCCCGGATACCGTTGGTCGACGTCACGTTGCCGGGAAAGTTGATTCGCAGCTGCACGTCGGCGCCATCGGCGCGCAAGGTGGTGAGGTTGACCGAGCCGTCGAGGGTGACGATGCTGCCTGCCCGGTGCAGTGCGAGGTGATACTGCGCGGCGCCGGCGCTGGTGAGCGTGGTGAGCTGCTGCAGCTCGGCGAAGCTGAGGTCGCTGAAGAAGACGTCGCTGCCCGCGTAACCGTCCCGGTTGTAGGGCCGCACGCTGACCCGGTTCGCCACGGCAGTCGGCGTGCTCAACTCAGGTGCGGCAGCGCCACCCAGCGTGGCGACAATGATCTCGCCGGTGGCCCGGTCATCAGCGGAGATCCCCATGGTCATCCGGGCCCGTAGACAACCGGTGAGCAACGGTGCCGCAATGAGCAACAGCAAGACCACCGCTGCTAACCGGCGGGCGCGTGACCGTCCGGCCGCGGAATGCTGCACGCGCCCATCGTGCCAGGCCGATGCCACCCGAGGCCGAAGTTGCTGGTGCGGCGCGCCGGAGGCTGCACAGCACGGGTATCCCGAGCACCCCCATGGCGACCAGACCGTAGACCGCGGAGACCCGCAGATCGAGGAACACCGCGTGCGCCAGCCCGGATCCGAGCCACGCCCACAGGTACAGCGTCACCGGCAGTGCATCCGTGTGGCGGCACGGCTGTCCGGGCAGCAGGTGCAGAACACAGGCCATCACGACGGCCGTGAGCGCCCAGCCGAGGTAGTTGCTCAGCGGGATCTCGGGTAGTCCGGGCAAGCCGGCGAAGCCGGGCGCCCACGTCCAGCGGCCGTCGGTCACCATTTGGGGGTCCAGGTAGAGATCCCAGCCCGCCAACCCCACGGCGGCCAGCAGGATCCGGGGAAGGCGGTGTCCACTCGCCACCCGCTCGGCCGCGCACCAGGCGGGATAGGCGCCTGCGGTCCAGGCCAGCCCGATGAGCAGCGGAACACCCGCCAGCACGGGCCCCAGCCGCCCGGTGGCGTAGGTGTAGGTGCCGAACGGCAGACCGGTAGCCGTGCCGATCACCTCCACCAGCAGCCCCCCGCCCGCGGTGGTCGCCAGCAGGCCTGCCGCCCAGCGCGGCCCGCGGGTGGCGGCCGCGTGCACAGCGCAGGCGCCGGCCAACAGGACCACCACCGCGATGCTGACGCCGTCCCGCGCCCCTGCGGTGGTCAGTGGGTAGCTGATCTGTGCTCCGACGGCGGCGAGACCCAGTGCCCAGCTCGCGCTCTTCACCGCTGCGCCGCGGCCAACGCACGGCGCAGCAGACTGCCGCGCGCGTCGCGCAGCACCAGCGCGGCCGTGTTGCGCCCGCTCGCACCGGACACGCCCCCGCCGGGATGGGTCGACGCGCCGGTCAGGTACATACCCGGTAGGTCGGGGACGCGGTAGCCGGCGAGCTCGGGGGCCGGACGCCACATCATCATCTGGTCCAGCGACATGTCGACGTGCATGACGTTGCCGCCGAGCAGACCGAGCTCACGTTCCAGCTCGAGTGGGGTCTGGACGTACCGGTGCAGCACGGTGTCGGTGAACCCGGGCGCAAATGCCTCCAGCTCGGCGACGATGCGGTCTGCTGCACCGTTGCCCACCTCGTCCCAGCTGCGACCGCCGCTGAGCGTGTACGGGTGCCACTGCGCCCACAGGGAGACCTGGTGTTCACCCACGGCAGCGATGGTCGGGTCGAGCCCGCTGAAGCTCATGGCCAGCACAGCGGGGCGGGATGGAAACTCACCGGCCAGCGCCGCGCCGTGCGCGGCGTGCAGCTGGCGCCGGTCGGACACTAGAAACTGCAGGCCGTTGTGCACGGGTGTGTCTGTCGGTGCACTGGGGTAGCTGGGCAGCGCGGAGGTGGCCAGGCGCAACACCATGCCGATACCGGGGCCAACGCGTATCCCGCGGCGCCACCGCTGCAGCTGTGCGGTGTGGTTGTCGCCCGCAGCCAGCAGATCCAAGGTGGTCAGCACGTGGCAGCCCGCGATGACCGTCGTGGTTTGCAGCTCGCGCCCACCGGCGGTGCGCACCCGCCAGGCACCGGCGGTGCGGTGTAGCGAGGTGACGGCGTCGCCGAGCGCAACGCTGCCGCCGTCCGACCGCAACCGCGACGCCAGGGCCGCGGTCAGTGCACCGCTACCGCCGACCGGACGCCCGGGCGGCACGGTGTGCAGCGCGGCGGCGAACCCGACCATGGGTGCGGTGCCCACTTCGGCGGTGGAGGGACCGGACTGCGCACCGAACCAGGCCAGCGCAGCCCGCAGCCGCTCGTCGCCGAAGTGCTCGTCGAGCAACGCGTCACCGGAGGTGAGGAACTCACGGGAGAGCCTCCCGGGACTGCCGTGGGTGTCCATGCCCCAGAACGCGCGCAGCAGGTGCCGTGGGGTCGGTGGTGCAGCGAACGCGTCCAGCACCCGCCTGGCGCGCGGCCCCCAGAGCTCGACGAAACGCCGGTAGGCGTCGGCAGCTGCCGCACCGCAGGCAGACTCGATGGACACGCAGGTGGCGTCCAGGTCGAAGTGGAACACGATGCCCGGCTTGTCGCTGCCGGCCGGTGCGGGCGCGAAGGCCCATGGGTCGCAGTCGAGGTAGCGCAGACCGTGCGCGGCGAGGTCGAGCTCCTCGATGATGCCGAGGTGGCGGATCATGAGGTGGGCCGAGGAGCCGCGGTCGACGCGGTGGCCGGGAAAGCGCTCCACCGTGGACACCGCCCCGCCGAGCACTGTGTCGCCCTCCAGGACGGCGACGTCCCAGCCGCTCTTGGCGAGGTAGCAGGCCGACACCAGCGCGTTGTGTCCGGAGCCCACCACGATCGCGTCATGCACCTGACCACCGTATCCGGTACCTACAACGGCAGCTCGCGGCGAAGGACGGCGAAGGGGCGGCCGTCCCCGGCGAAGCTGAAGTCGCGCAGCAGGTCGGTGAAACCGAGACGCCGGTACAGCTTCCAGGCCCGGTTGCCCTCCGCGGGGACCTCAGGGGTGGACAGCAGGACGGTTGCCTCGGTGCGCCCGTCCAGCAGTCGCCGCAACAGCTGCTCGCCGAGTCCGAGGCCCTGCGCTGCCGGCAGCACGTGCAGCTCGGTCAGCTCGAAGTAACCGTCGAGCAACGCGTCCACGGCTGTGCGCGAACGGGACCCGGCGAGCAGGCCGCTACGGACCTCCTCGCACCACCACTGCCTGCGCGCGCCTCGATAGCCGTAGGCGATACCCAGCAGTGGCGCCTCGACGGCGTCTGGGGCAGCCGAGGGCTCCTCCAGGGCGGCAACCGCCTGCCAGCCCGTGCGCAGCGCGTGCTCCGCCCACATCGGCGCGCGGTGGGCCTCGGTGCCTCGGGGATAGCCCATCGCGGAGACGTAGATCGCCAGCGCCTCGCCCATCCTCGCGTGCAACGCATCCCGCGACAGGTCGACGATGCGGGCTCTCACGGATCAATCACACCACGGACCCGGCGCTGAGCCCTTGACAGCGTGGGGATCGCGCGCGCTACAGTGGCTCGTGTACCGAACACCAGTTCGAATAGATTGGTGAGGGGCAACGGTGTGGAAAGGGCAGCGATGGAGCCAGTGACCATGCACCGGGCGGCGGTCTCGACGATCGGTGCGAACGCGACGATCGGTGCCACCGCACAGTCGGCGCAGATCCGGTGCCAATCCGCAGCGACGTTGCTCGAGCAGGCTACCGCGGGGCTCGCGGAAGCGGGCCGCTCCAGCACGCCCGGCGGGCGGTTCGCCCCAGCCCGCCTTGCCGCGTTGCGCGCGGCCGCTGCCGTCGTGGCCACGCGAGCGGAGCCGAGCCGCATTTCGTCGCGGGCACGCGCACGGCCCCGAAGCGTGTGGGTGCTGCTGGCGAGCGTGGCCCCCGAGCTCGGGGAGTGGTCGCTCTTCTTCGCTGCCTGCGCCGGCAACCGAACGGTCACCACGCGGGACGCCGACGACATGCTGCGGCAGGCCGAGCAGTTCCTCGCGTTGGCCAGAGCGGCGGCGGTGGCAGGGCCTCGGTGGCCTTGATCGCACTAGACTTGGACATCGTGGACCGACCTGCGATGGACGTTGAGGCGAGCAGCGCTGCGCGCCGTCAGCGCGGTACCGCCGACGGAGCTGCCAGTGCCCTTGTGCTTCGTGCCGTGCGCCGGATCGTTCGGGCTGCCGATGCGCAGTCGCCCTGCCGGGTGCTTGATGTGGGCGGCGGCTCGGGCGTGTGGGCGGTGCCCTTAGCGGCGGAGGGGGCTGTGCTCACTGTCGTCGACCCGAGCCCGGACGCGTTGGCTTCCCTGTCCAGGCGGGCCAGGGAGGCGGGGGTGCTCGAGCGGGTGACGGCCGTGCAAGGCGATGTCGACTGCCTGGGCGAGCTGGTCTCCGCCGGTGCGGCCGACCTGGTCTTGGCGCACGGCGTGCTCGAGGTCGTCGAGGATCTGCCTCGTGCGATGAGCGCGCTCGTGTCGGCGCTCGCGCCCGGCGGGATGCTTTCCGTGCTGGTGGCCGGCAAGGCGGCCGCGGTGCTGCATCGCGCACTTGTCGGCCGGGTCGCCGAGGCGCTGCAGGTGCTCACCGATCCAGCCGGCCGCGTTGGCCCGCGCGATCCGCTGCTGCGTCGCTTCGACGTCGAGGGGCTCAGCACCTTGCTCGCGGATTCGGGGCTCGAAGTCGACCTGATCCAGGGAGTCTCGGTGGTGGCGGACCTCATCGCGTCGTCGGCGCTGGAGACCGCCTCCGGCGGCGCGGCGGCATTGGCCGAGCTGGAGTCGGCGGCGTCGAGCACGGCGGCGCTCCGGGAGATCGCGAGCAGGCTGCACGCGGTGGCCCGGCTGCCTGTCACGGGCTGAGGAGGCGAGTTCGTTGGGACGCAGCGGCGACCTCGTCGGTCGCGGGGCGCGGGATTCGGCGGGAGCCGACGACACCGGGTGCGCCCTGCTGCACGTCGACATGGACGCCTTCTACGCCTCGGTGGAGGTGCGGGAGGCGCCCCAGCTCGCCGGTCGCGCAGTGGTGGTAGCCGGCGGCGACAACCGCGGGGTGGTGCTCTCAGCCACCTACGAGGCCCGGAAGTCAGGGATCCGCTCGGCCATGCCCGTCGCGCAGGCTCGGCGGCTGTGTCCCTCCGCCGACTTCATCCCCCCACATTTCCCGCTGTACGCCGCGGCGTCTGCCCAGGTGATGGCCATTTTCCGCGGTATCACCCCGCTGGTCGAGCCGCTCAGCCTCGACGAGGCGTTCCTCGACGTGTCCGGCTCGCTGCGGCGCCTGGCCAGCCACCCGGCCGCCGTCGCCGAACAGATCCGCGCCGAGGTACGCGCCGTCGTCGGTATCACCTGTTCGGTCGGCGTGGCTCGCACCAAGTCGATGGCCAAGATCGCCTCGGCCATGGCCAAGCCGGATGGTGTGCTGGTGGTGCCCCTGGCGCGCGAGCGCGAGATTCTGCACGCGCTGCCGGTGACTGCACTGTCCGGGGTGGGTGCGCGGACTGCCGAGGTGCTGCTCGACCATGGCCTGCGCACCGTGGGCGAGCTGGCCGTCACCGAGCAGCGCGTGCTGCAGCAGTGGGTGGGCAAGGCCGGTGGCGCGCACCTGCATGCCTTGGCCAATGGCCATGACGATCGCGCCGTCGTGCCGGACTCCGCCGAGAAGTCGGTCGGCGCCGAGGAGACCTTCGGTATCGACGTGTACGACACGGCCACCCTGCACCGAGAGCTCCTGCGCCTAGCTGAGCGCACGACGGCCGCACTGCGCCGCAAAGGGCTACGCGCGCGCACCGTCGCGATCAAGGTTCGCTCGGCCGACTTCACCACCCTGACCCGCTCGCGCACCCTGTCCAGTCCCACCGATATCGCGAACGAGGTGTACGGGTGTGCGCGCGGCCTGCTCGATGCACTCGGCCCCCGCGGACAGGCGGTACGGCTGCTCGGGGTGCGCGCCGAGCAGCTGGTGCCGGCATCGGCTGTGGTCGAGCAGCTGGTGCTCGGCGAGCCCGAGCGGGGTTGGCGCGACGCCGAAAGGGCCGCTGACCTGCTGAGAACCCGTTTCGGCGAGACGGTCGTCCGCCCGGCGACGCTGCTCCGCGGAGCGGACGACGGCCGCTGACCCGCTATGGGTGGCTCTCCGGCCCGCAGACTCGTACGATATGGGTAGGTGCCCGCCAAGGTCGGGCACCCGTCGTCTCCGAAGCGGAGCCGACCATCCACCACCTCAGCGCCGGGGGAGGGATAGTGCCACTCTCGGAGCACGAGCAGCACTTGCTCGATCAGATTGAGAGCGCGCTCTACGCGGAAGACCCCAAGTTCGCTTCCAATGTGCGGACGGGCCGGGGCCTCAGTGCGGGTCGCCGCCGTGGCCTCCAAGTCGTCGCGGTGTTTCTGCTGGGTCTCGTGCTGCTGGTTGGTGGGCTCGTGCTCCCGTTCAAGCCGGGCGGGGTCGCCGTGATCAGCGTGCTCGGGTTCTTGGTGATGTTCGCTGCGGGTGTTCTGCTGCTGTTGGGTCGCGGTCAGGCACCGAGCGGGGATGCGGCCAAGGATTCCGCGACGGGCCGTGGCGGCGCGGCTGGACCGCGGGGCAAGGACCGCTCCGCAGGCGGATTCGCCGCGAAGATGGAAGAGCGCTTCAAACGCCGCTTCGATCAGAACTGACGCCTCCGCCCGGAAGCTGAACGCGGAACTCAGTGCTGGGCGAGAGTCTCCGCAGACTGTGGTGTCCTCGCCGAGCCCGCAACCAGGACCGAGCGCGGGAAGACGTGTTGTTGCTTGGTCAACGGCGCACAACGCCGCCACGCAGCCACCATCTCCTCGATTTCTCGGCGGTGTGTCGGCTCCGCTGCGCCGGCCGTACCGCCGTACCACTGTTGTTCGACGGCATCGATGACGCCGAAAACCGCTGCGCGTGCGTCCTCGTCCAGCCCGTGGACGGCGCACAGGCGGACGGCGGTGGTCCGGGGCGTCTCGGTGCCGGGGATGTCCACGCCACGGTCCCTGGAGAGGTCGGTCAGTTCCGCCCACGCCGCATCCGGGGTACCTGCGCCGAGGCGGCGCACCAAGCGGCGACGACGTAGCGCGGCAGGCCAGCACGCGACGAGCACGAGCAACAGCGCGCCCAGGGCGCCGACCAGCAGCGGCGTCGACGGCCCAACCGACGGGCGCAGCGGCTGCGCCGTAGGTGGCGTGCGCTGTGCGTCGAGGGAGTTCGGCCCGGTCGGGGGCGCCCCAGCGGGTGGCTGCGTGGGTGGCGAAGCAGCCGAGGCAGGCCCGGCCTGGGTGGGCCCGGCCTGCGGCGTGGCGGGTGTAGCCGCGGCCTGCGCGACGTAGCCCGGGGTGATGCCGCGGGCGCCGGTGAGCGGGGTCGGGTCGAAGGTCACCCAACCGACTCCGGCGAAGTAGACCTCCACCCAGGCATGGGCATCGTCAGTGGTGACGGTGCGTAGGGCCGTGCCACCCGTGCCCGGCGTGTAGCCGAGCACCACCCGGGACGCGATCCCCAGCCCGCGGAGCATGACGGCCATGGCCGACGCGTACTGCTCGCAGAACCCCTGCTTGGACACGGTGAGGAAATCGACCAGGGCGTCGCCGCCAGTCCCCCCTGTGCCTGAACTCAGCTGGTAGGTGAAGCCGTTGCCGGGATTGGTGAAGTAGGTGCTCAGCGCCACGGCAGCGTCAAAGGTGGTGGGTGACTGGCCGACGATGGTATGCGCGAGCTGGCCTACCCGAGGGTCGACGCCGTCGAGCTGGCGCCACCGGGGGTCGGCTCCCGCCTGGCTCTGTGGCGTGCGCCCGAGCGCCCGCAGCTGCGCAGGGCCGCCGCCGGGGTTCACGGCGTCCACGGTGTACGCGGGCAACGGTTGCCGCTTGGCCGTCTGCAGCACACCTTCCTCGGCGTTGTAGGTGTAGCCCCGCAACGGTGAGTCCACGCCGCGGACCGCGGTCGGGATCCCTGGAGTCGGCAACCACCGATCGGAGTACCGCAGTCCGCGCACCGTGACGGTCTGCGCCGACCCGGCGAGCTGCTGCTTGCCCATCGCAGCCCCCGGGGTGTCCCCGGCGGCCATGTTTTCCACGATCCACCCCTGGTTGTTGACGAACCGGTCGAGGGTGATGGTGCGCAGATAGGTGGGTTGGGTCATCCCGGCGACGGTGAACAGGGGGGTGGCGGTGCGCCCACTGAGCTCACCTCGCAGCTGGGTGAACGGGTTGAGCGCAACCCCTCCGGAGCCGCTGCCACTGTCCGGCAGCCGGCCCGCGGTGCCGACGCCGGTGACGGCACTACCGACGCCGAGCGCACACGCCAGTGCGGCGGCAACCACCACGACGACACCCGGAGAGCGCAGCCCTGCGGCGCCGGAGGCCGGACCAGCCGTTGCGGTCCGCCTGCTGCTGTTGGACACCAGGAGCAGCAGGACCGCCACCGCACCGAGGACAAAGGACCACCACGGGAGCAGGGTGTGGGAGAGCGACGCGGGGACGGCGACTACACCGAGCAGAACGAGCCCGGCGACGGCCGGGATCTGCACGCCGGCGACCAGCGCGTCGACCACGATCGCCGCGCAGCCCAGCGAGGCGACCACCAGCAACAGCAGCTCCTGGGTGACCGCAACGGGGGTCTTCTCCGAGGCGATCTGAGCGCCCGCGCCGTCCAGCAACGACCGGAGCTGCTCCACCGCGGCCGGTCCGGGTAGCACACCGAGTACGGCGGACTGGGTGAAGGCGACCGTGAGCACTACGGCCAGCGCCAGCACCTGACCGAGGACGACGAGTACGGCTGGTGCCCGCAGAGCGCGGAGCGCGACGCCGACGACGATGACGGCGACCATCGTGCCCGCGACCGGTAGCACCCAGCGGCCGGAGGTGAAGACGGGGGCGAGTGCGGCGCTCGCGAGCATCAGTGCGAGCGCACCCAGCATCGACTGCGTGGGTCGGCCGGCGCTGACGGCGGCGGGCATGGTCATCGGGTTCCCGCACCCTGTTCGCCGAGGACTGACCACAGCTGGGCCTGCGGCGTTGCGCCTGCCGCCTGGACCACGTTCCATCCGGCGGCGTTCAGCGCGGCGACGCCGGGACTGGGCAGCAGGTGCACGGCGCATGCCGTCCGTCCGCCTCCGCGCCCGTCGAGCAGGGCCGCCGCGGTGCGCTCATCCACCCGTCCGAACACCGCGATGAGCCCGTCGCCACCCGCCAGACGGAGCACCCCGCCGAGTTCCAGTTGGTCGGTGAGGGCCAACAGCGCCAGCTGGTCGAGCAGGGCTGGTGCCGCAGCGAGCGGAACACCGTCGGTCGTCAGTACCCGCACGGGCGTGCCCATGCGTCGCAGGTGCTCCGCGATGCTCGCGGTCAAGCTGATCGCCCGTTCCAGGCTGGCCTGCTCACCAGTCCCCCCATGGGCACTGCGCCGGTTGTCCAACAGCACCACCGTGCCCGCGCCCTGACCGTGCTCGGCGGTGCGCACCATGAGTTCATCTCGACGTGCGGTGCTGGCCCAGTGAATGCTTCGGGTGTCATCACCCGGTGTGTAGGCCCTCAGCTGGGCATCGCGGACAGTGGGGGCCAGGGCATGCGGTGGCGCACCGTGCTCGGCGCCTGCTGCCGCTGCCCCGAAGCCGCCGGCCAGGGACACGATTTTGGGACGGACAAGCACCGAGGTCGGCTCACCGACGGTGCGGACCAGTTCCACCAGGCCAAGCGGGTCGGCCAGACAGATCTGCAGCGGTCCGAGCTGGTGTCGGCCGCGCAGGCGCGGAGTCAGTGGATAGCGCACCGAGGCAGCTGCTCCCGACTTCAGTCCGCCGAGCGTGTAGCGGGTGGTCGTGCCACAACTGGCGGGCATCGTGTCGCTCAGCAGCAGTCCGGCAACCGATGACCGGGACCCGGCGCGCAGCTGTAGCTCGACTTCGGCGCCGTGGCCGACGGACAGGGGCTGCGGTCGGACAGTACGGGTGATCTGCAGGCGCAGCAGGGAAGATCTAC
>JAABUV010007613.1_pt1 | contig 11310 bp, 12 predicted proteins | sample 5559971 | NCBI WGS metagenome assembly JAABUV01 (sample SAMN10711881, study PRJNA513362) | rock metagenome | isolation source: Antarctica rocks | place: Antarctica: Victoria Land, Knobhead nord | collected 2015-12-19
GGAAGGAGGATAAATAAAGATGGCGGGAGAAGCTTCCAAACACTGTCAAGTATTCTAACATAGTGGCCACTATCACATGTGGACGCTTTTGGTTTCGTATCATCAGCCTTCGAGGTCAGATCGTTCTCCGTACCGAGTGTTGATGAGCCTCGGTGGACACCAAAGTAGGCCAAGTTCCGGCTTAACTGGCCTGTGTCAAGCTGTAGGAAGGTTGGAAGATCGATCGGCAAATGGTTGATGTTTCGGTGTTTACCGGCATTGGGACTGTAGGACTCGAGAAGTAAATGAGGTGTGTTTGGATCTATTGCATAAGTTCCCGCCCCGCTGCTCCAGAGTGGAACGTCAGAGATTAGAATAGCTGGCACACTGTGACGGTTCATGAACGACTGAGCAAAGCGTTCGGTTTGTTTTGCCGAAATGGTGTCTTCCGCTGACAGGTAGAATATCGCCGCATCAGGGAGCTTCCAGTGGTCCGATACCGAGAATCTGGACCCTGACCAAGAAGACTCGACAAGCATACCGTCGGACAGAGTCATACAAATTGTATCCTTACCCTCCTGTCTCTTGACGTAAGTTGCAGACGTACATTCGTCGACGTTCAACTCGAGGCCCGAGGAATCAATGAGTACTACATCCGGGGAGGCCGTATCACCAAAAGAAGATATCGGCACAACATTGAACTTGGATGGCCTAGCCTCGTCGACCCTCGCTGTTGCAGCTAAAGCTGCGCCTACCTTTTGAACGATCGAATCTTTGGCTATAGCGTCTCCTACGTATAACAATTTATAGGGCTTCTCAAGAAGTAACCCCTGACTGACCATGGTCTGTTTGACCTTGAGTGTGACTTGTTGAGGCGAGATTCCCGGGAAAATATTACGAAACATGGGAGCAACATGGTGTCCCGTGAAGACTCTAAGGGTGTGAAGTCCTTCGATGGGCTTCCTAGGACCTGCCGGCGTAAACTCTGTCAATCTGATAAATGGTTGCTTATCCTCATCTTGATCAAGGGGCTGGCCGTCATTAGTATCAGCTTGGATGACGGAACCATTGTCGGGATCAACATCCCGACTGGTCAACTCAGATCCAGATTGTCGGGAGTTCCCCCGGCTGGTGCATGTAGAGGCCGACTGGATAAGATAACTCTGGCTACGCCGCGTATTGGGAGATGACAGATCCGGAGGGTGACTGTTGTTCCGGTCGATGTCATGCTCATCACTCGAGATCGACTGTGTCATGGCACTCTGGCTCTCTTCATCGTCCGAGGTAACGGTGCTCCTGTCGTCGATGAAGTCATAGGAGCTGTCTCCTAGGGAGCTAGAAGTATCTTCAAACGAGCCGTCATCGTGATTTGAAGCCATAGTGACGATCTGAGAATGTGATAACCAGCTCTCAGGTGTACCATGTACAGCTATAGTGGGGTATTGTAGAATAACAGTTGTAGGCGGTATGATGCGCTCTTCTTCGAGTCGCTGCATAGAATCAGCCAAGACGAGCTCCCGGCATGTACTATGCAGCTTTGGAAAAGCATGTAATTCTGGTTCCTGGTGAAGAACGTACCTGGCAATGAATTCACAGTCCGTTAAAGCACAAGTGCTTGGGGTGGGTCTGAACTAGACCCTTCGAGGCAGCCTTATGACTCTTTGGGTATTGAAAGCGATCAGGGGACCTGTCGAGCTGGTGATGGAGATAGCGTCACAAACAGAGAAGAGAGTAAGAGTTCATCGCAATGAACCTGACTAAATAAACATCCAAAGTTGCATAGGTAAGGTCAGGCAGTGATGACTTCGATGACAGCAGTCGTGAGGCCATCCATGGAGGAGGGGTCGGTTGTCTCTGCCTGGCCCGCACTAGAACTCGTAGAGGAATGGTGCCTTATGTTCCACGATAGAACTCGACCTAAAGTACTTTTGTTTACCTTATCGTTCCCGTGAGCCCTAAGGTACTTTACACTGTTACATACGTATGGTATTTTTAGTGAATAGTTCTACGTACTGTGGTAATTCCATCGCCTCGCTTACCACAGCCTACTTTCCCCTCGATGAAACATATGTTGGGAGTATTTCCTTGGCTTGACGCCATTAGAGGATTCTCAGGGAAGTCTTCCTACCTCCATGACTCCGTTCGTTTGGACGGAAACCGCTCATGGGTTTGGACATGCCACACTGAACAAACGAAGATCCCCAGCATTTCTCGATGCTACATTGTTCTATTTGTAAAATACAGGGCAAAGTCATGTACACCCGGCTTTGTTTTTCTCAACTGCTCGGAGTGAAGCGCCGGCAACATAGAAAACATGAATCAAGTTACAACAAAGCAAAACATTGGCTCAAGCTGATTGTGTCAGGTTCGGGAACGCCCAGAGAAGGCTGTGCCTGGGATATTATCTATACCGTAGTCCCAATAACGCCACCGATGCTATTTGACGATGAGAAGGTAAGGAAGTGCTGGTCTCAGATGCTCTGTACATGCCGGCGAAGGTACGTGCAATATAAAGCGAGAACCTCAAAGACAATGCTGTGGGGTGTGATTGCTACGCAGACGCCCATCCACCTGCCACAGCGACCCATTCTGCCATGCAACTCCCTAGTTTGCCCTCGACATCAACGATATCAGTATCGCACTTGCATCTGCATCCAACGCCGTTCTCCTTGACTGCGTCCCAAGTCTCCCAATATTCGTCTTCCTCAATTCGCTTCTTTTCATCTTTAGTGGTCTTTTCAAGGAAGGGAGGCCTTGCAAGTTGCCGATTACCCGGCGCATTTGCTGGGCAATGCTGTATTGTGGTATGCCTGTAGCCTATGTCCCGGAAGTAGTGTATGTCTTTCGGAGCCAACAGCGCGCCTGCTGCTAACGAGTGAATTGGAGCGTCTCCCCACTGAACCTCGGGTCAGGCACATTGCGGACGAAGATTGGAGTGGACGGCTTACTCTCTCCATCCAGAACCCGCCACTTCTGTCCATCATTTCAAAAAAATCATTATATTCCTTGCTTCTAAACCAGTCCAATCTTGCAATTTCGAAGTTACTCCAGAAATGACACATGTTGTACTTGTCACCCTCCATAGCCTCTGGATCAACGTCAGGCAGTCCACCCTGGCCAGGCTCTGTGCTGAGGATCTCCTCTGGCAAAGGTGCCTTGTACTTTGGGTTGCCAACTGGAGGAGACAATTCATCGTCCTCTCCGGCAGGCTCTGCAAACATCTCCCATAATCCTTTGGATGTGAGGTTGTTCACACGCTTGTAGGCTGATGCATAGCGGAATATATTGGGTACAGTCTCTTTGAGCTCCTTTACTGCGATCGTGAAACCGTAAGTTTTGTTGGCGCGCGCCATGTGTATGAAGGGATCACTGTTTTCCGGTCAGCACCATGGAACAACAGAAGCATGGAGGAAACATAGCCTACTAAGTAATATCGCAGAAATATTTGATTTCTGGCTCAACGCGCCAGTACCAATCGTATTTCGCTAAAAGCTCGTGCTTGTAAAAAAATCTGGACTACGTCAGCTCGTCCAGGGTACTCAAATCTGCATACGGACCCTGAATAGAATCTGCACATGTGATGGTAGCTCTCCATGCCACCATACATGATTGCTGCATCTCCCTGCTTCCGAATCCCTTCTTTCGCAACTTCATGATTGACCCAATCGGGGTATCCCCACATCGTAGGATCTATTTTGCCGAACTCGACTGGCGAGCTTGTATGGTTCCGAATCGTTTCTTTGAATGTAGAATTAAAGTCGCCGTCATTGAGGAAGACGTAAGGGTAGTTGAACCACCTATTGAAATGCCTTTCCATCGATTTTATGGACTGGACCACACCATCTAGCTCTTGGTTTCTTGCCAGAACCACCAAGGCCGCGTTCGCTCGTGGTCCATTAGTCTGAGGTTCGAGACAGCCAGTCACGAAGACTTTGTCATGTTTTTCGCTGATCTTCCTGTATACGTGGTCATATCAGCCCATAGAAATACCAGTGCGGTCGTGAGAAACCTCCGGTTGATATTACCTACCTTATTGAAGGGGGAGCCCCGGCGGGCATCAGTATCCTCCCCGTTGATGAAGGATGTCGGACTACGAGCACGAGTATTAAGATTATAACTATACATGGAAATAAAAGTACAGCGCCGAGAGGAATAGATATCTTCGAATTTCCTTTCAAGCGTATTCGCCGCCGGAAGAAGGCTAATCTTGGCGTGATCCGTTCCCTGTGGCGAGAGACATCTTCAAGCGAAGGAAGGTTGGGCGAGGAAGGTATCCGCTTCACCAGGTTCTGAACGAGCCCCATGGTTACGGCAACTCAACAGGGAACACTCTCGTAGCGTATGCAAGAAATCGACAGAGCCTGAGCTCTGGTTTCGTGCCCCCAGTTCGGCTTTGGGGCGCAACGGAGAACGACACGAGAGCGATATAGATGAAGGCAGACAGGATGTGAGTAATCGGTCGTGGAAACGTTCGAGGGCTTTGTGGGTGTCGTCGAAGAGATGCGTGATTGGACGTAACGAGCGACTTGGGAACGTGTCCCTCAAGGATCCAAATCTTATACAGATGATCGTGCCCCTGGCGTCCCTATGATTGCTACCTGCGCAACGTATATCATGACGAGTTCATATGAAGCTGTGTGAATGGCTAACGGAGGCGTTGTGGTTGCGTAGAGGCTACGATAGGAGGTTGGGGTTTATGGTTCGTAGGTAGGTAAGGATCTGCAGCCGATAAACGGTTGCCGAACTGAGCGTAGCGTTCTTGAATATGGATTGTTGGAGCCGAGGGATAGCGGCAAGCGATCCGACAGTCAGGGCAGTACGGTGGTAACTGGAAGGAAGGTAAGGTATGAACTGTATGATGTGCTACGATCAATGCCAAAGAGTTGCGCAGGTCCAGTATATCATGAGTTATCGTCAACATCAGGTATGAATCCTTTCTCGTCAAAACATTATACTTTCCCTCGTACTTTACTATTTCAGGCCTAGCACTGCCCAGTGCCAAGTGCCATGGACTGAAAATAGCCCTCGAACGAACAATTTCGCCACAAAACCCCCCACAACTTCTTTGATATGCTCATGAGAAGAACGTTCAAGCGACCCGATCATTTAAGGCCTTGCCGCGCAGAGAAATTATGCAAAGGATTTTTCAAAGCTCGCTGTTCAACTAAACAAAACCGAACATCGTTCGCTATGCTCTTAAGCGACAGTATTTGCTATGCTCATGCAATCTCCAAGGACTGATAATTCTTAAATATTCTACGTCCTTTCGAGAACAAGCCGCTCGAACCGTTTAAAGCTAGGAAGGCAAGCTGTTACCATGAGTATCAACGCAAAGAACCTCACATATGGCAGGTCACGTGCTCAATCTATCCATCTCCCAGGTATGCTTACCGAATGTAGATTCCAACGAGCCAGCATTCTTGCGTAGACTTAGAGGAGAATATGGAGGAGACGGCGCGCGACATGGATGTCCTCCCGCAAGGCCTAGAAAGCAGAAAATCAGTGACGACGAAGACGAAGAGCCTACCTATGTGCAAGAAAATACGCATGATACCATCTCCAAAGCTGAGTATGACGCAATGGTGAAGAATGTTGAAGTCGAAAAGCTAGAAAACAGTATTGTGGTTCCACCAATGAAACCAGACGGTCATGAAAGGGCTCTTGAGGAAATTGGCAAGTCTCCGCAAGATCCTGCGCCATCAAAGCAGCAGGTGGCCGGGATTGGGGGCAACGCAAAAAGAAGGCTGGCTAAGATTGTTGGAGAAGAAGATGAAATGGAAGCCAGCCAGCATCATGTAGGCGGTCTCATCAATGAGAAAAAGGTCAAATCGAAGAAGGGCAAAAAAGTCAAACTGTCCTTTAATGAGTGAATTAGTCAGTTGAAACAGGAATGACTCAAAGTGGACGGGAGTATCCTTTGGGGAGAGTGTTTTCGTATTTGCATCGACTCGGTTTTAGTTTGGGGAATCGTGGCACATCCATGTCGGATTGAAGCCAAGGTTACTTACTGCTTAGAGTAGAGCTGTTCTGGTCCTGTCGCACAGCTTGTGGTAGGCGCACACAGATAACATGAGATCTTACGATATCCCTCAAGAAATTATAATGCGACTCTCGAAGTTACAATAAAGCATACCTTATCTCTACAATTCCCATTTATTTTCCGGGTGTGCTTGGTGGCTCCTCGCACAAACGTCGGTGGGATAACTAAGGTACCTTAGATCCTTACGAAATAGATACCCGCTTACGGAATACATATCTATGCTCGAGGCTCTTTTATTCCTTGCTTTGATAAGCCTCAGTAGCCTACCTGGATAATAAGACGGCTAATTGAATTGGGTTCCTGAAAGTAGTAGAGTAAGTTGAATCACGTGATCTTTGTTTAGTTGGAAATAAAGACCTCCGTAGGGCAAACGTCTTCCACCTTATTAGCTATTTCGACACATATAACATATGTGGTAGCACAATACCAACAAAGCTGACTGTCAATGTGCAAGATCACAGTGTTTTAATCCTTCAATTATGCTCTGCGCAAGTACGTACACGGTTTAAAATCTCAGTAGGATAATGCTAACCTACCCCAGTATCTGGCGAGGCTCCTCAAGCTCCTGTAGTTTCAAGCAAAAGTGGTTTGTACAGAACCCTAATATATCAACTGACTGCGCTGACTTTGGTAGGCCATATTTTTGAGAAGCGCCTCGTAGAGGCTTACATCTCAGAGAATGGGAAGGATCCAGTAACCAATGAAGAATTGACGACGGACGATTTGATAAAACTCAACTCAGCCCACATAGTTCGGCCTCGACCCCCAACTTTGACCTCAATACCCTCACTCCTATCAGTATTCCAGAACGAATGGGATGCGCTCGCGCTGGAGACATATACGCTGAGGCAACATCTGACACAGACACGACAAGAGCTCAGTACAGCACTCTACCAGCACGATGCCGCTGTCAGGGTAATTGCGCGATTGACACGAGAAAGGGATGAGGCTCGGGATGCACTATCAAAGATCTCTGTCAATGGCGGCGTAGCGAGCAATGGGGACGTTATGCAAATTGATGGGCGAGAGCTACCAAACACTCTTTTTGCTAAGGTAGAGGCTACACAAGAGAAGTATGCTGCAAAATCTGATGGCTCTTGCAAGCCGAACAGGATTTCGTAAACTTACAAATGCTTCAAAGGTTATCTAAAACCCGACGGAAACGCGTGGTTCCCAGCGAGTGGGCCACCCATGATACCATTCAGTCCTTCGCTCCGATTAGAAAATCGGAAGCACTCTATCCCGATACTCGATCAATTGCGCTCGATACGAACGGCCAACTGGCGCTGCTGGGTGGGACTGATGGACGTGCCGGTGTGTACTCAATATCTCAGAACAAAGTAGTGCATGAGCTTGAGGTGGGACCCGGTGCTGTTACAGATACTCTGTGGGCTGGAGATCAAGCTATCTTCGCTACAAGTGCTGGTGCTGTCAAAGTCTTTGATAAAGGATCCGAGGTTTTAAGCTTCTCTTGTCACGCGGGGCCTGTAACGGCCCTCACACTACATCCTAGCGGGGATATCCTGGCCTCGGTGGGGATCGATAAGACTTATGTATTTTACGATCTTACTTCTTCCACGCAAGCTCTTCAGATTGCCACAGACTCCGGTAAGCATTATGATATTGGTGGACATGCTGCACGAGTTAACGTAACGCCAGCTCTAACCACCGCTGAATTTCATCCCGACGGGCATTTGTTCGCCGCAGGAGGAGTAGATGGGCAGATTAAGGTGTTTGATGTGAGGTCCGGAGCGAATGCCGCCAATTTTGATGAACCGGGTCCCATCAAAGCTCTATCATTCTCAGAGAACGGCACATGGCTTGCATCTGTCGTGAAAGGATCAACGAATGTGTCCATCTGGGACTTGCGGAAGTCTGCATCAATCAAAGCGCTGGAAACAGGTGGTCCTGTCGACAGCATACGATGGGATTACACGGGCCAATTCTTAGCTACGGCAGGCCCTAGCGGTCTCACTGTTCAACAATATTCAAAATCTACAAAGGAATGGTCGGAACCTCTGAGGATTGCTGCACCAGCTGTTGATATAGAGTGGGGTCCCAAAGCGCACTCTCTCGTCTCGGTGGGGGGTGATGGAACCATTGCAATTTTAGGGTCAAGATAGAGGAAAGCCATTCTCCAACCACTCAGTGAGTAACCCTGCTCTGCATTCATCTCTCTAGATTCTGGCCTCGGATGGTTGTAGGTAAGCTGGAAGATACCATTTGATGCTTCTCGTTCAGTATTCATAGCTACCCGTACTCTGTCACAACCACTTCTTAATCGATCGTATTATCCGTGACCGTTATATGGGGGCACGCCCAGTACAGACTCATAGTTGTCCCCGATCGCAGATTCGCGGCACTTGTGATCAGTGGACAAGGCTTTCCCGACGTACTTGTGATTCGGATTGGAAACCCATAAGATAACTTTGCTCGAACGCCTTGAGATCCTTTGAGTGCCAACTTTGATGTGGTTGAGCCCAAAGATGTGTAGTCCGCAAGAAGCCACCTGATGCACAAGTCCTTTGCCTCCATTCCCTCTTCTCACAGCATCATTCCCCATCTCGACAGTCCCATGATCACAGACCCGATTGCATGCGTCCAAGCCTTCCCCTCTATCTCCCACAAACCTGTCACGACAGTATCGACAATGCCTGCTGCTGCGCAACAAAGCAGTAATGTAGCCATAGCTTGAGGCATTAAATGCTAATAAAACGCAAAAACCGCCAGTCCAATAGCAAGGTTGCGGCCACCAAATACTGGGACAGATCGAAGAGCTTTGTTTCCAGAGGATTGGTTATTGGAACGAGGCTCTAGATCAAGCCCGAATATCCGGGCAGCAGCGAGAGGTGAGACAAACGTATAGATAGATCCTTAGTATGTTACCGAAAGTGGTGAAGAGGAGAGCGGTGGGAAGTGCTCAAGAATGAGGCATTGCAATTTTTCCTATGAGACAGACCGACGGCAAAAAATGAGGAGTGGGTGAAGAGGCTAGATGAAGAAGGCTTGGTGGTTTCATGCATTCTCCAAGGTTACTCCACAGATTCTCTGTGTGATACTCAATGTGAACGTCTGCTGTGCCGTGACTGCATCGAGTATGGCGCCCGCCACCTGGTGCTTCTCGATACTTTCGCCGCTCACAAAGCCTGGGTCTTGATCCAACACCAAATCACCACGTCGCACCCAGCGTCACTCCTGGATGCCGTATAAATTCACCTGAGATTGGTTTCAAAAAGTATAGCTTGAAAATACCCGCTCATGGGCAGATCATGGATGCCCAGTTTTCCATTGCGTCAATCCCACCTTTTCCCCTCCAAGACTTCCAGGACCATACCGTATGTTTTAACGCAGACACAACATACTACCTAGCTGACTTCTCACTTGTGTTGAAGGAAGCCTACGATCAGATGACGTGTAATTCCAGCAACCCTGAATTGCCCTGGATCTACAACCATCCGGAACCTTTTAGCAATAACACCAACTTCGACGCACCTGCCTCTTTCAACTCATTATTCTTCAATTCGGAAGCTCTCCGGATTCCTGGTGACGGCCTTGACTTCAGAGGGCCTGCCATGCCTGGACCTGAGCAGAATGTCATCGATCTCACAGAAAATTCCAGCCCGGTGGAACATAGGGTACGTCTAGATCTAGGATTATCGTCAGTATCTACACCATCGCGAGCAAACCGCCCGCCACGCTTTCCACGAGACATCATCGACTTAGAAGAGCAGGAGGCTACGGCAAGCACAGCGGGCGTAAGAGCCGGTAGTCCGGAAATTGAATTTGTTTCTTCTCGAGCTCTTCCATCAACGAGTCGCTCTCAGTCGGCTGGGCGCCACCATGGACGAAGGAACGCGGAGTCTGATCAGCATATACGGCCGCCGGAAAGTAACCGCAATCGACCATCAGGAGGTTGGCTAGACTTGCGTGACCAGGTGTCAAGAGTACAGCAATCAGTTCGACATCATCCACGTATACACCCCCTAAACGCACTCATACATCGGGATATACCTAACCGAACGCCGCCACGCAACCAAATATTAGATGTCGACCTTGACACAATTTTCGTAAATACTACTCAGAACATGATCCTTCCGGGAGAGCTTGATTTTAGCACTCAGGGTTTTCTCATGGGTGATGTTGTACGTCCGCCACCACCTCCGCCGACTTACGATGCGCCTTCTACTCCACGTAAGGGTTTCACGAGATCACCAAAAGAGGAAGATGTGCTGGTTTGTCCAAATTGCGAGGAAGAGTTGGGGATCGGTGGAAATGATTTCAAGAGACAGGTCTGGGTAATCAAAAGCTGCGGCCACGTAAGGCACCCTGTATCATTAATCCACAATCCCAATGCTAATAGGGATTAGGTCTACTGTGGTGAGTGCACAAGATTTAGATTCAAGAACAAGGCAAAGCCAAAATTGAAGACGAAACACTTCAGCAAATGCGTTGTTGATGGATGCGGGGACAAGACGGTTACCAATGTGAAGAGCCTGTTCCAGATCTATCTGTGATGAGTATTTTATCCTGTCTTTACCACGGGAAATTCGGCATAGCGCTTGGCGTTGGTGGTTGCATCCACTATCCCTGGCGAGGAAGTGGCAGGCATGGGTTGATGGGAATCCTACGACATTTGGCGTTCGCTTTTGCTCGGAGGAATCTGCATAGGGATATCTATACCTGAGAGGACGGGAGCTGGGCATTGTGTAATATACGCATTTACATATGAGACAATTCGTTGCAGAGTTTTCCGCCAAGTTTCTTCCTCCCAAGACTCTATCGCTGATACTTTCGAAAAGAGACCGAGAAATCGCAAGATACTAGGAGCGTGCTCGGTTCTGGTACCCTTATCTCCATCAACAACGCTAAGATAAGATAAGGCTCCCCCTGCACCTCACCGAATTCAGTCTTCGCAGTCCCAACCATAAGGTAGATCAACAAATTCGAACTATATACCAAACACCACAGCGGAGTCACCTCTTCCATTCACCTCACCTCACCTCACCTCAACCAACTTGCTCTCCCTTTCCCCCCCGAACATTCTTTTCCCATACCTTCCCCTAGTCCGCAGCCATTCCATAATTCGCCATGGACTCCAGCGCTCCCCGTTCGCCCAAAACCCAGTACCTAATTCTGTACAATCTTGTGAGCGCCGTACTCTGGATTGCCGTCCTAGGTCGTGTCATCCTCCTCGTCCCGCTTGTTGGTTTCGAAAATGTCCACGGCGGCGTCGGCGAGTTTGCCAAATGGACACAAACGCTCGCGGTCTTAGAGGTTGTACATTCGGCATT
>JAABUV010007614.1_pt1 | contig 11308 bp, 13 predicted proteins | sample 5559971 | NCBI WGS metagenome assembly JAABUV01 (sample SAMN10711881, study PRJNA513362) | rock metagenome | isolation source: Antarctica rocks | place: Antarctica: Victoria Land, Knobhead nord | collected 2015-12-19
ATGGAGGGAGTCATAGCGCGCTCCGTCCGGCGCCAGTGTCCTTCTCATCGTCGCCCACGAGTTCCGCGATAAAGGCGCGGCATGGTTCGCCATAGTCCGTGTCAAATTCCGCGAGTACCGCCTCTTCGATCTGTGTCGTAATCTTCCGGGTCGCAATCCGCAGGCGGTACTGCGCGCCCAGGTCCGCGCCGTCATCCTTGAGGGGGTCGAGGGTAAGCCCGAGAACTTGCAACAATTCGATTGTCTTATAGAGCACATCGGCCTCAACGTGGATTGGGTTGCCGCTGGTGGGGCTGTCATGCACATGAGGGATCAAAACCTCAATCGTGTCCTGGCCGCGACGGATGCCGCTTTCCCATGGGCGCTCTTTCGGGGCCGGCGTGCGGGTGGTGTCAATGGTTTCGTTCGTCATGGCCTTGTGCTCCTTTGCGTGGTGTGCTGGGTGAGGCGGTGAAAGACGCCCTCGATCCGGGCATCCTGGGCTGGCGTTGCCACGGTTGCCTCCGCGATGAGGCGACCGCCGTATGTGAAAAAGGCGTGTGTGCCGTAGATGTAGAGCGCCCACGCGGGCGCGTCGGGCGTCACAGACGCTGGTGGGGGTGTCTGCTGCTGTGCGGTCATGGTCGTAGGCTCCTGCTCGCCCGACTGTTGACTTCATCGACCCAAGCATTGAAGCGTCGGCACTCTTCTATCGCGGCCTGGTTATCTGGAACGAAGCGGCCGTCGCCTGCATAGCGATAGGTCGGCTGATCGTCAGCAACGGGAACGGCTGGCCCTGCATCGACGCGCAGGGCCTTCGTGGTGGTGGTGGCTGTACGTGGGTTCAGCATGGCGCTACGCCGCTCTCATAGCTTGCCAATGCAACGCGGCCACGGCCCGCTCCAGGCCGTCAACCTGGCGCCACAGGACCGCGTAAGAGTCATCGCGTGAATCAGCGTCGTGAAGCGCACGCCGCGCCTGGGCGAGCCGCGCCTCGGCCGCGTCGGTCTGGGCGTCGAGGCTGGCGACGACGGACGGCGTGGGTCTAACTGGCCGCACGATGCCGCTGGGGGCACCGGCCGTCATAGGGACGACCACCGGGGGCTCGGCCTCCTTCTTGACGAAGAAGGCCACGTTCAGGGACCGCACAAAACGCTGATGTTTACAAGGCTTCCGCGCCGGACACGTACACGAGTTAGCCGAGGTCTCGTAGTAGACGCTGGGGTCGGTACCGGACTGAACACGGTACCAGCCACGGTGAGACGTGAGCTTAACGGTCGGGCGGTACGCGGTAGACTTAGTTGGCATGGCGACGATACCTCGTTGTGCTCTGGCCGAGGGCTGTTGACGCAGCGCCTCGGCTTTTTTGTGTGTAGGTCATTCCCTACTCCACCAGTATAACATATTAAATATGTTTTGGCAATGTCTATGTAGTATCTTATCATTTATAGTATGCTATAAATAGAGCTAGCGCGTATTAGGCTAGACTACGGGTAGCTGCTAGGAGGCAGACATGTCACTGACAAGTGAGAGGCTAGAGCGCGTGCCACGTAAGGCAGGGACCGAACCGATAGGAAAAGAGGAGGACCGCTTCACCATCATCTTTAGCGTGGAGGCCGGCCAGCGCCTACGCACACTCGCACGCCAGATGGAGCTACCCGTATCCGTCATGCTGCGGCTATGGGCGCTCGACCGTATTGGTGACGAGGAGCGGCGTGTACGGGGCCGGGACGAATGAGTAAGGCCGCTTATAGCGGGCCTTGGGTACCGATAGAAGACAGACAACCATCATGACGACAGACACAAGCCTCGTTACCCTTCCGTCTATGGTCTTAGCTCCGACGCGGAAGCGGGCGTATAGTGCGCGCAACCCGCTGTCACAGGCCCGCGCCGAACGGGTCCACCATATCATCGACGAACTACCCGTAACGCCAACCATCCGACAGGTGTACTACATCCTGGTGGGCGATCATCTCATCCTGAAAACCGACGCCGGCTATAAATCGCTCGTGCGCCAGTTGGGCGCGATGCGTAAGGGGGGAGAGTTATCCTACACGGCGCTCATCGACGGGACGCGTGACCGCAAGCTCGGCCGCACCTTCACGGTGCCGTCCGAGGCTTTAGCCTATGCCCGCGAACTCTATCGCCGCGACCCGTGGGCGACTCAGGTAGTCGTGCCCGAGGTATGGGCCGAGGCCGACACACTGAGCCAGATGCTTTGGCAAGTAGCCGACCCGCTACGCGTGCCCGTGGTGGTGTGTCGCGGCAATTCAAGCCTGAGCCAACTCTATACAAGCGCGGCCGTCATCCATAAGCGGTGGGAGGACAAGCAACAACAGACCGCTATCATCTACGTGGGTGACTTCGACCCGGCCGGCATGGATATGTCCGAGGGACTGCACGGACGGCTCGTGGAGGTCGGTGCGCCCGGTCACGCCTTCACCGTCGATCGCGTGGCCATCACACCCGCACCGATCGTCACGTATAACCTGCCACCGCACACCCCCAAGAAAACAGACGGGCGCACCCCACAGTTTGTCGCTCGCTATGGTACGGGGTGCGTCGAGGCCGACGCCCTACCCCCTGCCGTCCTGGCCGCTGTGGTCAACAACGCTATCATGAGGTGCATTACTGACAGGGAGACGTGGGACGAGGCGTGGGAGCAACAAGACCTGGACCAGGGGGTGCTGACCAGGGTGTGTGAGGAGCAAGGCGTCGCCCTGGACCTGCTCGCGGCGCGCGATGGTGGGCAGGCGAGCCTTGCCACAATGGTCGACAAGGCGCTGAGGGCCACGCTGACGCGCGCGGGGGGCAAGAGTGGCATGCTGAGGCGCGCAGAGATTGCGCACGCAAGCAGGGATATACACGTGTTGCTACGCACGCTTCATCAGTGTGATGAACAACTCGCCGCGTTAGATGCCAGCGACGGCGGCGCTCATGAGTAAGGCGTCCACGATTCGCTGGATTGAGCGCTCGCCGTACTTGCACGAAGCGCGCGTGACGACCGCCGACGGCGCGGACCTCTACGCCGGCTACGTCGCCGTGACGCCCGGCGCCGACGTGTGGCGCGGGTACATGGGTCGGGGATTCGTGCCGCTCGGCCAGGGACCGTTTCCGGTGATGCAGCGCCTCGTCGAGCAACGGGTCGCGGAGATCATACAGCGCGGTAGAATCGGCCAGCAGCTCGCCACGTTCGTAGACGGCGACGACCAGCGCGACAGCGGGTAGGCTGCCCACTCAGGGCGCCGCGACGGTTTCCTCTTGCCCGAGCGGGCGCCACTGCACAAAACAACCCGCGCACCGCACCCACAGGTGGGGGCCACTCATGCACACACCGATCGGCATAAAGTCGTTCACATCATCTAGCGCCGCACAATGGGTATTGTGCTACCATAAGGTCAGATACACACATAGCACGCGCGTACTATAAATGGCGCGATAAAACAGGGTGGAGGCTACGTACGCTGATGACAGCTCCAATAGCCACGACGGCGCTTGTTCCCTACACGGGGGGCGACGCCCTCACGCGCATGGACGTGTGGGCGTCGTTGCCCGACGATGAGCTCAAACGACGTGCGGTCGAAGCGTGCCGCGATCACGGCGCCCCCGCGCTCTGGGGCTTGACCGAAGCCTACCTCCTTGCCCACGGCCGCCACGGCGCGAAGATCAGCCCGCACACGCTCCGCAACTACAAGCAGGGCATCGGGAGCCTGCTGGACGCGTGGACCGGCGTAGACCTGCTCAAGCCACACAGGAAGGCCCCTGAGCGATGGCTGCGCGGCCTGGAAAGCGTCGAGAACGCGGCCACCGTGCGTATCCGGCTCGCCGCCGCACGCGCGCTCTACAAGGCGCTGCGCGACGCCGGCGCCACGAGCGGCGACCCGTTCAAGGATGTCACCGTGACCCCCAACACGACGGCCCCAGAGCAGCAGCGCGGGCCATATCCTCCCGAAGCCATCGAGAAACTCATCGCGACCGCGCGGGGCGACGACCTGGCGCTCGTGCTCCTGGGCGCGCACGCCGGCCTGCGCCTCGCCGAGATCCTCGCCCTACGATGGGATGACGTAGACGACCCCGCGGCGACGCTGACGGTGCGTGCCGGGAAGGGCAATAAAAACCGTGTCGCCCACCTCAGCGTGCGCCTCGCCCACGCGCTGCGCACGCTGAGGGAAACGAGACCGTGCATCGTGGGACAGCGGGGTGAGTATGTGCTGCCATACGCGACACAGCGCAGCGCCCGGCGTCACCTCGACCTGCTGTGCGGCCGCGCCGGCGTCGCCTATCAGGGCGCGCACGCGCTCAGGCACTCCGCGGGAACAAAGATCTATGCGCTAACCGGCAAGCTGGAGATGGTGCAGCGCCATCTAGGACACGCCACTATCACGACATCGCAGATTTACGCCCACTGGGGAGATGAAAAACTGACCGACGCCGTGAGGGGGCTTTAGTAACGATAATGGGGCATGGTTCAGATACGTGTTGACAGTTCAGGCGCGATTGGGGCGGCTGCTACGCGCGAATTTCCGATCCGCCTCGCGCGAACTGTCAACATATTTCCAGGCGCAAAATGAACCATGCCGGTAATGGCTGTGACTATGTGCATAGAGCACACGACAAGGGTCAGAGGGGTGTGGTAGCGTCAGCTACACATACTGGGAGTGCACCGCGTCGTCTAAGGGAGCATGGCAATGGAAGAACAAGTGAGCGTATCCGACAACTCCCGTTGGTTTACCCTTGAAAGCTATGCGCGCACCTATGGCGTGCCCCTGGACGTATTGAAAGCGGACGCTGCTAATCATCGTTTGCTTGTCACGTACTTTCATGGTGGAGAACCGTACGTGCGCGACGCCCTCGTCCGCGTCTGGTTGCGCCCCACGCGCCCAGGAACAACAGCAAGTGGCGAGCCCTATTTGCCGCCAGAGGTTGAGCCCATTCGCGAACGTTTCCTCGACTATCTCGTCGCCGCAGCCGCCGTCGGCAACGTCACTGACGAGGAGCGTACGAGGGTTACATCGGCGGTCCTTCATGCCTTTAGCCTCGTCCTGACGCAGGATGAAGCGGAGGCCGTCGTTAAAGTGTTCAGCCCCCTGCTCATGACACAGACCCTGTCCGCCCCCTCGCAACAGCCGACGGCCGTCGGTTTCGCTCCAGCTATTAAGCCCGTGAAACGCGTCGGCCGTGGACACTACGGCAGCAGGTCACAAGGACTAACACCCAAGGAACAACGAGAAGAAGACGACGCCATACGGAAACAAGCGCGGCGGCTCGCAAAGTCCAACCGCCCCAATCGCCTGCGCATTGCGCAGAGAGCACTGCATGTCGGTGGAGGAGTGCCGGGAGGCATGTTCCCTGAGCAATACGCCGTGTGGTGCCTCGAAAACGGCTTTAATCCACAAACAGGAGAGGATGTCAAAGACACGTACAGCAGGGGCCGTCCGCCCCTCGTGGACTATTACCCCCACCTCCCGGACTTCTATCAACCTGGGTATAAGGGCGAGACAGAGCAACAGTTAAAAGATGCGATTCACTGGCTCATACGGCAGGCCAAACTACGTTGGCTTGAAGCAGCAGTTGACTCCCTCTCCGACCTTAGGTTCTGGAACCTCGCCGACAATGAGGACGCCGACCGTATCACCGCGGCGATGCGCCGTAGCTGGCTAGAAGACTACGCCCCCAAGTTCAGCGGTCCCCGGATCCCTCAGAACCCGTGCCGCCCTAACAGGGCACAAGCGCCCCGCCAAGATGGTCGACGGCGGTCCCGATTCTAGCGGCGTCTTGCGGAACTATAGTGTCACGCGGTATACTACGAGTAGATGGTACTCTGTATCACTCGCAGAGCAGCAGTGGCCCGTAGGTTCCACGATGCTGCGAGTCCGGCCACAAACGTTTGTGGCCGCGGCGCAAGCCCTATAGACTGCTGTCTTAAATACGTTACTTCGGGGTGGTTAGCTCGGCTAACCACCCCTTTTCTTTTTGAGGTGCCCGATGAAATTACGTGCGCGCTTCTACACAATCGCCGGCGCAGCCGCAGAGCTGGGCTTGAGCAAGTGGATGCTATTAAATCTAGAGAAGACCGGTCGCATCCCACCCGCACGCAGGGACCCGGTTAATGGCTTATACCGGGTCTACGATGATACGGATATTGAACGTATCGGCCAAGCCATTGACAACCAGAACGCGATCGACACCCGCATCCCCGCCTGACCACTCCGCCGCACTCCGCCCCACACGACCACCCCACGCAGCGACCCCATCGGGCGCTGCTTTTTTTTGTTGGCCAATTGTGCCTATCGGCAAAGAGAGAGTTATCTGTCATCATAACTGCTATACTGTGATTATAGGGCAGCAACGCCGTTCCATGGCGGTGTGTGCACCTGCAAACAAGGAGCTATAGCAGTGGCAGTGACAGTAACGACGACGGCACAACGGCACCCCGGCGGGCGTCCGCCCAAAGAGGGCGTCCGGCGCGATCAGCGTGTGACGCTGCATTTCAGCGCCGACGAATACGATCGCCTCAACGAGGAGGCGCGCGACTCCGGTAATGCGTTAGCAGCCGTCGTGCGCGCGCATGTCCTGCGGTCGCTCCGCATGGAAGGCGAGAAGATGACGCCATAGAAATAAGGCGTCATCTCCGCGCGACCAACGCAGTGACGACGCCTCACTTCAGATGAGCCGGGGGCCCATCCAACCCCCAACCCTTAGCACAGCAAGGAAAGAGTTATGACAGTCCTCGCTACCGCTGTATCTAGTTTACCAAATATTGTTGGTTTGTGGGACACTGCCCACAAACCAACCACCCCCACGCCTATTACAGAGCATGACGATTGGCTTTGTGACGATGAACTAGACGATGACACACGCGCGCTACTCACCACCTTCATGACGCCCAGGAGCGGTTTTGCCCAGCGGGTCTGCTGGCCCCTCGATGAGGTGGCCGGCAATGAATAACCCCCACGGCCAGACCGTTCTTGGGAATGCTCAGACGTATGTAGCCCGCGGCTGGAAGGTCGTCCCCACCCCCGAGCGGACCAAAGATCCGGTGTTGCTTGACTGGCCCAACCTCGACTTATCCCTTGAGGACCTGCCCTCGCATTTCGCGGTGAACGGCCACCGGCCCAACATCGGCGTCATCCTGGGGCAGCGCTCGCGGGGGATTGTCGATGTAGACAACGATACCGCCGAGGCTATAGCGTTCGCCAAACTCTGGTTGCCCGCGACGGACGCCGTGTTCGGGCGCAAGAGCAAGCGTCGAAGTCACTATCTTTACTATGCGTCCGACGGTATTGGACCAAAAACAACGCAGTTCAAGCGACCAGGCAACTCACGGGAAAAGACCGGAACCGCCATGCTTGTTGAGTTGCGGGGCAACGTCGGTCAAACGATCTTCCCCGGCAGTATCCACGAATCAGGCGAACCCGTGGAGTGGGAGCGTGACGGCGAGCCTGCGACGATCGACATCGCGGAGTTGGAGCGCGCGGTGCACTGGATTGCCGCCGGTTCACTGCTCGTTCCCTTCTGGGGCGAGGGCCGTCGCAACTACCTAGCGCTTGCGCTGGCAGGCGCGTTGCTCCGCGCGGAGTGGACCGTTGAGGACGCAGCGAGCTTCATCGAGGGCGTCGCCCAGGTGGCGGGGGACCCTGAGTGGTCGAAGCGGCGACGGCAATGCGTTGAGCCCACCGCGGCTAAGCTCACGGACGGCGCGAACGTCGTCGGCGTGCCGGCGCTGGCCGACCAGATTGGCGACCAGGCCGTTGTGAAGGCGTTGGTGTCGTGGCTGCGTCTAGGGCGCCCGGCCGTAGGACCAAAGGCGATCAATGACAGCGCTGACGCGGCTGATGCATCTCCCGCGCCCGGCAAGCCCGAGATAGACGCGGGTATCCAGGCCCTGCCGATCGTGACCACGGCCACCTGGGACGCGCTCAAGGCCGCTAACAACCCGCCCTACTTATTCCAGCACGCGGAGACTATATCACGGTTAGAGCGTAGCGAGGGGGGGCAGCTAGGCGTCGCGACATTGGATGAGCATGGCCTGCGCCACGAGGCCGCTCGTGCTGCCAACTGGTATCAAGTCAAGAAGGATCGGGATACGGGGCTTTTTAGCAGAAAGGACGCCCGCCCTCCACTGGATGTGATGCGTGATTTACTCGCCACCCCGGCCGAAAAGCGTCCACTCCCGGTGCTCACACGCATCGTCCAGGCGCCTATTTATGCACCAACGGGGGACCTACTCACCGAGCCGGGCTACCACCCGTCAGCCCGCGTGTATTACGACCCGCCTCCAGGATTAACGCTCCCGACGATCTCAGCGCACCCCACACCCACGGAGGTAGCGAAGGCGCGGTCTCTCATCATGGACGACCTGATAGGTGATTTCCCGTTCGTTGGGGCGGCGGAACGCGCCCATGCCGTCGCGCTGTTGCTGCTCCCCTTCGTGCGTGACATGATTCCGGGTAACACGCCCCTGCACTTGATTGACGCGCCGTCGCCCGGTAGTGGTAAGGGGCTGCTCGCCAGCGTGCTGCTCGCCCCAGCTCTCGGCGCGTCTGTGCAGCTCATGTCGCCCGCCAACGATGACGACGAATGGCGCAAGCGGATCACCTCGGCGTTGGCGGGTGCGCCGGGGGCCATCCAGATTGACAACATCGCGCGCGTCTTCGCGTCGCCCGACCTGGCCGCCGCGCTGACGACGCTCGAATGGTCCGACCGCCTGTTGGGCCAGAGTCGCATTGTGCGCTACCCCGTACGGTGCGTCTGGGTCGCAACGGGGAACAACATGACGCTGAGTACCGAGATAGCGCGGCGGTCGGTGCGGGTTCGGATGAATCCGCAGCAAGACCAACCCTGGGAGCGGCAGGGGTCGGCTTTCCGTCACCCCGACTTGCACGCCTGGGCCATGAGCTCACGGGGCGCGTTGGTGGGGGCCGCGCTAACCCTGGTCAACGCGTGGCTCGCGGCGGGTCGCCCGGCCGGCAAGAAAACGATAGGCAGCTACGAGGAGTGGTCCCGCCTGATGGGCGGTATCCTCACGGTCGCCGACATTCCCGACTTCTTAGCAAACACGCACGAGTTTTATGAGGCGGCCGACACGGAAGCGGCGGTCCAGCGGCGGCTCGTTGCCGCATGGTGGGCGGCGTTTGAGGAGGCGGAGGTCGGGACGGCGGAACTCTTCCCGGTCGCTGAAACGGTCGAGGGCTTGTCGTTCGGTCGGTCCACGTCGGAGCGGGGCCAGCGCACCGCGTTGGGGGCGTACGTGGCTAAGATGAAAGACCGCGTCTACGGCGACTACCGCGTCGCGAAGGGTAGTTCCCGCGACAACAGGCAGATGTGGCGGCTGCAACGGGCTGGAGGCGCTCCGACGCCGCCTGAAAAGAGCTACCACGCCGCCGAAAACAACTATAACGATGGAGGGGACGGGATTAACCTCATTAACCTCATTAACCTTTCCGTACCCGGCCTACGCGTGTGCGCAGGCGCACACGCACACGCACACGCACGCAACGAGGGTAAAAAGGTTAATGAGGTTAATGGGGTTAAGCCGGAAGAGGTCATGGGCGGGGCTGGCAAGGAGTCGTTACGTCCGTGCCCCGGCTGCGGGACACCAACCCTTCACGGCTGGACGTGTCGAGGGTGTCGCCTCGGGCAGCCGCCCGCGACGGCGGTTGTGGAGCCGGCAGACCGGCCGGTGGAGCCGTCAGACGCGCCTAGCGCCATCCCCGCCGCCGTAATGCGCGACGAGGGGCCGGCGACGCCCTACACGATGCTGACGACGGCGCGCGATGTTGAGGACATGCTAACCACGGTGCGCGACGCACCGGTAGTGGGCATAGACACGGAAACGACGGGTTTGGACGCGCTGACTGACCGCCTCCGCCTGATTCAGATCGCGACGCCGGATACCGTCTATATGCTCGACGCATTCGCGCTTGACCCGCGCCTGATAGCACCACTCTTGCAGGGAGACGGGCCGCTAGTGGTCGGGCACAACCTCAAGTTTGATGTGAGGTTCTTAGAAAGCGCCGGCATTCCGCTACCAGCGGGACAGCGCCTGCTCGATACGATGCTCGCCTCACAACTCCTGAGCGCGGGCGCGGGGCCTGCGGTTAAGCATGGACTGGCAGCCGTCGCCGAGCGTGCGTTGGGCTTCACACTAAGCAAGGATGAGCAGAAATCGGATTGGTCGGGTCCACTGCGCCCGGAGCAACTGAGCTACGCGGCGAAGGACGCCGCTATCCTGCCCGCGTTGGCGGAGCGCTTACGCGGCGACATTGACAGCGCCGGCCTCCAGCGCGTGTGCGATATAGAGATGCGCGCGCTCCCGACCATTGCGTGGGTCGAGCAGACGGGTGTGCCGTTCGATGCGACCGCCTGGACACGGCTGGCCGACGCGGCGTCGGATGAACTGGTCGAGGTAGAACGTGAACTGACGGCGGTGACAGGCACGGGCGGATTGTTCGAGGGGAGCAGTACCGTCAACTGGGGGAGCGCGCCGCAGGTGGCCACTCTGTTACGCGCGCGGGGGCATACCATCACCTCGACCGATGAGGCGGCGCTGGGTGAAGGGCGTGTCCTGATAAAGGCCGACTACGCCCAAATCGAGTTGCGCCTAGCCGCCGAGATCGCCGGCGACACGCGCCTGATTGAGGCGTTCCAGCGCGGAGATGACTTGCATGCGGTGACGGCGAGCACGGTACTCGGCAAGACGGAGGTGTCGAAAGCCGACCGCCAGGCGGCCAAGGCCGTCAACTTCGGACTGCTCTACGGCATGGGCGCCGAGGGGCTACGCCTCTACGCGAAAAATGAGTACGGTGTCCAGTGGTCCGTAGACGAGGCGGCGGCCGTGCGCGCCAAGTTCTTCGACACGTACCGGGGCCTGAAAGCGTGGCATCGTCGTCAGCCGGACGGCGCGCTCGACACCTATACGGTGGCGGGTCGGCGACGGTCCGGTATCATGAGCTTTACCCAGAAGTTGAACAGCCCCGTCCAGGGATCGGGAGCCGATGGCCTCAAGGCCGCGCTGGGACTGTTAGGGGAGACACGCAGCCGTGTCTCGTCAGCCGCGCCCGTAAACATTGTTCACGACGAGATCGTGGTGGAATGTGACCGCGACCAGGCCGAAGAGGCGCGGGCTTGGGTTATGGACGCGATGCGGAGCGGTATGGAAACCGTCTTACATCATGTGCCGGCCGAGGTCGAGGCAACCATTTGGCCTAGAAAGAGCGAAGCTGAGACCAGGGGCAAAGTAATCTTATAGGAAGGCACTCAACCTTGAGCTTTTGGGTAAATATCGGGCATTAGAGTGCCGACTTTATAGGTGGGAGCGGCACTTCGC
>JAABUV010007615.1_pt1 | contig 11308 bp, 11 predicted proteins | sample 5559971 | NCBI WGS metagenome assembly JAABUV01 (sample SAMN10711881, study PRJNA513362) | rock metagenome | isolation source: Antarctica rocks | place: Antarctica: Victoria Land, Knobhead nord | collected 2015-12-19
CGCTTGCTCTCAACATCCTGCGCGCCAACGGCGTCCAAAACGTCAGTCTGGCGCTTTACGCCAACGCCGTCAGCTTCGACCAGCTGCTGGCCCTCGGCACCGTGTAATCAGAACTGAATGGCCCTGCAGTTGTCGTAACCTGAGTGTTCAAATCGTGCTTCGGCATCACGAACTATCGTGGCTGCTTGGCTCAAGCCTTCTGCTTCAAGAATCCTGACCAGCGTGTGCAGGATATCTTCTGAATTTGAGAAGTCAGTGGTCATGTGACCTTCTAGTCGTGAGACGCCTCTAGTAATATAACCCGAGTATCACGCTGGGTTAGGCCCGCCATCGACTGCTTCCTCGCGCATCGGCTGTAACAACTCTGCACCCTGGTGCCGCACCAGGGCCATTCAGTTCTGCCGTAGCGGGCTGGACGTGAGTGGCGGCGGGGTGGCGTAGCGGCTGTATGGAGGCGACCTTCCAGCTTTGTGAGGTCGCCCTGTGCCATTCGCTTTCTTGCTTGCCGCACTCGCCGAAATGCCCGACCCGCGCCGTGCCCAAGGCCAGCGCTACAGCTTGAGCCACCTGCTGCTGTTCTCGGTCCTCGCGGTGCTGACGGGTGCCACCTCCTACAAGAAGATCATCGCCTTCATCGCCCTGCAGCGCGAGCGCCTGAACGCCGTCTTCGGTGCCTGCTTCCGGCGTGCCCCAGCGGTCAACACGCTGCGCCACCTGTTCTTGGCGCTCGGCCGTGACGATCTCGAAGCCGCGTTCCGCCGCCATGCCGGCGACCTGAGTGCAGAAGACACGGCCAGTATGCCGCGCACGGTCGCGCTCGATGGTAAGACGCTGCGCGGCAGCTTTGATCACCTCACCGACCGCAAAGCGGTCCATGTGCTCAGCGCGTTCGCCAGTGACGCCGCCCTGATCCTCGCGCATCAGGAACTGGGCGGGGCACCGGACGAGATCGCGGCGGTGCCACGGCTGATGGCCGAGCTTGGCGTCACCGGCGTGCTGTTCACCGCCGACGCGCTGCATTGCCAGAAGGACGCGTTCGCCCAAGCTGCGGCGACCGGCAACGCCCTGCTGGTCCGCGTCAAGGACAACCAGCCCACCCTGCATGCGACCCTGGCCGGGCTTGTGCGCCACCGGGTGCCCCTTCGACAGTCATGAAACGGTGGACCGCGGCCGCCACGGTCGCCAGGAGCATCGGCGCGTCGAGGTGTTCGACACGGCCGGCCAGCTGGACGCGTCCTGGCAGACGCTGGTCAGCTGCGTCGCCCGGGTGTCGCGCCTGACCTACATCAAAGACACCCGCTCCGGCCTGTGGGCCACCCGCGAGGAGGTCGGCTACTACCCCTGCCAGACCCGCCACGGCGCCAAGGTCCTGGGCTGCGCCATCCGCGCGCACTGGGGCATTGAGAACCGGGCCCATTACGTCCGGGACGTGACGCTCGGCGAGGACGCCAGCCGCATCCGCACCAGACCCGGCATGATGGCCCGCATTCGCTCGCTCGCCCTCAACGTCCTGCGCGCCAACGGCGTCCAGAACATCAGCCTGGCGCTCTACGCCAACGCCGTCAGCTTCGATCAGCTGCTCGCGCTTGGCACCGCGTAATTAGAACTGAATGGCCCTGGGTGCCGCACGCTGTTCACGTCCGTGCTCACCGGCCACGTCCGCAGCACAGCGTTGGAGGCTGGCCGTAGCAGCGGCTTCGGATCACCCTCCTCCTCGCCCAACCACACCGGCCAGTCAGAGGCCTCTAGGATAACGGGCATACGGTCATGGATCGGCGCCATGGTCCCGTTTGCCTCCGTGGTGACGATCGCGAAGCTCCGGGTGATGTCGCCGCTCGCCGGGTCGGTCCAGCTTTCCCAGATGCTACCGAAGGCGAGCGGCGCCTCATCGACGCGGGCGATGGCGAAAGGCTGCTTCAGCTTGCCGTCGCGCTTCCACTCGTAGAAGGCATCGGCCGGCACGATGCAGCGGCGGGATGCGAAGGCACCGCGGAAGCTCGGCAGCTTGGCCACGGTCTCAGCCCGCGCGTTGTTGAGCATGCGGGCGTGGGCCGGGTCCTTCTCGAAGTGCGGGATCAGCCCCCAGCGGAGCACGTCCAGGCTCCGCTCGCCCGTCTTGGGATTGTGCCGCACCACAGGCGCCGGCTGACTGGGTGGCAAATTCCAGTTAGGCTGGAAGTTGGGCACAGCGTTGTGGATGCCGAACACCTTCGCAAGGTCGGCAGGCGTCTGGGACAGGGCAAAGCGACCACACATGGCGCAAGGGTAGGATGCCGTGGGCCAGGACGCCACGCCCATTAGTCGGGCGACCGGAAAGGAAGCCCATGCGCAGCTCCGGCCAGGGCTGGTAATCTTCCCCCGTGTTGGACTCTCCCCACCCAGCCCCGGACCTGGCAGCCGAGCCGCAGCAGCGGCAGCGCAAGATCATCCATGTCGACATGGACGCCTTCTACGCCTCGGTCGAGCAGCGCGATGACCCCACCCTGCGCGGCAAGCCTCTCGCCGTGGGCGGCTCGCGCGAGCGCGGCGTCGTGGCGGCCGCGAGCTACGAGGCCAGGCGCTTCGGCGTGCGCTCGGCCATGTCCGGGATCGTGGCGCGACGGAAATGCCCCGAGCTGGTCTTCGTCCGACCGCGCTTTGACGTGTACAAGGCGGTGTCGCAGCAGATCCGCGCCGTTTTCGCCGAGCACACCCTGATCATCGAGCCGCTATCGCTGGATGAGGCCTACCTCGACGTCACCGAGAACCTACAGGGGATCGCGACGGCGACACAGATCGCCAAGGCGATCCGGGCCAGCATCCGTGAGCAGACCGGACTGACCGCTTCGGCTGGCGTGTCCTACAACAAGTTCCTGGCCAAGCTCGCCTCTGATCACCGCAAACCCGATGGGTTGTTCGTCATCCCGCCCGAGCGCGGGGCGGCGTTCGTCGAGAACCTGGAGGTCGGCACCTTCCATGGTGTCGGGCCGGTGACGGCCGCCAAGATGAACCGGCTGGGCATCCACACTGGCCTCGACCTGCGGGCACAGACCATGACGTTCCTGCAGGAGCAGTTCGGCAAGAGCGGACCCTACTACTACTGGATCGCCCGAGGCGTGGACGAGCGCCCGGTGCGGGCTGACCGCATCCGCAAGTCGGTCGGCGCCGAGAACACCTTCTCCGAGGACCTAACCGCCCTGCCTGCCATGCACGAGCAGCTTCGCCCCTTGGCCGAGAAAGTCTGGACGCATTGCCAGGTGTCCGGCATGCGTGGCCGGACCGTGACGCTGAAGGTGAAGTATGCCGACTTCCAGCAGATCACGCGCAGCTGCTCCTTCGGCGACTTCGTGCCGAGCGTGGCGGTGCTGGAAAGCACCGCCCTCGAACTGCTCAAGCCGTTGCTGCCGGTGAGGCTCGGTGTGCGGCTGCTCGGTGTGACCTTGTCGTCGCTGAACACCGAGGAAACACCGGCGAACCAGCAGCTGACGCTGGCGATCTAACCCTGCTCCAACGTATCAGGTCAGGGCTGATCCGCTCAGGATGGCGAGGGACCGGAACGGTTGAGCCCCGGGTTACGCGCCAAGCTCACCGCGGCGCGCTCGGTTGGCAATGGGCTAGGCCGGACGTGCGGCAGCAGCAGCGCGTCGAGGGCGGAGCCCGGCTGCCGCAGTTCGGCCGTGAGTGCGGTCAGGAACTCCGGCTTTGCGATCGCCGTCCAATCGACGTGAAACCCGGCCCGCCGCGTGAGATCGGCATGCACCGTCATGAGCGTGCGGCCATTGTTCTCCAGGAACGGGTGCGCGTAGGCCAAGGCACCAAACACCTCTCCCGGTGCAGCGCGCAGGCGACGCGGGTCGAGGCCCATGCCGAGCGCATAATCGGTGGCGCGGCGCACGTCCGCCGGGTGCGAAAACAGGTCGGCGACGCCGCCCTTAGCGATGGCGATGTCGGGCGCGAGCGTGGCTCGATCCTGCCCGGCCCAGGGATAAACGGAGCCGAACAGCCGGCGGTGGGTGTCGAGCACCTGGTCGTAGCTGACCGTCGGCGCCGCTTTCAGGGCAGCGAGGGCCGGAAGCACGTTCGCCGAGAAGGCGTGCGCCTCCAGTCGGGAGATCAGGGCGGCGTCATTGGTTCCGAGGCGGTTGCGCAGGTAGCCACGCGTGTCCCGGTCACCGAACGGGTCGAACGACACCGGCCTGCTGCTGCAAGTAGGCGGCGTGCAGCGCGAAGCGCTGCTCGTCGGTCACGAACCCGCCGCGCGCAAGCCCAAGGAGCAGCCGCTCGGTATGGTCGAACGTGACTTCCGTGTCGCACAGCCGCGCCGTGGCGTCGGCGAAGGCGTCCACCGGCTCGGCGGCGGCGGTGACGCCGTGCGTCCAGGCCAGGGTGCTGATCGCGGTCGCGACGTCGCCAACCCCGCTCATATCTAGATCTGTCGAACGATCGAGTATGTCAGCCACGGTCGCTCTCCTTTGGCGATGGTTCGGACAGCTGGCCCGGCGAACTTTGTCTGGCGAGAATAGCCCGTTCAAGGTCACAGCACTACGTTCGCTTCCACCATGGGCAGCAGGGCATAGGCCGCCGGCCGATGCCGGCGGCCCTGGACCGCTATGCGGCCCCGTGCTGCTCGACCTCCTGCTTGAAGCCGAGTTCGGCGTGGTTCAGAATCCGCCCTTTTTGGGTTACACAAGGCGTGCAGAAACGGCCGGCCTGTGAGGGTCGGATTTCGGTTGGAAGGGTGTCCGGTGCGGGAGGCGGTTCGCCTCTCTGCGTCAAGCTCGCTGGGGCTGAAGCGGTCCCAGGCCCAACAAAGTGAGCCAATGCGGATGGCCTTGGCCCGTCATCAACTCCCGCGGGCTTTTGCCCTGGCGCTCGGCACAGCGGCTGCGCATGAAGCGCCGATGGTTTAGGAAGAAGCGCAGCAAGTCGAGATACGAGTTGCCCAGGTGGCGGCGCAGGGTGAAGTAGGTGCGCAGCCGTGAGTTGAGGTTCTCCACCAGCGAACTGCTGCGTGGGGTGTGCGCCATGGCCTGCGTTACTGCGTCGAAGAGGGCGTGGAATTTGCCGCCCATCGTCGCGCGTAATTGCTCACCTGGGGCATGGCTGTCGCGCTGAGGTTGCGGTGGTTGACGCGGTCCTTGGTGGCTGATTCAACGCTGGGGTGACGCCTGACATTGACCTCAGCACGCTGAGCCATGCGGAGAAGGACGCGCTGATCCGCTCGCTGCTGGCGTTGGTTGGGCAGCTGGAGGCGGCCCTGGCGCGCATTGCCGAACTCGAGGCGCGGCTGGCGAAGCTGGAGCGGCCGGCCAAGACGCCCGACACCTCGTCGCTGCCGCCGTCAAAGGGTCAGAAGCCTGACGTGCCGACCGGTGGAAAGCCGCCGCGCACAGGCCGCCCCGGCGTGGCCCGGGCGCTGGAGCTGAACCCGGACCGCATTACCGATGCCAAGCTCGAGACCTGCCCGCACTGCGCTGCGACTTGGCCGCAGGCGCCGCAAACGCTGCAGATGGTCTACGACCGCATCGAGCTGCCGCCGGTGCGGCCCGACGTGACGCGGGTGCGGCTGTTTGGTGGACGCTGCCTTTGCTGCGGCGAGCGCGCCATCGCGCCGGCACCGGCCGGGCTTGAGCCAGGCTCGCCGTTTGGCAAGTCGATCGAGGCTTTGGTGGTCTACCTGCATTACGCCCAGGCAATCGGCCTGGAGCGGCTGCGCGCGCTGATGGGCGAGGTGTTCGGTTTGTCGATCAGCGAAGGGGCGATCAGCAACATCCTCGCCCGCGCCCAGGCACCGCTGGGTGTGGCGGCAACCACCATCGCGGCGCAGGTCACAGCGGTCCCGGTGGTTGCGTCCGACGAAACCTCCGTGCGGGTGGCGGGCAAGACCTGGTGGGAATGGGTGTTTGTCACCAGCGCCTGCGTGTTGCACGTCATCCGCCCCAGCCGGGGGGCGGCCGTGGTGCGGGCACTGTTCGGCGCCCAGCGCCCGCACGTGTGGGTGTCCGACAGCTTTGGCAGCCAGCGCGGCCATGGCGAGCTATGGCAGATGTGCCTGGCCCATCTGCTTCGTGACGCCCAATACGCTGTTGACTGCGGCGATGGCGGCTTCTCGGCGGCGCTCAAGCGCCTGCTGCTGCGCGCGGTCGCGATCGGGCGGCGGCGTGACAGGCTGCGCGACACCACGCTGGGGCAGTATCGCGCCGACCTGGACCGCAGGCTGGACAGGGTGCTGGCCCTGCCACGGTGCGGGGCAGTGGCCGAAAAGCTGCGTCGGCGCATCGCGCGCGACCGAGAGCACCTGTTCGTGTTCGTCACCCATCGCGACGTGCCGGCCACCAACAACGTGTCCGAACGCGCGCTGCGGCCCAGCGTGATCTTCCGCAAAGTGACCAACGGGGTCCGCTCGGAATGGGGGGCGGACACCTACGCTGCATTCCGCTCCGTCGTCAGCACCGCCAAGGCTAACGGCCGATCCGTGCTCAACGATCTCCGCCAGGCGTTGGCCATCTCACCCAAAGGCCGAAACCCAACCAGGGTGAGCAATTACCTCCCACCATCCAAGCCGATATGCCAATCAAGTATTAACTAATACACATTGATGGAGCTTGGACGCCCGAGGTACGTCCGCACCGCTTGACCCTGCAAACAGGAAAGCGGTTGCTGCACACGCTCTCCAGAGCCGTGTAACACGTTGGCAGCGTGACAATCATGCCCGGCACCGACGATCCCTATATCGTGACGAACGACGGGAGGGCCGATAAGGCGCGGCGATCTCCAGGCCAGGGCGTTCGCAAAAGCCCTTCGGCCGTACTTGCACCAGTGAATTGCTCCCACACGGACCCCCTGCGATCCGGCCCAGTTCACCCCGCATGATTGCACGGCGGGGACCGCCGGCACCCTCTTCTTGCAACCGATAACGCCGTGAAACCTTAACACCAGAACTGAAAGACCGAAGCCCATGGATCGCCCAGGCCACCTCTCAACAACCCGGTGCGCCTTGGTGGCCGGAGCAGCCGCTGTAGCAGCTACGACTTCGGCAGAGGCCGATGCTCAACCCACTCCCATTGCCAACTTGGAAGCACCTGCGATGTCGAAAGTATCTTTTCGTGTAAATGGCGACGCGCGCGTCCTTGAATTGGATACACGCACGACGCTGCTGGACGCCTTGCGCGAACACCTGCAGCTGACCGGTAGCAAAAAGGGCTGCGATCACGGCCAGTGCGGTGCCTGCACGGTGATGGTGAACGGGCGGCGGGTCTATTCCTGCCTGACGCTTGCCGTGATGCACGAAGGTGACGAGGTCACGACCATTGAAGGGCTGGGCCAGCCCGACAACCTACACCCGATGCAGGCGGCCTTCATCAAGCATGACGGCTACCAGTGCGGCTACTGCACACCAGGCCAAATCTGCGCTTCCGTCGCGGTACTGGAGGAGATCAGAGCCGGCGTGCCGAGCCACGTGACTGCCGACCTGACCAAGGCGCCCCAGGCCACGGTCGAGGAAATCCGCGAGAGCATGAGCGGCAATATTTGCCGCTGCGGCGCCTACTCCAACATCGTCGACGCGATCACCGAAGTCGCGAGGAGGCAGGCATGAGGCCCTTCACCTACGAACGCGCCCGCAGCTCCGCCGAAGCGGCCGTGGCCGCTGCCCGAACGCCTGGCGCCAAGTTCATCGCGGGCGGGACCAACCTGCTCGACCTGATGAAGCTCCGGATCGAGGTGCCGGGGCACCTGATCGACGTTAACGGCCTCGGCCTGGACAAAATCGAGCTGACGCCGGAGGGAGACCTGCGCATCGGAGCGCTGGTGCGCAACACCGACCTTGCGGCCGATGAGCGGGTGCGGCGCGACTACGGCGTGCTCTCTCGCGCCTTGCTGGCGGGGGCCTCGGGGCAGCTCCGCAACAAGGCAACGACCGCCGGCAACCTGCTGCAGCGCACGCGCTGCCCCTACTTCTACGACACCGCCCAGCCCCGCAACAAACGCCAGCCCGGCAGCGGCTGCTCGGCGATCGGCGGCGTCACCCGCCAGCTCGCCGTGATCGGGTCGAGCGAGGCCTGCATCGCGACTTACCCCGGCGACATGGCCGTAGCCATGCGCGCGCTGGACGCGGTGGTGGAGACGGTGAAGGCCGACGGCAGCACGCGCTGCATCCCGATTGCCGAGTTCCACCGCCTGCCTGGCGAGACGCCGCACATCGAGACGACGCTGGAAACTGGCGAATTCATCACTGCCGTTACCCTGCCGCCGCCCCTCGGTGGCCGGCACTTCTACCGCAAGGTGCGCGATCGCGCTTCCTATGCCTTCGCGCTCGTCTCGATCGCCGCCGTGGTGCAGCGCGACGGCACCGGGCACTTGGCGCTGGGCGGCGTCGCGCACAGGCCCTGGCGCATGGAAGCGGCCGAGGCCGAATTGCCGCGCGGGGCCAAGCCGGCCATGGCGGCGATCCTGGATGGCGCGCGCCCGACCCATGAAAACGCGTTCAAGATCACCCTGGCGGAGCGAACACTCGCCTCCGTTCTGGCCGAGGCGAAGGGCTGAGCCATGAAGTTCGACACTCCCGCGACCAACAACCCGATCGACCAGCTTAAGGTCGTCGGCAAACCGGTGGACCGCATCGACGGCCCGCTCAAGACCACGGGCACGGCGCCCTACGCCTATGAGCGGCACGACGTGGCCCGCAACCAGGCCTACGGCTACGTCCTTGGCTCCGCCATCGCCAAGGGCCGCATCAACGCCATGGACACCGCTGTTGCCCGCATGGTGCCCGGCGTGCTGGCCATCGTGACGACGCTGGACATGCCTCGGCTGGAGAAGGGGCAGATGAACACCGCGTCGCTCTTCGGCGGCCCCGATATCCAGCACTACCATCAGGCAATCGCGGTGGTGGTGGCTGAGACCTTCGAGCAGGCGCGCGCGGCCTCGGCGATGATCAGGGTCAACTATGCCCGCTATCCCGGCCGCTTTGACCTAGCCGCCGAGGCCCCGAACGCAAAGCTGGTCGGCGGCGATAGCGGCGAGGGCAGCGGCGCGCCGCCGGAAGAGCGCGTTGGCGACTTCGACGGTGCCTTCGCGCAGGCGGCGGTGAAGCTGGACGAGACTTACACCACGCCGGACGAGAGCCACGCGATGATGGAGCCGTACGCCTCCATCGCCGTCTGGGAAGGCGACAAGCTCACCGTCTGGACCTCCAACCAGATGATCGCCTGGGGCAAGCGTGACCTCGCCAAGACGCTCGGCATCCCGGCAGAGAATGTCCGGCTGGACTCGCCTTATGTCGGCGGCGGTTTCGGCGGCAAGCTGTTCCTGCGCGCCGACGTCGTGCTTGCGGCGCTGGGTGCTAAGGCGGCGCGGCGGCCGGTAAAGCTGGCGCTCACCCGGCCCCTGGTGGCAAACAACACCACGCACCGGCCGGCCACTATCCAGCGCATCCGCATCGGCGCGGAGCTTGACGGCAGGATCACTGCGATCGCGCATGAGAGCACCTCGGGCGACCTCCAGGACGGGCAACCGGAGACGGCGGTCTCGCAAACCAAGCTGCTCTATGCCGGGGCGAACCGGCTCACCTCGATGCGCCTCGCCGTGCTCGACTTGCCCGAGGGCAATGCCATGCGTGCGCCCGGTGAGGCGCCAGGCATGATGGCGCTTGAGGCGGCAATGGACGAGATGGCAGAGAAGCTGGGCATGGACCCGGTCGAGTTTCGCATCCTCAACGACACGCAGGTCGATCCGGAGCATCCGGAGCGCCGCTTCTCCCAGCGTCAGCTCGTCCAGTGCCTGCGGAGCGGCGCCGAGCGCTTCGGTTGGAGCCGGCGCAGCGCGATGCCGGGCCAACGGCGGGACGGGCGCTGGTTGGTCGGCATGGGTATGGCGGCCGGCTTCCGCAACAACCTGCTGATGAAGTCGGGCGCGCGGGTGCGGCTGAACGAGAACGGCGGCGTGACGGTGGAGACCGACATGACCGACATTGGCACGGGCAGTTACACCATCATCGCCCAGACCGCGGCCGAGATGATGGGCGTGCCACTGGAGAAGGTGACGGTGCGCCTGGGCGACTCCGACTTCCCAGCCTCCGCGGGCTCGGGCGGGCAGTTCGGCGCCAACAACTCCACCGCCGGCGTTTATGCCGCCTGCGTGAAGCTGCGGGAGGCGGTGGCCCAGAGGCTCGGCTTCAACTCGGCGGAGACGGAGTTCGTGGACGGGCAGGTCCGCGCTGGCAACCACAGCGCTCCGCTCGGCCAGGCGGCTGGCCCGGAAGGGCTGGTGGGGGAGGACGCGATCGAGTACGGTGACCTCGCCAAGCGCTACCAGCAGTCCACCTTCGCCGGGCACTTTGTGGAGGTGGGCGTGGACGCCGCGACCGGCGAAACGCGGGTGCGGCAGATGCTGGCGGTCTGCGCCGCTGGCCGCATCCTCAACCCCAAGTCGGCGCGCTCCCAGGTGATCGGCGCGATGACCATGGGCGTGGGCGCGGCGCTGATGGAGGAGCTGGCAGTGGACAAGCGCCTGGGCTTCTTCGTCAACCACGACCTGGCGGGCTACGAGGTACCGGTCCATGCCGACATCCCGCGCCAGGAGGTGGTCTTCCTGGATGAAGTGGACCCGATCTCCTCGCCCATGAAGGCCAAGGGCGTGGGTGAACTTGGGCTCTGCGGCGTCGGCGGCGCGATCGCGAACGCGATCTACAACGCGACCGGCGTGCGCGTCCGCGATTACCCGATCACGCTTGACAAGCTGATCGAGCATCTGCCGCAACCGGCATGAACACGTGGGGGAGGGATCTCAACTCTTTCCCACAATATCAGCGGTGCAGGGGTTGCCTCCGCCCTTCTCCGAGGGACCGAGTAATTTTCCTTGCACGCTCGTCGCGCTCTGCTCTGCCATCGTCGCAGCGAGGCTATCGCCACGCCTGTCGTCCATGGCAGGTTGAGGCCCTCATACGGTAGCCAGGACGCGTCGTCGGAGCAGATCGTGGCTGGCCCAGCCATACATGTTCCGCTTCAGCAGCTTCAACCGCTTGATCTGCCCCTCGACGAGCCCTGTGCTCCATGCAATCCTTGCCGTAGTACTGATAGCAGCGCTGCTCAGGCTTGTAGTGCGACGCCTCACCTGGAATGCTCCCGAGTGATGACCCGTGCCTTGTTTGAAGTGCTCCCGGCCGGTGTTCGGCGGAGACTGGCACGAGAAGCTACTTTCCATTAAGGGCCTGAGCCGAAACAACCGAGTCTCGATTGTGGGTAGGCTCGGTTTTCGGGTCGTACTATCCTGGGTGGGTGATCGACACCGCTGCCATCAGGTCCCGTTTTGAGGCGCTTGCGCCGTTTCT
>JAABUV010007617.1_pt1 | contig 11303 bp, 6 predicted proteins | sample 5559971 | NCBI WGS metagenome assembly JAABUV01 (sample SAMN10711881, study PRJNA513362) | rock metagenome | isolation source: Antarctica rocks | place: Antarctica: Victoria Land, Knobhead nord | collected 2015-12-19
GTCAACGCGGCCGAGGTGGAGCGCGCGCTGCGCGCGCACGTGGGCGTCGCCGACGCGGCCGTCGTCGGCCTGCCGCATGCGCGCCTCGGCGAGCAGGTCGCGGCGCTCCTCGTGCTGCGGCCGGGGCGCTTCTTCGCTGGGCCCTATTGCCTTGAAGACAGCCCAGAGGCACGCCGGGGCGGCCGCGACCGCCCCTCTGGCGGCCCCGCTCCGGCGGCCGCCGCGGCAGACATCCGGCAGGCCGCAGCCGGGGGCGGCACGGGCGGCCCCCAGCAGCAGCCGGAGCGGGCGCCGCGCGGCGGCAGCGGCGCCGCGGGGAGCGCCGCCGCCGCCGGCGAGGCGCCGCTGACGACGGCGGGCGTGGCGGCCTTCTGCCGCGCGCAGGGCCTGGCGGGGTTCAAGGCGCCGCGGGTGGTCGCCGCGCAGGCCGCGCCGCTGCCGGCCAACTCCGCCGGCAAGGTGCTCAAGGCGGCCGTGCGCGCGGCGCTGCAGGCGCGGCTGGCGGCGGCGGGCTGTCCGCTGCCGAGCCGCCTATAGGCGCCGCGCCCGCGCATGTCCTTCGTGCAGGTTTCTGCACCGTGTGTGACTGCCTGTCTGGGCGCGGCCAGCCTGTTTCTAGTGCGGTGTCTGGGGCGCGGTCAGCTGTTATGAGCGCAACGGAGAGGGTATGTTGACAAGCATGGCACGCGCCTTGTAACCCAGTGTCAGCTCTGCGCCTCGCAGCCGCGCCACCACAAGCTGTCGCCCCCGACAGCGCTGCAGGTTCGGGCGCATGCTTACAATTAGCTAAGCGCATGCTATGTGCAGCACTGCTCATGCACTGGGAAAGCACCGCACGGCATGTGCCAGTCGCGGACCTCAGACCGGGGAGGTCGTGCAGCCTGACAGCTGGAAATCCAGCCTACCCTAACTCTAGCTCAGCTGTCCTTGCGGCCCAGCGCGCGCAACTCCGCGAGCAGCCCGGCCTCGGCGCGGAGCACCGCGCCCACGGCCGCCGCCAGCACGCCGGCGCCCAGCCCCACATGCACCCCGGCCCGCGCCCACTCGCCGGCCGGCAGCACCGCGGCCGCCGCCGCCGCCGCGCGCCGCGCCAGCGCGGCCGCCGGCCCGCTCCCCGGCGCCAGGCTGAACCCCAGCCGCGCGCCGCACGCGGCCGCGGAGGCCAGCGTCGCGGCGGCGGCCGCCGCCAGCGCGCACAGCGTGCCGCCGCGCGGCAGCAGCGCGGCCAGGCCGAAGCCGGGCACGCCAGCGAAGCGGCGCCGCACAAACCAGGCGGAGTAGGCGATCCGCGCGGCCATGCCGAGCGCGTCGGCGGCCACGACGCCCGGCGCGCCGCCGCCGCGCGCCGAGGCCGCGGCGACCGCCGCCATGTGCGCGCCCGCGCAGCCGACGAGCGCGGCGTTGGCGGCGGCCAGCTCGGCGGGCGCCGCGACGGCGTGCACGAAGGCCTCCAGGATGCCGTTGACGGCCAGCAGCAGGATGTAGGGGCAGTAGGCGGCGAGCGCGGCGGGCGCGCCGGTCGCCGCCCAGCGCTCGCCGTACGCGAGCCGCAGCAGCAGCTGGCAGTACGCCGGCCCGAACGCGACCGCGAACAGGCCTGCCGCGGCGCGGGGCACTCTGCTTCCGCGGGGCTATTTTCTATTCATTTATTTCACTCTGGCTGCTTCACAACTTGTGGGAGGCCAGACATCGAGCAGCTCGCTGATGTGATGGCTTCACCCCAGCGTTGGGCAGCCAGGCCCTCCCCCTCTGCTGCATCGTCCTGGATGCGTGCCTGCTCTGCTTGCCGCTGCACTGCCGCGGTGCACGAGCTTTCCTGTAGCCGCCCCCGCTGGGCTGGACAGTGGCTGCTCTCAGGCCCCTGAGAGTCCCTGCGCCGGCGCACGCATGCGCCAAGCCTGCAAGCGCGTGGCTCGCAGCGCAGTGTGCTCTGAGCAACCGCACCCACGATCGTGACGGCCCGCACGGCCGCCGCCAGCATGCGCGCCTGCCGCGCCGCGGCCGCCGCCGCTGCCGCCGCCGCCGCCGCCGCCGCCGCCGCCCCCGTTGCAGCGTCATCGGCATCAGCGCCGGCCTGAGCCTGGCGCGGCACACGCCGTCCGTGCGGGGCACGGGCGCGCACAGCTGCAGCAGAAGAGGCTGTATGACCAGCGCAGACAAAGGCATTCTGGACAACAAATTCATACGGAATGCCGTACCTCTCTTGAACTACTCCCAATCACATGCAGTGGGTGATGCTGGCGTGCTACTGCACACATGACAGCCTGGGAGGCGGCAGCTGCTGCGCGCGACGACGGTCACGCGGCGGAGCGAGCGCACCGCGCCGCCGCCGCCGCCGCCGCCGCCGCCGGGCCGCGCGAACGCCAGGAAGGCGGCCTCCTCGAGCGGCTGGAACACGGTGCGCACGACGAGCGAGCCCAGGTTGGACGCCAGGCCGTACACGCCCTGCTGCGCCGCGCTCTGCGTGGCCACCAGCACCAGCTTGGAGCCCTCCGCCAGCACCAGCTTCTCGGCCGCCTGCGCGCTGTGTAGGGTTAGCCCTATCCTAACCTTCTACGGTAGGGCGGGGTTAGGCAGCACCAAGCTTGGAGCCCTCCGCCAGCAGCAGCTTCTCGGCCGCCTGCGCGCGCGGTGGGGTTAACCCTACACTGACCCTATGCCCAGCCGGCAGCGAGTCGCGCCCGTGCGCCGTGATTTTGCGGAGGCTGGGGCGCCAGCCGAGCCCCTCTCTGTCTCGCTGGGAGCCGGGCGGCCACCGGCGCGCGGCGGCCCCCTGACAGCCTGACTGCCCTGTGTCAAACATAAGAAGCAGGCGGGCGGGCGCGCCCGCCGCTGCACCCGGCCACACGCTGCAGCAGATCGGGCTGCAGGGCGCAGAGGGCAGCGTCATCAGGGGCACCCAGCGCGGGCCTCGCTCGGGCCATGTAGCTCATGGGGTCGCGCCTGCAGCGTGAAGCTCGCGCACAGCCGCAACGTGCGGCCCTCCAGCAGCGGTCGCTGTTCCCCGCCTGCGCCACTGTGGCGCCCTCCCGACTGCGCCCCGTAAAGCTCGCCGTCCGCGGCAGGCCGGGTATCCCTGAAGCTTGAATCTCCGTTGGCGCCGCGTGACCGCTCCGCTGCCGCATCCTTGGCTGCACCACCCCGCGCGCCCTGCCCCTCGTCCGCACCGCCTGCCGGCTGAGCCTGATCGGGCTGGCCGCCATCGGCGCGGCAAGCCTGATCAGGCTCAGCAGCCCCGGCCCGGCGCCTCACACCCGGCGCGGCAGCCGGCCGGGCGCTGCAGGCTGGCTCGGACCCTGATGCCGCCGGCGGCGCCGCGCAGGCGGCCCCTGACGCTGCCGCGGTCCGTCCCTTGCGGTGCTGTGCCGCCAGTTCTGGCGCGTACGCGGCGACATACGCCGCCAGCGTCACGCCCGCATAGGCAAGCTGCGCGGCCCAGCAGACGCATGTCAGGCCGATGCGACAGCGCACGGGAGCCAGGCACGCTTCTCAGCGGAGCGCTGCCGGCAGCAGCCGCTCGAGCGCTGTCGGGCTGCGCAGCGGGCGGGCGCGCGGCCGTGCCTGGCCCCAGGAGAGCGCGAGCGCGGGCGCGCAGGCGCCGCGCGCCAGCAGCGCCAGCGTGAGCGCGCCGCGCGCAAGCGTGGCCGCGGCCTCCGCGCCCACGCGCAGGCCGAAGCGCAGCTGCGCGGCGCCCAGGATGTACAGCGGCTCCGCAGCCAGCTCAACCAGCGCCGCGGCGCCTGCGCGCGCGGGAGTGCAGGGGTTGCGTCTTCTCTGGAGGGCGCCGGGGTCGTGAGGCGCCTGGCGACACCGGCTCAGCTGGCGGCACCGGCGCTGCACCCAGCCTCGGGCTCAGGCACAGGCCATGAGGCAGCAGGGGTAGCGGGCGCCGAGAGTACCTGCAGCGATATACAAAGCGCGCACCCTGCATGTAGACGGCGGTCGGGTAGGGGTCGCCGGGCGCGGCCGGGCCGTGCCGGCGCAGCACCAGGCCGCACACGGCCGCGGCGGTCACCACGCCGAACGGCAGGACGAGCGAGGCGGTGGCCAGCAGCCGGGGGACGTCCACCGCGTCAGCGCCGCCCGGGGCGTCCTGCTGCGAGCGCAGGCAGCCGCGGCGGAAGCCCTCCCGGCTGAGGAAGAGCACGGCGGTGTTGATCAGGTGGAACTGCACAGAGGCCAGCTGCATGGAGGAGGGGCGCTGTGTCAACGCATGCCTGTGGTGAGGCTACAGGGCGCGCTGCATGCCGCAGGCAAGCCAGCTAAGGCATGTGGCTTGGCCTGGCCTGTCTGCCTGCTGGACCACACCGCAACAGGGCCGGCAGAGCCGCAGCGCACCCCATAGGAGGCTACGGAGAGCAGGCGCGCGGTCGCAAGGTTGAGCGCGAAAGTGATTAAGCGCGTAGACACCTGCGAAACTGCAGCGCTTGCCCTGATCAGGCTCATCCCCTGCAACTCACACCAGTGCAGGGCGCCGGCTGCAAGTCTCTCGAGGGTACGCACGGACAAGGTGAGCAAAGCCGGTGAGGAGGACGGATCCGCTGTCAGAGCGCATCGCAGCAGTGACCCCTCTTCAGCGGAGCCCGCGCAGAGCCACAGCGCGCGCGCGGTGCATAACAGCAAAAAATTTCTGTGAGAGCTCTGATATGTTCAGGTCAGGAGTCCCGCTCCAGACGTCATCTCCAGTAATAGATCTGGCAGCACACTGGAGGTATGCTCTCGACAGCATAGCAATCATCCAAGGGAGGCACCAAGGAAGTCGAGCTCGCTGTTGATCTCGAAGAGGAAAAACATAACCTGGTGTGGCCCTAGTCGATAGTTTCCCTACCCCAGCCGTCAACCGCAACAAGCAGCAACCGGCCTGCCCTTTTCAAGCACTGGGGGAGCCAGGCCGCCGGCACAGAGTTGCCTGGCCACGATGACGGAGGTGCGCTGCCCGCCTGCGCCGTGCACGCGCCGGTCGACGTGCTGCCGAGTTGCTGACAGGTGCGTGTGCTGCGCGCGCAGTCGGTGCAGACCTTTGGGCGCAAGGTGCGGCGCCCCGCCGCGTGCGCGATTGGCAGCCGACGTTGGGACCTGCGTGGTGTGCGAGCGGCGGGCCGTGACGCGCCGGGCGGCGCGATCACCGGCTGCGGAGCCTGACGCCGCGCTGCGCTGTGCGCGCAGAAGACGGCGGTGGCGGTGGCGTACGTGAAGCGCGGCACGGGGCTGCTCAAGCTCAATGGTGCGCCGTGCAGCATCAACTGCGGAGGGCATCTGGCTCCTTCTATTGAGCGTGTGAGGTCTCAGGGAGTGGTCTGAGCACACACTCGCAGCCTTCGGCTGCACTCTTGAGCAAGCACTTGCCTTGGTGGCGTCTCACTAACAGTCAGCCTCCTCTGTTGCAAGCTTAAGTAGGCAAGCAGGCTCCTATTTCGGCCATCAGCTATGCTGGTGCTCCCCTGAGTGCTGCAACAACCCACGTATTGTTCGCAGCTCAAGCACAAGCTCTGCTGGGTGCAACTCAGTGACAGCACCGTCTGGCAGCACGGGTGTATGTGTGGCAGCTCTGTCTCCAGATGTGTACTAGCACTGTCTCGAGATGTGTACTAGCACTGTCTCGAGAAGTGAAGCGTTACTTAGCAGCAGCTGCGCTTGCGGTTTGCACCGCGGGCACCAGCAGGTGCCAAGCGTGTTGCGAGCAGATGTGTGCAGGCTGCACACAGGGGTGAGTCGCAGGCTCGCCGCTAGAGCTGCTGCAGCCGGGCATGCTCCGTTAACACCAGCGCAGACGCTGCGAGTGAGCTGGGGGAAGGGAAGACCGTGATGTTTAGTGCGCGGCAGCAGAAGCGCGCAGCATAGGGTGTCGCGCGCTGAGCGCGCGGCGCGGCTCGGCCGCGCAGGGTCGCCGCTGGAGCTGCTGCAGCCGGAGACGCTGCGCTGGAAGGTGATGGAGCCGGTCAACCTGCTGGGCAAGGAGAAGTTTGCCGCGGTCGACATCCGCCTGCGCGTCAAGGGCGGCGGCCACGTGTCGCAGGCGTACGGTGCGTGGGGTTCAGGCTCGAGGGCCAGGGTGAAGGTCCTTGAGTCGCGCAGGGCCGAGCTGGCGTAGTGAAATGCGTGTCGCGGGTGTGCTCACTTTGCTAGCTTTAAACTGCTTGCAAGCCCTGTGTTGTGGGGTGCCACAAGGGCGCTCGTAGCCGAGTGTGCCCCTGGTGCTTGGTCAGTGGCACCAGCATGCGCTCGTGTGGGGCAACCCTGCATGCGAGCTCGTGGAATGTGCATGCGCGGCCTGATTTGCCTCGACATGCATGACCATGCATCCGCAGCCTCCTGTGTTGGGCCGCGAGGCCACATGCGGGCGCTCATGTTGCCATGCTTTTGGGGTCTCTGGCCTATTTGTCAGGAGGTCCGCTGGGCCATCCGTGTGGAGCGTGCATCGCTGCCCGTGGCGGCGCTGCGCTGCTGACAACAGTGTGCGCCGCGCAGCCATCCGGCAAGCGATCGCCAAGGGCCTGGTGGCCTTCTACCAGAAATGTGCGCCCCCGCCAAGGCGTGTGTTTATTTGCGCCTCATAATATGCATACAGCAGTGCTGTCGCCATCGAGGAGGCTGACGTGCTGACGGACCTGGTGGTTCCGTCTGTGATTGGATGTGACATGCGGAGGGCGTCTGGCAAGCGGTGCACCTGCAGCACAGATGGCGCGTCGCCGGGGCGGAGCCTGCGCGGAGGCGAGCGGAGCGCCGCTGCAGAGCCGGCCGGCCTGCGCCGTTCCGCGCTGGCGCCACTGTGAACCGGGCTCACGTGCGGTGTGTCCCTGGCGCAGACGTGGACGAGCAGGCGAAGAAGGAGATCAAGGAGGTGCTGGTCAAGTATGACCGCACGCTGCTTGTCGCAGACCCGCGGCGCTGCGAGCCCAAGAAGTGCGATCCCGGCCTCCCAGCACCGGCTGCACTGAGCATGACTGGTTGTTCGTTAAGCTGTTGGGGCTCTCATTTCAAGGGGTAGTTCTACCAGCCTGCTGTGCGCTGCACAGCGTCGTCTGTTGGTAGCGTGCGGCTGAGTCTGACCTCGAGGGCATGTGTGGGCTCCGGTTGGCGTGTTGAGTTGCCCAGGGAGCACCTTGGGGATGTGAGTGGGATCGCACATCTGCAGCGCTTTCAGCATGTGCTGCATCCATCCAGTACGTTCTCAGCCGTAACCGTGTTTCTGTCCTTGCTCAGGTTTGGCGGCCCTGGCGCGCGCGCGCGCTTCCAGAAGTCGTACCGCTGAGGCATGCAAGAGCGTGGAGAGGGGGGCTCTGGTTCTACATTGTGTGGGTTCGGCGCATGCAAGTGCCTGGTGCCTGACTTAGACGGTGTACCGAATGTAATGGTAAGCATCTCGAGATGCAGATGAATTTTGCGCAACATCCCTCGCAGCTGGGTCACAAGCTGCTAGGCTCAGCTTGCCTCACATCGTTTCGAGCTGTGGAGCTAAGGATCTGATACCAGGGCGTCTTAGCAGGAGGCAGTCGGCATTACAATCACAAGGATGAACCCCCAAAATGGCAAAGCGTAAAAAGGAAATGCTGAGGGGATATACACTGGCAACTTGAATGAGTGCTCTCAGATACAGCTCATGTAGGGCATGCTCGCCCAAAACAATTGCTCAAACACCTGCGTCAAACACCGCCAAACAGAAACACCGCTAAACAGAAACACCGCCAAACAGAAACACTCGCCCTTCCAACATCCTCCGCGAGCAGCACACGCTGGAAAACCGACACGTATAATCAGCCAACCCGAGGGACTGCCATCACTCTATATGTAACCCGGCCTTCTGCTGCTGACCATGCTGCCCGACGTTTGTGCCACATGTGCGGGCAGCAAGGCTGACACCAGCCAGGCGCAACACTCACCGCTGGTGCACATGCGTCAGTCCTTGGTAGGCGCCACCCAATGCATTGCGCTGTATGGCCACCGCTGCATCCCATACCAGCACAATGCTGCATGCAAGTGCACCGCCGCAGTGCTCAAACATGCTGGACTCTACTGGAAAGATGACCAGACAGACGCTGTGATGCAGCTCAACCCCGGCATGGCCCCATGCTTCTGAGGAGGCCAACCCACCAAAAAAGACCGGCCTTGAACCATATCACAAACAACGACTTGGAAACCCACAAGCACACTGCTGCCTTGCTAGGTTTGTCACACGTACAGCCACCACCGGTCTCAAAGAATTTGCCACACAGCGGGCATGCCTTTGCCACGCCACACTCCGTCCCAAGCTGATCAACGGAGAATGAACAACAAAATTATTATTCTTGCAGAGCAACCTGGCGCTAAGCTTGCGGGAGCGCGCACGCCCCTGATTGCCTCATTTCTCCAGGGCCTGCATCCTGAACGCGAGCGGCCATCATCGTCAGCTTGGCAGGCATTGTGGTGGCGCGCGCATGCCAGCGGATGCTGCTCCGGAGACCTCACCAACATGGACTCAGCCGCCCGGGGTGTCGCAAAACTGCGCGGGGTGCGCGGGGTGTCCTCCGAACCATGCCTGGGGTGCCCTCAGAGAGGGAAGGCCACCCCGGACGCCGCCGCGAGCTCGCGCGACAGCGCCGAGATGCGCGCGCCCGCGCAGCGCTGCTCCAGCAGCTTCTTGAGCCCGGGCACGTGCACCGCGTTGCCGGCGCGGAAGGCCGCCAGCATTGCCTGCACGCCGGGGCCCAGGCTCGCCGGGCCTGCAGGAGGTTGTCTGGCGCATACGGCGTGCGCGCCCGGCACCAGCATGGCGCAGGCCATCGAGGGCGAATCGCCAGGCGTGCAAAGAGCGTGCCGGGCATGCGGCGGGCGCGCTCGGCGCCCATGCAGCACAAACCCTCAAGACTACAGTCATGAGGGCCTCACCGCACCAACATACAAGCGTGCCATCATCCTTGCTGCCAAGTAATGTGAACAGCACACATGCGCAATGTCGCCGAAGTGCGCCGAACGTGATGCCAAGCTTTTGCTGTCGGCTCAGCTTTTGCATCACGTGAAACAACCCTCTCATGCTGACCGCGGACGCGGGAGTAGGGCCGCGAGCAGGGCGGCAGTCGCAGGCGCCTCCGCCGCACCTCGGTGCCGTCGATGGTCTTGGGCGACAGGCGCAGCGTGTAGACCAGGTCGGTCTTGCCAGTTGTGGCGCTCGAGCCCTCGTGCGGCGTGACCATGATCTCCGTGATTTGCGTCTCCACCAGCGCGTCCGCCTGCGCAGCGCAGGATCTCAGTCCTCACCCTAATCCTACCTACCCGGCCTGCTCATCAGGTGCGCTGCAGTGCGTGCCGAGCAATGCGATGCGCTGTTGCTGTCACAAGCAGACACTCGGCGGGGGCGCGCGGGTGGCACCCTGGGCGCCCCGGCGCGCGCGCCTGCCCTGGGCGCAGCGACGCCCCAGCAACGAGCAGGAGCTAAGCATGCATGCATTGCTCTGCTGTAGACAGCCCCGGGCGCAATGGCGCCGCACAAGGAGGGTTGCCCTGCGGCTGCAAGGGTTGCCTGCTGGCTGCAAGGGTTGCCTGCGAGCAGCCCCGGGCGCGAAGAGACCCAGGCGGTTGCCAGGGAGGCGCCGCACGTCACCGCTGACAAGGCGCGGCAGGCGGCAGGGCAGGCGGGGGTGTGCACAACGCGGGGGCGCCGCAGCCCCCACAGGCCGCCAGGGAGCGGGCGCACGCGCGCGGGGTCGACCCAGCAGCCGGACAGCGTGTGGTAGATGAGCGTGTGGCCGCCGTCGGGCTGCGGCACGCGCGGCACGCGCTGGCGCATCTGGCGCATCGTGCAGTTAGCCGGCGGCGCGGGGAAGGGCTCCACGACGGCACGCAGATCGGCGTTGCCGTCCAGCGCGCCGGTGGACGCCAGGCACCCGACGCTCGTGCTGCCGTCGGCAAAGTTGTCCAGCTGCTCCCTGGGCGGGCCATGCAGCGCTATGGTTAGGGTAGGATAGGCCCTATGCCGCCTGCCGTGGAGCGCTGGCGCGGCGCGCGGCTGCCTGCGCTGGTGCCCCAGGAGCTGGCAACCCAGCGGGCATGCCGCCAACGGGACACCCGGCCCCCTGCCAACCATGCGCTCTGCCGTCGCGCATCAGGCAGACACCCTTGTGGGGAGGCTGCACTAATGCGTAGTGGCTGCAGTGGCACAGCAGCAGGCAGCCAGCCGTGCTGGGCTTGCCGGGCGGCGGGTGCAGGCGGTATATATGCCGCTCGCGGCAAGACCGCGCCGCTGGACAGTGCTTTTAGTGATGTCTTGCCAAGGAGGCCGCATGCAGAGGTAGGGTCAGAGCTAGGTTAAATGCAAGGTTAGAATGAGGGTTACGCAGGCCCAGAGCGTACCACACGCAGCCGAGCGGCGCGTCCACCACAACCGGCTCGCGCAGGAAGTACTCGCGCGGCTGCAGGGCCGCGGCCGCGCACGGGATGAACGGGTGGAAGGGCCCCGCCACGCTCACGTTGGCGACCAGGTCGTGGAACGCTGGCGTCAGGTATGTGCGCGAGTCCGGCTTGGTGAAGCGGCTGCGCGGCGCAGGTCAGCGTTACGCCCAAGTTAGGGTCAATCCGGGACTCATGGGAAGCTCAAGGCAGCACATGGACCGTACTCCCCCGACCGCCATCGGCACCAGCCGCTAGCGCGCGCGCGGGCGCGGCGGGGCAGCGGTTCCGCCCCGGCACGCCGTGCCGGACAGCGCCAGCCTGCCAGCGCGGGGTGTGCCAGGCGCGCGCGCGCGGCTGGCTTGGCGGACATGCCAGAGCAGACCGGCGGTTCTGGTAAGGTCCGGGAGCGCAGCACACACAACGAGTGCTCATCATCTCAAGCGCATGCTAAGCTTTCATCCAGAGGCACGTCCCGGAGCGCCATGCGAAGGCGGCGCGCTGAAGCCTGCAATGTCCTAGGTTTTGGGTGGCCTACCCTAGCCCTGCAAAATGCGCACTTGAACATGGTGCGCTTGGAGGTCCAGCGCTCGTCGATGCGGAACGTGTGGTCGTCCGACTCGGACACCTCGAACTTGAGATTGCCCTCGTCCTTGTGCGCCTGCCGGGCGTGCGGGCCATGGTTCAGCGGCCGCCATGTCAGGCCAGCTGCGCCAGCGGCGCACCTGAACCAGGCTGCGGATGGCCGCTCTGCCCCTGCCAAATACGGGTCGCTTCTGTGTGAGGAGGCTGGCCAATGCATGAGGTACTGTTAGCTGTGGCAGCATGGGAGCCGGCGCGCCTGCGGATGTGGGCGACCCGGGCGGTGTCCTGTGAGCGAAGCAGTGCCTAGCCAGGTGCGCCGCAGGCTGCAAAAGCCTCACAGTAAAGAGCACAGCCTG
>JAABUV010007619.1_pt1 | contig 11299 bp, 9 predicted proteins | sample 5559971 | NCBI WGS metagenome assembly JAABUV01 (sample SAMN10711881, study PRJNA513362) | rock metagenome | isolation source: Antarctica rocks | place: Antarctica: Victoria Land, Knobhead nord | collected 2015-12-19
GGTGGCCCCCTCGGACGCGCGGTTCTATCGCTCGATCGCGCCCTCGAATTCATCGCCGCCGAGGATATCTTCTGGACCGCCACATAGACGGCACAAACCGGAAATTGCGGAAAGTCGAGCTCAGCATTGTGATGCGTGGCGTACTGGGTCAGGCGACTTCGCCAACGGTATCCAACCCTTTGATGCGCAAACTGGAGACAGCTCCTCTCTTGCGGCAACGTAAGGCTTCGGCACGTATCAACCTCTGCATCAATCTGCCGCCAGCAAACCTCTCCAGTGTCAGGTTGATGCTGAATCGAAATGCCTTCATTTTGAACACATCAAGGACACTTGATAATTGCCTCCGTCGTGTCGGACAGACGACTGTTCTCATCCCGGATGCCGGCTAGATCAGGAATTTTCAAGAATCCAAAAATTCCAACGTGCCAAAGATTACGAAGCGTTTAGTTTTCCATCACCGATGCATCCACTGCCCTTCTCATAAAAGTTGAACTCTTCTGTCTCAAGGCGCTGTGGAAAGGCTTGAGACACTGAAGCAGAAAGCTCCAAGCTCTGGGACTGTCGCAAGATTGGGGGTCAGGCGGCGATTGCCATTGGCGGGTAAGGGTCGTTGGTTGGCTGGAATTTCTGTCCGAAGCCTGAACCGAGTGTGCCGTTATAGACGGCGCATCGAACCTGCAGCAGCAGATCGGCGCCGCGTCGCGACCAGCGCATCTGCTGTGACTTGTTCATCCGACGGTTCACCAGGACGTTGGCGCTCCCTTCGGTGATCGCGGTGCCAACCCGCAAGCCGGCATGGTGGCGCTCGGCGTAGTTGACCAGCCAGGCGCTCTGGCCGGTCAGATAGCCGTCCAGCGCGTGCAAGGCGGTCCACAGCTTGCGTGAGGGTGCGGTAGACCTTCGCTGATCCGGCTCGCCCCGGAAATGGTGCATGACCGCGCGGATGCGATCGATGCTGATTTGGGCATCCTTGGCCTTGCCGTTCCAGATGCGCCAGTGCAGCCGCTCGACCTCCTCGACGATCACCGCTTTCGCCTCGACCCACGCTGGGGCGTCAACTGGCAGTACGCTGGCGATCTGCTTCAGGTGCTGCAACCGCATGGCGATGTGGAACCAATCGAGCATCGGCCGCGTGGTGACGCCGGCATCGGCGAGAATGCACCGCAGGCCCGGGCAGCCGTCGGTGAAGGTCGTCAATGCCATGTCCTTTGTTCTCCCGACAGCGTCGAGGGTGCGGCGGATCAGCGCTTGGATGTCCGTGCCAGCTTTGGCGACGGCGCCGAAAATCTGGCGGCCACCAGCCTGCGTTTCGACGTTGCCGACCCGCACCTCCAGATGCCGCTCACCCTCCGCGCAGCTGCGGATGAACGTCGAATCCAAAGTCACCGCAATCGTCACCGCCGCCGTCTCCGGTCGCGTCGCGACATAATCCCCAAGCGCCTCGCCAACCCTCAGAGTATGGCGGCGCAAGGTCTCATGATGCGTTCCAGCCTCGACCGGGAACATCTGCTCCAGTAGATCAGCGGCGGTCCGGTAGGTCATCAGGGCGCAGAGATGCGCCTGAAGCTGGTCCAGCTCTGGTGTCGATCGGCAATGCGATGGCCAGTCGACGCCAGCCTCGATCCCGCCACACGCGGCACAGCGAAAGCGGGGAAGCCGCACCGTGGCCTGGCCGAACAGCGTCGCCACCGCATGGTCCCGGTCGTCCTTCACACGGCAAACACCGTCGCAGCGCGAACAACCAGGCCGCCGAACGGCGTGCTCCCTGGCCTGCGCAGCGACGATCTCCCGTTGAACGCCCGCCAGCAACCGCTTCGCTTTGGCCAGGGTCAGTCCCAAATTGGCGATGTCGCCGAGATCATCGGGCCGGTGGATCTCCATGACGTCCGTGCACGGCCCCTCGCCCCCAGTCCCAGTATTCACCAACCTCAAAATCCAGGCCACGCATCCACCCTCGGTCAGAGAACAAACGCCAAAATACCCAATTGCCCCTTGCACCCCCAATCTTGCGACAGTCCCATTGCGTGAAGCGCAAACCATTGAAACAACACGCTTTCTAGATCGGCACTTTTGGCAGGGAAGTTGCGACAAGGCCGTACTGCTTGGTACCCTCGGTGTAGTGGTAGCGGCACGATTGGTAGGTGAGCACCCAGTCTCCTGGAGAATCGTGGGGAACCTCCTTCAGGGTTGGCCCACTGGCAGCATCCGTGCGAGAATTTACGGTAAGGATCCGACCAGCTTCAGACTGGCGCTGCCTCGGACATATCGCGCTGCGGCCTGCCGGACCGGCACCGACGATGGCGACTCCGGTGCGTATTAAGCTTTCCTAGCTTGCTGCCGCGCTGGAGGCACCACTCGCGTCAGCAAATGCTATCCAGCCGTCACTCGCCGCCGACGGCGGGCAGCCGTCCTTTACCCCAGGCCGGTCAGCGGCCCTCCATGGCCTTCTTCCGCCACAGCTCCCAAGGCCGGTTCACCAGGCCGGCATTGGTCACCATCGCCTTGGCTGCCTCCTGCTCGTTCAGAAAAGTGACGTCCCCGAGCCGCAGCGCCTCGCTCTCCAGCCGAGCGTTCACCTCGGTGTAGACGGCCCGGAACACAGCGTGGCGGACGGAAGGACCGACCACGGTGGAGCCGTGGCCCCGCATCAGGATGACCGGGTGGTCCTCCAAGGCAACCGCCAGCGCGTGGCCCAGCTCGCGGGTGCGGATCAGCATGTCGGTCGTGGGGCCGCCTGCGTCGCGGATCTCGAACACCGGCGCTCCGGCACCGAGGAAGCTGCTCATGTGATAGACCGGCTTCAGGGGAACATGGCTGACCCCGAAGGGGATCACGGCCGGCGAGTGACTGTGCACGACCGATCCCACATCGGGCCGCAGCCGGTAGATCTCGCCGTGGATGAAGCGCTCCAGGTAGGCGGCCCGGCCCTGGGGATCGGTGGGGGTGCCGTCCAGGTCGAACTCCATGATGTCCGCGGCCGTGACCAGCCCGGGAGCCATGCTGCGGGAGAGCAGGAAGCGGTTCGGGTCCTTGTCGTGCCGAGCGCTGACGTGGCCGAACCCGTCCACCACGCCCTGGTCGAACAGGATGCGGTTGGCCGCGACGAGATCCTCGACCAGGGCCGGATCAGCCGGGCCGGCGGAGGCGGGCCCGGCCTGCGCGCCGGCGAGGCCCGGCGTCAGCAGCGCAGCGGCGCAGGCGCACCCGCAGAAGTTCCGCCGTCCGATCGCGCTCATGGCTACTTCCTCCCTCTCATGCCGTCATGCAGCCTAGCGCCGGAAAAAGGGGGCTTGCATCAAAGGCCCAAATTCTCCGTTGCAGGGCAGGCGGCGTATCCGGGCCGTGCCGCGGACGTCGGCTGGTGGCCAGCTGGCCGCATCGCAGCGCTGCGTCTGCTTCAGCTATCTTACACTGACATCGCAGGCGCATGCCGCGCGGCGTCCGGGCGGAGCCTCGATCCCACAAGGATTGCCACACCCGCACAAAGCGCCGGGACCGTGCCGGCGAGGAAGATTTGTTGAAGGTTCCAGTCCAGCGACAGCATCACGCCGCCCAGGACTGGCCCGATGATGGAGCCGATCCGGCCGACCCCGAGAGCCCAACCGACGCCGGTTGATCGTATGGCGGTCGGATAGAACTCCGACACCAGAGCGTTCAGCCCTGCCTGCGCCCCCTGCACCAAGATCCCGAGCACAAAGGCGACGCCCATGATCAGGCCGAAGGAGGCCGGCATCACACCGAGCGATCCGATCAGCAGCACAGAAAGCCCGAACTCAGCGGCCAGGAGGCGGCTGGATCCCAGCTTCCGCATCGAGATGCCCTGAAGCAGCGATCCGATAATCCCACCCAGGCTGAAGAGCGAGATCGCCGTCACGCCGGCCGAAATCGGCATGCTCGCCTGGCGCAGAACTGCCGGAAGCCAGCTGATGACGAAGTAGATGATCAGCAGGTTCATGAAATACGGCACCCAGAGCAGCACGGTCCCCAATGCCCGGCCTTCGGTGAAGAGGAGCTTGACCGGGAAGCCCTTGGGCTCGGCAGCGCCGGGCACGAAGCGCACGACGCGGGCATCGGCAAAGGTCGGGGCGACCCGCGCCATGATGGCGGCGACGCGGTCCGATTTGGCCCCATTGGCGATCAGGTATCGGACGGACTCGGGAAGCCTGGCGATCAGGATGACCACCATCGCAAGCGGCAAGATCCCGCCGACGTAGAAGACCGACTGCCAACCCCAGAGTGGGAGCAAAGCGGAAGCGACGAGCCCGCCGAGCACCGCACCGAGTGGCATCCCGGTGAACAGCATGGAGACGAGGATGGTCTGCAGACGCTTCGGCGAGTACTCGGCAGTCAGGGCGACGACGTTCGGCATGGCGCCGCCGAGCCCGATCCCGGTGAGGAAGCGGAACACCAGCAGCTCGTTGAACGACGTGGCGTAGGCTGTCAGGAACGAGAACAGGCCGAACACGACCGTTGAGAAGACAATCGTCCATTTCCGACCCCAACGGTCCGCCACGGGTCCAAGCACGGCTGCTCCGCACATGAGGCCGAGTAGGCCAACCACGAACACGGGCGCGAAGGAATGCAGCGGGACTTTCAGGAATTCGGCAATGGCGGGGGCAAGAAAACTGATGCTTTGCGTATCGAAGCCGTCCAGAACGGCGATGAAGCCGCACATGACGATGGTGCTGATCTGAAGGCGGCTCATCGGTTGGTTGTCGACCACGTCGCTGACGGTCATCTCCTGCACGGTCGTTCTCATTGATTCCTCCCGGCGCTTGTTACGTTCTCTAGCCGCAATGCGCGGTCGATGCGGCGGCCACGACCGCCGTGGTCAAGCCGCCTTCTTTCGATCCAGCGGCGCAGAGCCGTCGCCCGTTCTGGCCCAGGTTGCCGCGAGCAGGCTTCGAGCGCTCGGCTCGCGCCATCGGCGTCGCCCAGCGGGATTGCCGCCGCGACATAGTGGTCAGGCCGCAGCAGGAGCGCGTGGTCGGGATAGTCGGCCAGGGCCGCACCCAGCGCGTCGGTCGTCTCGGTCACGACCTCCACGCCAGCAGCGGCCTCGGCCGGGGATCCCGCCGGGAGCAGCGCCGCGCGCGCCGCGCCGAGCGCGTCCCAGACCGGCTGGCGCAGCTGGGCGAAGCCCTCCTCAGGTCGCGCCGTGCGCAGCAGCAGCGCGAAGCGGTTGCCCAGCACCTCGTCGAGCAGCACCTCTTGCCCGTCCGCCTGGCGCACCATCGGCTGCGGCAGCAGGCGGCCCACCAAGGACCTGCGGCCCTTGCCGTCCGGGATCAGGAAACCCTCATTGAAGCGCGGGGGTGGCTTATACTTCATCTGCGCGACGTAGTCCCTCGCCGGCGGCCAAACATTCAGCGCGAGGAAGCCGGCCTGGGTCAGGAAGCCACGCAGCCACGTGCTGGGCGACATCACCTGGCCCATGCGCAGCGCGAGCTGGATCATTTGCCAGATGTGGTCCTTGCGCTCCTGCTCGTAGGTGTTGAGCAGCCCGGGACCGGCTCGCCGATCGAGCACCGCCGCCAGCTTCCAGGCAAGGTTGTGCGCATCCCGGATGCCGCTGTTCATGCCCTGTCCGGCGAAGGGAGGCGTCAGGTGCGCGGCATCTCCCGCCAGAAGGACGCGACCGAACGACCAGCGCGGGGCCGCGCGGGCGTGGAAGCGGTAGATCACCTTGCGCCGGAGCGTCGCCTTCGGATCGGCGCCGTGCGTGCGCAGCAACCGCTCGACCATCGCCGGGTCCAGCAGGTCCTCGTCCTTCTCGCCCTCGACCAGCTTGAACTCGAACCGCCGGGTCCGCGCGGGCCCGGGCAAGGTGATGCAGGGGCGGCGCTTGTCGCAGAAGACCTCGGTGTGCTTGGTCGTGTTTTCGTTGTTCTCGAGGTCGATGATCAGCCAGCGCTCGTCGAATGTGGTGCCTTCCAGCTTGACGCCCTGCTGCTCCCGCACCCGGCTGGCCGCGCCGTCGCAGCCGACCAGGTAGTCGCAGGTCACCCTCCGCTTCTTGTCCGCCGGGCCGATCAGGTCGAGCGTCACCCGGTCCGCGTCCTGCTCGTAGCGGTCCAGCTGCCAGCCGTACAGCGCCTCCGCGCCGTCGAACCGGGCGAGCGCATCCTTGAGCTGCCCTTCGAAGATCGGCTGGCGGAAGGCATTGCGCCGCGGGTAGCCGTAGGGCTGTCCCGTCGGCTCGACCTTGGCGAAGCAGATGCGACTGGGCGAGTAGTAGTGCGAGCCGTAGCCCGCGACGACGAACTTGAGCACCTCGTCCGCCACGCCGGCCGCCTGCATGGTGCGCAACGACTCGTCGTCGATGGACACCGCCCGCGGCTCCTGCACCGTGGTGAGGTTCTTCTCCACGACCAGGCTTCGCACGCCCAGCGTGCCCAGCAGGTTCAGGAGCGTCAGCCCGATCGGCCCGCTGCCGATGACGATGACGGGGTAGTGCTTCGAAGGCTCCATCGGTGCGTCTCCTTCCGGCGGACTGTTCTTTCTTGCTTAGCCCGTCCGCTCGTCGGCAACGCCGTTCCGGAGCAGGCCGACCTTGTCGATCTCCACCTCGACGGTGTCGCCGGGCTTGAGCCACAGCGGCGGCTCGCGCTTGGCGCCGACGCCGCCGGGCGTGCCGGTGGCGATGACGTCGCCCGGTTCCAGGCGGGTGAAGGAGGAGCAGTACTCGATCTGGCGCGGGATATCGAAGATCATCTGCTCGATCCTCGCCTCCTGCACGACCTGGCCGTTGACGCGGGTTTGCAGGCGCTGCGGGCCGAGGTCGCCCAACTCGTCGGGCGTCACCATCCACGGGCCGAAGGCGCCCGTGCCGGGGAAGTTCTTGCCCGGCGTGAACTGGTGCGTGTGGCGCTGGAAGTCACGCACGCTGCCGTCGTTGTAGCAGGCGTAGCCAGCGACGTGGCCGAGCGCGTCGGTCCTTGAGATGTAGCGGCCAGGCTTGCCGACGATCACTGCGAGCTCGCCCTCGAAGTCGAGGTCGGTGGACACGCGCGGGCGGACGATGTCGGAAAGGTGGCTGGTCTGGCTGTTGGCATAGCGCGCGAAGATGGTGGGGTTCTCGACCTCGGTGCGGCCGGTCTCCTTGCGGTGGGTCTCGTAGTTCAGGCCGACGCAGAGGATCTTGTCGGGGTTGGGGATCACCGGCAGCCACTCGATGGCCGAGAGTGGGTATCGCCGGGCCTTTGCCGCGTGCGCCCCAAGGCCAGGCAGCGCGCCGGCGGCGATGGCGGATTTCAGATCCGGCAGGCGGTCGCGCAGGGCGGCGCCGACATCGATCGCCTCCTCGCCCTCGATGATGCCCCAGGTCGCGGACCCGGAGATGCGGAACGTCGCGAGCTTCATGAGTGGTCCTTTCGGTTATGTGCGGTGCGGGTGGGGCCGGTGACCGGTCCCACCGCCCAGGTCCGGCATCAGGACGGATCAGGACGCGGTGAGTTGGTGCCCTTCCGCGCCCTGGTCGTCCGCGACGCGCAGGATCCCGCGGCCCCAGGAGTTCAGGGTGCGCTCCTCGTGCGGCCAGTCCTTCGGCTGCCGGTCGTACATAACCTCCAGTTCCGCGCTGATCTCAATCCAGTTGCCGTCGGGGTCCTCGACGAAGATGAAGATGTTGTTGCCCGGCCCGTGGCGGCCGGGTCCCCACATCAGCGGGATGCGCCGGGCGCCCATGCGGTCGCACCAGTCCTTGATCACCGACCAGTCGCCGGCCTCGTAGCTGAGGTGGTCGATGCCCTGGCGGGTATGGCGGAAGCACGCGAGGGTGTGGTGCTCGTGGTTCGTCCGCATCCAGCAAACCAGGACCTTGCCGTCGGTGTCCCGGACGTAGTCGCTGGTCAGAAGGCCGAGCTGGTTCACGTAGAAGTTCTCGATCGCGACAGGATCCAGGGTCGCGAGAGTGAGATGCTGCAGCGGCCCGCGGAGTCCCGCGCGGGGTTGCTGCTGCTTGCCGAGGCCGAAGGCGATCACGTTCCCGTCCGGATCCCGGACGGCAAACGCCTCCGGCCCGAAAAGCGAGCTTGGGGAGGGAAGGATCTCGACGCCCCCCCGTTCCGCCCGGGCGCGGATTGCGGCCACTCCTTCCGCATCCCTGCAACCAAAGCCGGCGTAGCCCAGCTTCTTGTTCTCGCCTTGCGTGGTCAGCACGCGGCGCAGCGGTCCCTCGCAAAGCCAGTCGCCACTGTCGAGTTGCTGCGCGGTCATGTCCATCGCGTCGGCGTAGAACTTCGCCAGGCGTGCCGGGTCGCTACTCTGGAGCTGGATATGATGCAGGTAAGCGCCTGCGCTGACGGCTGTGGACATCGCCGATCTCCTCCCTTGGTGTTGCCTAAGCCTTACGCCGCCCCACCGGGAGGGTCAATGCAAAATTCGCATATTTTGCGAAAAATGTGTAAACGTTCCTGCAAATTTTCGCTGAACAAGCGGATACTGGATGTATCTGAACCGATCATGTATCGTCGCGTTGTCGGCTGCGGCGCACTGGGGCGCCGCGTCCGAAGATAGGGGTGCCAGAGTGAGTCGCGTATCCGAGGTTTTCGGCGTGAACGGCCGGCTCAACGAGGGATCGGTCGGTTTCTTCGGCGCGGGGGAAGGCTGACGAGGATGGCGGGACCGGACCGGGCCGTCGGCGTCCTTAAGCTGTTCACGCTCGAAAGGCCTGCATGGACTGTCGAGGAGGCGGCAGGCGCGCTGCAAGTGTCGGCCAGCAGCGCCTACCGCTACTTCGCCGTCTTGACGAAGGCAGGGCTGTTGGCGACGATCACGAGCGGGCGCTACACTCTCGGGCCGGCCATCATCCAATACGATCGGCAGATCCAGCTCACCGACCCGCTGCTGCGGGTGGCCAAGCCCGTGATGGCCGACATCATGCGCTTCGCCCCCGCGGGCAGCACCGTCCTGCTGTGCCGTATCTTCCGCGAGACGGTCCTGTGCGTCCATGAGGTGGCAGAGGCGGACAGGCAGACCCGCGTGAGCTACGAGCGGGGCCGTCCGATGCCGCTGTTCAAGGGCGCCACATCCAAGATCATACTGGCCTATCTCCCTCCCCGCGACCTCCGCCGCCTGTACGAGACCCACCGCGCGCAGATCGGTGCGGCGAAGCTCGGCGATGCGTGGGAGGCGTTCCGGAACAGCATGACGCAGATGCGCAAGGCAGGTCACGCCGTCACCCATGCCGAGATCGATCCGGAACGCATCGGGATTGCCGTGCCTATTTTGGACGATCACCGCCGGATTCTGGGCAGCTTGAGCTACGTCATCTCGGCAGCGGAGGAGCGTTCGGTCGCACGGCTGGCCGCGCTCGTTGCGACGGGCGCGCGCGAGATCGAGGAGGCCATGCGGGCCGACTTTGGCACCCTCAAGCATGCAGTCAGAGAGGAGGCGGCCTGAACAGCTTTACCGGTGCTGGTCGGGGAAGCAACGGCACCGTTGTGGAGCATCTCACGAAAACCACTTCCTCGTCGTGAGTGGCGGATTTCCGGGTCGGACAGGGCGTTTCCGCCCACGACAACCCAGCAGCAATCAACGCGCGGTTATCCCGCTATGCCCGAGGTTGTCGTGAAGCGGGCGCTCCCGAGCGGGCATTGGGGCGGCTGGATACCACGCCGATGGTGGCTCCCGCGTTGGCGTAAGCTGCTGATTTGACACGGAACGTGGCGGGTGAGGAACCATGGCCCGGCCGCTACCCTAAAAATCCGCGCGGATGCTGCCGGTGGGCCAGCTGGCGGGGTACAGGTCAGGGTGATTGGCCTGCAAAGAGCATAAGTGGAACATCTGCGTTGGTCGAGGCGGGACTTTGGGCACCGATATCCCTATGATGGCTGAAGCCGCTTGGGAGGCTACAGAATGGCAAATGACCTTCTTGCGCGCCTTGCTGTCCTTGCGTCCCACAACCCGTGTTAGGTTCCACGGGCCGACCTGCTCCGGCTGCTCCCCATCAAGAAATGCACGGCAAGATTAAATGAATATTTATAAAAATTACTTAGCGCCTAAGTCATTTATGTTTGTATTCACAATCTCTATGTTAACAGTGTTTGTTGGATTGGAGGCTCAAGCTCAGAATAAGACTCCAGAGGAGGGCTCCTGTGAGGAAACCGTCGAGACGCATGGTTTTTTGTCTCGCGGACAATTCCAATGTAGGTTTCGCTCCTATGGAGGCGGTATGCTTGAGTCTGCTCGCACATGTAGCAGTCACATGCAAAAAGACGATGTCGATCACTGGCTTGAGAATGGAATGAAACTTTATGACTTCAATGAAGGAAAGCGCGGACATGCTGCGATGTGCGCTTCTCTACTTGCAGATTTTCCAAAAATTCTACGAAAGTAATCCTAGTTAGAAATTTTAGCTGAATGTCACGAAGGAAAAAGTAATGGTAGTTACAGACTTAAACCAATTGTTGGGTGTCCAGCCCCCATTGAGTGGTCCGTGCAAAATGTTAGTGCAGCATGGTAGCTGGCGGCTGCTGTGACCCGGTTGGGTCAGCCCCAAAGAGACACGCTGTGCCGCTGCCAGAGCTGGCCAGCAGTGCGGCCGAGACAAGCGCTGCCGGTGTCAGTCTCCATCGCCCGCCACCTCGGCCCATGGCGCCTCCCGGGCCCGGAATGGCCGCCCAGGGCCGTCTAGCGTAGCAGCGCTCGCCCATAGTTGTACCGGCGCGCATGTGTGGACATCGGGTAATCGCGGCGAGGGCATAGGTCCTCCATGATGCCGCGATCTGGGCGCGGTCGCCCGGCGGTTCGCACCATGGGAGGCGGTTGATGACCCGATTTGTTGGTTTGGACGTTTCGCAGAAGCTGACGGCGATCTGCGTCGTCGACGAGACAGGACGCAGGCTCTGGCGCGGTCAGTGCGCCACGGACCCAGGACAGATCGAGCGGATGGTGAGGGGGCAGGCGAAAGAAGATGCGAGGATCGGCCTCGAGACCGGCCCCATGACGCCCTGGCTTGTGCATGAACTGCGCGCACGAGGGCTCAACGTCACCTGCCTTGATGCGAGGCACGCCAGCGCCGCACTCAAGATGCAGATGAATAAGACCGACCAGAACGACGCGGAGGGCCTGACGCAGATTATGCGGACGGGGTGGTATCGGCCGGTGCACGTGAAGTCGCTTGACGCGCACCGTGCGCGTGCCCTGCTCGGCGCACGGGCGCAGCTCGTTAGGGCCTAAGCCGAAACAACTGCGTCAGGTATCCGGCTTTCGGGGTGCGATGGTGTAGTTCCATTCGCCGTGGAAGTCGGCTGGACTGATGTTCAGGCTGGCGATCTCCGCGTCGGACACCTTGGTG
>JAABUV010007620.1_pt1 | contig 11299 bp, 9 predicted proteins | sample 5559971 | NCBI WGS metagenome assembly JAABUV01 (sample SAMN10711881, study PRJNA513362) | rock metagenome | isolation source: Antarctica rocks | place: Antarctica: Victoria Land, Knobhead nord | collected 2015-12-19
CACAGCGCGAAATGGTTGCTTACGCGTGGATGAATGTATAGGGCAGACGTCAATTGAGCCGTCGTTGAGCGTCAGACGAAAGGAGTCCGAGAAAGACCTCCAGGCTCACCGCGTCGTGGACCTGCTGCCCGAGCGCAGCGCTGAGACGGTCGTGGGATGGATGGTGGAGCGCGAGCCGCCCGCGGTCGTCTGCCGTGATCGGGGCGGCGCCTATGCGGACGCGGCGCGGCGAGCGGCGCCCGCGGCGACACAGATCGCCGACCGGTTCCATCTGGCCTGCAACGGCAGTGCTGTGCTTGAGCGCGTGCTCGCGCGCCATCCAGCGGCCTTGCGGAAGGCGACCGAGCTAGGGGGAGCGCGGCTCGATACTGTTACCGGGACGTCACCGCCGCCGCCGGTGCGCGACATGGATACCGCCGGTGAGCCGACCGATCCGCGTCGCGCGTACCGCCGGGCGCGCTATGAGGAGGTGGTCACGCTCCACCGCGCGGGCTGGTCGATCACCGCCATCGCCGCACGCATGGGCCTGTGCCGACCGACCGTCCGCACATACGTGCAGGCCGACGCCTTCCCCGGCGTAGCACCGCGCCGCACCACCCTGCGCGCGGGCTCGGCGCACGCGGCCTATCTACGGAAGCGGTGGGGCGAGGGCTGTCGCGACGCGAAAGTCCTCTATAAAGAACTGCGGGCGCGCGGCTTCGACGGCTCGGTGCGCATGGTCCAGCGCGCGGTGGCCACATGGCGCGAGGACCCGGGCCGTCGCGGGCGACGCGCTCCGATGGCGCGGCCAGGGGAACAAGCCGCACCGCCGCAGCCGCGCCCCCTCTCGCCACGCCAGGCCACCTGGCTCCTGCTGCGAGACATCCCGGACCTTACCGGAGAGGAGCGGGCACTGCGGGCACGCCTGCTGGCCGGCGCCCCGGCGGTCCGCCTGTCGCTCACGGTCGTCGACGCCTTCCGGCGCATGGTGCGTGCGCGCGACCAGGAGGCGCTGGACCCATGGCTGGAGGCGGCCGCGGCGAGCCCCGTCCCGACGATCCGCACGTTCGCCGCACGTATCCGCCGCGACTACGCGGCAGTGGCAGCAGCATTGGAGTACCCGTGGAGCAGCGGCCAAGTCGAGGGCCAGGTCACCAAGATCAAGCTGCGGAAGAGAGAAATGTACGGCAGAGGGAAGTTCGACTTGCTCCGACGGCGCGTGCTACTCGCGAGTTGAGAGGGACAGAGGCGGATAGGGGGAGGTCTGGCCGGTTAGCGGCGAAGCACGGAATGTGTGCCAGAGCCATTCTAGTTGACGTTAAACAAGGCGGAACAGCGCGCCCTCACCGGACCGCGGGCGGCTCGTGGCGGCCAGGGCCTCCAGCGCGGGCAGGGCGGCGCGCAGGGCGGCGTCGGCGAGCAGGGCGGCGCGCAGGGCGGCGTCGGCGAGCAGGGCGTCCAGGGCCTCCGCGCGGTAGGCGATGACCGCGGGATCGGCGCAGGGCGCGGCGAGGAGGTCGTGGACGAAGCGCTCCCGGCGCGGCTCGCCGCCACAGAGGGCCTGGATGACCTCCGGCAAGTCGAGGTCGACCACCACCTGCGGATCCAGCCGCACGCCGGGAGCGGAGCCGGGCGGCCAGAGGAGGCTGGGGAGCGCCCGCGGGGGGGCCGGGCGCGACGGGTCGCGCGGCAAGCCGTCCATCAGCGCCCTAGACCGCGGCCGGCCCGACCGACGGCGGCGCGCGGCCGGGGCCGTAGGCCCCCTGGCGCCCTGCACGATGGCATGACGCCGGGGATCTGCCAACGGTCCATCCCCCCCACCAACGCGGGATCTATGTGCTCGTGCATATGGGTATAGTGCCATGTTTCCCGCGATCGTGGGAAACATGGCACGATCACCGCCATGCGACTGCCGTGCCCATCGGGACGACGGGCCGGTACGCGGTCGGCGTCGGTGTGCACGGTCACGATTTCCCCGGCCCCCTCGATGTCGAGGAAGCCAGCCGGCGCGGCGCGAGCTGGCGCGGCGCGACGTCCCCACCGCCCGGCCGCCCCTCGATCCTAATCCCGGTCGAAGGCGCGCTGTGCCTACAATATCAGATAGTGGGAGCGGCGTGCACGCGCGTACCTGCGGGGCGACGCGGGCCTCATCCGCCCAGCGACGGCCCCACTACTGGGGGAGCCGGACGCGTGGCAACAGGAACGCGGTGTGGCAGCGCTCGCGTGTCGCGGCCTCGGCGGGCTCCCAGGACACCTCGATCGCGCTCTCCGTGGGGTAGCGCTCCCGGATCGTGGCCAGCACGCCCGCCGTCACGTCCGGGGGGAGCGTGCGCCCCTCCGCCCGAAAGTTACCGTCCACGCCCTCGACCTCGCGGAACCCACCCCCCTGCCGGTCTTGGGCAAACCGCATCCCGCCCCACACCACCTGGGCGTACACCAGCGCGTAGCCCGGCCGCCGCGTCCGCCGACATGTGTCCGTTTCCGGCGCCCTGCCGGCGGCGACGTCGGCCTGCCGATCGGCGATGGTGAGGTCGAGGCTCACCACACCGCGATCCAGCGTGTCCTGGTTCACGACGCGGGCGAGCACGACCCGCTCGCCGTCCACGAGCGTGCGCCCAGGCACATAGCCACTGCTGTCTCCGTGATCCGTCTCCGGCATCGCTCCCTCTCCAACCACGCCGTGCGGCGCCTCGTCGGCTGCTTTCCTCCATTGTACCGGGCGCTGTGGATGTCGCGCCGGGACGGGTCAAGGGTGGACAAAACTGTGCGCCTCTCAGGTTCGACACTGACGGGGGCATGTCGTCCATCAGCGGCGGGCATGGCGCTGTCTCGTGCCTGACCTTACCCCGATTTCTGGTCCACAACGACGCGCGACCCATCGTGTGCGATGATGAAGGCACGGTTCCCCGCGCCGGAGTGGCACGGGGACGCAGCGAGAGAGGAGCGAGGCATGGCGCTTGTCATGGGCATGAACAGTGGGTCCTCGTTCGATGGGATCGACGTTGTCCTGATCGAGACCGACCTGGCGCCGGACGGCCACCCGGTGTGCCCCCGCTTTATTGACAGCCTCACGCACGCGTGGCCAGAGGCGGTCGCGACGCAGGTCTTGCGCGCCTTCGCCAACGAGTTGAGCATCTTCGCGCTCTGCCGCCTGAACTATACCGTTGGAGCGGTGTACGCCGAGGCCGCGCGACGCCTCCTGGACCAACGCGCCCTCGACCCCGCCGCGGTGGCGGCGATCGGCGTGGATGGCCAGACCATCTATCAGGAACCCCCCGACCGCGCCGGGATGCGCGCCCTGCCGCCCAATGCCTCCCTGGTGGAGCGCTGGCTCGACGGGCCGTATCCGTGTGGCCTGCAGATCGGCGAACCCTCCCTCATCGCCGCCCACACCGAGATCACGACGGTCAGCCAGTTCCGGCCGGCCGACCACGCCGTCGGCGGCACGGGCGCGCCGCTCATGCAATATCTCGACTTCGTGGCCTTCCGCGACAGCGGTCCTGTGCTGACCCTGAACATCGGCGGGATCGCCAACTGCCAGTACGCGCATCCCGACCGCGCGCGCATGCGGGCCTTTGGTACAGGACCGGGCAACGTGATGCTGGATCATGCCGCGCGCCGCCTCTATGGCCTGTCCCACGATCCCGACGGCCGCTTGGCCGCGGCGGGAACGGTCGACGAGGGGATGCTGGCCCACCTGCTCGCCCATCCCTTCTTCGCGCGCCGTCCCCCGCGCAGCGCCTGGCGGCTCGACTTCGGCGCCGCGTACGCCGATAGCGTCCTCGACGCCTACGCTGGCCTGCGGCCGGACGACATCATGGCGACACTGTGCGCCTTCACGGCAACCTCGATTGTGCGCGCCATTGCGGAACACATTCCGGACGCGGCCGGCCTCGACGTGTGTTCGCCAGCGGCGGCGGCGTACGCAACGCCCACCTGATGCAGATGCTGCGCGCGCGCTTGCCCGCCCACCTGCGCCTGACCACCTCCGACGAGTACGGTATCCCGGCGCAGTTCAAGGAGGCCATCAAGTTCGCCACGCTCGCCTTCGCCACGCTCAACAACGTGGCTGACAACATACCGGCGTGCAGCGGCGCCGCGCGCTACACCATCCTGGGCAAGATCGCCCCCTCGCCATGCCTCGCGCGCGGCATCCCCGCCTAAACAGGGACAGACAACCTGGATGGCCGCACGCATGTGCAGCAGCGACGACGGGGTCGCGCACAGGGCGCGCAGCAGCCGCGGAGAGTAACACGCGCCGCGCGCGACGGCGGTGACAGCCCTCCCATGGACGGCGCCCAATGAACGAGAATGGGGCCGCGCGTTCAATAAAGGCGTCAGTTCGTCGTCGTCGATTGGCTGGCTGGATGCGGGTATAGTGGAGTGGGAGATCGCCGAAGCCTGAGCGGTGCTGCGGGTACGAGAGGGAGGTGTCACGATGGATGGCTTGCGGTTGACGATGCCTCGCCTTATCTTGCGTCCGTTCGCCGCGACAGATCTCGCGCCCTTCATGGCCTATCGTAACGATCCCGTCGTGGCGCGCTATCAGAGCTGGGAGGGGATGACCGAGGATCAGGCGCGGGCGTTCATCCGCGCGCAGCAGGTCGCGCGACCGGGCACGCCCGGTCAGTGGCTCCAGATTGCGCTGGAGCGGCGGGACACGGGTGTGCTGATTGGTGACTGCGCGCTCAAGGTGGACGCGCAGGAGCCGCGACAGGCCGAACTGGGGTACACCCTGGCGCGGGCGCACCAGGGACAGGGCTTCGCCTCAGAAGCCGTGCGCTGTGTCCTGGAGTACGCCTTCAGTACCCTGGGCTTGCACCGCATCGTCGCCGTCGTGGACTGCGAGAATGCCGCGTCCGTGGCCCTCCTGGAGCGGTTGGGGTGGCGACGGGAAGGTCACTTCATCCAGAATATCTGGTTCAAAGGCGCGTGGGGCGACGAGTACCAGTACGCCCTGCTCCGCGAGGAGTGGCTGCAGCGTCGGCACACGGAGGGGCAGGTGTAGAAAACTCTGACGACATCAGGACCGCAGCGCGGGTCGATGGAGCGCGCGGATAGGACCGTACGACAGGCAGGGCAGCGCGCCGTGGCACTCATTGGCACGCAGGGCCACGCCCGAGGACGTAGTCCAGCGCCCCACGCAGGTGCGCCAAGAACAGCGGCTCGCGGTACGCCGCGATCGTGTGACCCATCGCCGTGTAGAGCGCGCGGCCCCCCAGGTCCTCGTGGCACCACGCGATCGGATGGTCCGCGCCCATCCGGCCGCCCCGGTAGCTACGCTCGTCGATCGTCGCCAGGACGTGCACGCGGCCGCGCGGGTCGCTCTGAAAGTCGTACCATTCATCGACGCGCCGCCAGATGGCCGGGAGCGGGGCGGTGGCGGGGTTGCGCCGGTCGATGACCTCCACCGTGGCGGCCTGGATCGCGGGGTGGCGGCGGAAGTACGCGCCGACGAGCTGCCCGTAGAAGGGCCAGGCGTACTCCGTGTCGCTGGCGGAGTGGACGCCGAGCCAACCACCGCCGCGCCGGACGAATCGCTCCAGCGCCCCGCGCTGGTCCGCGTCGAGCACCGTGCCGGTCGTGAGCAGGAAGGCGATGGCGCGGACGCGGCGCAACGCGGCGTCGGAGAAGGCGCGGGGGTCCTCGGTGACGACGACGGCGAACCCGTCGCGGCGGCCGATGCCGCGCACGGCGGCGACGGCGGCGGGGATGCTGGCGTGGCGGTAGCCGGTGGTGCGCGTGAACACGAGGATCGTTGGTGGGGCAGCCGGCGCCACATGCATGGGGTGCAGGCCAGGGATGAGCGGGAGGGCGAGCACAATGACGTAGGCGACTGACCGCAACCGGATTCGGCCGACCGCGCTACAAGTGAGGCGGGAGGCGAGCCAGCGATAGATCCCTGTGCCCGCCTGCGGGACGAGCGGCTGAATGAACTCTTGATTCCCACGCATGGACGTGCGTCCCTCCCACCGCTACAGGATGCCATAGTAAACAGTAGCAAGGAGTAGTTAGACAGTAGCAAGGAGTAATTCCTGCGTACAGGGGCTTACGCGACGAGGGCATGTCGTTCATCGACGGACCGAGGAATGGCAGTTTTCGCGACGTGGTCAACGATTCGACCGCGAAGGGTGTCACCGTTTGCATAGAGCTGTCAACGAGCGTCCGCGCTCGGGACTAAACACCCATCTACCGCCGTCCATGGAGGCAACATAGGGCGAGTGAGTATTGCCCCGTTCTGTCGCTCCCCAGGTATGGCCGGTGCGATAGATTGACACCTTTGCGTTAGTAACGGTAGCGCGAGGGTGTCGACGATGCCCCTCTTCCGCGCCTGCAGCCGTCGACACCTTCGTGTTAATTACCCCTGTGGGGCACAGGGTTAGGTCCCGATTTTACAGCCACGTGTCCACGGGTGGCTTCCTGCGTGCGGATGTGTGACCGGTCACGGCGTCGTAGCCCTCGCGGTGCGTGGCGGCACGCCCTGGCACCCTTGTCCGCTGCCCCTGTAACCCCATCACGTCGCTGACGTTAAAATACAAGGACAGGGACATGCTGCGGCTAGCGGCAGCGATTAACCGGGACGCGCACATGCGGGCAAGTCCAGGGCAGGCATGGCAGCGGCACAGCGGAGTGCCCCGCTCAGCTCCACGGGTGACGAGGAGGCGCGGGCGCATGGGCTGGAGTTGGAGTCGGTTGGGGTGGGGACCGAACGGGGAGCCGGTGCCCACAAGCAACCGTCTGCGTACGATGTTGGTCGTGATGCGGGTCACGATCGAGACCGCCTGGGTGGATTAGGTGGTGACGTGTGGATAAGCGGGGCGATTTGTGCACGGACAACGCATCGATCCAGTCTGCTGCGATATACTGCTTGGGAACTGAGTGGAACAACTATGCCAACGCCAGATCTTGCTGACGCGACCGATCTAGAACTCTGGGCAAGGAGACGCGATGCTCAGGGGCGATTGCCGCAACTCGTGCGGCGGCTTGTTCTTGCCACGACCCGCGATGTTGTGCTGGCGCACTTTCGGTCGGGCGAGGGCGTCTTGTACAGCGGGTGGGATGGCCTGGTCGAGTCGGCCGCCGGCTCGCCGTTCGTCCCCGCAGGTACCTCTGTTTGGGAGATGGGGACTAACCACAATCCCAGGGATAAAGCAGAGGATGATTATAGGAAGCGCACGGCCGATCCGCTCGGCCTCAACACCGCCGACACGACCTTCGTGTTCGTCACTCCTCGACGCTGGCCGAACAAGGCCGACTGGGTCGCGGAGAAGATGGCCAAGGGGACATGGCGCGAGGTGCGTGCCTACGATGCGGACGATCTCGAGACGTTCCTCGAGCCCGCGCCGACCGTCCACTCCTGGATCTCCGCGCTCGTGGGCAAGGATCCCGTGGCGACCCAAGACCTTGAGACCTATTGGACGGACTGGGCGGACGGGACCGACCCGGCGACCTCATGCGACCTCGTGGTCGGCGGGCGCGACGAGGAGGTGCAACGCCTGATAGAGCAGGTCGAGGCATCGCCCAGCGCGGTGGCGATCCGCGCCGACTCGCGCGACGAGGCGCTCGCTTTTCTCGCGGCATCCATCCAGCGGCTCCCGGAGGTGAATCGAGATAGCCTATTCGCGCGCGCCATCGTCGTCCACGACCCGGGCATGTGGAGGAGGATTATCGTCTCCGACCAACCGCTGCTCCTCGTCCCCCTCTTCGAGGGTGCCGAGCTGGCCCGGGCTATAAAGTCGGGACATACGGTCGTGATACCCGTGGGGAAAGAGGGCATCGTTTCGGCCGGAGCGATCGATCTGCCGCGCCCACGACGAGCAGCGATGAAGGAGGCGCTGCTGGGGATGGGGCTCCCCGACGACCGCGCCGAGGCGCTCGCCACGCTGGGCCGACGGAGCCTCCTCGCGTTGCGGCGCACGCTCGCGTCCAGCCCCGCAGGCCAACAGCCGATGTGGGCGCGGCCAGCCGAGGCGCGGGCCGTCCTCCCCGCGATGCTCGCCGGGGCGTGGGTCGGGGACCACACCGCCGACCGGGACGCCCTCGCGGTCTTGGCGGCGCGCCCCTACGAGCAAGTTGAGCAGGATGTGACCCGCTTGGCACAGACCTCAGACCCGCCTGTCCGACAGGTCGGGGCAACGTGGCTCTTGGCCTCCAAGGAGGACGCCTGGGCGCGGCTACACCCCTACCTGACCGGGAGCGACCTCCAGCGACTGGAGGACGTCGCCCGCGATGTGCTCGGGCGGGACGATGTGGGTGGCCGGGATGCCCACTCCGGCATCTTGCGAGAGGGGATCGCCGACACGCTCGCGCTCATGGCTATCGAGCGGGGCGCGCTGGCCGGCGAGGCGACCGGTCAGGACAGGGCGAGCCGCGTTATCCGCACGATCCTCGCGCGGGCGAATGCCGACGACACCGGCCTCCTCTGGGCGTCCCTCTCCGGCGTCCTCCCGCTCCTGGCCGAGGCGGCACCCGATGTGTTCATTGAGGCTGTCGACGCCGGTTTGAAAGGTTCCGATCCCGTCCTGCTGCGCCTCTTCGGCGACGCCGATCGGCGCGACCTACTCTTCGCCGGCTCTCCCCATAGCGGCCTCCTCTGGGCGCTGGAGAACCTCGCCTGGAATCCCGACTTTCTCGGCCGCGTCGCGCTCATCCTGGCCCGCCTGTCGTGCCTGACGTCGCTCCCTCCCCAGATCGGCAACCGGCCCGATCGTAGCCTCCGTGCCATTCTCCTGCCGTGGCTGCCGCAGACGGCCGCCCCGCTCGACCGTCGGCTCGCCGTCCTCGACGCGCTGCGGGACCGTGAGCCTAGCGTGGCCTGGGATCTCCTCGTCGGCTTACTCCCGCGCCCCCATGATTCTTCCCACCCGACGCATGGGCCCCGCTGGCGCGAGTGGCAGATGGACAGGGAGCCCGGGGTCACCGTTCCCGACTGGTACCGGACTATCCGCGAACTAACTTCCCGTGCCCTCGAGGATGTCGGCACCGACGGCCATCGCTGGCACGGCCTCATCGACGCCACTGCCAACCTCCCGCCCGATGCACAGGACGAGGTGATCGACCGTTTGCTCGCCGACGACCCGGCCGCACTCGGGGAGGATGCCCAGGCCGAGATGCGCGGTGCCCTACGCTCCGTGATCGCGCACCATCGTCGCTTCCAGGATGCGGAGTGGGCCATGCCGGCGGAGCAGGTGGACCGGTTGGCCGAGGCATACCGGCGCCTCGAGCCCGACGGCGAGATCGAGCGCCGCGAATGGTTGTTCGCCGACCGCGTCGACCTGCCCGATGCCGGCACGCGGGGGAAGGCGTGGGACTATCGCGGTGCCATCGACGAGGCACGCGACCGGGCCGTCCGCGAAATCCATCGATACGGGGGGCTCCACGCCGTACGCGACCTCGCCGCGGCTGTCGAGCGTCCGGCCGATGTGGGATGGGCCTTGGGGCGTGCGGGCGTGCTGGGGCCCATGGAGCGCGACATTCTCACCGACCTCGCCTCGCCGGACGTGGCGCGGCGTCTCCTCGCGCGCGGCTACGTCGGGGGGCGCTTCCGGGCGGGTGGCTGGGACTGGGCCGCATCCGTCCTCGAGGACGAGGCCGGATCGTGGTCGCCGGCGCAAAGGGGCGAGTTCTTGGTGTGCCTGGACCCCTCGGCGTCGACATTCGATTGGGCCGAGCGGCTCGGTGATGAGACGGAGCGCGCGTACTGGTCTCATTTCGGTTGGCTTGGCCTGGCGAGCCCGGACGACGCCGCGCGGGCCGCGGCGAAGCTCATCACGTACGGGCGACCGCACGCTGCGGTCGACTTGTTAGGGCTCCGCGTCGATCAAGTCGCCGCCGATCCGGACCTCGTCGTCCGAGCCCTCGAGCGCGCGGCCGAGGCGACGCCGGGCGACGGCATCGACTGGAGTACGTTGACCCACGACGTGGCCGTCCTCCTCGATTACATCGCGGCGTCGGGCGTGGTCGATGAGGCGCGCATCGCCCGTCTCGAATGGATCTATCTCCCCCTGCTCCATGATCGGCGGCCCGCCGGGCTCCTGCATCGCGAACTGGCGCGGGACCCGGCCTTCTTCGCGGAGGTCGTTTCCTTAGTCTTCCGGGCGGAGGGCGAGAACCCGGGCGAGACGACCAAGGAGGTGGCCGCGTGGGCGACCTACGGATATTACCTCCTTAAATCTTGGCGTTGGGTGCCGGGCCGTCGCGATGACGGCGGCCTCGACGCCGCCGCGCTCGCCTCTTGGATGCGAGAGGCTCGTCGGCTGCTCGCCGCTGGCGGGCGCTCCGCGATCGGGGATCAGATGATCGGCCAGGTCCTCGGGCATAGCCAGCCGGCCGCGGACGGGGCCTGGCCGGACGTCCCCGTCCGTGACCTGATCGAGGAGGTTGGCAGCGACGACATGGACCTGGGGCTGCACACCGAGGTGATCAACAGTCGAGGCGTGACCTCTCGCGGTCTGACCGACGGCGGCGCACAGGAACGCTCCTTGGTGGAGCGATACAACGCCTACGCACAAGCTATGAGCGATCGCTGGCCCCGCACGGCCGCGTTGCTTCGCCGCATCGCGCAATACTACGACGATTTCGGTCGTCGGGAGGATGCCAGGGCCGAACTCACCGAGGATACGTGGCGCTAGCGGATGTCCTACGAGGGCACCGCGATAAGCCCATACGAGGATAAGGGCGTTGTGCGGAATAGCCCGTGAATTCTTGGGCGATGGTGCATGGCATTGCAGTATCCTCGCCCTTGAGGCATCCTTCCCGCAAGGAGCTTAGCTATATATGGATACGCCACATCGCTCCACCTGGCAGGCGCTTCCGGGCGCCGGCTCAATCACTATTGCGATACCCCCCAATTTCGTGGACTATTATCGTCAGCTGCTCGAAACGCGGCTCGGCAGGGAGTGGCTGGAGGACACAACGTCGAAAGGTGATCCCGTGCGCCGGATGTGGCGCACGCAGGCCCACAGTCCGTTCCAGCGATTGCGGATGTGTCAAATCGGGCGTGACATCGACTATCTGCGAGAGATCGGTGACGACCGTCAACAGGGGCGGCTCGCCGCGTTGTTGCAGAAGGTGAAGGACGACCCTGCTCAGGCTCTCGATACCCTGTATGAGCTCCATGTTGCCATGTTGTTCCGGCCCGAGCAAGGAGGGCAAGGGACCTTAGCGCCACGTGTGTAAGTGCCAGCTTTGAACTGGCTCTTGGGCGCTTTTGATGATGCCGATGTTGTGTCGATGTGCGGCGGTAACGACGAGAAGTCATGGGGTTGGTCGTTGGCTGACGTCGTATCGACATGGCACATGAACAACAGGAATAGGAGCA
>JAABUV010007623.1_pt1 | contig 11295 bp, 9 predicted proteins | sample 5559971 | NCBI WGS metagenome assembly JAABUV01 (sample SAMN10711881, study PRJNA513362) | rock metagenome | isolation source: Antarctica rocks | place: Antarctica: Victoria Land, Knobhead nord | collected 2015-12-19
CCAACAGCAGCGCCCATGGGGTGTTCCGTCACCCTCTGTGTGCAGTCTGTCTGTCGGCTGCAGCAACTGCAATTGCATTTGTGCAAGATCCAGAATCGCAAGGCCCTGCTTTCTTCTGTGTTGCTTGCTTTACTCCCTCCCAGCACGGGCGCTGCCTAGGCATTTTCTTTCTGGCCGCCGGCGGCAGGGTGTTCGGCGTGCCCAAGTACCTCGCTTATCACTTGCGTTCATACCCCTTGCCACCTCTGTCTCTAGACGGGCGCGCCGCTGGGACTGCGTGCAGCGATCCGCCTGGCCGCCCATGTTTTCCTGCTCCGCTCCCCTGCGCGGGCGCTTTGCAGCGGCCGCGCGCCCTGCTCCCTGGCTGTGCGCCGGGAGTTGGCGCGCCGCGCGCAAGGCGTGCTGCACGGTCCCGGGCCGATGGGCTGGGCCGGGGGCGCGCCACTTACACGTGGATAACCCGCGCGTGTCGCGCCGCGGATTTAGTGCGTTGGGGGCTGTTCTTTTGGCATTTGGCGCCGTTGTGCAGGACGGGGTCCACTCCTGTGGTGTATGGGGACGGCGCTTTGGTGGGTGTGCAGCCCCGCAGAGCCTATAGCGCCGAGGTGCGGTTGGCGGAGGGGCATGTGTACTGCGAGGCGCCCGCTGTGTACGTAGAGGTTTCTGATAGGTCTTATAAGGCTTCCCATTTGGTTTGCTGACCAGGCTTTCCATTCAGGCAGGGTCTCCAGTATTGGCAGGCTGCTGGTCACTTGCGTTAGCACTGTGTGTGGGCCGATCTTAGTGTTACCTTCTTTCTTCTGGTCCTTGCTGCCTATGCTGCCTACACCTCCTGCACTGACCACAAACTTGCCGTGCACGAGCCTCCGTCCCCTGCACACGCTTATCATCAACCCGATGTTGACAATCTCTGCTATATGCAAACTCTGCAATGCAACATCGAAGGAATACATGGAAGGGCAAAGGGTCGCCTGAGGAGGCACTGAGGGTGTAGAACATCAAATAGTGTGAAACCCAGAGAGAAGAGCAAGATAGTCCTTGTCTATCGCCACTCAGGTGTGCGTTAATATCGTGACAATGCTGCACCTCCCAGCAGGCAGAGCAGCCCTGGAGTGCTAGGGGTGGGGCACGACCTGCGCCACTGGCAGAACAAAGGCAGCAGCGCGCCTGTGCAGCGGCGCACTGCACGGCTGGCGCCAGCTGAGCACGCAGCGGCGCTATGCCGCGTAGTACAGTACTGCGTCTGCAGTGCATCAAACTCCCGGGAGCTGATGTCTCCTGCGTGCCGGCGGTGCGGTCACGCCTGCGGTCTCAGGCTGCGATGGACAGCGCTGTCTCGTTGCTGCGGCGCGAGCTACCTTGTGAGGGTCGTGCGGCCTCGCTGGATGCTGACGCAACGCCATGCGGTGAAGTCTGGCGGCGCTCGGGGTCGCAGCCTCAGCGTGCCCGGGCCTGCTGATCCCACGCCGCGGTTGCCAGGATCACAGGGGCGCTGTAGGGTGTTGCATCCCGCATATGCCCAGCGCGTTTGAGAGATGGAGTGGGGTTGGTGTCCGCGGCGAGCTCCTGCGCGGCCGGCGCGTACGAGCGCCTTGGTGATGGGGGCTGCTGGCCTGCGAGGCCGCACAGTGGCTGGAGCGAGTGCGCGCCCTGGATGTGTGGCGGCCCGCGGCACCTCCAGCTGAACTTGGGCTGCTTGGTTGGGCGAGCCCTGCAAGGCCAGCCCGGCGGCCGGGGGAGGCAGGGAGGCAGGGCAGCAACGCATGGCGCGCCGCCGGGCGCTCGGAAAGGCGCCGAGAGAGGCCCGCCGCGCTGCCCGGCGCCACAGGAATTATTGAATATAATTAATAATGTAATTGATGCTTGTGCAGGACTTGGAGGACGCGGCGCAGCGCTGGGACAACCTCGAGGAGCTGGACCTGGGGCACGCGGCGCTGGCAGGCGCGCGCCCTAGGGTATTCCCTAGGGCCCGGCGGCAGCTCGCGCGCCTCGCCTTCGTATGCCTGTTGCGAGACCGCAGCCAGCCGCTTGAGGCTGCCGCCCTGCTGCTGCTCCCGCCAGGGACTGCGCATGCGTGGCGCGCTCGGCCGCCCTGCCGGCCCAGCTGCGCAGCCCCCCGCCGCTGCCCAGCAGGCGACCTGCCCAGCCCCCGCTGCTGGCCCTCAGGGCACGTTTTCACGGCGGCAGGCACCGGCAGTAGCCTCGCAACACCCAGAGGGCATGTTTTCCCGGCGGGGGCCGCTGGCAGCGGCCTGACGCCCAGCGCGCGCCGCGCGCGCAGGCCTGCTGTTCTGGGTGGTGCTAGCGGCGGTGCTCCTGCTGCTGCGCGCGTGGCAGCAGAAGGCCGGCGGCGGCAACGGGCCGCGCAAGCGCGCGCGCACGGACAACGCCGGCGCCGGCGCCAGCGCCGGCAACGGCGGCGCCGGCTGGGTCTCGGGGCTAGGGTCTGCGGCGCGCGGCCCCGTGGCGGTGCTCGCCGCCGCCGCGGGCGCCGCCGCGCTTCTCATCCTGCTGCTGCTGGCGGCGGGGGGTTCCGCGCACCGCTCGCGCCGGGCGGGGGGCAGGGAGGGCGGCGGCAGCGGCGCCGGGCGGGGCGAGGCGTACGCGCGCGCGGCGGCGCGCGCGGCCGCGCCGGGCGGCGGCGCGGCAACGGTGGTCACCACCACGACCGTGCGCAGCGGGCACTCCAGCGTGACGACCACGCAGGTGCCGGCCCGAGCGCACCTGAGCGCCTAGGTAGGGTAGAGAATGGTAGTTATGGTAGGGTACCTACCCTACCAAACCTTGGCTGAGCCTAGAGCGCCTACCAGCGCTCGCTGTACGGCGGGGGTGGCTGTGCGTAGCGCTGGGTGTGCCAGCGGGACGGTGCGCTGTCTGGCATGTGCTATCATGCGGGCGGTGTGCAGCGCAGCTGCATCCGCCCCCTGCGAACACAAGCGCTCTTAGCGCTCTGCTGAGACGCGCCTGCAAGGCACACACCTGCGGACACACCAGCCTCCACATGGTATACAGCCACCAAGCCCATGCGCGCGCGGCGCCCGCCAAGGGTTGCCGGCGCTGTGCACGCGGCTCCCCTGATATCAATGTTCAGGCAGCCTTGTGAGTGAGGCCGGCGGCGGGGCGCGCGGGCGCGCGACGGGGGCGGAGCCGACCGCGGCGTGCGCTGCGTAGGTACTGGAGACCATCTTCGTTAGCGTAGCGAGCTACCGCGACCTGGTGCGCCCTACCCTACCCTACCCTGCCGCGCGTGGCAGCCGCTGGTTGCCTGACCGCGCTCTGTCTGCTGGGGCCTGCCTGCCGCGCCCGTGTGGACCAGCCCCCCGCGAGCCTGCGGCCCCGCCGGCCCTGAGCACGGGCGCCCGCGCGCAGGAGTGCCACAACACGGTCCGCGACCTCTTCCGCCAGGCGCGCGCCCGCCGCCTCGCCCGCGCGCTTCGCTGGGGCAACGGCCGCCTCGCCACCGGCCTCGGCCGCACGGCTCGTCATGTGTGCTGGGGATGCGCACCGCGCAGCGTGACCTGCCGGGGCGCCCGCGCCGGGTGCTGCGTGCGGCCCCCCAGGCGGAGCTCCCTGCCGAGCAGTGCGCCCAGGGGGGCGAGGCAGGGTCGAGCGCATGTGCGATGAGGAGGGTCTGTCCCGTGTGTTGGGGCTGCCGAGCCGCAGCCCTACACCCAACACCCTACATCCTGCACCGCGCCCGCGCGCAGGCCGAGTTCCCCGCGCGCGTGTTTGTGGGCGCGGTGGAGCAGGACAAGGAGCGCAACGAGAGCTGCATCGACTCCACGCTGCCCAACTTTGCCAACGTGCGCGTGGTGGCCATCCCGCACACGGCGTCCAAGGGGCCCACGTACGGGCGCTACCTGGGCAGCACGATGTTCCGCGGCGAGGCGTTCTACCTGCAGCTGGACAGCCACACGCAGCTCGCGCCCAAGTGGGACAGCAAGCTCATCGCGATGCTCGACACGTGCGACAGCCCCAAGCCGGCGCGTCCCCCTCCTCCCGCTCCCCCCCCGCGCGCGCCTGCAGCTCCGGGTCCGCCGCAGGTTTGGTAGCCGGGAGCAGGCGCCTTTGCAGGGTCTAAGCAGCAAGCTGTGGAGGCACGCCGCGCGCGTGGATGCCTGCATGTAGCAAAAGCTGCAAATGGGCTACAGTGGGGGCACGTGCAGCTGCCGAGCGCAGTGCGCTGCCCCTGCGTCCCAAATGGCCGGGGCCGCCCACGCCCCGCCTGCCCAACCTGCCAGACTCCGACTCATCAGGGTTGTCACCGCGCAGGTGCCGAACCCGCCCGACCTGCAACCTGACTCGATAGGGTTTCTGCCGCCGTGCAGGTGCTGACCACCTACCCGCCCGACCTGCCGGACCGCGGCGTGACCGACGAGACGCCCGTCATCTGCGGCAGCCACTGGAGCGACCGCGGCATCATCACGTTCACGGCCGCCAAGATGCGCCCGTCGGCGCGCCCGCGCCCCGTGCCCTTCACCGCCGCCGGCTTCCTCTTCACGCGCAGCAGGCGCGGCCGGCCCCCGCGTTTTTCCCTTATCGTACCCCAGGCATAGGTACTGTGAGGGGGCTGATCACAGGCGCCTGCCGCACGCGCCATGCGTTTGCACGGTGCGAACCGCATGCTGCCGTGCGTGACAGTAGGTGTGCGTCCCCAGCAGCCACGTGCGCGTGTGGTGCGGCGGGCGCTCAGTCAACCCACTGTGCAAGCTGCTCTTGCTGCTTCCTCGTGCGCGCGACTGCGGCGCTGCCAGGCCGCCTGCAGCGCGCGCCGGGTCGCCTGCACAGGCGGCCTCCCGGGCGTCTGGGAGACCGCGACGTTCTGACTGCACGCGCGGCGCGCACGCGCAGCATCCTGCGGGAGGTGCCCTTCGACCCGCACCTCGAGCACCTGTTCAACGGCGAGGAGATCCTGTACTCGGCGCGCGCCTGGACCCACGGTGCCCCTCCCCCTCCCTTCCCCACCCCACCCCCCCCAAAACCCTACATGCGCCCGCGCTCCCCTGCCTGGGGCACCCCGGCTGCTCCAAGCAAACACACCTGTATGCTGGCGCCTCAGCACGCAGGCGCCCCGGCACACGGGGCCCCCCCTGCGACGATCTTGCTGCCGCCGCCCAGGTCTCGCGGCCCGCCGGCTCGCCAGCCCCACGCGCTGCCGCGCCGCTGCGCGCGCGCAGGCTTAGGGTTACGAAGGCTTTGACGTCTGCTCGCCCTACCCTATGCAGGCTTCGACTTCTTCTCGCCCAGCGAGAACGCGTGCTGGCACATGTACGTGACGCCCGAGACCGAGGGCCGCTTCGGGCACCGGCCCAAGTACTGGGAGGACATCCCGGAGTTCTTCGGCCTAGAGAAGCGCGTGGAGAACAAGGCGCGGCCCTCCAGGGTTAGGGTCGGGGGTGGGCATAGCACGGGGGATCCCGCCCGACAGCGCCGCGAGCGCGAGCGCGAGCGCGTGGTGTACAAGGCGCGGTGTGCGCCCTGTGACCTCGGCTTGCATGTTGGAAGGGGGGATGAGTGTTAACATTAGGAAACCCCCCTTTCCCCCCCCCTTACGCGCGCGGGTCAGCTGTCAGCCTCTGGCAGGTGGTGGTGGTCGAGCAATGCGCGGTCAGGCGCGTCTAGCTATACCCGCTATGCCCCACATGTGAGCATCAGCGTTCTAGCTGTATCAGACATCCAGGCAAAGCGCTGTGACAGCATTTAGCGATACGCGTGTCACAGCGCGTTGCCTGCATGTCAGGTAGAGCTAGAATGGTGATGCTTACATGTCAGGTTGAGCTAGACGCGCCTAACGGCGCATTGCCAGACCACCACCAGCTGCTAGAGGTTGACAGCCGACAGCAGACAGCCCTGCCTCGAGCGCAGTCCGCGCATCATGCTCGCCTCACCCCCATGTTGTATGCGCCAGGTCGCGCCCCAGGCCGCCCCGTCACCACAGAGCAGGGCCGGGGCCTGGCCCCAACGCCGGCGCGCTGGCGACGCCGCCCCGGCCCTGCAGCTTTCGTGGGCCGCCCGGCGCGCTGCGCGCCCGCGCGCCTACGCGCCTGCTTAATTGTGGCGGCCGCGCGCAGGTGAAATACATGCTGGGCTGGCAGCCAGATCGCCCGGACGGCATCGACATCGACTTTGAGCGCTACGGCTTCGGCACCGCGCGCACGCTGTCGCAGTACTGGGACTTTGCGGCCGTCACGCTGCCCGGCGCGCGCAACGCGAGCGACCCCGGCTCCACCGCGTCTGATGCCAAGTTCTGCCCGCCGCTGACGCCGGCGGAGATCGCGGAGGACCAGGCGAAGGCCGCCGCGGCGGAGCGCGCCCGGGAGGCGGTCGAGCGCGCGCGCGCGTCTGGCCAGCTCTCGTAGCCGCCCTGTCGGGCCAGAGCGGAGCGGGGGCCTGTGTGTGCGCCGCGGCCTCGCGCCGAGTTGATCTGGGCGTAGCAGTGTGATACAGCGAGAGGTGAGGGCTGGGGGAGCACGGCGCCGAGGCACTGATGTGTCTTTAGTTATCTGGGTGGCGCCCCAGGCTGCACAGCGCCGCTGGTGATCAATGCAGGGCAGGCCAGGCCAGTCAGTGTCATCCTGCAAGGGACGCTGCGCGCTGCTGGGAGCAACTGACTTGTTCGACTGGGAGGGCTGCGGCCCTGTTGCCGCGCTCTCAGCACCATTTGTTCTGGTTTTGTGCGGGGTTGGTCCGGTTGTCCGCTCAGGCACATTGCCCGAGCGAGACTGTGTTTTCTGTGGCAAGCGCGCGAGCGGACGCCCTGTATCAAGCTAGCGACGGGGTGCACGGAGCCGCGCAGGTGCTGCAGTGCTGAACACTTGATCACACCGCATTCGTGAAAAGTTTTTGCTATATCTCGCAGACGCGCACTTACATCCTGTGGGTGTGCTGCTGCCAGCCAAATGATCTGGTATGAGCAAGGCAGGCTCGACGTAATGTCAGGCATACATGCCGACCGCAGCTTCCTATGCTTCCCAGGTCTTGATACACGCACATGCACATGGGGCAGGTCACAGCAGCGCAACAGCGCTGCTCGTTCGGCAGCCTGCATGCAGCCCCGGCTGTGTTGCCATCCCATGCAATGAAGGGCTTATAATAAACAAGGCATCCACACGCCGACGCGGGGCCTGCGCGGCGCGCCGCGGATGCTGCTGGCTCACGAATTGATGCGCATGTCGCGCCAAGCGGCGCAAGAGCGCGCTCTCACTGGCAGGCAGGCAGCGCCGCGGGTGGCAGCGCAAAAAGGGAGGCAGGGCCTACTGCCAGGACCGTGCGACAGGGTCCTCCGCAGCGCGCCTCGCTGCGCGCGCCAGCACGACCCTGGAAATAAAAGAATAAAAGGATACATGCCGTTTTTTCACAGACATGGGGGACGCGCATGAGCGTCTTGGAGCCTCACGCACGATGGGCCGCGGCAGCCAGGGGCGCGCGCAGCATCACAGACGCGGGCCCATCGACTTGGTGCCGCGCTCAGCGGCCGCGCGCGCATCGGCACCCCGCGCCGCGCATGCAAGGTATGGCCCCGCGCACGCTGCGTCGCCGCATGCTGCCCCCGCACCGGCCGGCCCGCGCGCGTGGCGCCAGCAGCAGCCGCCTCACCGCGCCACGCGCATGCACAGCCCTCCTTCTCGCACCCCCTCTCGCCGCGCGCGGCCCCCATGCAGGCGGCGCAGCGCCCAGCCCCTGCCCACGTCCTGGCGTCCTGTGCGCATTGCAGGTGGCCCCCCAGCCGCCCTGCGGGCGTGCTGTGGCAAGCAGCCCGCTTCACTCGCACCACGTGCCCGTGGAGGTGCCCATGCGGCCCCCCGAGCGCGGCGCGCTGCCGCGGCGCGGGCGCGCTAGGCGAACAGGAAGCGCAGGTCGTCCTCGGTCAGGCGGCCGAGGGCCTCCGAGTCCTTGCCTGCGCAGCGCCAGGTGGCGCGCACACAGGGTTGCAAGCCCGCCGCACTGCGCCTGTGTGCAGCTAGCATGTGCGGGAGGCGCGCATGACAACAAGGCTGGCACCCCCAGCCTGACACCCACAGCCCCATGCCCTGCGCGCACGACTGCCGCGGCTGGCTTTCTGGAAGCTCGGGCCACACTGGGGGGGTTTTTTTTTTTTTTTTTTAAACACGCAGCAGCCACGATCAGACAGGGACGTGCACGCGCAAGTGCGCATCTGCTCCCCGCGAGGCAGAGCAGGCAGGCGCTCGCTGCCGAGCGCGCGGACGGCCCCAGGGCGCGCACCGACGGTGCTCTCGAACATCAGCTGCTTCTTCTCCTGCGCGCGCGCCGCCCGGCCGCGTCAGCCCCCTGGCGTGCGCCACCACTCCAGCCCTCACCCACCAGGGGCACAGCCCACATGCAGCGCCCCGGACCTCCGCGCCCAGCGCACTGCCGACACTCGCGGCGGGCGTGCTGTGGGGGCGGCGCGGGACCAGCACTGCGCGCCCGCGTCTCGGGCCGGCGCTGGCAGGATGGCGAGCCGCCGCGACAGGAGGCAGCGCAGGGCGCCGCGCTGCCCGGCGCAGGCGGCCGGGTGTAGGGTAGGGTAGGGGCGCGCCTGCAGCTTGAGGATGCGCTCCTCGATCGTCCCGCCGATCACGAAGCGCGTCACGTGGATGGGCTTGTGCTGGCCCAGGCGGTGGATGCGGTCCTGCGCCTGTGCCTCCACCGCCGGGTTCCTGCGCGGGCGCGCGGTCAGGGCAGGGTAGGGGTAGGGTTAGGGTAATGACCAAAGCAAGGATGGGCCTGTGCTGGCTCATGTAGCGGATGCGGTCCTGCGCGCGCGCCTCCACCGCTGGAGTCCTGCGCGAGCGATCGGTTGGCGCCCGCCGGCGCGCCGGCCGGCCCGGCCGCCTTCGGTCCGCCCGCCTTGACACGCCTGACGCCGCCCGCCTTGAGCAGCATCAGGATAGGAGTAGGTTTGGGGTAGGGTAGGGGCCGCACCACCAGGGGTCGAGCAGCATGACGTGCGACGCGGCGGTGAGGTTGAGCGCGACGCCGCCCGCCTTGAGCGACATGAGGAAGACGGTGACGGCCGGGTCGTTGGTGAACGCGTCGATCATGCGGTCGCGCGCGTCCATGCTCATGCTGCCCTCCAGCCGCACGCAGCGCACGCCCACCTGCGCGCAGGCGCGGCCGGCAGCGCCGTCGGCGGAGCGCTCGGGAAGCGGCCGGTGTGTCTGGAGCGATGCACGGCGCACCGTCGCGGCCGGGCCGCCGGACGAGCGCTGCGCTCCGGCGCCCTCACCCGCAGGCAGAATGCAGGGCAAAGCGCAGCAGTTTGCCTCGTGGCAAGCGGCAAGAGGACACTGGGGCTGGAGCAAGGCGGCGTCAGCGCAGCCTCCGCGGCATGCTCCAGCACCCTAACCCTAGAGGGTTGGAGCAAAGCGGCATCAGGACAGCCTCCGCGGCCTTCCCCAGCTTCTGACAAATAAGGCGCTTGCTGCTCTGCGCGGGCGCAGCGAGGCACGGGCACGGCAGGCAGCGGCCCGCATCCTGCCGGGCGCCGGATCGCGCGCCGCGCACGAGTGCACCGCGGTCAGGGTAGGTTGGGGCGCCGCGCCTGGTTGAGCCGGAAGGCGACCAGGTCGAGCATGGACGTGAACTGCGAGAAGATGAGCGCCTTGGCCGCCGGGTCGGCCGCCAGCATGCGCGCCAGCTCCTCGCGCACCGCCTCGATCTTGGTCTGCGCCGGCGCGCGCGCGGCCGCCTTTGTGGCGCAGCAGAGCAGGTCGTGCCCGTCAAGCAGGGGTGAAATGCGCGGCATTGAAGTACTGGCGAGCGGTCCGGCCTGCCGCTCTGCCAGCGCGCAGCTTCCGCGCGCGTCCTGTGTGCGGCCGCGGGCGCAGCTGCGCCGAGGCCGGTGCGGCGGGTCGACGTGGGAGTGGAGGGCGAAGCAAGCCTGAAGAGCAAGCGCCAAAAGGCTCGTGAGCGAGGGGCGGCGGGGGGGGGGGGGGGGGGGGCCGGGGGGGGGAGGCCGGCCCCCCCCCCCCCCCCCCCCCCCCCCCCCCCCACCGACGAGCGGAAGTCCGACAGCCGGATGCGGTTGATGATGGAGTCCTTCTTGCTGCCCGCCACGCGCACCTGCACACCGCGCGGCCGCCAGTCCCATCGCGGCGCTTGTGAACATCGCGCGACGGCGCGCCCCTCGCCCGGTCGCAACAGCAGGTCCCTCCCCTGTTCTGAGCTGATCGAAGCTTGACTTAGAACACAGGTGACATTCATGCACCGCAACCTGCGCTATATTGTGCGCAGGTGAGCAGCATGCCATTCATGGCATCCCAACACCAGCCAGTCGGGTGGTGCAGCCTTCCAGCAAGCGTGTTAGGAGCGGGTGCATCAGGATGTGTCACGCCGCCTGGCAGCGAGAGCTGCCCCACGCGCGCGCGGGCGCACCGGCGCGGCCTCCTCGAAGTTGACGCTCAGCGGCTTGCGGCAGGCCGGGCAGAGCGCGCGCTCGGCGCAGCTGGCGGTGTAGTCGGTCACGCACGCGCGGCAGAGCACGTGCCCGCAGTCCGCGCCCACCGCGTCCTGGCCGCGCCCCCATGCGTCAGCCCTAACCCTAACCTATGCACCGGCCGCTCAGGCCCCGCACCGTGGGCGACGCCTTCCAGGCAGCGGGCGGCCCCGCCCGCGCCCTCGCCGGCCTGCGTCATGTGACACCGCGCTTGCTGCTGCCGGGGCCACGCCTCCGCCCGCGACCAGGACAGGACAGCTGGCTCGGACATGCCCGCCAGACGGTACCAGGATACGAGTGGCCTGGCCTGACAGGCAGCGCGCCCGAGACACACGGACTGAGCCACCCACGCCGCACTGCGCAGCAGGGCTCGCGGTCGCACCTCGGACGGGTCGTGGCAGATGGCGCAGACGCCGCGGCTGCCGCCGCCAGCGCCCTGCGCGCGCGCCGCGCCGGCCTCGCTGCCGGTCGCCACGCCGCCGTTTTCCGCGGTCGTCGAGTGCTTCACCAGGTACGGGTGGTCCACGGCCTGTGCAATCAGATGGGGTTAGGGTAAGGTAGGTTAGGGCAAAGAGACCAACTCATGCAAGCAGAGGAGGCATCGTGGTATTATGGCGGCATGATTTGCAAACTGTGGGCAGCAAAAGGGCCAGCAGCCCGCCAAGACCCGAGCGGCGGGGCTGGGCCGGCCAGGGAGCGCGCGCAGCGCGGCTGTATGCTCTGCACCACATCACCCAGGCGCCGCGCCGGCGGTGTTGGGGTCCGGGAGGAATAGCGGCGGGCGGGCGGGCGGGCGCGCCTGGCGCAGGCGAATGAGCAGCTCGAACACGTGCGCGTAGTTGTTCAGCACGGTGCCG
>JAABUV010007624.1_pt1 | contig 11295 bp, 7 predicted proteins | sample 5559971 | NCBI WGS metagenome assembly JAABUV01 (sample SAMN10711881, study PRJNA513362) | rock metagenome | isolation source: Antarctica rocks | place: Antarctica: Victoria Land, Knobhead nord | collected 2015-12-19
TGCGCAATCACTTCATCAATGAATGAATAGTCAGCAGCTTCAATGTCAATCAATGACTTCAATGAGTAACTAATTTCATTGCTAGAAAGTACACATTCAATAGTCAAAGATTCAGAAGCAAAAGAATCATTTAACATGCTCATCGTTAAAGAAATTAACACATTTTTCATCGCGTCTTTGATGAAAGTCTCTAGTTTTTTGTCTCACTATTCTCGAAAGACATTTTCTCATTCTCTTTATTCTTCAAAATGATGATCTCATGTAGACGAGAAATGAATGCATGAGATGCAGAAGTGTCAATCTTGTTCAGCTGAGAACAATTCTTGAACAAATAATCGAGAGTCTTGCAGATGTAGCAGATGATAGATGATTTCGCTTGATCAGACTCAGAGATAGAAAAGATGATAGACTTAACATAATTGATTATCAAAGTCATTACTGACAATGAAGTAATGCATTTGTCAGATACAGCAGTGACTTTGATGATGACAGTGCAACGTTCGCTGCGTAGCTGATAGTTGACTCGCTGTTTATTATTCACATCTTGAAGAAATTTCTTTAAATGAGAGAGTGAAGTAAAGCTCTCTGAACAGACTGATAGAGCGTTCTGCAAGCGATTGTTGATTTTATTCTGAAGATCGTTCATCAGAGTGCAATCATCATAATCGAGATAGCTGAATAACTTCATAAAGTTGAAGTAAAAGACATTGAAAGACTTGTCTGCTTATCTCAAAGTGTTGTATTCGCGTCAAGACTTTCGATTCTTATTCAGTTCATCATATATTTCTTTCAAATGATCGAATAGCTCGTAGATTGAAGTGAATGAATTTGAAGAATCAAAACAACGTCAAGCGAAGATGTGCTTTGCAACGTCATCTTCTAGCCTAGACATCATGTAAACAATACAGATGATCTCATCATCGAATTGATCAACATTGACAATCAGCTTGTCATTCATCTTGTTTCTTCAATCTTCTCAACTTGATTCGTCTTCATCAGTGAATATAGAGAGGTTCGAAAATTTGTAGAATTAATGATGTTCATTTTCGAATGAGATGAACTTAGTAAACGTCTCTCGTCGAGTATGATTCTTGATAGAAGCATGTGACTCGATATCTTGTTGAGATAGATGATTCATAGTAGATTGAGACTCAGTAGACTGTCAAGATTGAAGCTGATCAGCTGAACGCTGTTTCTCTTTGAGTTTCAACATTGTCTCTCGTAGTCGAGTGTTAATCTCTTCTAGAGTGTTCATTGTCGTGCAATTGATCTCTAGCTGTTTCAGTCTCTGAGTATGTTCAACTTGTAGAACGATTCAGTGCTCATTGCATTTCAGAGTCATGTCTCATTGATCTCTTAGCTCATCTAACATCTTGATGATCTCGTTCAACTAATCAAGAGCTTACTGACGTAGTTGTTCTTCAATCTTGATGTTTCATGAGATCGCGACATTCTGAGATTCAGCTGAAACATTGAAAGAAAGAAGAAAAATTCGTCTATTTGCAGTGCTTCTAAGCAGACGAGTCGTTCGAAATTCGACTGATTCAAAGTCGCGTGTCATGATGAGAAATTGAAGATGAAGATACAGATAGATATGTAAGTGTGTAGTGAGTGATTTGATAAATTTGAATAAATTTGATGAAAGTAATTCGAAGAATTTCTTGCGAATTTTCTGAATAAACGAAGTAGATTATTTCGTATCATCTACACGTTGATAGCAGAGTAGTTGATGAGCATTTATCTACTGTTAGAAGTCAGCATAGAGCGAGTCATATGAATGTCATTTAACTAATAGATAAATGCTAAGAAAGAAAAGTATCTACAGAAAAGAACTCAATTCTTTATATGTGTGTTTCTCAGTTCTGTGCTAGACTCGAAAGAGTTGACGTCTTACACATATGATGCAGAGTCTCAATGACATCACTACTAGCTTGAATGCTCACTAGACTCAATTAGAATGAAACTCAAATCAGAGCTAGAAAGAATAAATGAAGACTAGAATCGTAACAATTCGTGTTTTACTTCAGAGTTTCATGAAGATATAGATGAGCATCTTCTGTCTTGAAAGAATTGTTGCAGTAATGATGCAACTTATGTTGTCAATCTGCAAAGATGAAAATGATACAAAGATCATTGATTCAATATTGACTCATTAAATTGTGAGTTTTCTTATCTATGATGAATCATAACTCGACATAAATGATCTTGACTCAATGAAAGAGATAATGATCATCGTTCATGTTCATGTGCTGTATCAGACTCTGCTCTCATGCATTCAATTGATCTTTGTCTCTCTTTTATTTGTCAGAATCATGTCTAAATGATACAATCAATGAAGATCAGAATTAATAGTGCTTGATCTTTAGAAATAGCTATAATTGAATATTAAGAATACAGAAGAAGATTGATACAAAAGCTTTTATTTATGTAATGTTCAAAGACTGCGTTAGACTCGAAAGAAATGTGTTTGTGACACAAGAAGAATGTGATGTAGATGAACAAGATGTTGATGAAAGAAAAGAGTGTTGAAAAAGAAAAAAGAGATTGAGTCATATTTGAGTCAAACCTGAGTTAAATCTGACTAGCTCGCTGATTAGCTCTAATCATTACGCAGAGAACTCGCTAGCATTCACTGCGAATTGATTAAAGCTTCAGTCTTGTTCAGTCTTGATACGCTCGTAACATTACTCTTTTCTTCGAAAATTCATATTTGCATGAATGTAGTTCATTTGATCGCTTTTGTTGATAGTTATTTCGATATTTAGCGCGATTTGTTTGAATATAGCTTATGAAATTCGTTCAAAACTTTCTCTGAGTCATTGAATTTCTCTTTATCGACATAGTATCATTCATCGTTTCTATCTAGATCTGTTCATTTAACTTTGTACTGTATTCGATCTCGATAGCGTCTGAAGTTCAATATATCGTCTATCTTTCAGTGTTCATCATCTTTAATAGTGATTAATCTGAGTGATTCTGAATGCTGTTCTGATAGAGAGTCTTCTGAATATGATCGCAGTAGCTTCGAGCTAAACATTGAATGCAGATGCTTCATGCTGACTGATAAATGAAGATGATAGAAGATACTCACTTTGACAGTGATTTGATAAAGATCTAGCTGTTTGTCTTTCAAATCTTTGCAGAGTCTCGTTGTCTTGACGTTTCTGAAAGATAGTCAAACTCAGTCATCCACTTCATAAATGACGTTTCATCTATGTTTATTTATCTGAACTTCAATGATCAGCTTCGTCTTTTTCAATTGTTGACGATTGAAGTTCAGTAGCTCTTTCATTTGAATAACAATATCATCTGCTTTTCTAACTTCAAGTCGTTCACAAGTTGTTTTGTAGTCAGTCATATCTGAATCAAAACTCATTCGAGAGTGAAATTCTTTATTGAAGTAGAAGAGAGTCATTGAAGTGATTAAGAAAATATTGAAATTGTCGCTGAATTTCATCATAGATATTTATTTGATTCAGTCGTTCTGCATGTAATTGCAGTAGATTCTAAGTTCGCGTTCAACGTCTTGATTGACTCATTTCGATTGATCGTCGATCTCAGAATGATAGACTGTGAATAGACTAGCTGTGATTCTCAGTCGCTTGCAAAGACTTTCTCACATAGTTAGACTGATCATATCGAGTTGAATCATCGAGATCGAGTCGAGTTTTCGACTCGTCAAGACTCAATTCGAGTCAGAATTTTGAAATCGAGTATTCAAGTCAAGTCAGAATTTTGATATTGAGTATTCAAGCTGAGTCATGATGTTGATATCAAGTATTGACTTGAATTCTTGACTCGATTCATCAAGATATAATTTACTACTACTAATATTTATCTGATAATGCAATAAAGTAATACAATTGATTTGATTGCATCTTCATGATTCATGAGAATACTGACTACTACTGATAGAGATTTTCTCACGAGTATTGATCAAAACTCACGAGAATACTGACTACTATTGATACGTGTTTTTCCAGCTTAGTAATTACTACGTAGTCAAGCATAAGCTTTAATCAATTGCATTACTCTGTTGCATTATCAATAGTACATTATCAATAGTGCTCGAAAAATCTCTATCAGTAGTAGTCAATATTCTCATGAGTCATGAGCTCTGAAGATGTTGATCACTATTTATGAATCATGCTTGAGAAATCTTTATTAGTAGTAGTCAGTGTTCTCATGAATTCTGAAGATGCTGACTCTGCTCAAGAAACTTTTACTAGTAGTAATCAGTATTTCTTTTCATTGAATTCTGAATTTTCGATTGCTTGATGAGTCAAGTCGAGAACTTGAATTCTGACTTGACTCAAGATCGATATCGAGTTGAATCACAAGATTGATATCGAGTATTTGAATCAAGTCACGACATTGATATTGAGTACTTGAGCGAGTCAGAAAGTAGATATGAAAACTTGATTCAACGATCAGTCTAACTGCATTGATTCTAGTAGATTGATCGAGACACTCTTTAGAGCTATGATTGAATTTATGACATATGAAACAGTTTTCGACTAGAATATCTGTTTCTTTGACGTTAGTTAAAATCGCGTCATGCGACTTTAGCTGATCAGACTTCAAGTGATCGACTGACTGAGTGACAACAGTCACTCTATGAAAGATAGTTTTAGAAAGATCATCAACGCGTTTGATCTTGTTCTTAATCTCTCGAATGACTCGCTGATCATTATTCAAATGAATCAGATAGAAACGAATTTCTTTTAGAGAATCAGATTGAACTAGTTGATCTACTCAAATGAATTGAAGATGAAGATGTATTTTATCTTTCAGATCAGCGATCAGTTGCTTTTCATGATAGTCTAGATAGAAAGATAGACGTTGAAACTGAGTATAGAATTCATTGAATTTCTTGAATTCTTGAATCAAGTTGTAGTATTCTCTACGAAAGTTGACTTTCTTATTCAAATCATTGAACAACTGAGCTAGCTCTTTCAAAAAATCATTGATGATTCTATAAAGATTGACATAGTCACGTTCGCGTCTAGCTTGAGTGATCTCAGCTGCGTCATTGAATAATCTAGAATGTATATAGCTCAATTTGACTCATTTATTAGAAAAGAGATCGACGTTGATCTCTAGTTTATTCTGAATTTTTTCGTATCAGTTCTTTCAAGTAGAGTTCTTTTTATCAGTAAACAACGAAGAATCAGGTATTTTTTGAGATCTAGAACGCTCAAAGTAGATGAAATCAGAAGAAGTGATTTCTTTAGCTTGAAGTCTAGTCTTCAACTCTTTGATTTCATCTTCTTGTTGTTTATTTAACTCGTAAAGTTGATCTGTTTCTTTATCAAGAGCTAAACTTTAAGTCTTTCAGATTTCGTAGAACACAAGAGATATTATCATTTCAGCGAATGATTTGTCATCTTTATGAATGAATGAGATAGCACTTGATGATTTTGTTAAATCAGCATCAGAGGTTTGAGAGAAACGATTTCGAAATTCTTTAAAACACTCTTCAGTAGATGAATGACTAGACATGATGAGATTTGTTTGAAAAGAAAGTCGAATGAATGACGATGCTTGACGATTGAAGAAGAAAGATGTATGAAATGAGATTCAATCTTCAACAAAGAAGATGAGATTTGATTAATTCTTGAGCAAACAACGAAGATTCTTTATCGTTGAATCTATCGATCGATTTGATTCTTGAGCAATTCACGAAGATTCTTTATCGTGATTCTCGTAATCGAGTGAACTTTGCGTACTTAATGAGCGATAAGTAATCTAGCAATTCAAACAGTCTCGTTGTTGATTCTATTCAATCTTCTAGTGTTGTTCTATCTTTCAATTATCGTTGATCATCAGATAAATGAATTTCTTTAAACTCGTTCTGTCTAGATATCAGAGACTGAGCTAGACTAGAGATACTATTAATATAGATGACTGGTATTATTATTACTTTGATAGAATTTAGGTACAAGACAATACATCAGGTAATGTACAAGACGAAAGACAAAGAGTGAAAGAAAAGAACGAGGGCTCGACTTCTATATACATGAATCGAGCAGAATCAAGGCTAGACAGTAGTTCTATTGACTTAAGATTGCAGAAGTTCGCGCACACGGCTGAGATGATCGAAACAGAATTGCTGAGGCTAGATTAAGATGACGATGGCTAGGTTGATGACTTGGTTCATTGAATTGCGAAACAGGTTCAATGAATCGAGATTATCTAAGATATCAACGATCTATGTTCTAAATCGAGTTGATGATCTGACATCATGACACTAGATGAGTATGTTGAATGAGTAATGAGATCAGTATCGTGTGATTAATAAATTCTTAATATAATGTCAGAATCGTGTCTAAATGATACAATCAATGAAGATCAGAATTGATAGTGCTTGATCTTTAGAAATAACTATAACTGAATATTAAGAATATAGAAGAAGATTGATACAAAAGCTTCTATTTATGTAATGTTCAAAGACTGTATTAGACTTGAAAGAAATGTGTTTGTGACACGAGAAGAATGTGATGTAAATGAACAAGATGTTGATGAAAGAAAAGAGTGTTAACAAAGAAAAAAGAGATTGAGTCATATCTGAATCAAACCTGAGTCAAACCTGACTAGCTCGCTGATTAGCTCTAATCATTATGCAAAGAACTCGCTAGCGTTCACTGTGAATTGATTAAAGCTTCAGCCTTGTTCAGTCTTGATACGCTTATAATAATATTCAAATATATCAAGAAGCTTCTTGAATTTAAAAGTAATGAAGACAGCAACAGAATTTGCAAAGAGATGAATGACAAGAAAAGTTTGAATATTCAAGATTTATGTGATGATCTGAGCTATCATCACAAGAAATTGAGAATTCAACTTTATATAAATTAAAGAATTGAGAACAATAAATAAAGATGAGATGATAACATTATGTTGTTGAACTTGATTTTGAAGCTCTTGCATTATGCGAAAGATCTTAACTGAATTTTCGATCATACTTTGAGTGAACTGTTTAACAGCACACTCATCATTGATTGAGAAGTTATGAGATAACTTTATTTGAGTGAAAGAATAATTAGATGAGATTTCAATGTATGAAAATGTTGCAGAAAGTGTAAATCTTTTGTAATGTTAAAGACTGAGCTAGACTAGAGATACTATCAATATAAAAGATTGATATTATTATTACTTTAATAGAATTTAAATACAAGATAATACATCAAATAATGTATAAGATGAAAGACAAAAAGTGAAAGAAAAGAATGAGAATTTAACTTTTATATACATGAATTGAGCAGAATCAAGACTAAACAATAGTTTTATTGACTTAAGATTGCAAAAGTTCACATACATGACTGAAATAATTGAAACAGAATTGCTGAGACTAAATTAAGATGATGATGATTAAATTGATGACTTAATTCATTGAATTGCAAAACAAATTCAATGAATTAAGATTATTTAAAATATTGATGATTTATGTTTTAAATCAAGTTAATGATTTAACATTATGACAATTGAGAAAATCACTTTTCTACTTGAGAGTCTTTTTATCTTCTGAATAATTATGAGCAAGCGCTCAATGAATATCATCTTGTTAACTCTGTCATCAAAAAATTACATGTATTGTCATGTGTGATGTCTCAATGTCAATGTCAAGAACTTTAAGTTCAATCTTCATTATTTCAACTCAGCTCAGATCTGACTCAGATCTTATTTAAATCTGACTCAGACATTTTGTTTAAATTTGACTCAGATGTGACTTAAATGTATTTTAGTCTCATTGTGCATCATCACATTAAACTATGTTTCATTTTTTTCTTATTTAAATCTGACTCAAATCTTATTTAAATCTAACTTAAACATTTCGTTTAAATTTGATTCAGATGTGACTCAAATGTATTTTAATTTTGCTGTGCATTATCACATTAAAATGCATCTCATCTCGTCTTGCTCTTCAGACATCTTGCTTAGATCTGACTCAAATGTAACTCAGATTTATTTTAGCTTCATCTGTGCTTCATCACATTAAAATGCGTTCACATCAATTCTCATCTCATTTCAATCTTCATTTTCAATTCTTTCTTGTTTTATCTTGTTTCTTCTTATTGTTTCACAGAAGCTCAGTCTTGAAAAGAGAAGTTACTGTCATGATGTTAAATCATCAACTTAATTTAAAACATAAATTATTGATGTTTTAAATAATCTTGATTCATTGAATCTGTTTTGCAGTTCAATGAATCAAGTCATTAATCTAATCATCATCATCTTAATTTAGTTTCAGCAATTCTATTTCAATTATTTAAGTCATGTGCATGAATCTTTGCAATCTTAAGTCATAGAACTATTGTTTAGTCTTGATTCTGCTCGATTCATGTATATAGAAGTTGAGCTTTCATTTTTTTCTTTCATTTTTTATCTTTCATCTTATATATTATCTGATGTATTGTTTTGTATCTAGATTCTATCAAAGTAATAATAATATCAGTCTTTTATATTGATCATATTTTTAGTTTAGCTCAGTCTTTGACAAGTACTTATCTTTTCAGAAGAAATTGAGCAGTCAGTGATTTGATGTTGCTATCAACACATGATAAAAGATGTTGATCAGATCTCTTTTAATGAAAACTGCATTTCAATCAACATCACATAAAGCAATGATTACTTGATCAAAGATGAAATATTCAATTGATTCTCAGTTCTTAAGAATGAAGCAGTTGACTGATATTTCTTTCAAATATGATAAATGATGTATTCAACATCAACGATCATCTTTCTTCAATACTAGTCTCAATGATAAGAATATAAAGCGATGAGAAACATGTTGAATCTTAATTAGTCGATCATAATGAACTTGCTGCATCAAATCGATCTGAAGAGTATTTGAAGCTTCATTTGTTGAAAGAAGATTCTTGCTCAAAATCAGTTGATTGAAGTTTCAATATTCAATTTTAGCTTCATGTTCAATAATAAACAGCAATGTTTGAACATATTTATGATTAGAATGTTCAACTAACTGTGTTTGTCATGCGCTTGCATCTAAAGAGTCTCTGCGCGCTAGAGAAATCTTGTCGATCTTTATGAGCTGATATGAAAAGAATTTCAATATTGATATCAGCAAGGTTGAAATTCAACGTCACTTTCTTTCAATGATCAATTGACTGTTTGAATTCAATGTTTTGCAATTAATAGCAGCGTAAATCTCATCACATTTGCTGCAAATATGTTGATATGTGCAACTAGAATAAATGCAACTGTCATCATTGAACTTGTTGCATATTAAGAACTCTGTGCTTGACTGTTTTCTGATTTTCTAACTTTGATATTTCATCTGAAAAGCAATAGCAGATGTTTTCTTTATCAATGCTTGATCAACAAGTTTATCTTTAGCATTGTATCACTTGTTCAAGTCATTGATTTCTTTTATCATGCAAATCTTGTGAAAGTGAAAGTGAAAGATTTGCAGAAACTTAAAAATGTAATGCAGATGAAGTTTTTGCAGATAGTTAATGTATCAAGTTAAGCTTGCTTGCAAAGAATGTTTCAATTGATCATTGATTATCTCGATGAGACATTGATTATATACTTCTAGACAGCATAGAAAGAAAATCATGTTTTTAAGATTTTGCTGAGTGACATCATCATCATGAGCTTGAAGCTCATCAATTCATGATAATTGCAGATCTTGCTTGTTGATTGAATTTGATATATGATCATTGATCAGCTTGAAGATATTAACAGCTCAAAATTCATTTTTGAAGATGAAAGTCAGTTGAGTGATATCAATGAAGAGATAGCAAGATATTATTGTTTGAATGCAAGAGTCACTTGAGAAGATAGTATCTGACGTTTGACTGATAGAATTCTTTATTACTGAGTTGTTTCTCGACTGATTCAGCGCTGTACTCTGAGCTTTCAATCATTGAAGCTTCTGTTTCAGCTTGCGTTTCATATTCGCTTGATGAACGTCTTTAATTCTCTGTCACATGACGAGAGTAGTCGATGTTTCGACGATTTGTTTCAAATCAACTCTTCTCAAGAGAACACTTGAAGAAGAGAAATTCGAAGAGACAGATGAACTCAGCGAAAGTGACGACGATGGTGCAGGCGAGCGAGAGCGAGACACATGAGAGGAGAAGAAGCGACGACGACTTCGTCTTCTGCTGGCAGCGACAGCGACGTCGACGTTGACGCGACTCTGGCGGCGAGTAGAAGCGGCCATCGGCAGTGATGACAGTAGTGAATAGCAAATGGGATAGCAGTGACAGCAGTGGATAGCGGTGGCAGCAGTGGATAGCAGTGGCAGCAGTGGGTAGCAGTGTGGATGACAAAGTGAGTAGCAAAGTGGGTAGCAAAGTGGATAGCAAAGTGGGTAGCAAAGTGGGTAGCAAAGTGGGTAGCAGGTGCAAAAGCGCGTTTCTGGCTGAATCCTAAGGGATGGAGAAACAGGAAGAGATGATGGGGGAAACAGAAGGGGGAACGGCCTATTTATCCCCTTTTCCCTGCTTAATCTCCTTGTTCTCTAGCGGCCGGCATTGGCCGAGCCAAGCCGGCTAGCAGCCACCTTCGCTTGCCGATAGCCTCCAGTCAAGCTGGACCTTCTGGACAAAAATCCGAAGGTCTTGGACTTGGACTTTGACAACAAGCGCAACTACTTCACTCAGCATCTACACTCGCACGATACAGAGCCTAATCATACACAACCACTTTTGCGGCTAACTGTCCGACGTGATCATGTTTTTCTCGACTCTTATAAATATCTGTCGTTCAAGTCTGACGATGAGATCAAATACGGCAAGCTCAGCGTCCGTTTCGCTGATGAAAAAGGAGTGGATGCTGAAGACGCGGCTCGAGAATGGTTCCGGATCCTCTTTCGACAGATGTTCAATCCTAACAACGCTCTCTTCATTCCTGTTGCATCTGATCCTATCACATTTCACCCCAACAGGCTAAGCAAAATCAACGATGAGCATCTGATGTTCTTCAAGTTCATCGGCCGTATGATTGGCAAAACGCTCTATGAAGGTCGCTCTTTGGACTGTCATTTCAGCAAAGCCGTCTATAAACGAATACTTGGCAAGACTGTGTCGATCAAAGATATGGAGACCCATGATCTTGAGTGTTACAGGTCATTGTTATGGATGCTGGAGAATGATATCTCGAACATCACCAACGAGACCTTCTCCATTGAGACTAATGAATTTGGTGTCCGGGAGACCGTGGATCTGATAGAGAATGGCCGCAATATTCCCGTGACTGATGAAACAAAACAGCAATATGTGCAGCTGATGATCGAGTACCGCCTTACTGGCTCTGTGCGGGAGCAAT
>JAABUV010007625.1_pt1 | contig 11295 bp, 16 predicted proteins | sample 5559971 | NCBI WGS metagenome assembly JAABUV01 (sample SAMN10711881, study PRJNA513362) | rock metagenome | isolation source: Antarctica rocks | place: Antarctica: Victoria Land, Knobhead nord | collected 2015-12-19
TGTAGATATGATTTTATTGAGTTCATACGCAACGGAGGCCGCCGCCCTCACGCTCAAGCTGACCCCCTCACAAGACAAGGCTCCATAGAGCTGGTCAGTGAGGCTTCAGACGCTGGGCAGACAGAGCAGCAGCCCCCACCCCCTACCCACATACACCCTGGGGCTAACCCCCTGCAGCCGCGCGACAATGCTGAAGGGATGACCAGAGACCACATGGAGGCTGCGCACGGCTTCAAACCCTCAGACGCACAGCAGCAACATCAACTGGGGTTACAGACTAAGCTTCCTCCCTTGCAGACACCGGTATCATTCTGCAGCTCTGCTGCAACCTTTGTCAATGCAGGCGTCTTGATGCAGACAACTTGCTGCGTGATCTCTGTGTCAAACTAGTAATGATGCCAAATGCAAGTGTCTGCCTTGAGGCAGTGGCCTGAGCCAGCGTCTCCATATCAATGCTTGTGGCCATTAACAACAACCATCTCTTTGGCCATGTGACTTGCCCCGATGATTGCTTCTCAAGACCCTCAGCAACGTTTTCACGTTCAAGCGGCACACAGAAAACTTTCAAAGCTATTGTAGCATCCCAGTGGAGGGGACAGGCCACGTGATTCGCTGTCAACAAGTCACCGACTGTTGCACATGCTTGTGCGTAGATGCAGGGAGGGGGCAGTCAGGATGATTTGTTGCAAGGGGTGTCTCCTAGCAGCACCATCAGAGATCTGGAAGCTGCCTGTGGCCCCTTGTCTGCTGCCTCAGGCCTGCTGGAGACGACCAGCCTGCCGCCTGCAAAAGATGCAGCCATCCTACCCTTGCTATGGGCTAGGCTTGTGTCCAGCCTGCTGCAATTCAGTGAGCTGCAGCCCCTTTTGTTGCATGCCTATGCCATACAATGCATGCCTATGCCAGATTTTGCATGCCTATGCCATACCATGCATGCCTATGCCATACGTTGCATGCACCCATTCACTGCTGTGCACCCTGTTCTCTAGTGCCGTAAAAGGTGGTTTGGGGTGCATGCAGAACACATCTCATTTTTGGTGTCACGGTCAAGGCATGGTGACAAAATCAGCATGGATAGTCAGCAGTGGTGGAAGCATGAGCCCTGCATGATATGCATGCAAATAGCACCTGTCTGCATCTTTTCGGACCTGCAAAAGACCACAGCAGTAGCACCTGCCAGCAATACAGTTTCAATCTTGCTGTTATGAGCATGCATCCTGGATGATGAATCGGTCTGCATCACTCCTTCTTTCACACCCAAACCTTCCCCTAGGATGAGCTACACACAGTCCTGAGTAGCTCCCAGTATGAGATCCTGATTTGGCAGTCAGCGTACAAACGGCAGCAGGTGTTGATGTGCTTCAAATGAGACTGGACAAGGCACAGATCACGCCAGTCTGGGTGCATTGTGCTGCAGATCGTGGGGTGTGGAAGGCTTGCAGATGGCCCTGGGGGCGCAAGAAGCGCAGGTTTCGCACCATCCCCGGGGTGACTAAGCAGTTCAAGCTGCTGCTGCGGCGAGCCGGCGTGAAGTGGGTGCGAGGCTGGAGCTACAAGTTCATCGACATGCTGCTATTTGTCGGAGCTGCACTTGTTGTGGGTGAGCCCTGCATGGACCAATGCAGGACCTGCATGACAGGGTGTAACGTTATGACAGTAATGCATGGGTGATGTGTCCATGTCTCTGCTGACAATGAGGACGAACAATGACAGACCTAAGCCTAGATGCTGCTGCAACATGCGTTGTTGATACAGAGTGTGTTCGAAATGGGATGCAAAGTGTATTGGGATGCAATCTGTATGGTGGTGTATGAAGCTGTATCATGACATTGGGCGCCTTACAGGAGACTGGATCTGACAGGTACTGACAAAATGTGACGCACTCACAAGATTGTTGGCTCACGCAGCTGTCCCATCTGCCTGTGGTCTCATGACATATCTCAATCAATAGGGACTTATACATTCACGGGCAAAGCTTTGGCATAACATATTTCAAGGCGACGTGCGAATGTCGCTAGCATGTCCAGCATGCAGTGCACTGTTCATTTGACACCAAAGAACAGCAGAGCACAAAATAGCAAGGGGATAGCATGGCTTCAAAGGCAGCAAAAGGCAAGGTGGAAAAGGCATGGAATCACTCCAAAGGCAGCAAAATGCAACATACAAAAGGCACAGCATCATTCAAAAGCAGAGAACCAGATATGGGTGGTTGCAGGGGTGGTACACGGCACAAGCTGGGAGCTGGAGAAGGTGAGAGGCAATGGCGTGATGGCAATGCTCACCCTGGCCATCATTTCTGTGGTAGCTGCTCTGCAAGTCTTTGGCAAAGACAGGCTCATCTTCTGGCGTGAGAGCGAGTCAGGTGAGCTGCTGCTCTTGCTTGCCTGCTTAGGCATCAGGGACGTCTGCACGCTTTTGCAGGTTGCTTCTCCCTGGTTGTACTGGTGTTGTTCAGCAATTGCAAGCCTTGTTGACACTGGCCAGTCAGCAGGTTGCGCCTGTCAGTTTGCGTCTGGTCAAACTCTGTACATGCAGCAGTCATGTGCTACAACTGCAGCTGATACGCATCTGACTTTGCGCTAGATCTAACCTGTGTCAACTCGGGCGTCTGCTCATCTGTAGCCTGCCCAAGACAAACGTAACTATGTGTATGCGCGTGCAACTCAACACATGCAAGCTTTCCTGAACCTTGTCCGCAGGCTTGCACACTTCAGCGTTCTTCTTCGGGCATGCAGCCATGCACATGATTGATATCCTGGTGCAACCAGCTATCTTCATGTCCCTCTACTATACCCTCACCCTGCCAGAGATCAAGTTTGTGGATTACTACATAGGTAGACATGTCATATGCTGCCTTGTGTCTATGCCATACCTTGCTCATCTGATTATATGATAAGCATCATATTTACCATTTCTTTGTTGTGCTGCTCCGGCATGTCTACTCATACTAGCGAAGCAGATTACGCTATAGAATCATTCAGATTGCTTGTTGCCCTTACTGACTTGCTACCTTATATGTGTGCTCAAGCACTTTTGTCGTACAGCTCTGAATTTGTTGTTTTCTCATGTGGCACTTGCTGGTGCACTCTTGCACTGTTGGCATCCAGTGACATGCTGGTGTGCAAATATCTTGCTCTGCCACTTTCTGGCATATCAGATGACAGACGTCTGTCCTGTGGCATGATAAATCCTGTTGTAACGCAGGCACAGCCTCACACACAAGCAGCTCAAGTACTCAACCTGTGTGCTGCACACTGCAAGCATGCACAGTTGCAGTCACATTACCACAGCTGGGGCACACCGCATGCAAGCTGTTGTTTCTCAGCTGCACACATGATGCACATAGGACGCCGTTCCAAAATAACAACTCTGTAGTCTACTTGATCTGTATCTGCATCTTCATGGTCCAAAACTAAGCCAGAGACAGTGCATGCTGCTGTACTGATGATTCTGACCAGGTACTGATGATTTTGACCAGGGTACTGATGATTGTGACCAGGGTACTGATGATTTTGACCAGGGTACTGACAACCCTGGCGCATCTGTACAACCTAGTTGGTTGGCTGAAGATCTCAATTCTTCCTGTACTGCTGTTGAGAGCACAGTATGTGTGATTTGAGTGTGGTGCATGTGGTGATGCAGTGGCAGTGCTGGTGACCTGGTACACATCTGGCCTGGGCTACCTCATGTCAGTGGTCATGGCTCCTCAGAACTCCATGGTGGCGGCTGTGGCAGTGTGCATGATTGTGGGTGGCTTCCTCAATGGAGTGGAGCCCCGCTACAGGTCTCTAAGCCCAGTCATGAAGCATGTCTTTGGTGAGTCAGATAGCATGCTGTGCTGAGCTCATCACAATGTGCTGTCCTCGGCTGTGCTTTCTTGTGCCATGGCTGTGATGCATTGTTGTGTAGCATGTCATGGCTGTGCTGTGCTGTGCTGTGCTGTGCTGTGCTGTGCTGTGCTGTGCTGTGCTGTGCTGTGCTGTGCTGTGCTACATGACATGAGCCTGCAAAGTGTGTGGCGCCATGTAGGCTTGAGCTATGCCAGGTGGTCAACAGAAGCAATCTCGGCTCGTGAGTTCAGCCAGTATGACTACTACATGCAGCCCCGCATCCATACCATCATGTCACAAGTGAGCCCTCTCTTCTGACCTTTGGTTTTGCTGTGTCATGGCCTGTCGAGCGTAATTGCCTTTTACATGGTATGGCACCTGCTGCACAGTTTTCAAATTGATCTTCCCTGTAGGTAGTGGCATGCAGGATTTTGTTGTCTCTGTTGACTCAGCAAGGAAACACTGCACCTGATTGCATACAGTCTTGCATGTTTGTCTGCCTTGATAGCACTCACATGTGTGCATGCGAGACCCAATTGGTAAACGAGGGGCTGACACGCATGTACAGAGGCAATAATGGAGTTAATGCATGTGCAGATTGGTTACTGTGGCCTTGACGGTGAGCCAGAGCATGGGGCCATGCCTGGAGCCCCGGTCAATGGCCCTGGCAGCCTGGACATCAATGTCTACTGCAAAGGATATGTGGCCAGGGATTACACAGCAATGTTCATACAGGTATATCTCAAGACCACAAGTGTTGCGCCGCTCAATTGTGGCTGTGCAATGAGCGTACATGTATGCGGAGTATGAATGGGGTTGTCTACATCTTTGTGACCTGGCTGTGCTGGCAAGCTTGCTGCATACAATTTGTTGTGCAGATCATTGCATTGTGCCACAGCAAATGTGCTAGTCTGCTTAGGTTGCTGGGCTCTCTGTGCATTGATGCGCATCCCATCAGACTTCACACAGTTGTTCACAGGTGTGCTGATGTGCAGGGTCTAGTGCTGCGCTTACTGACGTACTTGGGCCTCAAGTACTGCAATCAGCGCAGCAAGCATAACCCTGTAGCTCGAGCCTTCACTCATATGTGGATGAGAGTGCGGTTTTACTCAAAGCTACATTGGTGGTCAATGCCATCAACTCCCCGCTCAGCCTCTTCTTTGCCTGTGCAAGAGCTCTCTCATGCTCTTGATCATCAGCATCAGAAAGACTTCCCTGCCAAATTAGACATTGCAACGCCCCTGCTTGCTCAAGCTGTACCATTCTGAAGTATTATACATAAAACAGTGCTTGCTGCTGTTTCCAAATTCGATTTCATTTGTGTGTTTCAGTGCTACTGTGCATGGACAGCCTTGTTGCTATTACTTTGAGGTAGGCGTAAGCCCCCAAACCTTGTTCATCGTGCATTGACAGCACATATGTACCTGCAATAACTGTTTTACACCTGCCACAAACTGCCGTGTTACATTTATACCACAGCTGGACAACGGTAATAAAATCATGCCTTCCTGTCCTGACAGTGGATGCTCCTGTCCTGACAGCTCTAGCCGCTGAGGCAGTGGCCGTCCACTGAGCTAGACCTACCACAATGCTTACACAAATGCTGCAGAGTTGTGCTTTGTGCGCATACACGACACCATCATACCTGTACCACTAAAGCATCCATCTGTGACGAGGCTTGCTTAGCATTGAATGACCTCAGCTGCATGTTTCCCAGCACACAGCCAGCAACACGCCAGGGTCTAAGGTAATCAGACTCAGTTGAGAGCAGTGGCGAGTACATGACGAAGAGCCCCAGATGCATGTTTGTCTCACGCAGACATCTTAATGAGTGTCATTGTACTGTGTCCTCACATGTTCATGGCATGCATGAGAACACATTCCCCATGCTTGCAGATGGACTGTGCATGCCAGGACCAAAGCTTGAACTCCTATCACTTGCCAAATTAGTGAACATTGGACAAGCCTGTGCTGGTTGCAATGCAAGGGAACTCATTGCCATCCTCTTACCATTTGCTAATGAGTGGCACTGATAGGTAAGGCCAGTGTTCATTCGTTGTTCATTGAGCTGCAAGGCAAGAATTGTGCTTGAACTCATTGACGGTGCTTGCAGATGACCTGATTTTGTCCACATTGTACTCATCAAGAGGGAAGTGTGCAGGATACCAGCCCTGCAGCAAGTAAACACAGAGTGTGAAGGCTGTGGGGCAACAAATTAGCAAACTTCAGCAAAGTTGGTCACATGCTATTTCACATTGAAGTCTCATGCCCCTCAACAGCATTGCTGACATGCCATGAAAGCTATGCAGATCAGATTGCATGTAGCTATGCCAGTCAATGTGCATGGCTTACTGTGTATATGAGGAATCTGTCAATGGCCCTTGCTGCATTATCCTTGTCCACAAAGGAGCCTAAGTGCAGACTGGTGCCATCATGGCGTACACCGTGCTTGGAACCCCTTTGCGCTCACTTGTATGCATCCAACCCTCCTGAGGACAGACATGAATATATGTACACATTGGTCATGAAAGAGCAATGCTTGCATTGTCAGTGCCGTTGCCAACATCAGATTGAGCAAATGATTTGCATCAAGTTGTAACAAGGGTATGCAGCAAATCAACAGGAGGCCTGTGCAATAAAGCAAGTAAGGCAAATTCACATCAACGCAAAGGCCACTTTGGCTGCTGCTTACTTGCCAGGAACAAGGCGACCTGCCTTTCTCAAAGCTCTATCAGTACGCTGCCTTTCCCCTCTGGCAAACTCCTCAAACTTGCTTGCTGATGCGCGTATTTCCCAATACAATTCTTTGGCATTGTATCGGGACTGGGGCAAACATTTTGGTTTCTCACCCTGTGAATGGTCACATGCATTGCAACTACTGCTTATGCCCTACACTTGGAACTTCCCACACGTCATCTCACACGCATCCCTAATATCAAAGCAAGCAGGCTTCTGTTGTATTGACAGAATTGTACCAGTAGACTTGCACCCCTGACTTAAAGAGACAGGTCTGAGCTGTCATACCAAGAATATGAGAGCTTTGTCCACAGCTGTTGCAGCATCATCCCAGCTGATGTAAAATCCCAATGTCCGCTTGGGACCGTGCAAGTATAAGCATGCAGACCAGAGCCCCTTGTACTTCCAAATGTCATATTGCCTGCAATGTTGGAGAGGTGTCAATGTCATGCTTGTGGCCATGTACTGTATTGCCTGCACTGAGTCTTTGTACAATATGTTTATACCTGCATGCTCTTCGCAATTGTCACATTCAAAAGCAAGCTTATAGCACACACAAGGTTGGCTTTTCCAGTATCTCAGCTTGTGGGATGTTGCACTGTATAAGACTGTGGCCAAATTTGGCATAACTACATTCTAGGAAAAGTGCAAGCACTCAGTGCCTTTGCTGGTGCTTTGCACATGTTGCACAAGGAAGCGGTACAATAACCACCTTACTGGGGTGACTGATGTCACAAGAATAATAATGATAGTGATAATTAAAACGCTTTCCAGCTCATGATGAGCTAGCTATGTGCAGGACAAGTCTTGTCTCTCCAGAGCAGCCTGTCTTGTGCATCCCTGTAAGGCCTACTAATACGACAGTTTTGACATGCAACATCATTGATGTCAGATCATGTAGCCAAATCTGCAGCACTCACCATCGTCCGCTGGCAGCACGACGTCTGTCGGCAGCACCACATCCATCGGCAGCATTGTTGCAGTGCTGAGCAAGGCAGGCAACTGTTGGGACCAACAGTCTCAGTCAGTGCCATGGTTCTCAAAAAGTCCTGCACCTACAAGGTTGTACATAAGGCCTCACATCAAACACGCAGCTACCGAGACATAACAAAATGGCTGACAAAGGTATGCTGAAAAGCAGCACATTCAGTCAAAAGCAAAGCATGTCGTGATAGCTTTCGACCTGAGGAATGTGGTAAGAGTAGAGTGGGGTTGCAAATAAGCAGTGGTCATAACTGACCAAGGTAAAGGGCTTTTGACTGCTGTCCCGCGCAGCATGTCCTGACATAAGGCAAAGATGATGACAGCAAACCAGCCAGCTGAAGCAGGCGCAGCCACCATCCTGCCACAACAGCTGTTTGACTGGTCAAACCTGCAATATTGGACGCATGCTGGTAGGTATGTCAACCCTGCAGCAACCGTAGGCACAACAGGAACCGATACAAACCATTACACAGGCAAATGACAGTTGTAAGGAGAAGGTACCTGTGCATAGAACGACGGGCATATAATGACTGGCTTGGCGGCTGAGGCCAAAGGACCGGTTTCGGGGTTTGCTGCACGTTTCAAGGAGCTACGAAACTGGATCACAACTGCCCAGCCTCAAGCACGCTTGAAATTTGAATCGACTTGGAGTGCTGAGAGGTCACTTGCTGGACGCGACAAGCTCTGTGAGAAGGCTCAATACAATTGTGTACAGTCAAGAGCCTTTGAGCTGAGTATAAAACACAGGACGAAGCTAGAGCGCCTGACGCAAACAGCACAGCTGTGTCTTGTGACCGCAACTGTGCACATGAAATGTATTCGTTCCAGCATACAATCCGTACTTCAGGAATAGATCTGGTACATGAGCTTTCCACCTCCACACCCACCTTCGACAGCAGGCTGCGACAGTAGTCTGCAGGTGTTCTGCAAAGAAAGTGGTCTCGGAGCATTTCTTGGCTGCAAAGCAAAGGTTGCGATAGGCGCTGACGTTTGCTGCGCGGCTGAGGCATTCAAAGAGACACAACAGCGCCATCGCTGCTCTCGGCCATATATGGACAGGTCCACTCAGGGGGAGACAGACGACAACGGCTGGTTCGATGTGCAGTCCATTTTACAGGCAGCTGCAAGTCAGCTGCAGCCTGGCGAGATGCTGCAGGCTGAGCATTTCAACCTGTTCGAAGCGATGAGTGCCGTCGAGGTTGGCGATCCAAAGATGGACGCCGGCTTAGACACAGCAACTGCACCCACTCCTGACCAGCTTGTTGAGCAAAGACTGGCACCGCTTGAGCTGTCACATCAGCAACTTATTGCCATCTTAGATCAACTGGCAGCAATGCAAGCCAGTTGGCATGTTGGCAACTCACTTGCCCAGACAGTCTTTGTCTGTCTGTACATGCTGAAGCCCGACAGGTAAGACGTGTTGCAGCTCACCAGCAGTTGCAATGTTCATCCTGCTTCATCTGCTGACAGGTGCCCTGCGCCTTCATGCAGGACTGCACAAAATCAAGTCTTGTCAGCATACTGTGAAGCAACACGTGCTGGTTGTGATGCAGTCAGGAACATTGTCCTGCATGCCTCTGTATGTGAGGTGAGCACCCTTGCAGATGACTCCTGATCTTGACCTCTTCCCAGAGGGGCTTGCGTGTCCTTTGCAGTGCGCAATGCACATTCGTAGACTGTAGCTGCTGCCCTCGTGCAAGGCGAGGTACAACGCACACCTGCCCACAGACCAGCATTGTAAACTGGCAACATGGGTGAAATTTCTGCATTATGCTTGATGTCACAAAAGACGTCATAGAGGCACCATCAAGTTTTCCCTCCAATTGCGTTGTCAGGAAGAAGACTTTACAACCCACACCTTCGGCCTCCCCTTGCAAAGCAGTACGTCATCCAAAGACAGCAAACTTTCCAAGGCCAAGCCCTATGCAGCTGTCAGCCTCGCCGAGGACCAGCTCTTAGCTGCCAGGAAAACCAGCCACCAGCATGCAGGATCTTCACTCACAACATCAGAGGATGATGAGACAACAGCTATACTAGCTAGATTGCGCTTTTCAAAAGCTCTATTGCAGGTGAGCTCAAGCATTGCAACCGCTGATTGCACATCCCATCAACATGAACTTATCAGTATAACTGCTGAGCCGGCTTGTTGTCTCTCAAGCTAAAGTCCAATGGTGAATGTGTCTGCTGAAGATGCTATGCAGATAGCTGTAGGTTATGCTAATTGACTGGTTACTTTTCAGCTTTGCAGCACTACATGCATCTGCCATATGGAGTGTCTCACGGACAGCAAGACACTATCATAGCAGCATGCCCTGCAATCTGTGCATTTCATTTTCTTAACCATGCTCACTCAGATGGTTGACACTGTCAGGCTATGGAGCAATTGCACCAGTGGGATACAGATGGTCTCATCATGGCGCGTAAACACATTCACAGGGCGCAAGCAGAGCTGGCAAATGTGGTGCAAACTACGCATTTTGGAGTTGGCCCTGCTGTTGGATTTCATCCTGATGTCAATCGCCGTCTGCTGGGGCCGCTGCCTCCCAGACCTGTTCAGGTCAAACCCCCCCTCAACACTGCAATGCTGATATGCCTTTGGCAGTCCATACTTGTTGTTCAATCCAGACTGTATAGGTTTGATGCAGTGAATAAGCTTGTGGAGCTGCAGTGGTCCTGAAGGTGCAATATGGGCGTCTCTGCCTCACATCATGCATGATCTTTTGGCTGCATGCTCAAACAGGCACACTTGTGTGAAGCATGCTGCACCTTGTTGATTCTGGTTGATTGCTTCCATTACTTACAAACAATGGCTGATGCTTTTGCCTGACACTGTCTATAGGCTGCACAGTTTGTGATATGTAGAAGCAGTTTTCTGAAGACCTGCAAATGTCTGTTCTGCATGCAGGTGCTCAGTAATCAAGAAGCTTGGGCATATTACTCAAAGCTTCTGAAGGACCTGCTTGTGGTGTGCCAGCTGGCCGGTATACAGCAGTGGCCACAGCTGATAGAGTTCCTGCACAGCTTTGCCAAACAGAGCCCGGGATCTGTTGCACGCTCAGCTATGCATGCTGTCATCACAGGTGTGCGTGGAACCAACAGGCAGAAGTTGGCACCATAACATCACCCAGTTTTTTTGTCTGGTTCAATGTCATGGAACACAGTGCCTACCCTCATGGCGCACATTTGGTTGCAGCATAGATGCAATGCAAAGCTGTGACCACTGGGTTTGTCAGGAATGATGGTGATGTGCTGTCAAGGCCTGTTCAACATCCTAGCTCCCGTCAACAGCAGCTGAGTAAGAGCTAGTCTGGCTTTTGTGGCGTCGGCATGTCATTTATACAGTGGGGTTCTAGCATCTGCAACTCTTCCGCGCTAATTCCAGCTCAGCATTGACGCTGCATGTGAGTTCGAAGCTTCTCACACAATCCAAACAATCACACAATCAAACAAACTTTTGTGTGCAGGCAAGCTCAGTAAGACGAAAGGGGGTGCGGTACCTGGGTGGGTCCCTCGGGCTCCTATGATGTGCGCTCACCTGTGCTTTCCTCTGCCCAATCAGCTGCCAGGCCCAGAAGTGAAGCTATTTGTGGACCAAGTATGCATAGCGGTATGTCCATTACTTTCAGTGCTTGTCATCAGCACCTGTATCAGCTGTGTGCTCCTGTCTTTGTCACGTGCACAACATAGCCTGACAGGCATTCACCAGCAAGGGGTCATTCACAGTGCAGTCTTCTTCCTTGTCCTT
>JAABUV010007626.1_pt1 | contig 11294 bp, 11 predicted proteins | sample 5559971 | NCBI WGS metagenome assembly JAABUV01 (sample SAMN10711881, study PRJNA513362) | rock metagenome | isolation source: Antarctica rocks | place: Antarctica: Victoria Land, Knobhead nord | collected 2015-12-19
AGATGGAGCAGGCGCTGCTCGCCCTGGCCGACATCAGCCAGCGCGCCGAGCGGCTGTCGGTGGAGGGCCACCGGCAGTTCAACCCGGGATGGCACCTGGCGCTGGATCTGCGCAACATGCTGGCCGTCAGCGAGTGCATCGCCCGGGCTGCGGTGCTGCGGCAGGAGAGCCGGGGTGGGCACACGCGAGAAGACTTCCCGGCGATGGACCCCACCTGGCGCCGCAAGAACCTGATCTGTTCGTGGAGCGCCCAGGACGGGGTTCGGGTGGTCGAACAACCCATGGCACCCATGCGCGCGGACCTGCTCGCGCTGTTTACCCGAGACGAACTGGCCAAATACCTCACCGAGGACGAAATCGCCACCGCACCCGAGGAGAGCAGCCTATGAGCTACGACGCACGGTTGCGGGTGTGGCGCGGTGACGCCGAGGGCGGCGAGCTGGGCGAGTACACCGTGGAGGCCAACGACGGCGAGGTGGTGTTGGACGTCATCCACCGGTTGCAGGCCACCCAGTGTGGTGACCTGGCGGTGCGGTGGAACTGTAAGGCGGGCAAGTGCGGGTCGTGCAGCGCGGAGATCAATGGCCGCCCGAAGCTGTTGTGCATGACTCGGATGTCGACCTTCGCTGAGGACGAGACCATCACCATCACGCCGATGCGCGCGTTTCCGGTGGTCAAGGACCTGGTCACCGACGTGTCGTTCAACTACACCAAGGCCCGTCAGATTCCGGCGTTCGCCCCTCCGGACCTGGCGCCGGGTGAGTACCGGATGGCGCAGGTCGACGTCGAGCGGTCTCAGGAGTTCCGCAAGTGCATCGAGTGCTTCCTGTGTCAGGACGTCTGCCACGTGGTGCGCGACCACGAGGAGAACAAGACCGCCTTCGCCGGGCCGCGGTTCTTCATCCGGGCCGCCGAACTCGCCATGCATCCGCTGGACACCAGGACCGACCGGGAGGACTTCGCCCGCGACCAGCAAGGGCTTGGGATGTGCAACATCACCAAATGCTGCAGCGAGGTGTGCCCGGAGCACATCACCATCACCGACAACGCGATCATCCCGATGAAGGAACGCGTCGTCGACCGCAGGTATGACCCGCTGGTGTGGCTGGGCAACAAGATCGGCCGACGCCGGGGCTGATCGCCGCGGACCCTTACCTCGCCGCACCGTGCCGGTGTCATCCGGCTCGGGGTTGTGCGGTGAGGGTGGGTGGGTGGTGGAGGGGGTTGGTGGCCGGTGTTTGGGTGGGGTCGAGGTAGGCCGGTGCGGTCCATTCCACGTGCCCGTGTGGTCCTACCGCGACGGTGTAGCCGTCGTGGGTGATGAGTGCGTGGTCGTAGGGGCAGACGAGGGCGAGGTTGGTGATGTTGGTGGGCCCGTCGTGGTGCCATGCGGTGAGGTGGTGCACTTCGCACCAGGCGGCGGGGATGTCGCAGCCGGGGCGTGTGCAACCCCGGTCGCGGGCGGTCAGGGCGAGGCGTTGGGCGGGGGTGGCGAGGCGGGTGGTGCGGGAGAGGTAGAGGGGTTGTCCCCCGGAGTCGAACAGCCCCAGCACCCAGTGGGCGGTGGTGGCCAACCGGAGGGCGTCGGGGATGGTGAGGGTGGTGCCGGTGGCGGTGCGGACGAGGGCCCCGTCGGGGTTCGGCACCGGGCGCACCGGGCCTGCTGCTGACGGCGCGGTGTTGGTGAGGGCGGCTTGCAACTGGGTGATGCTCATGGTGAGGATGACGGTGGCGGGCAGGCCCCGGTTGCTGGGCAGGGTGCTGGTGGCGAGTTGGGTGCGGCACAGGGCGCCGAGCGCGTCGTGGCGGCGTTGGGAGGGGGACCGCGGGTCCGGCACACCCGCACCGTCAGGGGTGGGTCGGGCGAGGGCGCCGAGGGCGGCGTCGAGCAGGGCCCGGGTGGTGGGGTCGAGGAGTCCGTGGACCGGGCTCATCCCGTCCCCGCCTTGGACGCCGATCACCAGCCCGCGGCGGCGGGCTTGGTCGGTGTCGTCGGTGAGGTGCCCGTCGGGGTCCAGGTGCGCCATCAACTGTTCACCGGCGGTGGCCAACTCCGCGGGGCGCAGTTGGGTGGCGTGGGTGGCCAGGCTGTGTTCGGCTGCTACCACCAGGTGCGGGTCCAGGGTGTGCGGTAAGGCGTGCAGGACCCGGGTGATGACCACCGCGTGCGCCGCGTCAATGCCCCCGGCGGCTTGGGCGGTGGCCGTCGCGGCAAGGACCGGGGGTCGGGGTTGACCGGTGACACTGACCCGGGGTCCCAGGACTTCCGCGGCCCGGACCCGGGCCCGCGCCACCGCGGGGTCCAGGTGCAGCAGGTGACCGAGTAACCCCGCCGTCCCCCGGTGCAGGTGTTTCGCGGCCAACGACCGGATTCCTAGTGGTGTGTCTCGTCATTGGTTGACTGCTTGAAGTGCGACGCGGCCGCGGGCGACTTTGGTGAGGATCTCCTCGGCGGTGGCGGTCCACACGAACGGTTTCGGGTTGTCGTTGTGCGCGGTCAGGTATTCCTCGATCTTGGTGATCAGGTCGGGGACGGAGTGGAACACACCGCGGCGTAGCGCCTGGTCGGTCAGCTCGCGGAACCAGCGCTCGACGAGGTTGAGCCACGACGATGATGTCGGGGTGAAGTGCATGTGGAAGCGGGGGTGTTTGGCCAGCCACGCCTGCACGGCGGCGTGTTTGTGGGTGGCGTAGTTGTCGCAGATCAGATGCACGTCGAGGCCCTTCGGGACCTCCTTCTCGATCTTGCGTAGGAACCGCAGGAACTCGGTGTGCCGGTGCCGGGGCAGGCAGTCGCCGATCACCTTGCCGGTGAGCACGTCCAGTGCGGCGAACAGCGTCGTGGTGCCATTGCGCTTGTAGTCGTGGGTCATCGTCCCGGCCCGGCCCGGCCCCTGGTCATCGGCAGCGACGGCTGGGTGCGGTCCAGCGCCTGCACCGAGGACTTCTCGTCCAGGCACAGCACGATCGCGTTGTCCGGCGGGTTGAGATAGAGCCCGACCACGTCGATCAGCTTCTCCTCGAAACGCGGGTCGTTGGACAGCTTGAACGTCTTGACCAGATGCGGCTTGAGCCCACGCGCGGCCCAGACCCGCTGCACCGTCGCCGGTGACACCCCGACGCGAGCAGCCATCGTGCGACACGACCAGTGCGTCTGCCCGGCTGGCTTGCAATGCTGGGTCAGCTCGACGATCTCATCAATCTTGGCCTGCGGAATCGTCGACTTACGACCCCGCCCCGCGCGGACCTTGCCCAGCTTCGCCAGGCCCTCCTCGGCGAACCGGGACCGCCACGCCCGCGCCGTCGTCACGGTGATCCCGACCTGATCGGCGATCCGGGCGTTCGCCACTCCATCGGCAGCCAGTAGCAGCACCCGCGCCCGCTGCACCTGCCGAAACGGCGCTGTCTGCGACTTGGCGATCACCTCCAGCGCCTCACGCTGACCATCGGACACGACCAACGCGGCGGCAGGCGTCATCATCCACGAAGTCTACCCCAAATCAGCTAGCTATTTTGGAGACACACCACTAGTTCGGTGATCAGGGCGTGATCGATCACCGGTAACCGGCGGCGTTGGGTTTCGACCTCCCGCAGCACCCCCAGCACCTCCTCGTCATCGAGGCGGTCGAACACCAGGGCGTGCAGGGCATCGACCGCGGCCGTCAACCCCGCCACCGCCACCACCACCTGAGTAGAACTCATGTTCGAAGCCTAACCACCACCCCCGACAGAAACGGCGGAGCGTTCTGGGCTCGCCCGCGACCCTCTGTGAAGATCTCCATGTGAGGCGTCTGTTGAGTGATCACTGTTCCGGGCTTGGCGACGCGCCGTACCCGTATGCCGCCGTGTGGGTGCGGTGATCAGGCCGCGGTAGCGAAGGTGGTGCGGAGCGCTGCCGCGCTGCGTTCACTCGACCCGAATATCCGTGACAACGCCAGCGGCCACAGTCATGTTCAGCCGACCCGGCCGCAGGCTCTGCCGGTGCGGCATGGGAACGCCGTCCACCTTGACCACTCGGCACAGCAGTCCGTGTTCTGACGCCCGGACCCAGGCGTCCGGAAGTGCAAGTCCGACGAGCGAGGGCGCGACAGCTAGTGCGGCCCTATGCGACTCCCGCATAGGAGGATGCGCCTCTGGCATGGGGGTCAACTTCTCAGACGTTCTACACTGGCCTAACCATCGTACCTTGCGACAAATCCCATTTCGCACTTGTGGGAATACTTGGTGCAGTGTCGTAGCCGGCGCGCCGGTCTGTGAAGATCTCCATGTGGAGACCTCTGTCGAGTTGATCACTGCTCCGGGCTTGGCCACGGCGCCGTACCCGTATGCCGCCGTGGTGCGCGGCGCCTCGAACATAATCTTCACCGCGGGCGCCTGCCCGCTGGATGAGGACGGGCACACGGTGGCTGTCGGGGACTTCGCTGGCCAGGCAGAGCAGGTCATGGTCAACCTCAAGGCCGCACTGCTCGCCGCGGGTGCGGACCTGACTGATGTGGTCAAGACCACGGTGTGCGTCGCGAGCGCTACTCGGGACGACCTGGTGACAGCCTGGGACGTGGTCCACCGCTACTTTGGCGACCATCAGGTCCCGAGCACGTTGCTCGGGGTCGCCACACTCGGCTATCCCGACCAACTCGTTGAGGTCGACGCCGTCGCGGTGCGCCGGTCATCATGCAGTCGGCGTTAGACGTACCTACGGTGTCAGCATGGTGCCCCCTATTCAGGACGAGTCACTCGGGGCTCCCACGCCGATTCTTGTGGCTGCCGTCGCAGTAAGGGGCGATCGCGGTCCGGCCGCAGCGGCACAGGGCGATTGCGCCCTCGCGGCGGCTCACCGGGACGCCGGCACCGTCGAGGACCACGGCCGGTCCCCGTACCAACAGGGGACCGTCGGGGCAGACGGTGATGGTGACCGCGCTAGCCGACAATTCCTCCAGCTCGCGGCTCGGGGTGGTGTCCATGCCGCAGGCCTACCCGCTCACCCCCCCGATGCGCGACTCGGGCGCACCACCTCCATGCCCCTGCCCAGCGCCCGTGGACCACTCAGCGAGTTGGTCCTCGCAGCGATCACTGATCGTGGGCCTACGTCCGCGGTGCTGACCGGTGCCCGCGCGGCTGCGTGGGCGGATCCGCTGCGGGACGATGACTTTCAGCTCACCCTGACGGTGCTCTACGAACTGCACTTGCAGGGCCTGGCTGGAGTCAACGACGACCTGGAGTGGAACGTCGACCTGCTGGGCGCGCGCGCTGTGCTGGAGGGGCACTTCGAGCGGGCACTGCGACAGCTCGTAAAGACGCCCCACGTCACCCCCCACACCGTGCCGCAGGCGTTGATCGCCATGACGTCCGCCGACGGCGGACCGGGGCTGTCCCGCTACCTCGCCCGCGACGCCACCCTGGCACAGTGGCAGGAGTTCCTCACCCACCGTGCGGTGTACCACCTGCGTGAGGCGGATCTGCATACCTTCGGGATCCCGCGCCTGGCCGGGACGCCTAAGGCGGCGCTGGTGGAGGTGCAGTCCGACGAGTACGGCGGCGGACGCCCCGAGCGGATGCATTCCGCGCTGTTCGCCAGGACCCTACGAGCGGTCGGCCTGGACGATACCTACGGCCATTACATCGACGTGGTCCCGGCGGTGACCCTGGCCTCGCTGAACACCATGTCGCTGTTCGGCCTGCACCGCCGCCACCTCGGCGCCTTGGTCGGTCACCTGTGCGGGGTGGAGATGACCTCATCGGGTCCCAACAGGTTGTACGGCAACGGTTTACGCCGGCTGGGGTTCGACCGCCAGGCCACCCTGTTCTTCGACGAGCACGTGGAAGCCGACGCGGTGCACGAGCAGATCGTCTGCCGCGACCTGGCCGGTGGCCTGGCCATCCAACAGCCGGAACGCGCTCGCGACGTTGTGTTCGGGGCGGCCGTCTGCATGGCGGTCGACACCCTCGGTGGCGAGCACATGATGGCGAGCTGGGCGGCGGGACGCAGCTCGCTGCACCCAGGTCCTTGAGGGGGCGCAGCGGCTACTGCCCGGTGAGCGCGCCGATTGCCGCGGCCACGGCCAGCACCCGCCGCGCCTGCTCGACGTGCAGGTTCTCGATCATCCGACCCCGCACCGTGACCACCCCGCGCCCGTCGTTCTGGGCTGCCTCGAACGCGTCAATGATCTCGCGGGACAACGCGATCTCGTCCTGGGTGGGGGCGAAAGCGGTGTTGCACGGCGCAACCTGTGTCGGGTGGATCAGTGTCTTGCCGTCGAACCCGAACTCCCGGGCCTGGCGGCACTCCGCACCGAACCCCTCGAGGTCGGCCACGGTGTTGTACACCCCGTCCAGGATCTCCTTGCCGGCCAGCCGAGTCGCGAGCACCGCCAGTGACAGCCCGGCCAGCAGCGGTGCTCGGCCCGGGACGTGCTCGGCCCGCAGTTCCTTCGCCAGGTCGTTGGTCCCCATCACCAGCACGCTCAGCCGCGCCGAGGATGTGGTGATCTCCTCGGCGTGCAGGATCGCTACCGGTGTCTCCAGCATCGCCCAGATGGTGGTGTGCTCGGGGGCACCGCCGGCCTGCAGTGCCCGTTCGATGGCGTGCACGTCGGCCGCCGAGTTGATCTTGGGCACCACCACCGCTGCTGGGCCGGCCGCAGCGGCAGCCCGCAGGTCATCGTTGTGCCACGGGGTGCCGATCCCGTTGACCCGGATCGCCACCTCGCGCTGACCGTAGGAGCCGGACGCGGCCGCGGCGCACACTCGTTCCCGCGCATCAGCTTTGGCCTCGGGTGCGACCGCGTCCTCCAGATCCAGGATCAGCGCGTCAGCGGGGATCGTCTTCGCCTTCTCCAGGGCGCGCTCATTCGCACCGGGCATGTACAGCACCGAGCGGCGCGGCCGCACGGTGGGCGCACTCACGACGGGGACCCGGCGAAGCCGTACAGCTCAGCGAGCTCGGGGTCTCGCTCGGCGAGCTGGTGAGCCAACTGCACCATCACATGGCACTGCTTCACGGAGGCGTCATCTTCCATCTTGCCGTCGATCATCAGCGCACCCGTCCCGTCGCCCATCGCGTCGATCACCTGCTGAGCGTGTCGCACATCGGCGGGGTCGGGGGAGAACACCCGTTTGGCGATGGCGATCTGTACCGGGTGCAGGCTCCACGCCCCGACACAGCCCAGCAGGAACGCGTTGCGGAACTGGTCCTCGCAGGCCACGGTGTCCTTGATGTCGCCGAAGGGTCCGTAGAACGGCAGGATTCCTGCCGCCGCGCAGGCGTCCACCATCCGGGCGATGGTGTAGTGCCACAGGTCCTGTTGGTAGCTGATGCGCGGGGCGTCGATCTGGCCGTCGGTGGCGTCTTGGCGCACCAGATACCCGGGGTGCCCGCCCCCGACGCGGGTCGTTTTCATCCGCCGGTTCGCGGCCAGGTCGGCCGGCCCCAGCGACAGGCCCTGCATGCGGGGGCTGGCCACGCAGATGTCCTCCACGTTGGCGACCCCACGCGCGGTCTCCAGGATGGCGTGCACCAGGATGGGCCGCCGCACCCCGGCGCGGGCCTCCAGCTGCGCCAGCAGACGATCCACGTAATGGATGTCCTCTGGGCCCTCCACCTTCGGCACCATGATGACGTCGAGGGTGTCGCCGATCTCGGTGACCAGCGTCGTCAGGTCCTCCAGCACCCAGGGGGAGTCCAGGCTGTTCACCCTGGTCCACAGCTGGGTGTCGCCGAAGTCGTTGTCTTTGGCCACCGCGACTAGGCCGGCGCGGGCGGCTTCCTTGTTCTCCGCCTTCACCGCGTCCTCGAGGTTGCCCAGCAGGATGTCCACCCCGGCGGCGATCTGCGGGGCCTTGGCCACCATTTTCGGGTTGCTCGGGTCGAAGAAATGGATCATCCGCGACGGCCGGAACGGGATCTCCCGCACCGGGGCGGGGGCGCCGACGGCCAGTGGGCGGTAGAAGTCCCTAGGCGAGTGCACCGGGCGACTCTATGACGCGCACCCACCGAGGTCGCTCACCACCCCGCGGGTGCGTAATCCTTGAGGAACACCCCGTGCACATCGTCGCCTGACTCGCCCCGCACGATCGGGTCGTACACCCGGGCCGCACCGTCGACGAGGTCCAGCGGGGCATGAAAACCCTCCTGCGCCAACCGGATCTTGGTGGGGTGCGGGCGCTCGTCGGTGATCCATCCGGTATCCACGCTGGTCATCAGGATGCCGTCAGTGAACATCTCCTGGGCGCTGGTGCGGGTGAGCATGTTCAGCGCGGCCTTCGCCATGTTCGTGTGCGGGTGTCCCGGCCCCTTGTATCCGCGGCTGAACACCCCCTCCATCGCGGACACGTTCACCACATAGGTCCGCCGCGCCGGTGCGGCAGCCATCGCCGGGCGCAGCTTGCTGATCAGGATGAACGGGGCGGTGGAGTTACACAGCTGCACCTCCAGCAACTCCATCGGGTCCACCTCCTCCACCCGCTGCGTCCAGCTGTTCACCTCGTGCAGGTCGGGCACCAGTCCGCCGGCGTCGATGGCGGTCCCGGCTGCCACCCGCGCCGGGGTGGCGGACCCGGCGCGCAGGGCCAGGGCGGTGAGTGCGTGCGGGGTCGGGTGTTGGCTGAGCGAACCCGCCAGCACCGCGGGGTGCGCGTCGCTGACGTGGTCGAAGGTGACCAGCTCAGGCAACGGACCATTGGGCAGGGGGCCGGACTCGGCGGCCACGAGGGGTGCGTACGAGCCGGGGGAGCGTCGGACTGTCTGGGCGGCGTTATTGATCAGGATGTCCAGGGGTCCCTGCGCCGCCACGGTGTCGGCGAGGGCGACCGCCTGGGCGGGGTCTCGCAGGTCGATACCGACCACCCGCAACCGGTGTAACCAGTCGGCGCTGTCGGGCATCGCCGTAAACCGCCGCACCGCGTCCCGGGGGAACCGGGTGGTGATGGTGGTGTGCGCACCGTCACGCAACAGCCGCAAGGCGATATACATGCCAATCTTCGCGCGGCCGCCGGTCAGCAGCGCCCGGCGCCCGGTCAGGTCGGTGCGGGCGTCTCGCTTGGCCCGGTTCAGCGCCGCGCAGGTGGGGCACAGCTGGTGGTAGAACGCGTCTACCTCGGTGTAGCGCTGTTTACACTGGTAGCAGGGCCGCGGCCGCAACAGGGTGCCGGCGGTGGCGCCGGGCACGCTGGAGATCAGCGGGATGCCCTGGGTTTCGTCGTCGATGCGGTCGGGGGAACCGGTGGCGGTCGATGCCACCACCGCGCGGTCGGCGACGCTGAGCGCGTCCCGCCGGGCGATCCGCCGGTTGATCTTCACGGCTTTGAACAACCGCGCTGTGGCCCGCCGCAAGACCACGACGTCGGGGTGCTCGGTGGGCAGCAGGTCAGCCTGGGCCAGCACCCGCAGACACACAGCAAGCTCCCGCGGATCGATCCCGTCGTTGCTGTTCACTGCCACCTCGCTGCTCTGGCTGACTGCCGCGCGAACCCTACGGGGGTGTGGGGGAGGATCACGGTCGTGCCCGACCACATTCTCGATGAACTCGGTTGGCGTGGACTGCTCGCCAACACCACCGACCTGCCCGCGTTGCGCGTCCAGCTCAGTGCGGGACCGCAAACGTTCTACTGCGGCTTCGACCCCACCGCCCCCAGCCTGCACATCGGCAACCTGCTGCAGCTACTCACGGTGCGGCGGTTGCAGCTTGCCGGGCATCGCCCGTTGGTACTGGTCGGGGGTTCCACCGGCCTGATCGGCGACCCGAAGGAGTCCGGGGAACGCTCGTTGAACAGCGCTGACGTGGTCGCCGACTGGGTGGATCGCATCCGCACCCAGGTGAGCCGGTTCGTCGACTACGACGGGAGCAACGCCGCTACCACAGTGAACAACCTGGATTGGACGGCCGGGTTGAGCGCCATCGACTTCCTCCGCGACGTCGGCAAGCACTTCCCGGTCAACCGAATGCTGGATCGCCAGGTCGTAAGCAGCCGGCTGGAGGCCGGCATGAGCTACACCGAGTTCAGCTACGTACTGCTGCAGTCGCTGGACTACCTGGAACTGCACCGCCGGTACGGGTGCGTATTGCAGACCGGGGGCAGCGACCAGTGGGGCAACATCACCGCCGGGGTCGAGCTGGTGCGCAGGGCCACCGGAGACCGAGTTCACGCCCTGGCGACCCCGCTGGTCACCCGGGCCGACGGCACCAAGTTCGGCAAGACCGAGGGCGGGACGGTGTGGCTCGATCCGACAATGACCTCGCCGTACGCCTTCTACCAGTTCTGGGTCAACGCCGAGGACGCCAAGGTGGCGGAGTACCTGCGGCTGTTCACCTTCCTACCCGCCGGTGAGCTCGCCGAGCTGGACGCCGCAACGGTGCAACGCCCCCAGGCCCGGGCCGCGCAACGCCGCCTCGCGGCAGAGGTCACCACTCTGGTGCATGGCCACGCCCAGGCGCGTGCCGTCGAGCTGGCCAGCACAGCGCTGTTCGGCCGCGGCGAACTGGCGGAGCTAGACGAGGCGACGCTGCGCTCGGCGCTCGCCGAGGCCACCCTGGTACCCGTCGGTCGCGACCAGCCCCGCACCATCATCGATCTTCTCCTCGCCACCGGCCTGGCCGAGAGCCGCAGCGCTGCGCGGCGCGCGCTGACCGAGGGCAGCGTCACGGTGAACAACCAGCGAGTCAACACCGAGCAGTGGCGCGCCACCAGCGAGGCTGCGCTGCACGGTCGGCTGCTGGTGCTACGCCGTGGCCGCCGCCACACGGCGGGCGTTGAGCTAGAACGCTGACTACGCGGCCGCACCGACCCAAAGACCATGTGTCAGGCGCTGGCCAGGCGATTTGACTCCATCAGTCGGCGTGCGTAACTTTGCCCATGTCGCCAGGCGGGACGCCGAACCGGTCATCACGACGGTCACGAGGTCGCACCGCCGGAATTGCTTCATCCAGGGGTGTTCGCAGCTGTGATAGCGGGCGCGTACAGTGGTGCAAGCTCGACAGCCCCCGAAGTTCCGGGCCAACGGTCCGTCGCTTCAGGTGTGCGTGTGTTCTTTGAGAACTCAACAGTGTGCCGAATTTTGTTGGTGCCATTTGTTTTTGTTTGGGCTTCTGCGCGCCTTGTTGTTGGGGGTGTGTGGGGGTTTGTTTGTGCTAGCTTTGAGTTTTTTGTTGGGTTTGTTCTCTTTGTAGAACTTACGGAGAGTTTGATCCTGGCTCAGGACGAACGCTGGCGGCGTGCTTAACACATGCAAGTCGAGCGGTAAGGCCTTTCGGGGTACACGAGCGGCGAACGGGTGAGTAACACGTGGGTGACCTGCCCTC
>JAABUV010007631.1_pt1 | contig 11285 bp, 17 predicted proteins | sample 5559971 | NCBI WGS metagenome assembly JAABUV01 (sample SAMN10711881, study PRJNA513362) | rock metagenome | isolation source: Antarctica rocks | place: Antarctica: Victoria Land, Knobhead nord | collected 2015-12-19
CCCCGTTTGGTGCGCCCCTGCACCCGCGCCTCGACTGCAACAGCAATGTCTGCCTGGCGCCCTGACTAATTGCCTGGGCATTCACCGGGTGCGTGAGGTGTTTGTTTCACTCCCAACAGGCACATAGGTGATCATGGGTGCCACGGGGCACCTTGGTGCAGTGCATTCAATGCTGCGACATGCTCAAGTTCTGCCCGCTCTCTGGCGCGCCTGACATGCTGCCGCCCGCGTCGTCGATTTGCAGTGTCTCGCTTACTGGCGCGCAGTTGTCAAGGCCCCAGGTCACATGACAGAGTGTCCCGCGTGCCTGCCCTGCTCACGGCGGCTGGCGCGGTGCTCCGCAGGTATGTGCGCTGGCGCGAGGCGCTGATTGCAGGGATGCAGCTGTTGCACTTCGGGCACTGGGCCATATTCCAGGCGCCGCTCCTGACGCAGTTCCTGAGTGCCGCCAAGCTCAGCAACCCGCTGTGGATGGCGCGAGTCACGTCTATCGAGGCGCGCGCGCACCAGACGCCGCCCTCCATCGGGGGGTCCTGCAGCTGTCTGCGGATCGGCAAGCGCTGCTGCATGGAGCGCAGAGGCCCCGACAGGCATGTCAGGCTGCCTCACCTATTGCGAGAGTCTGTTGCGCGGACGTGCCGTCGCACTTGCATGGGAGTGCTTACACTACATGCGCATGTGCAGGCTGCAGTCCAAGCATCGCTTGGCCTGACGCATGGGAGCCCAACACCTGGCCCGCCATGCGCAGGGGTTGGTGATTGCGCCGCTGATGTTTGTGATGCGCCTGCGCACCGCCGCGCCGCTGCAGCTGGCGCACCTGGCCCTGGTGGCGCTGTCGCTCCTGGCGGTCTGCGCGGCCGTGGCCGCGCCGGGCGCGGCTCCGCGCGCGCAATGCATCATCCTCGGCCTGACCGCACAGGCACGGCTGCCCCCCGCTGGCGCAGGCAGCCGCTGGCGGCGCCCTGCAGCCGCCAAGCGCTCCAGTGGCGCATGTGCGCATGCAGGCGGGCGCATCTTTCGGAGCAGTGATGCCCCCCAGCAGCGCCGCACGAGGCGGCCAGCAGAGTGCAGGACTGACGCTCTGCACAGTGAACACTTGTCGCATCAGAGTGGCGGAGGCGAGACGTGCTGAGGCGGCGCTGCGCGCCGCCAGGTGCTGGGCGCCGCGCTGCCGATGGCCCTGATGTTGTGCATGGAGCGCCGCAGCCGGCTGCTGTTCCTCGGCCTGGCTGCCGGACGCACTGCTCCAAGCGGCAGAGCCTGAGCCTGCTCACGACCGCGTGCTTGCCAATGTGTGTAGCATGTCAATTTTCGGCAGACTGCAGCTCAGCAAGGTCGGGCTTCCACAGGTGGCAGGCCCTGGCGCCGCGATATAACCTAGATTTGCTGCCATGGGCTAGGCTGCCCTGGCCGTCACCTTGCCCGCTGGTCAGCCACAGCTCTATTTCTTGAAGTCTGGTATACTGCATGTTTCCTGTACGTCTACCTCTTTCGTTGCCAGCTCGATTCTCAGCTCGGGGTTGTCAGCACGCCTTCTGTTCAGCCTGCTACAGTTCAGATGGTCCGGCTATGTGTGCGATACTGTGTGGCTTGCTTCGGCTGCCGCATCTGCATGCCCGTGGTTTTCCTCTGTGCAGGCAACATACAGGTTGTGCATTCTATGTTTCCAACATTTTCAACATCATAACTTGTCCACCTGACGTGCTGCCGGCGCTTCTGTTGGGGCCTGGGGTGTCAGTAGTGTCCATGTGTTTTTTTGGTATTACTGCATTGCCGGACTGCGCTTGCATTGCCATGATGGTGTATTGCCTTCCAGCCACGCTGCCTTGAACGGCTCTCTTGTAAGTGGGCAGGTTGGAGTGCCATACCCCGGAAACCCTAGCCCTCCCTCAAGTTGCCGAGAGCCAGTGTCGGAGAATTGCTAGAAAACGCAGCAATGGCGCGGCGCGGCTGGGTGCTGCTTCTGGCAGCTGCCTGCCTGGAGTACGGCCTCTCTACCTCCCTCCTGGGTGTGCTCCTCCCACGCTTTTCCCAGTTGCGTAGCTGCAGTTGCTGCTCATGGTGTCCTTCAAGTGCACGAGCTGGAGCAGAGCGCCCCCTTCTTCGTGTTTGCGCATGAGCTCCGCACATAGTAGACAGCTGAAGTCGCGTGCTTTGCCGGGCTTGCGCAGGCTCTACATGCGCGGCCGAAGGTGCTGCCCTGCCAAGTCGCCCAGGTAGCAATCTGGCTCGCAGGTAGCACGCGGGTAGTCTTGTGCGAATGCTGCGCACCAAGCTGTATGCTGCTGCCTGGGCGCGGAACACTGGTTCCTACCGGGTACACGCCGGGACTGAGCAGCGAGCTGCCTCCACATTGGAGCTTGGAAAGAGTTGGCGCTCAGGCTGGTGCCCCGGCGTCCGTGACTACCGGGCATGCGCTGCATGCACCCATGGGTGCCAAGCGGCTTGCTCCCAGGCCCTTGAAGCTTAGCGCCACGCTCTTGCCCGGTCATGCCTCACGCCCGTGGCTGTGCGCACCGCTGCTGCAGGCTTCCCAGCACATGCGCGGCTGCTGGCCGACGCGCCGGCGCCGAGCGGCGGGGACTGGCGGGACACGGGCGCGTCGGTGGACGCGCGAGTGCGCCTGCTGCTGGACCAGCTGACCGTGGACGAGAAGATTGGGCAGCTGGACGCGACCACGCACCCCACCGGCGCCGTCCCGCGCCTGGGCATCCCCGCCTTCCAGGCGTGGAATGGTGCGCGGCAGCCCCCTGCGCGCCACCTCCGCCGCAGTGCTCTGAACGGCGCCCGCATGGGCAGGAGGGGGCTGCACCGTGGCCTCCTCGGTGGACATTCACCATAGCACACTGGTGCACAAAGAAAGCCACAGTTGGGCAGCGTCCCAGCAGCACCCGCGGGGCTGCGCCCGTTGTCCAGCCCTGCTTGCAGCGCCTGCATGGCGGGGCCGGCACGGCCCCGCTGGGCGCAAGCAGGCCAGGGGACCCCGTGCATGGGGCAGCCAGTGCGCCTCCACCAGCCCAGGCCGGGCAGGGGCGGAGCCCGGGTGACCCCGGTGACCCGGGTGACCCGGGCGCGGCCGGCGCAGAGTGCCTGCACGGCGTGGTGGACACGGACCCGCTGGGGCTGGGCACGCCGGAGGACTCGGCGCGCGGCACGACCAGCTTCCCCATGAACCTGGGCCAGGCGGCCGCGTTCGACCCGGCGCTCGTGCGCGGCGTCGCGGCGGCCATCAGCGACGAGGCGCGCGCCAAGGCCAACGTCTACCGCGCGACCACCGGCACCGTGCGGTGCGCGCACCGGGCGCGGCGCTGGGCGCGGCGCTCTGGCAGGGACGTCCTCACTTGGCAGGCGCATGCGTGCGCGGCCGGCGATGCACGTCTGCGCCAGGCGTAGCCGGAGCGTCACGAGCGCGAGCAGCGATGCACAGCGGCCGCGGCAGTCCGCGGCGGCGCCTTGCTGTGGCCAGGGTAGGACAGAGATTTCGTCCCGCAAGACGGGCCGAAGTGAGCGGTAGCGGCAAGGCTGGTCCTGCACACTGAACATGTGAACATCCATCGCGGTGGGCGGCCACGTGGGCAGGCACCTGAACTGCTTCGGGCCCAACATCAACATCTTCCGGGACCCGCGCTGGGGCCGCGGGCACGAGACGTTTGGCGAGGACCCCTACCTGACCGGCACGCTGTCGGCCGCCTTCATGCGCGGCCTGCAGTCCAACGACTCGACCTACGTCAAGGCGCGCGCCGCGCCGCGCCGAAGGCGATGCGCGCCTTATGCGCTTGCGCGTTTGCAGGCACTGCAGCTTTGCACCGCGCGCCCGCGAGCGGGGTGTGTGTCTGTGTCAAATGCACGGGTGGGGTTGAGAGCGGGCGAATGCATGCAGGTTGAGGGCATGTACGAGCGTTGGTGGGCTCTGCAGCAGCAGGTCAGCGTATGCATGCTGGGGCATGTGCGAGCCTTGGGCAGCCCCTGACATGACAGCCGGCGCATGCGTGCAGGTCGGGGGGACGTGCAAGCACTGGGTGGCGTACTCCCTGGAGACCTCCGAGGGCTTCACGCGGCAGTCGTTCAACGCGCTCGTGTCCCCAAGGCGCGCCCGCCCGCGGCGGCCCCGCCCCTCTCCAGGCCCTCCGCCTCTCACAGGCGCGCGCTGATGCGAGCGGCGCCACCAGCCTGAGCCCCCCATGGGAGGGCCCAAGCACGGGGCCGCACGCGCGCCGCAGGGACATGCAGACAACGTACGAGCCGGCTTTCCACGCGTGCATCCGCGAGGGCGGCGCACGCAGCGTGATGTGCTCCTACAACGCAATCAACGGCGTGCCGTCCTGCGGCAACGCGGCGCTGCTGACGGGGCGCCTGCGCGGCGCCTGGGGCTTTGACGGCTTCATCGTGTCGGACTGCTACGCCATCAAGGGCATCACGTTCCCGGGGCGCTGGGCCAGGCGCGCGGCCCGCGGCAGCCCGCCGCCCAGGCGCAGCGGAGCGGGTGTCCCGGGCGGCAGCTGTCTGCGGCCCGCTTCTGCGCTTGCGGGTACAGACCTCACCAGGGCACTGCACCAGGGCACGGCCCCACGCAGCGACACGGACGCGGCTGGCAGGCTGCCGGCCGGCTGTATGGCAGCTCAGCACATGCCGCGCAGCAGCGGTGCCGGGGTGCTTCAGTGAGGCTGCAGGGGCTGCAGGTCAGGGGGCTGCTGGGGCTGTTGCAGTCTGCGCCCCGCCCTCTGCCGCAGAGGCGGCATAGGCCCTGGCGCAGGCTTGCGACCTCGCACAGCCAGTCGACATGCAGGTCAGCGCTTCGCGCCGGTGCAGCTGCTGTGAGTGTGCAGGAAGGCCCTCGCATGTGAAGTGGCCGTGCGGGTCTGGTCGGGGCAACCCCGGCCTAAGTGCTGCTGCTGCGCCGGCGCAGCACGGACGCTGGCGGGCACGCCATGGCGCTGAAGGCCGGCACGGACATGGCCTGCACCGAGTACTCCGGCCATCTCAACACGAGTCTCGCGCAGGCCTGCGGGCCCCCTCCCGTTTGGTCTTTCGAAAGTAGCATGATCTGTGACAAGTGCGTGAACCTTTCTGGTCATGTTCAGCGGTACTCCCGAGCTTGCCCGGCATCCTGGGGAGCCACGCGCCCTGCAGGTGTAGGGGCTATGCGTTCCGGGGCGAGCGCTGCCAGCAGAGCCGCTGGTGTGGGGCGTCCTCACGCCCTGCCGCGCCCGCGCAGGGCCTGGTGAGCGCCGCCGACATCGACGCGGCGGCCGGGCGCGTGCTGGCCGCCAAGTTCCGGCTGGGCGTCTTCGACCCGCCGGCGCAGGTCCCCTTCTCGGCGATCGGGGCCGACGTCATCGGCTCCGACGCGCACCGCGCGCTCGCGCTCGAGGCCGCGCAGAAGAGTGCGCGCCCGCGCCCGCCGCCCGCCGCCCGCCGCACCGCCCGCCGGCATCACCGCGGCCCAGAAGCAGGCCGCATGCGCCGCGTCGCGTGATGCCGTGAGAGATGCATGCGGGCTCCTGCTCGCCCTGAAGTGTCACCGTCCTGGCAAGCGCCGCACGCCCGCCGCCCAGCGCCCCGTGGCATCCGCCAGCAGCTTTCCTTGCCGCCAGCACCCCCGCGCGGCGCGCAGGCATCGTGCTGCTGAAGAACCGGGACATCGGCGGCGGCGCGCGCCGGCTGCCGCTGCGCGCAGGCGCGCTTAAAAAGGTGGTCGTCATGGGCCCGCACGCCAAGGCCACGGAGGTGCTGCTGGGCAACTACTACGGCGTGCCCGCCCGGCGCATCACGTCGCCGCTCGAGGCGCTGCAGGCGCGGCCCCGCCGTCGGAGTCCGAGGTAGTCTGACAAAGAGGTCATGCGCGGCACTGGTCGCTGTGCTCCTGCGCGCGTCGCCGTCGACCCGGCCGCCTCGCGCGCGGCGGCGCCTGCGGCGCCGCCGCCCAGAGGCGGGAAGCGCGGCGCACGCGCGCGGCTCGTCCTGCGGCGCGCGCGACGGCCGCGGCGCCCAAGCATGGGCTCTTGCCCGACCATGCGGGGACGCAATTTGAGGAGTGAAAGACCGCGGTCTGCAACCCTGGCATGGCAACACACCGCGATGCGTCTGCCGTCCATCCTCCCGCATCCCCTCCGCCTGTGGTATTGTAGTGCAGCCAGATACCCCCGGTATGCGTTCGTGGTGACCGCTGATGAGGCCGACGCCGCGGTGGCAGGGGGCGCTGGGCGCGGACAAGGTCGTGTTCGAGCAGGGCGTGTACCTGGACAACTATGGCGCGGACTGGCAGATGGAGAACGCGGCCAAGCAGTGCGACAGCGCCGACGCGTGCGTCCTCTTCCTGGGCCTGTCGTCCATCCAGGGCCACGGCGGCGACTTCCAGGCCGTCAACTCCGCCTGGGCGCGCCCCGGCCGCCCCCCGCCGCATCTGTCCTCCATGCGGCCGGCGCGCGCGGGTGCAGAGCGCCGCCGCACCCGCGTCTGGGCGCGCGCGCCCGCTGAGCGCGCCCCTGCTGCCTTCCCGCCTTCTCATCTGACACAGACGCGCCCTGCGGCCACTCGGCAGCCCCGTGCGAGCCGTCCCGAGCCCGGTTTAGGTGGCCGGCGGCGCGTCCGCCACACCTGTCTGCAAGCAGTGAACCATCCTCGGGGAGCCGCCCCACGCGGAGGGCGCCCCCGTGCGCGGGCGACCGCCGCCGCCGACGCGCCGCCAGCCCCCGCGCGCAGGGCGGCTACGACATCCACAGCCAGCACACGGAGGCGGAGGGCTACGACCGGCGCAGCCTGGAGCTGCCGGGCATGCAGGAGACGTTTGCGCGGCTGCTGGCGCGGCTGACGGTCACGCCGCTCATCGTGGTGCTCGTGCACGGCGGCCCGGTCGACGTGGCCTGGCTGCAGGAGTCGCCGCGCATGGACGCCATCCTGACCGCCTGGTACCCCGGCGAGATGGTGCGCGCGCGCGGCGCTGTTGCGCGCGCCCCTGGGCACTGCGGCGCTACGGCTGGGCTGCTGGCAGCGTGTGGCGCCTGCCTGCGCAGTGGCCACATGACCTGCAGGCGCCCACGCTGCGCTGCTGTTTTCGGGGGACCCAAGCGCGGTGCTGACGAATACAAACCACTTGCATTTTGTGCAGCACAGCACAAAGCCAGCCAGAGAGCTGCTCACCTCGTTGCAGAGGGTGCTGCCGCGGAGCGCGCAGGGCGGCCAGGCGATTGCGGACGTGCTGGTGGGCAAGGTGTCGCCCTCGGCGCGCCTGCCAGTGACGTTCTACTACGACAACTACACGCGCATGGCGCGCTCCCGCCGTGGCTCATCACATGCGGGGTGGTCTGCCGTGTGGCGCGGCGCTCGCCCTGCTGTGCCGTCCGTCGCTGCGCACCCGCCATCACTCAGGCAGGCATATTGCTGTGGGGATTTCTCTCGGGTGTCGCCCGCGCTACGTGTGCATGGACATGAGTGAATGATGCTGTCATGGATTCTTTTTGGGGCATCTCACATGGCGCTGTCTGTGCTTGGGGCTCACGCGCCACGCCTGCGCGTACAGAACCCGATGGCCAACATGGACATGGCGGCGTTCCCGGGGCGCACTTACCGCTACCTGCAGGTACGTCGCCCGTCACTGCAACACTCTGCCTCGTTTACCATGGTTGAGCCTTGAACTGGAGGTGCAGCCAGCCGCCCGCATGCTGCGGCGCTGCTGCACTGCAGCTGCAGTCCTGTTGGTGGAGGAGGATGGACAGCACGAGCCTTGTAAGCCAGCCCACAGGCCGGGGGCGGCCATGCAGGTGCCCGTGCTCTACCCCTTTGGCCATGGCCTGTCGTATGCGTCGTTCGCGTACTCCGGCCTCGCAGCCACGCCCGCAGCCAACGGCGCCGCGCAGAGCTACAGCATCACAGTCACCGTCACCAACACAGGCAAGCACCCCAGCTGCTGAGCAACACCAGGCCACAGCGTCGCTGCACAGGCGCGCGCGTGCTCATCGGTGTGCTCTCACTAGTGTGTGGCCGGCGGCGCCAGGAGTGCCCTGCTTTAATGTGCCAGCGCATGGCAGCCTGGATGAGCCGGCAAGTCCAGCAAGGCTGCAGCGTGGGGCCGAGGCATGGACCTTATGCGGCGCAGGCAATGTGACGGCTGACGAGGTGGTGCTGCTCTTCCTGAAAGCCCGCCCGGGCGCCGACGCGGCCGGCTTTGACTTGCCGCAACGGTCTCTCAGGTCGGGCCCCACTGCAATCTTGGCGCGGCTGCTGCACAGCTCATGTGGTGTTGTGCATGTTGTGGACGCTGGTGTTGTGCACACTACCCTAATCCTAAACACACTGTGGATGTTATGAATTTTGCACATGCCTGCTGGAGCTTGTGTACGACTTCTTCTGTTGCTGCATGCGCATCCCATGCAACGACTCCCTGCATGCGATGCTGCAGGGGATACCAGCGGGTGACGCTGGCGGCGGGCGCGGCGGCAACGGTCGCCTTCTCGCTAAAGCCGGCGGACTTCGCCGCCGTCGTGCACACCGGCGCAGGCGCGCAGGCGGCCGCCGCGAGCTGGGACGTAGCTGTTGCAGACCTGTCTGCGTCCATCGCGGCGCCGCAGGGGGCGGGGGCGCCGGCGGGCGCGCCGGCGGCCGCACCCGCGCAAGCCGCACATGCAGGCCTGAGTGCTCAGTCTTTCGGGCAGCGCTGATAGCTAGGTCACCCACACTGCGTGTGCTGCCATCCTCTGGCGCTGCTTGGCCGCACTGACGGCGGCGCCTGTGCGTCCAGCGCCACGAGCGCCATGCGCCGTGTCAACTTGGCAAAATGAGCTGATTTATTGCACTGCCATATGAGGCACTCCAGCAGCCGCTACGCCGGCGCAAACATCACGAGCATGACCAAGTGCTATATCTGCTCGCTAGTTTTGACATCCGGCTGTGGGTGTGATGAAGTTGCTGAATGTGTGTAATGTTGGCGCACGCCTCTTGCTTCCTTTTTGAAGCTTTTTGCATGGTGGTGTCTCCCAGTGCTGCCTGTGTGCCTGTCAGTGTCACGCAGTGTTCCGAGGACGAGTGATGCCCTTGGCGTGAGTGGAGTGGTACAAGTTGGTCCAACAGATGCACTGCGTTGACGCTCCAGCGCGCCCCGCATGCAGATGAATGCATGAAGAGCAATGATGATCATGATTTCCTTGAGCTCAGCCTCCAGACGATTAGTTGAGGACTGAGATGAGAAAAAGCTAGCCGAATTCTCAGCACTAGCAAGAAGACCCTACATAAACGTTTCAGTTATGTGCTAACCTTCTGACCATCGTCGTGGCCACTAATATGAATGCAGGTCCCACTGATCGCCAACACCTGCTCAGGACCTCACTTGTGCTCAACGACGGCCGTCTGCTGCTTGCAGGTGGGTGCCTCCCGGTTACTGACGCAAGGCAAGGTGATTTGGACAACCCTGGCGTCCTAACAGCGCCTGCAGGCCTGCTGGCACAGGCAGATCAGCCCACCGGCAACGGGCTTGTGTACCCCAAGGTGCGCCAGTGGTCACTCCCAAAGAGCAGTTCACTGAGCAGTGCAGTCCGGGTGCACATTGTGGGCGCGTTTGCGCAGGCTGTCCTGCGCACTGCGGTCCAAGCCTATCATCACCAGCACGTGCTCTGCTACACAGCATTCGGAGCGCTGGAGCACCCGTCACCAAAGGATTACGCATATCATCGCCCCTGCCCTTGCAGCTCCAGCCATCAGGTGCAGGCTGTGGCGACTGTGTCATGTCAGTCTCCCCTCTCTGATACGAAAGCAGGCAAGCTGGTTTGCTGTCACGACCTGAACGTGTTGTCTGCGTATAGCCTGGTGCCACAGGGAGCAGTGGAGCGGCGCAGGTGCTGGCCCTGTGGTGGTGTGGGAACTGCTTGTACGGCGTCCTGGAGGTGCTGCCGACGCCGTCTGGCCACAGCGTTCGGGAGCTGTACGAGGGAGGCGCTCTGCTGGGCGCATCTGCCCGCGCCTGGACATCACTGGCGCGTGCTGGCGGTAGCTGCTGCGCGGCCCTTGCAGACCTGCGCGTCATCGCGTGCGACCCCCGTTGTACTTGCAAGGACTCTGACCGCAAATTATAATATGGACAGCCACGGATGTGTGCCTCGCACGCCTCACAGCTCAGGTCAGCGGACTGTCTGCGCACGCTCCAGTCGAGAGCAGCATGTTTCTGCGCCTACCGATTGACACCTGACCCATGGCAGGCGCCGCAGGTTTGACCTGACGTCACGGCCGGCAGTCCGCTCGTGCATGGAGCCCTTGCAGCACAAGTTCAGGGCTGACGTGCAACAGAGCTGCGAGCACCCAGCCTTCGCACACAGTCTTCCCGGGGGCTCATAAGCGTGTCGCACGGTTTGACACGGGGCTTGCAGCAGGCATCAGGGATTTCACATTGTTACTGGTAGCCGCGCTTTGAGTGGGGAGCTGGTGGTACTGTTGGTGTGTGACGCCTGTCGGTCTGTGATGCCACCTTTGTCTGCATGTGCCTCTTCCTATTGCATCACTGCCTGTTTGTCTGCTGTGGGTTGCTGGGTCGAGTGCTGCATGCCCCAGGTGTTATACAGGGTCAGAGCAATGCGTGCTTACCAAGTGTGTAACAGGTGGGCGCATGGGATGGGCAATGAGACACCGAGCAGGGTTGCCACCACTGCCACCACTGCCAACAGGTCTGCTGGCTGCTACTATGTCGTGGTCATACTGCAGAGTGGACTGTCCGGCACGAGACAAGACGCCCCTGCTGGGCCATTGACTTTGCTGTGCGCCGCCCCGGCAGCAGCGCGGGTACCCTGCGGTACCCTTGCGTGCACAGGCCCTGCTGTGCGGCACCACGGTGACTGCGGGCTGCCCAGGCAGCGGCGTGGGTACATTGCGAGCTCGCATGCACGCGCAGGCCCTGCTGTGGGGCACCACGGCCGCCGCGAGCCACCCCGGCAGCGACGTGGGTACCCTGCGAGCTCCCATGCACGCGCAGGCCCTGCTGTGCGGCACCACGGTGGGTGCAAGCTGCCCAGGCACCTGCGCGGGTACCCTGTGAGCTCGCATGCATGCGCAGACCCTGCTGTGCAGCACCACGGTGAGTGCAAGCTGCTAAGGCACCTGCACGGGTACATTGCGAGCTCGCATGCACGCTCATGCTCATGCTCGCTGTGAGCAGCCCCAACAGCGGCCTGGGTACCCTGCGAGCTCGCATGCACCTCATGTTCGCTGTGAGCCGCCCCGGCAGCCGCCTGGGTACCCTGCGAGCTCGCATGCACCTCATGCTCGCTGTGAGCCGCCCCGGCAGCCGCCTGGGTACCCTGCGA
>JAABUV010007633.1_pt1 | contig 11283 bp, 17 predicted proteins | sample 5559971 | NCBI WGS metagenome assembly JAABUV01 (sample SAMN10711881, study PRJNA513362) | rock metagenome | isolation source: Antarctica rocks | place: Antarctica: Victoria Land, Knobhead nord | collected 2015-12-19
CGAGAAGATCAAGGAGTTCATGAGGGCGCTGCAGTAGGTGGATTGTGAATGTGCGTGGCAGCTGGAATGCAAGGTGCCGTCACTCTGAGGATCGCTAAGTGGGCGCAAGGGTAGATGACGGCGCAAAGCGATTCGCTAACTGAAGATATTCCAACAGCCGCCAGTAGACGCGAGTCACTGGGATTTACGAGCGATATTCTTTGCAGGCCCGCAAGCGGCACAGCCCCGCCATAAGGATAGGCATAATTAAACTCTAATAAAGTGCATACGTTTTTAGCTCTAGGTAGCTAACGCATGCGACGGGAGCAACCGTCGACAGCCGTTTACTCCATATATTCGTATTGAATATCAGACTCCGCAGCATGCCAGCATCTCGACACTGACCCAGAATGGCCCTGCGTCTCCCTGTGTTCCAACGAACATGCACACCGTGACGTGCTTCTACAACGATACTGCGCTGCAAGCGTGCGAACACTGTTGTTCAGCTTCTGACGAGGCTGGATTTGGGTCTGTGCACTTGAAACTGATATCTTATCTAACCGCAGCCGCATCCTTCGCGCAGCCTGGGCTCTGGGGGCCGTTGTGGCTTTGGCTAACCAATGTAAGTGTCGATCCTGCAGACTGGCGGGCAGTACACTTCGCTCAGCCCGACCTCTTCTCTCCTTTGATCGCGTGGTCCCCTTTTGGTTTGCAACCCGTCCGGTCTTTCCGCCTAATGTCGAATACTACAACCCACGCAATGGATACGACAGCGAGATACAGCGCGCTGGAGCATGGTGGGCTGGAGGTGACGGAGCGGCTGGATGGACCTGAGGTGGTACCCGGATCGATTGCGCCGGTTATTGAGCGACGGCCTTCACTTCACTCGCCTGAGATAGCGCACCCGGAACAGTACCAGCCGAACAAGCAAGAGCACGGCAACTACTTCGGCGGTAACGACGAACCCGCTGCCCCGGCATACGGAGAGGACGCGAGACCGGCATTCATGCATAACGATGCGAAGGAAGCCGGGATGGCCGTACATGAGACCGGAGGCCCGCGAAAAGCTCGCCGGTACTGTGGGATGAGCAGAACAGTCTGCATAATAGTAGCTGTGGTGGCGATGCTTGTCATCTTGGGTGCAGTACTCGGAGGCGTCCTGGGGACTTTGTTGACGAAGCACAGCGGCAATTCGTGGGTGCAAAGGTTTAAGATGATCTCACGACTATGCTGATTGATTCTAGCTCGAGCGCCGCATTACCACAGCCTTACACATTCAATGGCACGAGCAGCAACAACACAACGTCGACTTCTTCTAGCAGCCCGTTAGAAGCCATGGCTGGCACTGGCTTTGCAGCAGCCGTGTCCGCCGACGGCACCGGGCGACTTTTGATGTATTACCAGGATGCGAAAGGAAGAATAATAGAAAATTCGTACTTGAATGGGTCGTGGTATGTATACGCCGAGTCATGTCGGACTCATATTGTGAACGTCTGCTAAATCAGACATCTAGGACTTTGGAAACCACCTCACTCATTGATGAATCCGTGGTCGTCTCATCGGATGCCACGCAGGGCTCGCCACTAGCTGCTGTCTCGTATACCGTCGGTACCCTCCAATACCGCCAAATATTCTACATCGACGGCACTGGGCTGGTGAAGACTACGAACTCTACTACAGTGTCTGCCAATGCAGTCGCGACCTCCTGGACGACCCCATACGCCATCGCCACTGATCATGCGGCTACTTCTGAAACCGCGGGTCTGGCTGCATGCTCAGACCATGTTGGCATGAACGGAATCCGAGTGTACTATGGCAGCATATCTGGCTACGTACAGGAGGTCGCCTACCAGTTCAACAACACTGCGCTTGGCTGGAACGAGCTGTACAGCTTCCCACAAAGTGACGCGAACAGCGGTGTGGCGTGCGTGGTTTACGATAACGCGGTGAATCAAGACCAGTTCGTCAACGTTTACATGCGCAATACTTCCGGCATTGTGGTGCAGAATTGTGAGTCGGCCGAGATGGATCCCAAGATGCATGAATGTTCCTCGACGCTGACATACTTCCGCTAGACTATGACTTCGTTGCGAACGACGGCTGGAGTCTTGGACCCGAGACCTCCACGAACCTCACCATTGCGAGCGGTACCGCTCTTGCGGCTTGCAACGACGACTCGCAATCGGAATATATTCACTTCCAGCTTACAAACGGGACAATCATGCGGGGATTGGTATGTTGACGTAGCATACCTACCGCCGCGATTGGAGCTAACAAATACTTTTGCTTTTCAGGTCGACCCATCCGGCTCCGTCTTCGAGCAGTACAACCTTTTGCAGACCGCTACAACCAACTCGAAGCTAGCAGCGACGTATGTGGACGGCGGCGCGCTCTTGATGTTTCAGAACGATACCAACGCCTCGACGATGTGGCTTGCGGATACATCGCAGAGAATGGTCTCGATATTGAACGAAGCGATACCCTGATTTGGTGCTTTTCTGCGTTGTCAGTCTGCGTTCAAGCGATATGTTCACGGTAGCGAATTGCGATATACCATTTCTTGTATGTACATGTACAGCGCTTCACAAAGTCGTCCTTGAAGTCGATCTGATTGCGCAACAATATGAGTCTTCGCAGCACCGGCAAGTGAAGTCTGTACGTATGGGAGACTCGTGACAACGGCCTACGCGTGGCGTAATTAAGACCTTGCCATCATCCTCTAGCTTCACCGAAGTCCATTCCGGTATGGCTAATCTTACAAGACAGGCTGGCACGAAGGCTTCGGCTGACATCGACACGCGTTTCGAAGCTACGGGTTCAGAACGCTAGCTGAACCACCTCTTCCGGCGCAACAGGCCTGCCTAAGGTCACAGCGGCCGTCCGATGCTGAAGATCCATGATGATATTGAACAAGCTGGCCGAGCCACTGGTCCCCACCTGAGCCCGACAGATCGCTCCCGGATAGTTCTCTTCGTCTTTGAAGAGCTCGAACAGAGTCTCTGTGGTTGGAGGATCCTTGAAATCCTCGCACAACTTCTCGATCTTGGTGACGCGGAAGGTTGAGTCTTCGAGCCTGAACATGCGAGCAGAATCAGTACCAATGTCACGCCCGTACTTTCCTAAGCAAGACTCACCATCTCGAATCCTCCACCCCAACATGCTCCGCCAAATAATGATTCGAATGAAACACCTGCTCCCTGCCATTCATCTTCACCTTCTGCAGCTCAACCGCGCTCCACTCCAGCCCAATACTCCCGCTCCCGTCCGCAACCAGCATATGGCACGAAGAAGCCACGCCGTACTTCTCGAGCTGGCGCACCGCTTCGTCCCGGCTCCCACTCTCGAGCACCATGCGCAGTCCCAGGTGGCATGGGATCCGGGTTGGGTCCATGCCTTTCACTTTGATGGCGTTGAGACAGACGCCGACGCCTGCGGAGTTGAGGCCGATTTTGCCGATTAGGCCGGCTTCTGTTACCATTTTGATGGTGGGTTTGTTTTGCTGCTCGATGGTGAGGATGATCAGGTTCTCTTTTCTGGCCGGGTGCGTATACGCATCAGCGTGAGTACGTAGCAACCTCCAAGTGGTATGACTTACTGAGCTTCCATCCTAGCAAACGACGGACAGTATAGTCAGCTTCGCTCAGGAAATCGAAGTTCACATCCCATCGATTGGCCTACCAGTCCCAGTTCTGGGCGAGGAAGCTCCCATCCCGAGTCTTCCAGCCCAGCGCCGTGCAGCCATCCGAAAACATCCCAAACGTAATCTCAGTCCGGACGTTGATAGCGATGATATCCGACAGACTCACTCCAGCACCTTCAGCGATACCTGGCCGTCCCAGCATCCAGTCAGCATCATCACTCATCGTCTCGCTCGTCGCATGGGTGACAAACTCACCACCGATCTCCTCGAGATACGCAGGCCACTTCCGCCTCATGACCGGCTCGAAGGTCATAGCGAGGTCTTGCACTTTCGGCCAGTCCATCTTGGCGGTCCCTTGAAAGAGGTCGGCGTAGAAGGCTATGGAGCGGGAGATCTGGAGCTTAGCTTCGCGGCCATGCTTAAGACCGATCTTGAAGAGGGATCAACATGGTGTGGTAAGGTTTGAGGAGGGAGGATCAGTGGTACCTCGTGTGGTGTTCCTGAGCAGTTTATCTGTAGCATTTTCGCCATTGTCTTGACGCTGTAGAGTTATGGGAGTCGGAGATGATGTGTGGTTGGGCTTTGCGGTGCGATGTGAGTTGTGCTTCAAAAATCTAGCAATGCAATTGCCACACTAGTTGGGCTTGCCTGTGAGCGTGTCAAGCATCGCGGTCGACTGATAGCGAGTTGCTGTGGCCTCTGCTAGCAGTTGGAAGACCAGCCCGAGTACGCCGAGCAAGCAGTGGGGCACCACATACGGGCAAGACAGCTCGCTCGGCTCGGCCAACATCTGCTGCGAATCGCATAGCATCAATTGGAGAGATTCAATATTGTAAGGATTTGCTGCTTCAGCAATCGAGAAGTAGCGGTCGACGCATTTGAACTTCCAACGCAATTTGAACTTGGCCATGAGCCCAAAGCGAGTTCTCGTAGGCTACGGCAGTACGCCACTCAATACCAACCCACTCCGTCCTTACCTACATGTATACTGACGCCACAACCACCCAGTCGACGTAGACGCCGTAGCAAACTGGATCAACACCACAACCGGCGCGCCCCAAAACCCCACAAACGTCAGCCGCGGCGTCTACGGCGCAACCGTAGGCATCGACCGCCTCCTTGCCCTTTTCGCCAAATCCAGCATCAAAGCCACCTTCTTCACCCCGGCCCACAGCCTCGAGTCTTTCCCCTCCTAGATCGCCAAAATCCGCGACGCCGGCCACGAAATCGGCCTGCACGGCTACACGCACGAGTACATTTCCCAACTCTCCGCGGAGCAGCAACAGGACGTCCTAAACCGCTCCATCGACGTCCTAACGAAGTTCTGCGGAGGCAGGCGACCGAGGGGGTATACGGCGCCCGCGTGGTCGACGTCCAAGGAGTTGATTCCGCAGTTGGAGGCCGCGGGGGTGGTGTACGATCATAGTTTCATGCATCATGATTTTCAGCCTTACTTTGCTCCCGATGGGAGCGAGACGTGGGTCGAGACTGACCATGCGAAGGCGGCGGAGGCGTGGATGAGTCCTATGACGAGGATTCGGGCTTCGGGGGTGGTGGAGATTCCGGCGAATTGGCACTTAGATGACTGGCCACCTTTGCAGCCGATTCCGGGTAAGCATACTGATGAGTGTGACCCGTGGAAGATGTTTGAGACATTCGCTAACGTTACCACTCATTGCTTTGCAGGCAGGCCGGGAGCGCAAGGGTTTGTGGATACGGCTGTGGTCGAAAAGTTGTGGTTGGAGCAGTTTGATTTTGCGTATAGGGAGTATGAGACGTTCATCTTTCCCATGAGTATTCACCCGCAGGTCAGTGGGAAGCCGCATGTCATCTTGATGCACGAACGGTGAGTAGCGATGTAGCGCTATGAGAAGTCTGTTTGATCGCGATATGCTGATGGTGCTGTTCCAGGATTATCGCGTACATCAACAAACACGAAGGTGTCGAGTGGATGCCACTTGAAGATATGGCCAAGGAGTTCCTGGAAGGTCGCATGCCTGGCGTAAAGGTCGAAGGCGGCGTCGACGTATAGTGTCGGTTTTTTGTACCACTATCTAGCCCTTCTTGGCCATAGCCTCTTGCTTTGCGTTCAGATCAATATCCTCCACTCGATAATGATCCGCCACAATTCTGTAGAGATAGCTCGGCGCATGTCCACCCAGATTCGTGATATACAGATCCACCAAATCGCAATCCACCCAGTCGTAGAGCGGATTGACAATGTCTACCTTGTCCGTGAACTCCGCCTCCTCGAACGGTACGACTTTACTCGGATCTCCGTACTCGATCAACTCGTCGGTGTCAAATGGATACACCGGGCTGAGTTTGTAGACTCCACTCAACACAACGACAGGTACATGGTGCGTCTTAGCCGCTAGAGCGATCGTGCTGGCGCCTGCGGCGGCTAGTAAGCTGCCGTTGGCGAGCACGGCGTGGGGCGCGAGAATGACCTTGTTGATGCGCGACATGAGGGCGAAGACGGCAGTGTCCGGGATGAGGATGACAGTGATGCCGAGGCTCGTCAGTGGTTTCCAGCGCTCGTTGCTGTCGTCCTCTCCTTGCGCGCCATTGAGAATGGTGGCGTGCGTGGCTTCGTGGTTATTCGGGTATGCTTCAGCATGGAAGAGGGTGAATTTGCGCTTTCGCGCGGCGGTCAAAAGGAACTTTTGGACGGTCTGGGAGGAGGTGTGGGTGAGGATGATTTCGTTGCTGTGGATATGGTCGAGGGCGGATTCGGCAATCTGATTGTCGACGACATCGAGCTCGTCCTGGAGCTCTTTGATACCGTCGATGACCTCGGCTTTGATGTCGAGCTTCTCCGGAATTTCGCCACCAGTACCTTTGCGTGAAGGCGACGGACCCGTCACGGGAGACTGTGTTCCAGGGGGTGGCGTAGCCATCGGCGAGCGGCCTTGCGGATGCTGTAATATGCTGAACAACGATGTTCCCGGCGGACCTTGACCGGCGTACGACGCGTTCGTAGACAGCAAGGCTGGTCTCTGCGGTGCACTGCCAAAGTCCATACTCGTCGAATCTGCAGTCCCTGGGCGTCCCGAATGCATATTATGCGGCATCGCAGCAGCGCCATGGAGTGGACTAAACTCGGAGAACCTGGTGGGCAACGCTGGTCGCTGAAATTCCCCCGTTATCGGTGAAGCACTACCTGAAAACTCACTGTCGGTGAGCGGGTCCTCGTCTCGCTCGGCGACCTCCCGAATGACACCGAGCACGCGCCTCACAATATTGCCCACAGCCATTTCCCTCGGCTGGGCGGCAATGAGTCGTCTACCGACATGGCGTACCCTCGCTATCAGTTTCTGGGCATCCCACTTGCGCTTGGGCTCTGCCACGACCCGAAGTAACAGGTGCGTGGTGGCGATTGCGCACGGTCGGGAGTTCTTGATCTGACGCCGCTTGAGCAGAGATATGAAGAGTTCGATAGAGTTCTCGATGTCATTTTGTCTAAGTGACTTGAGGAAAGTCGTCAGAGAGGGCGTTTGCCCGATCACTGAAGATGGCATTCTGATACCGCCGGTTACGAAGGCGGTCGTCCCCTTCGGTAGGGAAGGGCTTAGAATGGTAGTCGTCTGGCAGGACAACCAGGACTTCGTAGCCCACTCTGACGTTGATCCGGATCCTGGAGCAGTGGTGCTACTCGATATCGATTGATCGTTGTGCCAGCTTTTCAGGCGCGGGACTCCAGTGTAACGTGTAACACCAGCGTTCCCTTAGTGAGTCGAGGGTTGAGTTTTCGGGCAGGCACCCAAACTATCACCAATGTTTTACGTTGGCCAGCGCTATGTCCTCCTTTCTTGGTTCCGCGAATCTCGTTTGAGAAGGAGGCGTGATGCGTGATGTATATGATATGTATACCTGATGTGACTGTCTCGCATCAACAATAAATTTATATAGCAGCGACAGGGGTGTTTCGCCTTGCGGCTGTTAGCGGCGAAGCTCCCCGCCAGCCATCATCATTATTAGAACTACCTTAGGTAAGGCCTCCTACAACCAAACGCCCAAACCTTGTCTCCTCCTACGTACTCGTTCTCTTCCTCCTCTTCTCCGGCATTGACACTCTGGCGCGCATCGGGGCTGCAGTCGAGTACAGTGTCATTCTCCTCTTCGTACTGCCTCGCTTCGCCCTCGCCCCGCATCCGAACGCGAATCAGCATCACCAGCAGGCGGCCGCATTGTCCACCACTCCAGCAGCTTTCAGCTCTGGACAGCGAGACGGATCCAACACGTGGTCACATCGCGCTTGAAACCCCGGAGTTCCATTCATCTGGTTTATAGACGCATGGGATGCTCAAAGCGATGAACAGTCTCAACATTGTCTCAAGGCTGACCACCACTCCTCCTCCGTCTCCACCCCGATCCCGGACGAGCTCCTCCGCGCACATGGAAGCGGGGACCGAGAAGAAAAGTAAGAGCGAACAGAGCAGCGCATACACACTGGACCTGACAGAGATCTCTGAACGCTTGGGCGCGCCGAAGGAGGAGGACCGTGAGGATGCGCCGGAGGAGACAGTGGACGAGAAGACGCCGTTGCTCAAAAGCGGCGCGCCCGGCACACAACAGTCACAGCCAAAGAGTCGACTATGGCAGATACCGAAGCGCATAGCGCATGCCATACTCTACGGTGCGACGGTCGTCTTCAGCACCATGGCCGCTCCTGGACGATACGTTATCGCTTGCTTTTACGACAATGAAGGCCACTTCTCCGCTATCTTGCCGCTGAAGAATTTCAAGAGCCTACTATCACGGCAAAAACGAAAATCCACCGCTCAAGCGGTAGGTTTGAATAATGCGCCGGAAAGTGATGCGTCTGAGGAGAAGCCGAGGCCCAGGGCCCAGTATCGGGCGTCCACGAAAAAGCCGCGCTCACCATCCACAGACGGCAATGGCTCGACGGCGTCGGCTGTGACATCGGAGGACGAGAAGAGTGAAGACAGCCCAGCCCGGCACACGCGCTCTAAAACCCAAGCGCTGGGCCAGCAAGCCGAAGAGATCGCGCCCCATCGAAAGAGCGGGCGCATCAAGCTTCTGCCTAATGACGAAGCACTTCGGAAACGCAAAATCGCCCGCGCGCAACAGAAGAAACAAGCAGCCGCAAATCCCGAAGACGTCGCAAGCGTCGCATCCGCCCTGAAATCGCCCTCCTCGATGACCGCCACGTCAAAACTAACCCGCTACCCGCGATCTCCCGCCCCACCACGACCACTCGTCCCCCGGCGACAACCCTCCTTCACACTGTCCTACTCCTCCGAAACGCCCAGAAAGACCCTCATCATCGATCTAGACGAAACCCTAATCCATTCCATGGCCAAAGGCGGTCGCATGTCCACCGGCCACATGGTCGAAGTCCGCCTCGGCGGCTCCTACTCCAGCTCGCACTCCTCGGGCATGGCGCTGGGTCCCGGCGTCCCGATCCTCTACTACGTCCACGAGCGACCCGGCTGCCACGAATTCCTGCGCAAAATGGCCAAGTGGTATAACCTCATCGTCTTCACGGCTTCGGTGCAGGAGTACGCCGATCCGGTTGTGGATTGGCTGGAGCGGGAACGGAAGTATTTTTCGGGCAGATACTATAGGCAGCATTGCACTTTTCGGAATGGAGCTTATATCAAGGATCTGGCGCAGGTGGAGCCGGATTTGAGCAAGGTGATGATTTTGGATAATTCGCCTATGAGTTATATCTTTCACGAAGGTGAGTCTATCCACTCGAAATCACTGTTGGGCGATTCCGACGATTGAGCTGACGGGTGTGCTTTCCTCTGGGCAGATAATGCGATACCCATTGAAGGCTGGATCAGCGATCCCACGGATCACGAGTTGCTGCATCTTGTGCCGCTGTTGGAGGGCTTGCAGTATGTTACTGATGTGCGGGCACTGTTGGCTTTGCGGCAGGGGCAGGCACAGCAGGCTTGAGCGGTGTAGGCTCGCCTTGCGTACGGTCTTGCTACGGGCTGTTGCGCTGAGCCGAACTCGAGAGTCTCCGGATGGCTTGACTCACTGGCGCGGTCGTGTGCGTGTGCTCCAAGTTCGCGACGGATCTATGTATACAACGCGGTATTTTTGGGCATGTTGCCAGGCACACTATACGACGAGCCTGAATAGAGGGACACACACACAATCTCTGTGCACCACCTCACAGCGTTTCCCCAATGAGGTTAGAGCAATCTGTAAAGGATCGGTCCGTCATGCTGATCGATCTCACATGCGTCAACTGTAAACGTCACTCATCCAATGACTGTCCCGGTGTCCCCGCTGCCGACTCCGAGAAACTGATAGTCTCCGAGAAGATACGCACTTTCGAATAGAGACCGATTGCACCACCAAACGCCCGTCGCGGCAACGGGTCTCGAGGTCTTATATATCTCACTCCTAAACCCGGCATCGCAACCACCACCTCTCAACAGCGCAATCGCCCACCATGGCTCTCACATCCATCCTCATCACCCTCCTCACCATAACCCTCCTCACCGTAATCCCCACCGCCCTCTACCGCCTCACCCTCGTCCTGAACCCCACCCGCAACAAACCCCTCCGCCACGGCCGCCGCAACCCCTCCGAACCAACCCACCTCCTCATCGTCCTCGGCTCCGGCGGCCACACCGCCGAAATGCTCGCCATGCTCACCCGCGCCGTCACCTCCCCAGACCCCGCCCAGAAACTCAACTGGAAGGATTACCACCACCGCACCTGGGTCGTCAGCGCCGGGGACAGCCTCAGCGCAGCCCGCGCCAAGGAGTTCGAGGAAATGGCTACGCCGCTCAGTACGCAGGAGGACCTCATGGCGGGGAAAGTGAAGAAGGCGACGGATATTGGGCCTGGGACTTATGAGATTGCGACTGTGCCGCGGGCGAGGGAGATCCATCAGGGTCTTGCTACGGCGCCCGTGTCCGGGTGGAAGTGCTTGGTAGCGTGCCGGGAGCTGTTGATGAAGCATACGACGGATACGAGGGATGGGCATGCGGCGATGGCTGGGGAGATTGATTTCCCGGATTTGATTCTGTGTAATGGGCCCGCGACGGCGACAGTGTTGGTGGGGGCTAGTGTGCTGTTGCGGTTTTTTGATGTGAGGGGGTGTAGTACGAGGGGGAAGATGCGGACGGTTTATGTGGAGAGCTGGGCGAGGGTGAAGAGGTTGAGTTTGAGTGGGAGGCTGTTGAGTTCTGTTGTGGATCGGTTCTTGGTGCAGTGGCCGCAGTTGGCGAAGGACGCTGTGGGCCGGATTGAGTATCGGGGGGTGTTGGTTTGAGGCAACGCGGCTTGTGGGTCTTGGGAAGATGGCGGCGTGTTTTGTGAGTGCTGTGGTGGCTCTATACAGGTTCACTGGGGAAGACACTGCTCCGCATGACCGCCCAGTGTCCAAGGACTCAGATGTTTGGAGTGTGGACATGAGGTGTAATACTACGGCCTGTCTCCCGGGCGCCATCATGGTCAGATGAAAGGCTTCGTTCGAAGTTCAGTAAGGCGATAGAGAGCCCTACTACAACCCTTTGGATCTGGCACGCTTCATACGAGTCTGCCGAGCGTGGTAACAGCTGCTGCACAGACTTGCCGTAGCGACTCCATTGACAAGAAATGCAAGGTCGCTGAGTTCAGGACTGGGAAATACTCCTCGGCGCAAGCTAGCGCTACAGATACAGGTACAGCACATC
>JAABUV010007634.1_pt1 | contig 11282 bp, 7 predicted proteins | sample 5559971 | NCBI WGS metagenome assembly JAABUV01 (sample SAMN10711881, study PRJNA513362) | rock metagenome | isolation source: Antarctica rocks | place: Antarctica: Victoria Land, Knobhead nord | collected 2015-12-19
CTCATTCTCATGAAACAGACGAGTGAAAATAAGCTGTTCAACTTGATTAAGAGAATCGACGATAAAGAATCTTCGTGAATTGCTTGAGAATCACTCAAAAAACTCACAAATCAAAAATATCTTTCTAATCAACAACATTCTTTTCTGAAGATTAAACACTTGATCATACGTTTTCATTAATACTGTTGAGCATTGTTATTTGCTTAATCTCGTTCTTTCTTCAAATTTCATCATGTTAAAATGTTCATTTATTGAAGAACATTTTGAAGAATTTCGAAGTCGCTTTTCTCAAATCTCTGAGACTGATTCATCGAAATTCTCTAGTGCTGAATCATTCATCAATGAAGACGACAAGTCATTTGCTGAAACAGTAATACTTTCTGTTTCTATCGAAAACTGAAAGACTTGATGCATGATTCTCGACAGAGAAACAGATTGACTCAACGAGCTGAGTAAACAACAAGATGACAAAATCAAAGAGTTGAAGACTAAACTTCAAACTAAAGAAATCACTTCTTCTGATTTCATCTACTCTGAGCGTTCTAGATCTTAGAAAATATCTGATTCTTTCTGATTTACTGACAAAAAGAATTCTACTTGAAAAAACTAATACGACAAAATTCAGAATAAACTAGAGATCAACGTCAATCTCTTTTCAAATGAACGAGTCAAACTGAGCTATGTACATTTCAGATTATTCAATGACGCAGCTGATGTCACTCAATCTAAACAGAAACGTGACTGTGTCAATTTTTATAAGATCATCGATGATCTTTTGAAAGAACTAGCTGAGTTGTTTAATGATTCAGATAAGAAAGTCAACTTTCGTAGAAAATACTACAACTTGATTCAAGAATCAAAGAAGTTCAGCGAGTTTTACACTCAGTTTCAATGATAAAATAAACTCTCGTCTTCAATTCATTTGAATAAATCAATTAGTTCAATCTGATTCTTTCAAAGAGATTCGTTTCTACCTGATTCATTTGAATAATGATTAGTGAGTCATTTGAAAAATCAAGAACAAAGTCAATCTCATTAAATGCATCGATGATCTGTCAAAAATCATCTTTCATAAAGCTGTTGTTACTCAGTCAGTTGATCATTCAAAACCTAATCATCTAAAGTCGTGTGACGCGATTTTAACTAGCATCAAAGAAGCAGACGTTCTAGTCGAAACCTGTTTCATATGTCATAAATCAGATCATAGCTCTAAAGAGTGTCTTGATCAATCTACTAGAATTAATGCAGTGAATGATGAATATGATCGCTTTGATTTCAATTTGAATTTCGATTCAAAAAACTAGTTATCTTTTCAAAAGTCATTGAAGAGATAGAAATTATATCTTTGTGCAAACTAAATGAAATTCTATTGAAAGAAAATTACTTTGAAAAGTCGTTTCTAATTGATGCTCATCTCATCTTGCAGAATCAATTCTTCAGTCTTCGTTCACTAATAAACAGTGATTCAGTCGCTTATACGCTCATACACGCTAATCTAGTCAATAGAGTATGCAAGAAACTAGAAATTCAATTTATATCTTTGACAAAAGAGAAGCTAATAAGAGATTATGATGAGAAAATATCTAAGAAGATCATCATTCATAAAATTCTACTCAATCTCATCATTGAAAGTCATAAGAAATTGACTGTATTAATGCTGATAGCTGATATTGATTATCATGAAGTCATATTGAGTAAGCTCTGAATGAATAAAAACGAAATATTATTGAATATGCAAAACGACGTCATTGTTTTTTCGAATCAATTAAATACTTCTATTTCGATTTTTTCAATCTTTCTCAATTCAAAGCACTCAAGTTGACTGTGATCAACTTCGCTCTCTTCTATCATTCAGACTAAGATCTTTATTATGCTCAAACGATCTGTTTCAACTACGACTAAGAAAGAATCATTCTCGATTCAAAGCATAAATGCAGCTTCATTCAAAACTTTACTGAATTGATCAAAGAAGAATCAGACTGAAGTCTTTGCTCTATTCATGACTGATATTGATAGAGAAATCACGTACAATACTCAGTGCAATTTGAATGCTTTAAACGTCTCTTCAATCAATGAAACGACTCAGAATTTGAAAAATATTAAAGCAAAGCTGTCATTGAAATATCATGAGTTTCTAGATGTTTTTGATCGAGCTCAATTGAATAAACTGCTTTCTCATCGCTTTTATGATCATAAAATTGAGCTCATCAGTGATTTAACGCTCTCTCACTGTCAAGTCTATTGAATGTTCTCTGTCAAACTTCTGAAGATAAAGAAGTACTTAAATGAGAATCTGTCGAAGAAATTCATCACTTTTAGTCAGACTCTCTATTTCTTTCTTGTTCTATTCACTCTCAAAGCAAATAAAGATCTTCAATTCTGCGTGAACTATCAAAAGCTAAATGTTATTTTCAAAAGAAATAGATATTCTCTATCGTTAATAGACGAGATCATTGAAAAGATAATGAGTTACAAGCATCTGACAAGATTGAATATCATATCAACATTCAACAAACTTCAAATGCATCTTGATAGCAAGAATTACATCACTTTTATCACTGCTTTAGAAGCATATAAATATAAGATGCTATTCTTTGAACTGACTAATGAATCAATCTCATTTCAGCAATATATGAATGATGTTTTATGAGACTTTCTGAACGACTTTTGCCAAGTCTATCTAGATGACATTCTCATTTATAGCAAAACGAAAAAGAAACATAGAAATCACGTCAAACTAGTATTGAGTCGACTACGCGAAGCTGAACTGCAGATAAATATTCAAAAGTGCGAATTCAATGTAGAAGAGACTGTCTTTCTAGAAGTCATTGTATCAAAACTAAATCTTCGTATGAATTTCAGCAAAGTGACAGTCATAGTCAGCTGAATCACTTCAATCAATCTAAAAGAAATTCAGAGCTTCGTGAAATTTGTTAACTTCTATCGTCGTTTCATTAAGAACTTCTCGAAGCTAGTCAAACCGTTCATTCAGCTGACTAGAAAGAATACGTCTTTTGTTTGAAATGATGTCTGCGTTCAAGTCTTTGACAATCTAAAGAAACAAGTCAGCTCGACCTCAGTACTTCGTCACTTTGACCTCAAATGACAAGCTATTCTGAAGATCAATGCTTTGAACTATGTAAAAGATGAAATACTATCTCAGTACAATGACAAGAAAGTTCTTCATTCGATGATCTTCTACAGCAAAAGCATGATTCTCGCTGAAATCAATTATCACATCTATGACAAGAAATTGCTAGTCATTATTCAATGCTTCGAACATTGACGACTCGAGCTGAAATGCACTGAACTATTCATTCAGATGTTCATCGATCATCAGACTTTGAAAATCTTCATGAAAAACAAACAGTTAAGTCGACGACAAGTCAATTATCTGAACGTTCTATCGAAGTTCAACTTTTAGATCATCTTTAGATCAGACAAAATGAACATTAAAGTTGATGCTCTAATCAGAATATTTCTAGCGAACGTCTCTGAATCAGTTCAGCGTCTTGAAGATCGTTTTCAAACTATTCTGACTCTCGATAGAGTTGATGTTTTATCTGTTGAACCGAAAGCAAATCTCTATCAACGAGTACATATGATCAATCAAACTGATGAGCTCTGCAGTGAATATAGACAAGCTATGAACGAAAACAAGCTCAAATTTCATATCACTAAATTGAAAGACTGCGAAATCATTGACGACGTTTTATTTAGAAAAGACTTACTGTGAGTCTCTGAAAATATGCATACGAAACTGCTGCAGAAAATTGATGATCAGTTCTCAATCTCTCATCTTGACAATAGATGAACTATTGATCAAATTCAACGATTCTACTATTGATCAGATCATTGAGTCACAGTCAGACAGTACATTCAAAAATGTCATGCCTGTCAGCGAAGCAAAGTCTCTAGAAATAACATCAATGAACTTCATCATTCTCTACTCATTTCACAAGAACGCTGAAAAAATATAGTTATGAACTTCATTACTGAGCTACTTCTATCAGAAGACTATAACGTCATTTGCACAATCATATGTCATTTCATCAAAGAACGTCACTATGTTTTCTGTCATTGAGAAGACGATGACATCTCAGTCGAAGAAATGATTTGAATCATGCTATGAAATATCTATCAACTGCATGATCTACTCAGTTCTATTGTTTCAAACAAAGACTCTTAATTCATATTGACTATGTGAAAAAGTCTTTGCAGATGACTGAGAATCACAGCTAGTTTATTCACAGTCTATCATTCTGAGATCAACAATCAATCGAAACAAGTCAATTAAGACGTTGAACGCGAACTTAGAATCTACTGCAATTACATGCAGAACGACTGAGTCAAATAAATATCTATGATGAAATTCAGCGACAATTTCAATATCTTCTTGATCACTTCAATGATTCTCTTCTACTTCAATAAAGAATTTCACTCTTGAATGAGTTTTGATTCAGATACGACTGACTATGAAACAATTCATGAACGACTTGAAGCTAGAAAAGCAGATGATATTGTCATTCAAATAAAAGAGCTACTGAGCTTCAATCGTCAACAATTGAAAAAGACGAAGCTGATCATTAAAGTTCAGATCAATAAACATAAACGAAACGTTATTTATGAAGTAGATGACTGAGTTTGATTATCTTTCAGAAACGTCAAGACAACGAGACTCTGCAAAGATTTGAAAGATAAACAGCTGAGTCTCTATCAAATCACTGTGAAAGTGAGTATCTTCTATCATCTTCATCTATCAGTCAGCATGAAGCATCTGCATTCAATGTTCAGCTCGAAGCTACTGCGATCATATTCAGAAGATCTTCTATCAGAACAGCATTCAGAATCGCTCAGATCAATCACTATCAAAGACGATGAACATTGAGAGATAAATGATATATTGAACTTCAGACGTTATTGAGGTCGAATACAGTACAAAGTCAAATGAACAGATCTAGATAGAAATGACAAATGATACTATGTCGATAAAGAGAAATTCAATGACTCAGAGAAAGTTTTGAACGAATTTTATAAGCTATATTCAAACAAATCGCGCTAAATATCGGAATAACTATTAACAAAAGCGAGCAAAGAAACTACATTCATGCAAACATGAATTTTCGAAGAGAGAAGTAATGTTACGAGCGTATCAAGACTAAACAAGACTGAAGCTTTAATCAATTCGCAGTGAACGCTAGCGAGTTCTCTGCGTAATGATTAGAGCTAATCAGCGAGCTAGTCAGATATGACTCAGATATGACTCAGATATGACTCAACCCTTTTTTTCTTTCTCAACACTCTTTTCTTTCATCAACATCTTGTTCATCTACATCACATTCTTCTCATGTCACAAACACATCTCTTTTGAGCCTAGCGCAGTCTCTGAACATTACATAAATAGAAGCTTTTGTATCAATCTTCTTCTGTATTTTTAATATTCAGTTATAGCTATCTCTAAAGATCAAGCATTATTCAATTCTGACTTTCGCTGATTGACTCATTTAGACACGATTCTGACAATAACTCTCTTGCAGAACATCTCAACTCTCAATGATGTTTAAAGCTTGTTCAACAAATCTTTAACTGATCATTTGCAAATAAGAACATTAAGAAATACTGCAGAATCTGTAGATCATGTCAGCAATACAAGACACTATGTCACAGAATCTAAAAACTTCTGAATAATCTGCTCACTTCTTGAAGAGTATGAGAAAGCATTATCATGAACTTCATCATTGATCTTTCTGACAGCACAAACGTCTCAGATGTTTTCTACAACAGCATTATAATTGTAGTCAATCATCTTTTCAAGATGATGCACTACATTTTTATTTAAAAGACAATGATTGCTTCTGATCTGATTAATCTCTTTCTTAACAAAGTAGTTTGATATCACGAGACTTCTGATGATATAATTTCTGACAGAGATTTCATATTTATATCACACTTTTGAATGTTGCTGTGCTATCATCTTCTGATTAAGTGAAAACTTAGCACTGCATTTCATTCTTGCATTGATGATCAAATCAAGAGATAGAATCAAATTCTCAAGACTTATCTTCAAGTGTACTGCAATGATGTTCAAAATGATTGAGTTCATCTTCTTGTCATGATTGAGTTCTTCTACAATAACAGCGTTTACATTGCAACATCAATAACATCATTCTTTGCAATTACAGAAAAACATTTGAGAATGAAGTTCAGCATCAAAAATCATTCAAAGAAATCAAAGTCAGTCATGAATTATGCAACAAGAATGAAAAGACTGCATGAGAATCTTTGCTACAGACTTGCAAAGATAAACGTTAATTATATGACTCAGCATGACAAAAGACACTTTGCTAAGATGTATTTTATCAATCAGTTGATATGATTGAATGTCAAGAACATTCAAATCAAGAAGTCTTTTAAGAAATTTGAAGTTAAAAAATATGAATTGTACAAAATTTTAAAGCATCTGAGCAGACAAGTTTATTGTTTGAAATTGTCTTCAAAGATATGTATACATTCAATATTCAATATCAGTTTGCTGAAATTATTCTGCTCAAGAAAGAGAAAGTTGAATGAGTTGCTGATGAAGAATTTTGAGCTAGAGAAAGAGATACATGATAGCTGAAAGATTAATGACATATTGAATAGTTGCATGCAGAATGATCAGTTGCAGTATCTGCTTAGCTGAAAGAACTTTAAAGCTTCAGAAAATATCTGAGAATCATCAGATTATCTTGATAACTGCAAGACTTTATTGAGATTCTTTCATTGCAAACATTTCATCAAGTTCAAAAGCAAGTCATTAACATCATCACGAAAGATTTGAGATATGCATAAAACGAAGTAAAGATTGTTAGTTATTTAGCTATCATTAACAAAAAAAAAATCTCAACAAGACTCTCTCGCTCATTTATTCTCATCAATATTCATCTCAACAATCTAAAAAGTTATTAGCAGATGCATAAATCAATACATGAATAGCTCACGAGTTTTATACAATAAATGTATCACTTAACTTTTACTTTCTTTGAAATTCAAGAATTGATGATAGTAAACTCTTGCATCTATTAGTCAGACTGCACAAAACATGCACAAGCTATTATATTGACAGAATAAATGAGATAAAAAGCTCATATTAAAGCTCACTGTGTTCTTCATCTCTTTAATAATAAACTGCGTAATCAATGTTGAAAACGAGAAAAGAGAAGAAATCATCGACAGAAATGAATCAGACGAGAGCGAAGCATTCTTCATTTCTTTAATGATAGATTGCATGATCAACGTTGAAGATGAAAGTGAAAGCAGAGAGACATAAGAGAGCGAAGAAAACAAGAATGAGAATGACATCACAGAAAAGCTTTCGATCATCGCAGAGACATTCTGATCTTCTCACATAGCAAAAAGAGTCAAAGCACTTTAAGTTTGAATGATTAAAGCAGATTGCAAGATGCTAAATTTCTCAATTTATCTTTGCAAATCTTGAATAGTTCTCTTCTGATGTATTACTTGATACAAAAAATCATCAATACAAATTTCTTGCTTAATCATTAATTCTTGCATCTTTCTGTAACTAATAGTTGCGTTCTCAACATCTTCTTTCATTTCATTTATATCATTTCTGTTGATTTTTATATTCAATATGAAAGAATGTAACTTCTTCTTTACATAATCTTCAATTTCAAGAAACATCTGATCTTGAGTTGAGTCAAGAGAAAGATCACAAGAAACGATTTTCATTGTCTTGATCACAAACTCAGAATCAGATGTTACAACGAGCGAAGAAGAACTTGAGTTGAGTTGAAGAAGAAAGAAACTTGCGCGAGATCAAGAAGAAGAAAGACTTAAGCGAAGTGATGAGAAAGCAAAGCTGACAGAAACGATCGAGATAATTGAGTCATTCTCAAGTGCTTTAAAAAGCATCATTAATCATCAAATTTTCACATCTTGAAGCTACTGAAAATTGTACTTACAACTCATACTTGCAATTTGTCTTGATAATAATGCATAGTGCACATTTCTTGAAATTCTTTTCAATAGAAAACTTTATTTTTACGCAGTTTACATTTCTTTTCACACACTTTTTACATCTATTTAAGAGTTGTATTGCAACTTCTTTGCTGTACATATTCAGAGCTGTTTTGTGATGCTGAGTTAATGATGTGAGATTTCTCATGTAAAGAGAAAGAGAGACAGATTTCTGATCAGAGATGACGTGAAAGTGAAAGAATCAAATGCAAGCAGCAAACATAGTGAGTGCGCTGACGTAAGACGAAGAATCAATAGCGAAGAAAGCAAGCAGATGTGATGCAAACACATTTTGTGTTTTAAGAAAGAAATACAACAAAGAACTGCATCGCTCACTTTTCTTAAACTTCTTTATCTTCATTCAAGATATCATCAGCTCATCATTATCAAATCAAGAAGCTGATTCATACTTATTATAATCATGATACTTGAAGAAATTATACAGAACTACTTTACAGAATAAATAAAAAATCAAGTAAAATAACAAGATGAAGATTGAATGCAAGAATGAAAGTTGAAGAAGAAAGAAAGTTGAAGATCACGCAGAAGATAAAAGAGATGAGTTAATAAAAATTTATTACTTCACAATAAATAAACATGAACATTGATGATCATTATCATCGCGCTAGTCACAACAAACAACAGAAGCATTGCTCTTCTATTTATTGTTTACTTCTACTATCTGATACTATCTTCTGCTCATTGTTTGCTTTTACTATTAAGCATCATCTACAGAAAAAAACTTCAAATTGAACAAATCTCAATTCTTGTCATATTATTGTCATGAGAATTCAAGTCTAGTCAATGTGCATGCATTAATGAAAGAAAGTATCAAGATCATGATCACATTGTGCATGAAGCAACAGTCAAAATATAATGAGACAATGAAATAATAGTCAGAATTCAGATTTATGAGATTCAGAGAAAAAAATACAACGATACTGCTGATCATCTAGAAATCTCACATGAGTTGCAAAGAATACTCAGTTTACATCTATGAGAATCAAAGAATAAAGAATATGCTATCATCAATATTTAAATCTACAAGAATCAGAGAATAAATACAAGTGTTACTGTCAACTTTTTAGAAACTCAATGCTTGTGCTATTGAAAGAAAATCTCAAGAACACAATGATGCACAGTGAGCTCTGATATCATGCATCACATGAAGAAATGAAGCAATTCAACAACGAGAACGTTGTTATTAAAAGAAGAAATAATTGTCAGAATTTAAATCTATGAAAGTCAAAGTTCTTCAAAGAATAAAGAACAAACATAAGAATTATTCTTCAACACTATCATTGAGTTCTCAGATGAAAATCTGAATCTATGAGAATCAAAACACTGAGTCTACGAGAAATTCTATTGTCGATTCTACAAGATTATGAGTCTATGAGAATCTCTATCATCGATTCTCAGAAACTTTGAGTCTACAAGAATTCAAGTCACATACAAATTTCAACGTTTCATCGACAATAAGAGTTCAAGTCACATATGATCTTCAAGAGATTTCACATGAGTTGCATGTAATTTCACTGATTTCATCAACGATGCTTGAACTTAGTCTTTTGAGTATATAAAGAAGAGTTCACTTCTGTATTTTGTAGTCTAGTGTTAACTTTCTATATGAATAGATATTACTAAGCTACTATCAAATTTGATCATATTATCTATGCACATATTCTCTAGTGTGACTGCGCGTTTCTTGAGCTACTCACACTCTTCAACTGATTCTTCATGCGCTGATTGACAGTTAACGCAGCGACACGTTGACATGTCAACTTTTCTATCATCTCTGTCAAACTTCTCATCTCTTTTCAGAGTATCAGCTTGTTGTTTCTACGTTCGTTGAGCTCATAAAATACTTGCAGCTTGTGTAATTTCTTCTGTATATCTTTCGCCTTGACTGAATTCTTCTGCAAGATGATGATAATTGTCTCTCGTTCACTTGTTGACATCACATTGATGATGCTTCTCATTTGTCTCTGATGATCAGAATGAAGTGCGAGCATCATGTCAATGATGTGCTTTGTCTCTATATAGTTTAAGTAATTCATTTTCGTGATTTTTCTTGCTTTTTAACTTTGCACAATTCAAAAAAAATTAATTATTGATTCTATATATATATATTACAATCAACAAACTTGCGTCGTTTATTTATTTATTCATTCTAATATCGTTTTTTGTTTTGTTTTAATCATTTTCTTCTTTTCTTCTTGCTTTGCTTTACTTTTTGAGTGAAAAAAAGGTTTATGAGGTTTATGAGATTTATGAGATGTGTATAAGATATTGTGCGGAAAATTGTGAGAAATGTGATGATCGATAGAGAGAGTGAGAGAATTAGTGCTTCGATGAAATGAGAAAGAACTTGCAAGCTGTTGCTGTTGCTGTTGCTGTTGCTGTTGCTGTTGCTGTTGCTGTTGCTGTTGCTGTTGCTGTTGCTGTTGCTGTTGCTGTTGCTGTGAGGTTTTGATTGATGTAATGAGATGTTTGTGCTTTGTTTTCTTTCTTCGTTTTCCTTCTTTTTTTTATAGCTTCATCTCAGCTTCATTGCTTTCGTTCTCTTTTCTCTTTTCTCTTTTTCTCTTCTCTTTGTACTCTGCTGTCTTCTTTTTCTTTTCTCACTTCTCACTTCTTTTTTTCTTTTTCTTCTCTTTAGCTTCGTTCATTCTTCAAGACATCGACTCATTTTCTCGTCGTTCTGTTTCTAGTTTCTACGCACTTTTTAATCTCAAGTTGATACGTTTTTTATCTGTTTTTTTCTGTTTCTTACTTTTTCATCTTACTTTTCCTTCTACTTTTCCTTCTTCGTCTTCGTCTTAAAATGCTATAAGATGAAATGAGATGATCAAGAAAGAAAAAGGAAAAAGAATGAAAATGTTGAATAACAAGAAGGAGAGTAATTTGTTCAAGGAAAGGCAAGAGGGTTGAGGCAAAGGCAAAGAAATGAAAAGGAAAGGGAAATATAGAAGTCTAGGAATATGAACATGGCCCTTGCTGCACCCCTCAGCTGTAGGAAATTCGTGATTATTTATTCGATACTTCCGCCTGCATACGCCATTGTTACGCCGTATCAGTTCTCGCCAATCCTGAAATGGACGATATCTGCTAGATAAGATATGTCGCGCCAGCCTTTCAAGATTGACTCCGTCTGACCCTGATCACCTTGAAAAAACACGCTCGCTGCTCATTCTCTTGCTTTGTCAGAAAAAGTAACCATCCCCAACTCAATCAATCGTCATCCGACTCGTCACCGGCATCCC
>JAABUV010007635.1_pt1 | contig 11281 bp, 9 predicted proteins | sample 5559971 | NCBI WGS metagenome assembly JAABUV01 (sample SAMN10711881, study PRJNA513362) | rock metagenome | isolation source: Antarctica rocks | place: Antarctica: Victoria Land, Knobhead nord | collected 2015-12-19
CTGGGCCTCACCGTCCGATTCGAACCCATCGAACAACGAGCCTGACGCATCCAGACAGCTAAACGAAGACGCGAGACCCCATCGGTCACCACAGAGCCGCGACTACCGTCAGTTATTTTCGTGTCAGACTGACGACGCGTCGATACCGACACGCTCGCCACCATCAACAGCGATCGATCGGTCAACAGGAAGCGGCGTCCGCGGCGACGGTTGTGGACGCCGCTTCACCCTGCCACTTGACAAACCCACCCTCCATATCAGTAGTCAGATTCGTAAGTTCGTCGGTAGTTCAGGTCCAGGCGGTGGGGTCGCCGAGGTAGAGGCCGCAGGCGCAGTCCAGGGCGTCTTCGGGCGGTCCCGCCATTTGTCCGTTGGGTAGGGCAGCGGGTTCGTAGCCGTTGTTGCTGGCCAGGTAGATCGCGAATCCCCAGGAGGCGGCGTAGCCGCCGTACCGCAGTCGCATCAAGGGCAGCGCTTCATCGTTGAGTAGGCGACCGGCGACGTAGGCGAAGCCGCCCCGGAACTTCACGTCCACGCCCGCCAACTGTGGCCAGCGTTCCCGTGCGCGACCGGACAGACGCTGCTGCAGAGACGTTTTCGTCGACTCGGGGGGGACGGCCATAAGGGTTGATCCTGCCCGATCCGCGTGTCGTTGACCACCCCAGCACCTATGACTGGTGAGGCTGAAGTGACAGATGAGACTTCCCTGTTGAAGGATCCGATGTCGCCGGTCAGCGCCAACCAGATCGAATTGACCCCTGCCCAGAGCGTGGAGTTGCTGCGACTGGCTCGGGCCGGGACGACCACGCAACGCCTGGCGTTGCGGATATCGATTGTGCTGGAGGCCGCCCAGGGACGGTCCAACACTACGATCGCCGACAGATTGTCGATCTGCGTGGACACCGCCGCCAAATGGCGACGCCGGTGGCGGGCCACGCCGAACCTTTCCTCGTTGGGAGATGTCGAACGGACCGGCCGGCCACCGAGGTTCACCCCGGTCCAAGTCGCGCAGGTCAAGGCGTTGGCGTGCCGCCCGGCAGCCGACAGCGGTCTGCCGTTGTCGCGGTGGTCGGCTCCGGAGCTCGCCCGTCAGGTCATCACCGACGGGATCTGCACGAGGATCTCAGCCTCGACGGTGCGGCGGTGGCTATCGCAGGAGGCGTTGAAGCCGTGGCAGTACCAATCGTGGATTTTCATCACCGACCCCAACTTCGCACCCAAAGCACAACGGGTGCTTGACCTCTACGCCCGCCAATGGCAGGGCCAACCGTTGGGCCCGGGTGACTATGTGATCTCCGCCGATGAGAAGACCTCGATCCGAGCCCGGTGCCGCTGCCACCCGAGCCTGCCACCAGGTTCGGCCCGGATGATGAGGGTCAACCACGACTACCACCGCCGCGGTGCGGTCGCCTACCTGGCCGCCTACGACGTTCACCGGGCGAAGGTGTTCGGCCGGTGCGAGAACACCACCGGCATCACACCGTTCGAAGCGCTCGTGGCTCAGGTGATGACCCAGGAGCCCTACCAGTCAGCGGCCAGAGTCTTCTGGGTGGTGGACAACGGATCCTCCCACCGCGGGGCCAAGGCCGTCGACCGGCTGAAGACGCAGTTCCCCAACGCGATCATGGTGCACACCCCTGTGCACGCGTCGTGGCTCAATCAGGTATCTTCTTCTCCATCATCCAACGAAAAGTGCTTTCCCCCAACGACTTCACCGACACCGACATAATCACCCGACGTCTGGCCGAATTCGAAACCCGCTACAACCAGACCGCCAAAGCCTTCAACTGGAAATTCACCACCACCGACCTCGACGACTTTCTCCAACGCCTGGATCGTCACACCACCCACCCGATCGCCGCGTGACCACCGACGAACTTACGAATCTGACCACTTAGCATCAAACAACTCCCAGCCGTCGCGATCGATTATGGGCCTTATTTTCCCACGAACGTGTCCCCACCCAACCCAGGCGCGCCACGAAACCCGTTGCGCTGCAACGACCAAAGCGTGGACTTTTTGGGTGCAAGTAGCTAACGGTCCGTGAGTCCGCGCTCGTTCAGGGATTTCCCCAATCCTATGAATTGCCAGGATTTCGCAGTCGTGTCATGGCGTCATAGGCAATGCCGTGGCCTTGTCGAGGCCGCAGGAAAGCTAGGCAACGCCTAGCAACGAGCTAGTCATCGGACAGTCGACTGGACAGCTGATTCAACAACCTGAGGGCGGACTCGGCGACCGGCGTGCCGGAGGTGAACACTGCTGCCGTTCCCATGTTCAACAGGGTGGTGACATCTTGGGGCGGGATCACTCCGCCGACCACGACGAGTATGTCCGGTCGTCCGGCTTCGGCAAGAGCGTGCTGCAGAGCGGGCACCAGCGTCAGGTGTCCGGCCGCGAGGGAGGACACGCCGACGACGTGTACGTCGGCGTCCACCGCCTCGCGCGCGACTTCCTCTGGGGTGGAGAAGAGCGGTCCGACGTCGACGTCGAAGCCGAGGTCGGCGAAGGCGCTGACGATGACCTTTTGGCCGCGGTCGTGACCGTCTTGGCCCATCTTGGCCACCAGGATTCGGGGCTGTCGGCCGTGCCTCTCGGCAAATTCGGCCGTGGCGGTCAGCACCGCGTCGGCTCCCGCGCCGTCGCCGGTGGATGCCTCGGCCCGGTAGACGCCGGAAATGGTACGCACCACCGGCACGTGCCGACCGAAAACCTGTTCCAGCGCGGCCGTCATCTCGCCGACTGTGGCCTTGGCCCGCGCTGCCTCGACGGACAAGGCCAGCAGGTTGCCGCTACCGGTGCTCGCCGAGTCAGTCAACGCTTGCAGCGCTTGTTGCAGCGCTGCGGGATCCCTCTCTGCACGAAGTTTTCTGAGCTTGGCCAGCTGTCCGACCCGGACCGCGCCGTTGTCGACCTTGAGTACCTCGACCTCGGAGACTTCGCCGCTGGGTGGGGTGAAGGCGTTGACGCCGACCAACATCTGCCGGCCAGAGTCGATTCGGGCCTGGGTGCGGGCGGCTGCCTCCTCGATGCGCAGCTTGGGGATTCCGGCGTCGATTGCCGCGGTCATGCCACCGGCGCTGTTGACTTCGGCGATGTGGGCTCGGGCCTGGCTGAGCAGTTGCTGGGTGCGCTCCTCGACCAGGTGTGAGCCGCCCCAGGCGTCGATGATCCCGGTGGTGCCGGACTCCAGTTGCAGCACCAGCTGAGTGTTCCGGGCGATCCGTGCGGAAAATTCGGTCGGCAGAGCGAGGGCTTCGTCCAGGGCGTTGGTGTGCAGGGATTGGGTGTGGCCCTGGGTGGCGGCCATCGCCTCGATGCAGGTGCGGGCCACGTTGTTGAATGGGTCCTGCGCGGTGAGCGACCAGCCGGAGGTTTGGCAGTGGGTGCGCAGCATAGAGGACCGGGGGTTCTTGGGCGCGAATTCCTGCATCAATTCGAACCACAGCTGCCGGCCGGCCCGCAGTTTGGCGACCTCGGTGAAAAAGTCCATCCCGATGCCCCAGAAGAAGGACAGCCGCGGCGCGAAGGAATCGACGTCCAGTCCGGCGGCGATGCCGGCCCGGACGTATTCGATTCCGTCGGCCAGCGTGTAGGCGAGTTCCAGATCGGCGGTGGCCCCCGCTTCCTGGATGTGGTAGCCGGAGATCGAAATCGAGTTGAATTTCGGCATGTGCGCTGCGGTGAAGGCGAAGATGTCGCTGACGATCCGCATCGACGCGGCGGGTGGAAAGATGTAGGTGTTGCGGACCATGAATTCTTTGAGAATGTCGTTCTGGATGGTGCCGACAAGTTTGTCCGCTGCCACTCCCTGCTCTTCGGCGGCCAGGATGTACAGGGCCAGGATCGGCAGGACCGCGCCGTTCATGGTCATGGAGACGCTCATGGTGTCCAGCGGTATGCCGTCGAACAGTTCCCGGGCGTCGTAGATGGAATCGACGGCCACCCCGGCCATTCCGACGTCGCCGACAACCCGGGGATGGTCGGAGTCGTAGCCGCGGTGGGTGGCTAGGTCGAACGCCACCGACAGGCCCTTCTGGCCGGCGGCGATATTGCGCCGGTAGAACGCGTTCGAACCAGCGGCGTTGGAGAAACCGGCATATTGCCGGATCGTCCACGGTGAGGTGGTGTACATCGTCGGGTACGGGCCGCGCAGGTACGGGGGCTGGCCGGGATAGCCGGGATCCGTTGTCTCGGTTGCGGATGCTGGCTGCTCGGGCCGGTCGTGGAGCGAGATTCCAGCGAGCGAAGAAGGGATCATGAGGTCACCGGCGCCGGGTAGCGGTTGACCCCGACGAGCACGCGACTGCCGTCGGTGACTGACTTTTGCCGGCGGGCACCGTCCGCGGCCCAACGCGCCCGCAGTGACCCGTCCTCGATGGCGGCGCCGAGGTCGCCGTCCAGGCGGGTCAGTTCGGCCCACGCGGCCGTGGCCGTGCGGTAGGTCAGTTCCTCCAGAGCATAGGACCCACCGGCCGGGTCGGCGTCCCGGCGCAGCAGCGATTCACCGGCCAGCAGATGGGAGATGTTGCGGGCCAATCGGCGGCCCAGCGCTCTGGGTTCGGCCAGCAGAGCGTCGAGCGGCAGGACCGTGATTGCGTCGGCGCCGCCGATCACCGCGGCCAGCGCGGCCGCTGTGGTGCGCAGGAGGTTGGTGGGCACGTCGAGGTCGGCCAGCATGCTGCGGGCCGTGACGGCGTGGATCCGCGCTTGGTTGTCCGCCGCGCCGGACAGCTCGCCGATCCGGGACCAGCACTGCCGCAGCGCCCGCATCTTGGCGATGGCCGGGAAGAACTCGCCGGTGACGGTGACCCGAAACTCGATTGCGTCCAGCGCCTGCGGTGTACTCATCCCGGCAGCCTCGGCGTCGCGGGTCAGGTGCATCGCGGCGGCGAGAACATATCCCAGCTCGGCGATGTCGCCCGCTCCGAGGTTGGCGGCCACACAGCCGTCGGCGACAACGGAGCGGGAGCCGCCGGTCACCGTCTCCGGCCACCCCGTCCGGTTGATCGCGCCGCCGGAACGCACGGCGCGGCCCACCGGGTCGTAGGACGGTGCCACCAGAGCCGGGTCGACCCCGACCGGCACCATGACGCCACCGGGCAGCCAGACCGAGGTCGCGCCACCGGCCAGCTCCTCGGCGACAAGGTCAGCGACCGCGGCCGGGTCGCGGCCGTCCACGTACGAGCGGATGTCCCAGGTGGGCCCGGCTGGGATCGTTACGGGCAGCACGTTGGGTGTCAGGAAGGGGCTGCCTAGTGCCGGGATCTCCACGCCGTCGGTGGTGCTGACGGCCAGCGCTGCGGCCACCGACATGGGGTCGGCGGCGCGATCATCGGGCAGGGCACGACCGACCTTCGCCAGTACTGCGGCCGCGGCCTCGGCCCACACCTTCGCCGCCGGCGGGGCTTCGTCGATCACCATGCGCATTCGTTCCTTTCCCAGATCGAACTTCAGTTCAGGATTTGACACACGGCCGAGCCTGAGGTCATAGCGTCGCCGACTTCGGCGGTCAGCCCGTCGATGCGGCCCGCCTTGTGCGCGGCCAGCGGTTGCTCCATCTTCATCGCCTCGACCACCATCACCAGATCGCCGGCTTCGACGAGGTCGCCGTCGGCCACGGCCACCTTGACCACTGTGCCGTGCATGGGGGAGGTGAGCGTGTCGTCGGTCGGTGCTGCGGCGGCGGCCCCGGCGGATCGGCGCCGCACCGTCTTGGCCGGGACCGCGGTGGCGGTGCGGGCTCCGAGGCCGGCTGGAAGAGTGACGTCCAATCGGCGGCCGTCGACCTCGACCACAATGGTGTCCCGGGCGGCCGGGTCACCGGCCACCGCGGTTCCGGCGAACGCCGGGATCGTGTTGTCGAAGTCGGTTTCGATCCAGCGGGTGAAGACGGTGAAGGGATCGGTGGTGAACGCCGGATCTTGGACCACCGTCCGATGAAATGGCAGCACGGTAGCCATCCCTTCGACGACGAATTCGTCCAGTGCCCGGCGGGCCCGAGCCAGGGCCTCGTCGCGCGATTCGCCCCAGACGATCAGCTTGGCCAGCAGCGAATCGAACGCTGCGCCGATGACCGAGCCGTTCTCGACACCGGAATCCACCCGCACTCCGGGCCCGGCCGGTTCCCGGTATGCGGTCACCGTGCCCGGCGCGGGTAGAAAGTTGCGGCCTGGGTCCTCGCCGTTGATGCGGAATTCGAAAGCGTGTCCGCGGGGGGCGGGATCCTCGGACCAGCGCAGCTTCTGACCTTCGGCGATGCGGAACTGTTCGCGTACCAGGTCGATTCCGGTGGTTTCCTCGGAAACCGGATGCTCGACTTGCAGGCGGGTGTTGACCTCCAGGAAGCTGATCACCCCGTCGCTGCCGACTAGATACTCGACGGTGCCGGCGCCGTGGTAGTTGGCTTCCCGGCAGATCGCTTTGGCGCTGGTGTGGATGGTTGTCCGCTGCTCCGCGGTCAGGAACGGCGCCGGGGCTTCCTCTACGAGCTTCTGGTTGCGGCGCTGCAGGGAGCAGTCGCGGGTGCCGACCACGATCACGTTGCCGTACAGGTCGGCGAGCACCTGGGCTTCCACGTGCCGTGAGCGGTCCAGATAGCGCTCCACGAAGCATTCCCCGCGGCCGAACGCCGAGATGGCCTCGCGCACGGCACTGGCGTACAGCTCGGGGATCTCGGCGATGTTGCGGGCGATCTTCAAGCCGCGGCCGCCGCCCCCGAAAGCGGCCTTGATGGCCACCGGCAGACCGTACTGTTCGGCGAACGCGATGACCTCCGCCGGCCCGCCGACCGGTTCCTTGGTGCCCGGGACCAGGGGCGCGCCGGCGCGCATCGCGATGTGCCGCGCGGTGACCTTGTCGCCCAGGTCCCGGATGGCCTGGGGTGACGGACCGATCCAGATCAGCCCGGCGTCCACGACGGCTTGGGCGAAACCGGCGTTCTCGGACAGGAATCCATAGCCTGGGTGTACGGCGTCGGCGCCGGACCGAGCGGCCGCGTCGAGCACTTTTGCGATGTCAAGGTAGGACTCGCCCGGCGTCTGACCGCCCAGGGCAAATGCCTCGTCCGCCATCCGGACGTGCAGCGCGTCCCGGTCCGGCTCGGCGTAGACCGCGACCGAGGTGTACCCCGCGTCGCGGCAAGCCCGGATCACCCGGACGGCGATCTCGCCGCGATTGGCCACCAGGACCTTGGTGATGCCTGTCATGCCCTACCTCCGGGACGAGACGATGAGCGCCAGCCGGTGGCCGGACTCCAGCCGGCGGCGGTGTGGGCGGACCGAGCCCACGCGACCGGTCGCGCGGCGGCGGACCTGGCGGGCGCGGGAGCCAGTGCGAGGTTGACAACAACTGTGATGGCAGCGATCTCGCTCGGTGATGCGGCCTGCCTGATCGTGAACCCGGCGAGGTCGTTCACAGCGGAATGTTCCCGTGCTTTTTCGCCGGCAACGACTGGCGTTTGTTGCGCAGCATCCGGATCGACTGGATGACCGCGGCCCGGGTTTCTGACGGTTTGATGACTCCGTCGACGTAGCCCCGCTCGGCCGCGATCCAGGGATTGAGCAGGGTGTCCCGGTACTCGGCGGTCACAGTGGCGCGCAGCGTTTCCGGGTCGTCGCTGGTCGCCAGTTCGCGGCGGTACAGGATGTTCGCCGCGCCTTGTGCGCCCATGACAGCGATTTGGGCGGTTGGCCAGGCCAGGTTGATGTCGGCGCCCAGGTGCTTGGAACCCATCACGTCGTAGGCGCCGCCGAAGGCTTTGCGAGTGACCACGGTGATCTTCGGGACGGTGGCCTCGGCGTAGGCGTAGATCAACTTGGCGCCGCGCCGGATGATGCCGGCGTGTTCCTGGCCGACGCCGGGTAGGAAGCCGGGAACGTCGACCAGGGTCAGGATCGGTACGTTGAAGGCGTCGCAGGTGCGAACGAATCGGGCGGCCTTCTCGGCGGCGTCGATATCCAGACAGCCGGCCAGGTGTTGCGGTTGGTTGGCCACTACCCCCACCGGGGTGCCGTCGACCCGGCCGAACCCGACCACGATGTTCGGCGCGAACAGTGACTGGACTTCGAGGAACTCACCGCCATCGAGCAGGTGCTCGATGACCTTGTGCATGTCGTACGGGGCCGAATCCGAATCTGGGACGAAGGTGTCGAGGAAATCGTCGATCTCTTCCAGTTCCAGGTCCTGCACCGGATCGGTGGTCGGCAGCGGATCGAGGTTGTTGCTCGGCAGATAGGACAGCAGCGCCTTCACGTATTCGACCGCGTCGTCCTCGTCGGCGGCCAGGTAGTGGGCGTTGCCGCTGATGGTGTTGTGTACCCGGGCACCGCCGAGCTCCTCGAGGGTGACGTTCTCGCCGGTTACCGTCTTGGTGACATCAGGTCCGGTGATGAACATCTGTGAGGTCTTGTCGACCATCACGATGAAATCGGTGAGCGCCGGCGAATAAACATGCCCGCCGGCTGCGGCGCCCATCACCAAAGAGATCTGCGGGATCACTCCGGAGGCGTGCACGTTGCGGTAGAAGATCTCGGCGTAGAGCCCGAGGGAGACCACGCCTTCCTGGATGCGGGCGCCGCCGCCCTCGTTGATGCCGATGACCGGGCAGCCGTTGGCCATGGCGAAATCCAGCACTTTGACGATCTTTTCGCCGTAGACCTCGCCCAGGCTGCCGCCGAACACGGTGACGTCCTGACTGAAGACGCAGACCGGCCGGCCGTCGACGGTGCCGTAGCCGGTGACCACCCCGTCGCCGAGGGGTCGGTTCTTGTCCAGCCCGAAGGCGGTCGACCGGTGCCGGGCGTAGGCGTCGAGCTCCAGAAACGATCCCGGGTCCAGTAGCAGCCCGATGCGTTCCCTGGCCGTCTTCTTGCCCTTGGCGTACTGCCGGTCGACCGCCCGCGCCGAGCCGGCGTGCGCGGCTTCTCCGCGGCGTCTTCCCAGCTCGGCCAGTTTGCCTGCGGTGGTGTGCGGTGCCGCGTCAGCGGCGACAGGCTTCGAGTGGCTCATCGACCGACCCGGCCAAGCAGCCGCCAGGTGGTCGGCAGCACGCTGGAGGCGATGGCCATCTTGGCCGCGTCCCCAATCAGGAACGGAACCACACCCAGTGACAGCGCCATCGAAATGCTCATACCAAATCGAGCCATCAGAAACGCGGCACCGAACACGTAGATCACGATGGAGCCACCGATGAACGCAGCAAGCTCGCGAACTACATTGCGATCGGCGCCTTTCCGGGACGCGGCGCCGATCAGGACGGAGGCGAGCAGGAAACCAACGAGATAGCCGCCGTTCGCGCCGATCAACACGTTGATGCCGGACATGTGACCGGCGAACACCGGCAATCCGGCCGCGCCGGCGGCGATGTAGAGCAGCTGGCTGACCAGGGCCCGGCCCGGCCCGAGGGCGGCCGCGCCGACCAGCACGACCAGGGTCTGGGCGGTGACCGGGACCGGCGAACCAGGAACGGGGAAGGACAGCTGCGCGGCCAGCGCGGTCAGTGCGGCGGCACCGACGATGGTGGAGAAGGTGATCAGTGCCGTCCGGGGAATCAGTTCGATGAGCAGCTGCGCCCGTTGCGGGACTCGGGCCGTGCGAACCACACTCATGAGCAGCGCCTTCCAACGTTGGTACCGGATACCGTTGTGAAGGTACTGCGTACCGGGCAGGATGACAAGTGTGAAATCTAGTTGGGAGTTGCGGTGTCGCTAGGCGTTGAGCGCTCGGTACGGGATCGGTTGGCTGACGCCGCCTTTGCGCTGTTCGATGAACGAGGCTACGAGCAGACGACGATCGAAGACATCGTTGAACGAGCGGGGGTGGGCAGGACCACGTTCTTCCGAAATTACCGCTCGAAGGACGAAGTGATCTTCCCCGACCACGACTTGTTGATGGAGCAGATCCGGCAGCGGCTGTCTACATCTAATGACAGCACCGCCCTGATCGCGGTGTCCGAAGCGGTGCGGTTGGTGTTGCTGCGCTACCTCGACGAGGGGGATCGGGCCCGGCAGCGGTACAGGTTGACCAGCCGGGTGACGGCGCTGCGAGACCGTGAAAATGCCAGCGTGGCCCGTTATCAGCGGCTGTTCCGCGAATTCATCACCGGATGGTCGGGCCCGCACGAGAAATCGGCGCTCTCGGCCGAGTTGATGGCTGCGTCGGTGGTCGCGGCGCACAATCACGTGCTGCGTCGGTGGCTGCGAGGTGAGGCCGCCGATCCGTTGGCTGAGGTCGACCGCGCCATGACCGAGGTGACCGCGCTATTCACGCCCATCTCCAGAGATGGACGCGGGGTCGATGCATATTCCCGCGACGCTACCGTCGTGGTGCTTCGCGGCGACCATAGCCCGGAGAAAATTCTGGCCGCCGTGCGCGAGGCGCTCGGCGCTGAGGTTCGCCACCCGGCCCCATGAATAGACGCTGAGCTTAAAATCATCTCAGCGTGGCGGCGCCGCACCTCGTCGGCCGAGGATCCCCTGCCGGACGACCGCGGCGCCGGACGCACGAGGCATCTCCACGCGCGTCGAGGGGCCACCCCTCAAGCCGTCTGCCGCCTGCAAGGGAAGGGACGAACTGAATGTCAGCGGATACTTCCCGGCGTTGTCCTAGTGTCCTGCGTCTGAGATTCATTCACTAAATAGTATGATTGGTCCATGCGAGGACGACCAAAAGCGTTACTGGGAATTGACATCTGATGAGATCGAGCAGCTCCAACGATGGGTCCGGCGCACTACGTCCGCGCAAGCTCTGGCATTGCGGGCCCGGATCGTTCTGGCCTGCGCGACTGGTTTGACGAACAAGGAAGTCGCTGCGCAGCTTGGTGTTTTGATGCCGACGGTGGGTAAGTGGCGGTCCCGGTTCGTCGAGTCCCGGCTGGATGGTCTGGTCGACGAACCGCGCTCGGGACGCAAACCCACGATCACCGCCGAACAGGTCGAGGACGTCGTGGTAGCGACTTTGGAATCGACCCCGGAACACGCCACCCACTGGTCGCGGAAGAAGATGGCCGAACGCAGCGGACTTTCCAAGTCCACGATCGGCCGGATCTGGAAAGGGTTCAACCTCAAACCCCACCTGACCGACGGATTCAAACTGTCCAACGACCCGATGTTCGTGGACAAGGTCTACGACATCGTCGGGCTCTACCTCAACCCTCCCGTGCGCCACGAGGCGCCTACTGACCGAGTGGGGTGAAAGGACCCACTCTCGGCCTGTCGTAGCAGGTCGTTGAAGCAGGGAGCAGCCTGATCCTGGTGACGCAGGTGAGGGTGGGAAGCAGCTCCGT
>JAABUV010007636.1_pt1 | contig 11280 bp, 10 predicted proteins | sample 5559971 | NCBI WGS metagenome assembly JAABUV01 (sample SAMN10711881, study PRJNA513362) | rock metagenome | isolation source: Antarctica rocks | place: Antarctica: Victoria Land, Knobhead nord | collected 2015-12-19
TCGTACTGACGGCTACGCGAGACCACCAATCGCTGGTAACGCAGGGGCAATCAGGGTGCTGGAAAAGCCATCTTGTTAGCGGCTGTGTTGTTTATGCCGTGCGCGTCGTCATGCAAGCGTTGCGCCGTGTCCGTTCATATCGCTATGACGGACGCGACCGGACGCATGCATGAAAGATTCGCCCTCCTAATCCCGCGCCAGCACGATAGAAGGGCATTGCCGGCGAACGCGCTCGGCCATGACTTTGCCGCTATGCCCTTGGTCAATCAGGCGACATCGCGGACCCACGCGTGGGCGAGGCCGGCGACGTCGACACCTCCATCGTCCTGTTGCGTCTGCGCGGCGGCGCGTTGTGCCAGATCGACAGCGTGCGCCGCACCAGCTATGGCTATGATGAGCGCATCGAAGTATGCGGTTCGGCGGGCCTGGTCGAGTCGCGCCGCCAGCGCTTCCGTGGGGTCGCGCGCTACCACGGCGACAAGATTATCGACGTGCGCCGTGCCGTAACCGTGCGGCCTTCCCGGTGCTCAGCGCGCTCTACCGCTACAAAGCCTGCGGGCGCTGGGGCCTGCTGATGCTGGTCTACGCGGCGGCCATGTGGGTCGCCGTCGTCTACCGGGGCGAACACTGGGTCGTCGACGTGCTCGCCGGCTTGGTCTGCGCCATCGTCGCCTTCCTCGCCGTCGAGGGGGCGGCGCGCCGGTGGGCCGCGCGGGCGAGGACGCATATCACCCTGACCGCGCGCGTGGCGTCGCCGGCCCTGCCACTCAAGGGAGCAAGGCGGACGGTCGACCCGCACCGCGCCTCAGACCGTGGCGCGCGCTAAACCTCGTGGCGGGACCCATCGACCGCGGACACGACCCGCGGGCAGACACTATCGTCGCGCCGCGTCCATGCCGCTTGCGGGGCGGACCCTGGTGGTGATAGGCTATAGAAATTATACCGGCTCCCATCCGGCGTGACCGTTGTGTCAGGGGTAGCGCGCCGTCCTTGATGGGGCCGTCTACCGTCATGCATCGGCCGGAGGTGATCGCTTGTCGCGTCGTGCGCGTGATTGCTGGACCCTGTTCCTCTGCTCCTTCACCATCTTGTTCGTCGAACTCGCCCTGATCCGCTGGATCCCGGCGTACGTGCGCGCCCTCGGCTTCTTCACCAACTTCGTGCTGCTCGGCTCCTTCCTGGGCATCGGGTTGGGCATCCTGCAGGCCCGGCGGCGCGTCGATCTCGTCACGCTCTTCCCCGCGCTGCTGGCCCTGCTCGTGGGCGCCATCACGACGTTCAAGATCGAGTTGAGCGTGAGTACGTCGCCGAACGAGACGTTCTACGGCATCGTGACACACGGCACCGACGCGTTCTATGTCGTCCCGCTCATCTTCCTCATCGTGGCGGCGCTCTTCACGCTGCTCGGGCAGCAGCTCGGACGCCAACTCGCCGCGGTGCGCCCCCCGCTGCTGGCCTACACGATCGACGTCGCCGGCTCGATCGCGGGGACGCTGCTCTTCGCGCTCATCTCCTTCCTGGGCACGCAGCCTGCCGTGTGGTTCGTCCTCGCCGCGCTCATGGCGTTGCTTTATCCCCTGCGGGTGCGCCGACGCGGCGTCGTGCGCCTGGTCAATGCCGCCATCCTGCTCGGCGTCGTCGTGTGGGTCGGCGTCCTGGGGAGCCAGTCCTTGTGGTCGCCGTATTATCGGGTCGACCAGCAGCGGCTCGCGGATGGGAGCATTCAGGTGTTCGTCAACAACATCGGCCACCAGGTCATGGCGCCGTACGCCCTGCGCGTCCGGCTCTCCCCGGTGTATATGGTCCCGTTCCAGACCTTCCACTTCCCCGTCTCGACGCGCGAGCTCATCATCGGCGCGGGGACGGGCTCCGACGCCGACATCGCCCTGCACAACGGCATCCGGCACATCACCGGCGTCGAGATCGACCCTACCATCTACCACCTGGGCGTGGCTGAGAACCCCGACCACGTCTATCAAAACCCCGGCGTGCAGGTCGTGGTTGGCGACGGGCGCTCGTTCCTGGAAACGACGCACGCGACCTACGACCTGATCGTCTTCGCCCTGCCCGACTCGCTCGCGCTCACCTCCAGCTTCGCCAACCTGCGCCTGGAGAGCTACCTGTTCACGCGCGAGTCGTTGGCGGCGGCCAAGCGCCATCTGAGCGCCGACGGGGTGCTCGTCCTCTACAACTACTATCGCCAGCGCTACATCGTGGACAAGATCGCCGGGATGTTGACCGATGTCTTCGGCCGCGCGCCGTACGGACGGATCGTCACGGAGCAGTCCAATGGGGCGGTGCTGATGGACGGCCCGCGCCTGCGCGAGATCCCGGCCGCCGTGTACGCCGCCCACCACTTCACGCGCCAGCCCGGTGTCGATGCCGCGACCGATGACTGGCCGTTCCTCTATCTCAAGGACCATGAACTCTCCCCGGTCTACCTGCAGGCCATCGGGCTGGTCTGGCTAATCGCGCTCGTCGCCCTTGGCCTGAGCGCGGGCAGGGCGGGTCTGCGGCGCGTGCGCCACGTCAACCCGGCGCTGTTCTGGACCGGGCTGGCCTTCCTGCTGCTCGAGGCCAAGAGCATCGTCAACTTCTCGTTGCTCTTCGGGAACACCTGGCTCGTCAACGCGCTCGTCACCGTGGGCATCCTGCTCACGGTGCTGCTCGCCAACTGGATCAACGTGCTCTCGCGGCTGCGCCTCGACCTCCGCCTGCTCTACCTGGGCCTGGCCGCGACGCTCGCGCTCAACCTGGTCTTACCGTTCGATACCCTGCTCGTCGACAATCTGGCGGTGCGCTATGCGCTGGGCTGCGCGGTGCTGTTCTCGCCGATCTTACTAGCCAATGTTATCTTCGGCCGCATCTTCGGGGACACGGATGCGCCCGACATCGCGCTCGCGTTGAACCTGCTGGGGGCCTTCATCGGCGGGACGCTGGAATACGCCTCGCTGCAGATCGGCTACCACCTGCTGCTGGTACCCGTCATCATAGCCTATCTGCTCTCGTTCATCGCGGTGGCGCGTCGCCAGCGCCGCGAGACCCGTGGTCCCGCCGCGGCCGTGGCGCGTTAAGGTCCTGTGGGAGACGTGGTCTTCCTCTCCATTCCATAGAGGGCAAGCTGTCCAACCGCCGCTCACGGCCTACACCATCGACGTCGCCGGGTCGATCGCCGGCTCGGCCATCTTCGCGCTCATCTCCTTCCTGTCCGCGCCGCCCGCCGTCTGGTTCGGCATCGCCGCCGTGGCGGTGCTGCTTCGACAACGCGGGGGCGCGCGACGCGTCATCAACGCGGCGATCCTGGTCGGTATCGTCGTTTGCCAACCTGCGCCTGGAGAGTTACCTGTTCACGAGGGAAGCCTTCGCCTCGGCGCGCCTTCCTTTCATGGCGCCCCTTCACGGCGGGGCATGAAATCGTTGCGCCGCACCCTTTCGCCGCGCCTTTGAGGTGCTTCGGCGAAACTATTTCACGCTAGCGTCCATGATACGCGCAATCCTTCCGCTAACGCCGTCGTCCGTTCCGCGGTGCCCGCTACCCTCTCCGTGTCACCAGTGGCCGATGCATGGGACGCATGATGGCGGGTCCACGGGAGTCGTTGACGATCGTGGCGCAGTGAATAATTATGCGCCAGCGTTGCGACAGCGTAGGCAACCAATTGACGGTGTTCAGTCAATTCTCGGTCAACCGTTAGCATATCTATGCGCGCGATGAGCGCCGATACCTTGAAAGACGCTACTACTAACAAATTGTTCGTACATAGGTCCGCTAGCTGCTGTAACCAGCGGACCAGCCGAGTGGGGTTAAAACAGCGCGGATGTCCTTTCTGACTAGTACAGGCGTGCAGGGTGGGCAGCCCGAACTCCTGGCAGAGGTCGTGCGCCAGGCGCGTGCCATCGCGGATAGCGTGCGGGGCAGCCGGGGCGCGGTCCGTGGCACCGAGCGGTGGCGTGTGTTCATCCATGGGATGGTCTCCTTCCTTGCCTCCGTGATGCTAGAGGTGCGTGTATGGGGGAGCGCGTCACAGCGGAATAGTGAACTGGGATACGCTGTCCCTCCTGCCCCCCCACCACGACTCGCCCGCCCCGCGAGCGCACGGTATGGGTTAGTGGACAGCGTACAGGGCGCTCCAGTATAGTGGAAGCGCCCTGCCTGCCCACGCCGCGCGTGATCAGACGGAACGGCCCACCTAAGAGCGACCAACGAAGGAGGAGCGAACGATGCCCTACTATCTGGCCCAGGCATCCTACACGCACGAGGCCTGGACAACGCTGCTCAAGAATCCGCAAAACCGTACGGACGGTGTGCGTGCCCTTGTCGAGGGGTTGGGCGGGACGTTTCACGGCCTGTACTATGCCTTCGGGGCGCACGATATCATGTGCCTCTTCGAGGCCCCCGACGACCAGACGGCGGCAGCCGTGAGCCTGAGCCTGAGTGCACCTGGTCACCTCAAAGACATCAAAACCACGGTGCTGCTCACGCCGGAGGAGTTAACAACCGTCCTTGGCAAGGCCGGCGCGCAGACGTATCAAGCGCCCCAGTAGGCGGATGGCGACAGCGGCGGCGCGGGCAGGGCATCGCCCCGTCGGCCGATTCTGGCAGGCCGCGAGACAGGCGCCCGTGGCAACAGGCGCGGCCTTTGTTACGCGCTACCCTTATTGACCACGCAGTTGTTCTATGTGTTGACCGCGCCACGCCCGCTGTGCTATCGTGATCCCATCGCATCCGAACTGTGCGGATCGTGCTCCTGTGCGATGAGCGCTTACGGTGCGTTGTCCATCGCCCCCGCGACCGGCGCGACGCTGACCTACCTCTACGACTTCGGGGACAACTGGCGGCATGATATCGTGGTCCGGGCGATTGAGCCGCCCGATGCGCGCCGCTCGTCCCTGCTGTGCATCGCCGGGGCGCGGGCTGGTCCACCCGAGGACTGTGGCGGCATCTGGGCGTACCACAATCTTCTGGCGTTGCTGAAGCGGAGGCGCGGGGAGGAGTATGATGAGATGCTGACGTGGCTGGGCGGGGACTTCGACCCGGACGGCTTTGACCGCAACACGGTCAACAAGCGCCTGCGTGCGCCGCGTTGATCGTTGTGATGGGCGACCGGGGGCTGGCGCTGACGACACGGTGCGGGGGCCGTCGGGGACGCGGGGCCTCCGCGCCGGCGCTGCTAGCGGAACACCTCGGGGGTTGTCTGGGCGATGTGGTGGACGCGCGCGATGGCCGCGCTCAGGCACCGCGCGAGGTCGGGCGGCCCCCAGCCCTCGGTGACGAGCGTGCGCGTCACGGTGAGGTGGACCAGCAGACTGGTTAGGTCGGTGGGCGTGACCTCGATCACACGCTGGGCCTTGGCAAGTTGTCCTGTCGCGCGCGGGGCCTGCGCGGGGGCGACACGTCCGGCGGCCACGGCCTGATCGGCGGCGGCAGTGAGCGCGTCCAGGGCGGCGCGCAGGGTGGCGCGATCATAGGCGCGCTCGAACGCATCCAGGGCGGTGAGGACCTCCATGCTCATGCGCCTCTCCTCTGATGGGCCGGCGCGACGCCGCACCGCTGTCTACGAGTACGCCTTAGGTATAGCACACACATTCTATCGACGGCGTGGGCGGCGCGGGGCGCGCGCTGGTCGACGTACGCGTCATGATAGGGAGGGAGAGGGATAACGTCATGCGTGCCGCCGTGACAGTGCCACGCGCGCGGTCGCCGCAACGCTCCCCCCGCGACGATCATGAGCCGCCCTTTCTCCCGCGCCCGGCGCGGCCCTGTGTCGGCCGCGCCACACACGGCGCGCGCCGCGCGGAGAAACACGCCGGCTGGCGTGTGCACTCTCCGGGCACGTCCACCCCCGCGTCCGCCACTGTGCGCGATGACGCGCGGTTTTCGCGTCGTGTCTGGGACACTACGGATAGGATGCCGAGGCATCGCCGGCATACCAGGAGGGTCGGCGCGCCGTGCAGGGGCGAATGAGGGAGAGGGGACGGACACGCGTGAAGGTGGAGTACATCCCGTTGGGCGGCGCGGGCGAGGTCGGCGCGTCGTGCGGCCTCTTGCGGATCGGGGACCGGCGCCTGCTCATCGACGCGGGGATGCGCCCGGCGGCGCGCGCGGGACAGGACCGCCGGCCCGCCCTCGATCGGCTGACCGCCGAGCCGCCGGAGGCCATCCTGGTGACGCACGCGCACATCGACCACACCGGCGCCCTGCCGCTTGCCTCCGAGATGTTTCCGACGGTGCCGATCTACTGCACGGAGACGACCCTGCTCCTGACGCGCCTGCTGCTCGCCGACAGCGTGCGCGTCATGGAGGCCGAGCACCTGGCCCAGGAGGGCGAGACTCCCCTCTACACGGCCGAGGTGGTCGAGCGCACGCTCGCGCGGGTGCGGCCGGTCGAGTGGGCGCAGCCCGTCGCGCCGACCCCCGACCCCGCCATCGTCGTGCGCTTCCTGCACGCCGGCCACATCGCCGGGGCCGCCATGCTGCTCATCGACACGCCGGTCGGTCGCGTCCTGCACCTGGGCGACTATTCGGTGACGGCCCAGCGCACCCTGCACGGCCTGGACGTGCCGGGCCTGCCCCAGGCCGACGCCGTGATCAGCGAGGGCACCTACGGCGACGCGATCCACGCCAACCGCAAGGAGCAGGAGCGCGCGCTGGTGGCGACGGTGGCGCGCGTGGTCGGGCGCGGGGGGCGTGCCCTGCTGCCGGCGTTCGCGGTGGGACGCGCGCAGGAGGTGGCGCTGATCCTACGCGCGGCGCGTACGGCCGGGGAGTTGCCCCCGGCGCCGATCCACCTCGACGGCATGGTGCGCGGCGTGTGCGACCTCTACCAGGCGCAGGTCCACGACCTCAACCCGCGCCTGCAAAACTACGTCCGCAACGCGCGCCGCCCGCTCTTCGCCGACCCCTCGCTCGCGGTGTACGCCGTCACGGCGAGCCGGCGCCGCCGCCTGCTCGACAACCCCGAGGCGGCCATCGTGATCAGTTCGTCGGGCATGATGACCGGCGGTCCCGCCCCGCTCTACGCGCGCGCCTTCGCGGCGGACGAGAAGAGCGCCATCGTCTTCAGCGGCTATCAGGATGACGAGAGTCCGGGGGCGGCGCTGCTGCGGGCGCGGCAGGGCACGACCGTCGCGCTGGGCAAGGAGGAGCTGACCCTGAGCTGCGCGGTGGAACGGTACAGCCTGTCGGCGCACGCGGACGCTGGGCAGATCGAGGTGGCCGTGGCGCGTGCCCGCCCGCGCTTGACGGTGCTCGTGCATGGGGAGCCGGACACGCTGCGCGCCCTGGCCCGGCGCGTCGCCCGCTATCACCCCCACATCGCGGTGAATGGGGAGGCAGTCACACTGATCGACGCGCCTGCCCGGGCCACGTCAGCTACGTCAGGGCGGCCGGCGACCGCCGCGCCGTCGGGGGAGGTGGCGCGTCCCTCGTCCGCTGTGGGCGGGACACCCGATAATTTACAGGGGGCGGACGGCGCCGTGTCTCCCGCCGACCTCGCCGCAATGCATCGCGCGGCGTTGGCGACGGGAGGGCTCCACCGTCCCTGGACGACGGTCGAGTTGGCCCGTTTGGCGACCGGGGCGCGCTACACCCCGGACATGCGGGTCCACGTCCAGGGGCTGCTCGACGCCGACGTGGCCTACTTCGCGCGCAAGCGCCTGGGGGCGCAGGACGTGTACCTTCCCCGCGCGCCCGAGGACGTGGCGAAACGTCAGGTCACGCACGTCGCCCTGCGGCCGGGCGATATCGTCATCGCGCGCATGAACGAGGGCCAAGGCGAGGCGCGCCTGGGCGTCATCACCAGCGCCGTGGAGCAGGGCAGCGTGGAGGCGACGATCGCGGGGTGGAAAGGGGAGCGCTTCCCGCTGGCGGTGATTCAGCTCCCGACGGGGGTGCGCCGCCCCGCGTATGTCGCGCTTTCGCGTGACGAGCGGCGGACCACCCTGGTCGCCGACCAGGAGCGCCTCACCGCCGCCACGCGCTCCGGGGCGATCGCGCACGATCTGATGGCGCTCTGGGCGCGCGGCCGTCAGACGACGGCCGACATTCTCGGGACACAGGAGACGGACGACGGGCGCCTCGCGCTGGCGCGGGATCTCGTCATGCGCGGCGGCGTCCTCTTCACGCGCCACGGCGATGTCTGGGAGCCGAAAGCGGAGGCGGACCTCGCGGCCCCGGAGGCGGTCGCGCGCCACCTGGTGCTCCTCGCGCGGGGGGCCGGGGCTAGGGTCACGTACCGGGACGGCCGCCACGGCGTCCTGTCCGGCCGGGGCCGCTGGGGGCAGGTCGAGGTTGCGCTCGACGACGGGACGCGGGTGTGGTGGCAGGATAAGGACGTGCAGGCCGTCGGGTCGTCCGCGCCTGAGTGCGCCGCCGGGGATGGGTCTGGCATCGCGGCGGATGTCACTGCTAATGGCGTCGATGACGACGAGCTGGCGGGGTGAGGCCGGCTTTTCCCGCGCGCCTGCGCGCCTGCGCGCCTGCGCGGCGCGTCCCCTTACTGCAAAGACAAACTCAATCGCGTCACCCTAGTTTCTTGTACAGGGCAGGGCGGCACGGGATACTGAGAGCGAGGACGATAACGACGACACCGCGCCCGAGCAGTCGGTGTGCCCGCGCGTGATCGACAGGCAGGGAGTGCGACGATGAGCGAGGAGAACTGGGACCGAGTGCTCGGCGACATCTTCGCGGCGATGGATCGGGACGCCGCGGCGGAGGGCCAGCTCATCAAGATCGCGCCCCTGCTGTCGGATGAGCAAATCCTGCGAGCGTGGTCGTATCTCGCGCACGACGACGCGCTCCGGTGGCGCGCGCGCGGCGCCCTGGCGCACGAGGCCTTGCGGCGTGTCGTGGACCGGTCGGGACGTACCGGCCGGGGGACCGCAACGGTGCAGCAGCTCGCGGCCACGCTCGGGGTCGAACCGGGCCGGGTCTACCGCCTGGCGCAGATCCACGCGGTGGTCGAGGGCGATGGTGTGGGGGCCGACCTCGTCGAGGTGCTGCCAGAGATGGTCTGGTACGAGGAGGCGCTCGTCGCGCCGGACCCGGTTGCCGCGCTGGTCTACGCCGCCGATCAGGTCACCGCGGGCCGGCCCTATAGCCCGACGGACTTCCGGCGCGACGTGCGGAAGGTCACGGCGGCCAGAGGCCGGCCAGTGCGGGAGCGGCCGCCGTCCCCGCAGGTCCGCCTCCGTGTCACCCGGCGTGACGGGTCGCACTGGCCGGCGGCGGACGCCGTGGCGTTCGATCTGGTCGATATCGCGGCGATCACGGTGGAGACACCGTGGGGACGGGCGGTGCTCGCGATGGACGGGCAGGGTCACATCAGCGCCGACGTGCAGCAGGAGGGGTGAGGGCTGGCGCTCACGCGGCCGGTGCTCACGGCGGGCGTGAGCGCCGCGAGGCCGGGCTGATCGTCGACGCGTGTGAGTAGGCCCCGTGTGACGGACGCTGCGATCACATGCATACCACATGCAAAGTAGTGGTCTCTTAGCCGCTAGCGTAGAGCAGGGCCCGGATGGCCTGGATGTCGCTACGCAGCTGCGCGTTCTCATCCTTGAGTTCCTTGGCGATCTTGGCGCAGCCGTGCATGATGGTGCTGTGGTCGCGCCCGCCGAGCAACTGGCCGATGCCCGGCAGCGAGGCGTCCGACTCCTCGCGCATCAGGTGCATCGCCACCTGGCGCGGTAGGGACACCGCCTTGTCGCGGGCGGGGCTCTCCAGCACCTTGAGCTCGGTCTGGTAGTATTGCGCCACCGCTTTGAGCACCTCCTGGGCCGTCACCTTGCGCTTATGCGAGGGCGAGAGCGTGTCGAGCGCCTCGGCGGCGAGCTTATCGGTCACGGGAACGCCCAGGGTGAGCGCCGTGTGGATGACCTTCTTGAGCGTGCCCTCGAGTTCGCGGATGTTGCTCTGCCCCGCGCGGCGGGCGATGTACTCGATCGCGGCCGGCTGCACCGGCACCTTCTGGCGCTCGGCTTTGGTGCGCAGGATCGCCACGCGCGTCTCGAAGTCGGGCAGGTCGACCTCGGTGATGAGGCCCCACGCGAAGCGCGAGCGCAGGCGCTCGGTCAGCGTGCTCATCGCGTTGGGCTTGCGGTCGCTCGTCATCACGATCTGATTCTGATTCTGGTGCAGCTCGTTGAAGGTGTGGAAGAACTCCTCCTGCGTGCTCTCTTTGTTGGCCAGGAACTGGATGTCGTCGATGAGCAGCACGTCGACGCTGCGGTAGCGCTCGCGAAAGTCGTCGATGTACGATTGCTCTTTCTTCACGAACGACTGGATCAACTCGTTGGTGAACTTCTCGCTCGTGGTGTAGACGACCTGTTTGTCGGGGAAGTTCTGGCGTACTTTATGGCCGATGGCGTGCAGCAGGTGCGTCTTGCCGAGCCCGACATTGCCCCAGATGAAGAGCGGGTTCCATTGCTGGCCGGGGTCGTCGGCGACGGCCGTCGCGGCGGCGTAGGTCAGGTGGTTGCTCGCGCCGACGATGAAGGTCTCGAACACATAGTCGGGCAGGAGCGACGACTGGGTGTGCGGGAAAAGAGTCATGGTAGGTTTCTCTTGATGCGGGCGTTTCGGCATGGACACCGCATGGTGGCTCGATGGCGTGGGGCCACTGCCGAGGCTGCTGTTAGATGGGTCGACGACGTAACGCACAGCGCGGTGTCCGTGACCGAGACGCTCCAGTGCGCCCGCGACACGTCCCTTCAGTTTATGCTCCAGCCAGTCTTTCTGGAACGCAGTAGGCACCCCGACCGTCAACGCCCCCGCAGGCCGCGCCCCCATCTCCCCCACTCCGTCATCCGTGTCTCCAGCGACGACGTGCGCGTCACGCAGCCAGGTGTCATAGTTCTCCTGTGTCAGGTCGAGTCGCAGTTCGTCGAGGGTCGCCCCCCAGATCTGCGCGTCGGTTGCGCTCGTCATCGTCCCCTCTCTTCACCCTGTCTGGCGCGCGCCCGCGCGACGACGACCTACCAGGTCGTCGACGAGTGCATCGTCCAGGCTAGCAGGCCGACGACCACGCGCGCAACGAGTTACCCCCGACGGATCACGCCCGTCCCGCGCCCGGTGGTGACAGGTGACGGCGACCCTGGCCGTGCAGGGAGGCCACACGCCACACGCCCTGGGGGATGACCGAGGCGACCGGTGGACACTCCGCCACGATCGCCTGGCTCTCCCGACGACTTGGTGAACACCGGTGAAGCCTTATACTTAGGATAGAGCATCACGTCACTATCCTTTTGTCATCGGAACCATGTCTTTACTCACTAAAGTTTTCCCCC
>JAABUV010007638.1_pt1 | contig 11279 bp, 17 predicted proteins | sample 5559971 | NCBI WGS metagenome assembly JAABUV01 (sample SAMN10711881, study PRJNA513362) | rock metagenome | isolation source: Antarctica rocks | place: Antarctica: Victoria Land, Knobhead nord | collected 2015-12-19
ATTGAATGCAAATTCTCCGGCGCAGAAAACGGTGCACTAGTACGACTCCGGGCCTTGCTGCTTACGAAGGCGTTCTACTTTCCTACTCTTCACGCCGTGTTGGCGAGAAAGGGGCCGAAACGTCGGCTGTTGAACTGCAGCCTCGCGTAAGTTTCCTCCTTCCGATCATTATTGTCGTTGGCTAGCATAGCGCGAGCGATATCTAGCTGCGCGGACCTGCGTATCCTCCACTACTACTGTTGCAATTCCCCGGATCGGTATATGTACTTGGTGGCTTTCTCTCTGAAGGAGGGGACGATCAGCCGAGACCAAACTATCACCGATTCGCCGTAGATGAGACGATCGATGCGATGCCTCCGTACCTGAAGGGGGGCATTTAGCTTCGTCGCTTCTCGTTTGTCAACGGCGGGTACGAAACTCAATACCCATCGATTGGTCGATGTCGGTAGACTACCTTTCGTCATGCCTTGTTTGTGTTGAAATTTGTAAGATTGGATTGAGTTGGTGAGGCTCTGACGAGCGCGTGCAGTAGTAGTTGGACTTGTGGTGCGCAAGGGCGTGCCGGACGACACTTGGACTGAGCAGACTTTGGGAGAATGCACGTCGCTTTCGGCTGTCGAACTCTCGCTTCGCTGTCCCGGAGGCCACTGGGGAGATTGCTGAATAATTGCGAGAGCTTGTTGGCGATTTGCAGATGCTCTTTTTGGTGTTTCTTGCGTCTTCGCAGCGCTGCTAGGTGAGGGAAAGCAGAGTCGCTGGTTGTATCGTCGAATGATATCTTGTGTGGGGACTTTACCGCGTGTGCGTAGATACAATTAATACCGAGCGGCCCTTTACAAGAAGGTCTCACTTTTGGTCGACCGCGGAGCAGACCTCTTGTCGACGTTCCGGGCGCGAGTCAGTGCTCGGCAGTTTCACGGCCTGAGGCACCATTTTGACAGACTTCACTCCCCGAATCTCCTGCCTGGATGTCGCCTCGACATCCATGGGCTCTCGGTAGACGACTGGTGGATGTCAACAGTATCGACGACAGCACACCATTCCTCACGACTTTGTGCCAAACTCTGGTAGAGGACTGTAAGGAAGGACCAACGGCCAGAGGGCAGCTCTAGGTCATGGAGATGGCGGGGCTAGGCCCCTCGGTATGGACTACCGGTAGGTCATGCTGTGAGGAGATGCTCAATCAACTATTCGATATTGTTTGTCTCTCAACCTTCGCCGCGACTTCAACTGGGTGCATCGACGGAATACGCCTAAGTGTTCTCTTCAATTGGATAACACGACATCAGCAATATGGCGTCTTCCACCCTGCAAACCGACCACCTTGTCTCGTCCGAGAAAGGCCAGTCGAGTGTCAGCACTCTTATCCTAGGCTCGAAATCGGCGGTCTTAATCGACCCTCCTTTCCTCGTCCCAGATGCCAAAGCGGTGGTCGAGTGGATCAAGAAGAAGACGTCGCTGCCATTGAAGGCAGTCTTCGTTACACATCACCACCCCGATCACTATTGTGAGCGAGATGTATGATGAGGTGCGACGCGATGGCTGCTGCTGACTGCTGTTGAGTCTCTGCAAACCCGATATTGGACGCCTTCCCGGGGGCTGTTCTGTACGCAGCGCCGTATGGTGAGCGGTTTCAAACCACGAAATGAAAACATCCTCCAGTTCGGAAGCTCACCAATGGGCAACATGAAGTTTGCGACGGCATTGACCGCGAATACGACGATAAGGTGAAGTAAGTGACAAGCTACAATCTCCTGCGGCATTCTAAACACTCCACTCTTGCGCGCTCGTGCCGTTCCGTGATACGGTATCAAGAGCGGGTACTCAGATGCACAAAGTAATTCGCGCATCATTTGCACAAAGCTTCGATGAAAGTCTTCAGCACTGACTAACATGCCACCTATCGACTGGAGGTTCTGGCCCACCGTCTTCGGCGCCGAGAACGTCCCAGCGAAGCCAACAAAGCCAACGCCCTTCCACCACAGCCTCTTCGTCCTGGAGGGCAACGAGCAGTCTCCCGTTCTCCTCCTAGGCCCACTCCAAGGCGACTCTGTAGATCACACCCTCTTCTGGCTCCCCACCGAGCGCACGGTCATCTGCGGAGATGCCGTGTACGCGCGTAGTACGCACCTCTGGGTTGAAGAGGTCGAGACGCCTCAGCTTCTCGACGCTTGGTTCAAGACACTTGATCTCATTGAGGAAGGATTAAGGCCGGAGAAGGTGATTCCTGGCCATATCGAGAAGGGCTGGGAGTTGGATGCCAAGGCCGATTTGGCGCATGCGAGGAAGTATTTGCAGTTTTTCGCGGAGAAGGTGACGTATGCGAAGGAGAAGCCTGGGGTGGATGAGCTGTACAAGACGTTCAAGGACGCTTTCCCGCAAGCTGGCAAGTCCCTGATTACGTATGGAGAACGGTACCTTTCGGCGCTGATGGGAATGCAGATAAGAACCTCGACTTCTTCCTTGGCCATCTGTCGAATCAATTCGGCGAAGGTGGGAAGGTCTGGGAGGAGAACAAGCATCACAATGTTGGTGCCCGGACGAAGGAGCAGCTGGAGGCGTATTACTTCTCTGCTGGACGCGGTTTGTAGTCAATCCACTCTTGAGACAGTGTCAGGTCGTCATACCAGATATTGTCGTCATACTGTTTCTACGGTTCTTCACGATCAGCTGGAATATGACTCCAAAGATCTTTCTCGTACATTAGTATGATACAGGCCTGGTCGCGGTCGCTTGAACGCATCTTCAATTATTCTTCACGAGAGTGCGAACAGGGTCTTACAACATCCCTCTTCTCCACGCTCGATTCGCCAACTCCTCAATCTCCTTCACCTCCACCGGACCCTTGATCTTGTCATCCATCAACCCCTCAACGACCGCTTCGGCCACAAGATCCGCCTTCAACGGTTTCGCCCCTCCGGCACCCATCAACCATGTCAAGTTGCCACCCGTCAAACTATTGGCAAGGAATCCGCCGTACGTAACAGCCGCCATCGGCACAGTGAACGTCCGACTGCTATCGTACAAGAAGCCAGGCCGTATAAAAAGACTCCGCATGCGCGGGAACGTCGTAGCGATCGTGGACTCGGCGTCCCGCTTCGTCGTAATATAGCGTTTCGGCAGCACGGGCGCGCCGGCGGCCGCTGATATATACACGAAGCTCGAGACCTTCGCCGCGTCCGCCTCCTTCGCCAGCGTGATCGCCGAGTCTCGGTTCATGAGCTCATAGGTGATCTCACCGCCTATCTCGCCGGGTTCTATGGCCTCGCCGCCCTTGCGGTCGAGAGGGTTGATGTTGCCCCCCTTCTTCGCGGGCGAGAAGGCTCGTCGTAGACCTGCTATGGGTGACTCTTGGCCAGTGAGTACGCCTTTGTAGTCGGCTTCTAGTAGGATCCCCATGCTGTGTACCACTGCATCTGCACCTGTGAGATCATCCTTGTAGGTTTCGGGGTGTAGGATGTTGGCGGCGCGCCAGGTGACGGATTTTGACCATGCTGGTGCGGTTTGATGGGCAGAGATGGAAGGCCAATTTGGTTCGCCAGAGCGACTGTTGGGCTACATCAGTGACGGAACGCACGCAAGACTGTACGAATCGTTTGGTTGGCTTTGCGTACCTACCTGATCGAGGTGACGTCCCAGTCACGTGCTACGGCGGCTTTGCAGATTCTACTGCCAAGGAATCCATTGCCGCCGCAGACGACGAGCTTCCTCTTCGCTGCCGAAGTTGCTGCCATGGTGGAATGTTCGTGGAGGTTGCGATGGAGTTCGATCTTGCATGCGTCTTAGATCGACATCTAGATCTAGGTGTCTACAAGGCACGGGTAGATCCGTGGCGTGGCTCGGGTAGAACCGTACAATTACATGTAAGTGTGACGAACAACATTGGTCACCGCATCAATACCACGAGGCAAACACGACACACCGTATCAAAGCGCACAGAGCCCACCGCAGCAAGCCGGATAGTCCTTATGCATCAGCCTGAACATGGCAAAGCGCGACCGATGCACAAGACAGCCAGCGGGGCGCTCACATTCAATGGATCCGCCCTTCTCCAGGAGACGGAAACAGGTCCCTTGATCACACCATGTCCATAATATACAGACCCGCTAGGGTCTTCGCATACCCACTGGCCTCTTAAATACCCACCGCAGTCGCGAAAGCAGTCAAGCCTCAATGCTTCCGCCAGAGCTCCCAGCCACACCAGTCCACTGGTTCGTCACCCCGACCCGACCCCAAAATCGTGGGCTTGTGGCCTCGCAGTGAGGAGGTAAGCAGGTCGACTTAGGAGGCTACGCTGCTTATTCCCAGATTGTTGTCACAACAAACGGTAAGTTTCGGCAATCGAAGTAATCACAAGACTTCAGGATGTGGCTCACGTGAGCCGACAAAGTGTGAGTCGGCGGAGTCGTATAGTACCAGCCACTGATGCTGAAAGGCGGCGGAGACAAGACTGTGTCAATCGGCCCTTTGGGTGCGGAAGGTACTTCTGTCGTGGCTGCCACTAGAGTTGCGGAGGTCTTGGAGGGGGTAGAAGGCGTGAGCCGCGGGGTCGGGGACACCACGATAGTGGTAATCACTGTCGTTGACCTCGTCACCGGCGCGGAAGACGGCACGCTCGAGGACTTTGGCGTGCTCGATCGCGAAGCCGAGGAGCTTGCGCTCGCAGGTTTCGAAGCCGCACTTCCAGGAGGATCTCCATTCGCATCGGGAGGGGGCCCATTACTGCCTTGATCGTCGTTGTAGTCGATCGTGAGGTCGCACGACGGAGCTACATCAGGTCAGCCTTGCACATCCTCTCTGCCGTTCAAGAAACGTCACATACCGGACGTTGTATACGCGGTAGGCGAGGCACTGCATCCGGACACGATGGACGAGCTGGTCGTTTTGCACGACGTCGAGCCGGCAGCGCAACTGATCCAGAAATCCGTCACCGTAGCCTTTGTGCAGGACGACGAGGCAGTCGACGTTGATGTACTGCTCGACGCTCTAGTCGACGATGGTTCACCGCTCGGCATTCTGGTCGACGATGGTATACCGTGAATACTGGTCGTCGATGATGGCACGAAGTGAATGCTGCTCTCCAAGAATGGTATGTAGTGAGTACTGCTCGTGCTGCTGCTGCTGCTGGGCTTGTCCTCGGTACTCGGATACTCCGGTGTACCATCCGGGAAGATCGTGAGTCTCGGGAATGGCTTTGGAAATCCGGATGGAGGCCTGCAATCATCAGCGCGATGTCTGCGCAGAACGAGGACGTCATATCGGTCTGGACTTACTTGATGCTTGGAGGATATATCCCTGGCGGCAACCTGAGCACGATACCGCCCAAGTGAAGGTGTGGCGGGCAGAAGAAGCACAACGGCCACGGAGGAAGTACCGGGCGGTGTTGCGGGTCGTGAGTGTTGTGCGCCACTGACGACGAGGTGTAGTACCACGTGAACTCGGGAGGGTATCCGGTGTATGTCGTCAAGGGTCCCGGATCAGGGGAAGTGGGCTGCGGTGTGATTGTCCCCACATAAACAACGCCCCCGTCTGTAGCGGTGGTTACCATGTAGCCGGGCAGTAAAAGAAACGGGGAAGACGAAGAAGTCGAAGTCGTGGGCGGCGGGCCTATGATGATCCCGCCGAGCAGAGCAGAAGACGAAGTCGTGGGCCGTGGGCCTATGATGATTCCGCCGGGCAGAGCAGAAGACGAACTCGTGGGCCGCGGGCCTATGATGATCCCGGGTAGAGCAGTAGACGAACTCGTGGGCCGAGGGCCTATAATGATTCCGCCGGGTAGAGCAGAGGACGTGCTCATGGGGTGTGGGCTGTTACTGATCCCGCCCAGCAAAGCAGGAGACGGATTCGCAGGCTGCACGCTCTCGCTGATCCCGCCTGGCAGAGCAGAAAGAAAACTCGCCAGCTGTGGGCTATTGCTGATCCCGCCTGGCAAAGCAGAAGATGGACCCGCCGTATGCACAGTCTCACCGGACCCGCTGGGTAGAGCAGAAAGAAAACTCGCCAGCTGTGGGCTGTTGCTGATCCCGCCTAGCAAAGTAGAGGATGGGATCGCCGGATGCACGCTCTCGCTGACTCCGCTGGGCAGTGCGGAAAGGAAACTCGCGAGCTGTGGGCTGTTGCTAATACCACCTGGCAAAGCAGAAGATGGAATTGCTGGATGGATGCTCTCGCTGTTCCCACCTGGCAGAGCGCTGCTTTGCGAGCTCGCCGTAACGAGCGTTGCAAGAGTCGATGTAGGAGAGTGACTTGCTGGTGGCGGGCCATTGGTATGAACAGTACCTTGCGACGACATCCCCGCCATGGAAGAGCTCGAATGAACTGCCGTTGAAGGAGAAACGCTGAGATGCGTCCCGCTGGCAGTCCCGATTGAGCCGCCAGATACGAACGGGGGACTTGCTGGCGGGCCGTTGGTCGGAGTTGTGCTTTGCGACGACGGCGACGACTTGCTCGCCGAAAGAGAGCTCGAAACAGATATCTTTGCGGACGAACTGCTGAGATGCGTCCCGCTGGAGGGTCCGAATGAGCTACCGTGGACTTCAGAAGTCGGCCTGTATGAGGACACAGCCGACGCACTGCTCGATTGCGGGTCATAGGGAGCGGTGGTCGACGTGTGTAAGATCGCGCCGCCGGAAGCCGGACTGTGTGAGTTTGTATCCAACGCACTGCTCACTAGTGAGGCGTAGGGGAGGGAGGTCGGCGGATGTACGCTCGTGACGCCAGACGCCGGATTGTGCGGGGACGTTTTCGACGCGCCACCCGAATTCGGATCGTAGATATAAGTCGACGACCTCCAGGAGACTGTGAAGCCGGGTCCTGGACTTTGTGAACTCGGATCGTAGATATATGTCGACGACTTCCAGGAGACTGTGAAGCCGGGCCGCGGACTTTGCGAGAATGGGGTTGACGTGGAAGTCGAATCCGGATCGTATGAAAAGAAGGTCGGGCCCGTGTAAGGATCTTGGGAATAGGTGGTGACCGTGTATGGAACGGAGGAATAGGAGGTGAACGTGTATGGCACGGAATAGGTGGTCGGCGTGTATGTGCTCGCCACGTTGGCATCCCGCTCAACGGCAGGCCCGGTGCTCGCGTTACCGGAGATCGATGTGATGGTCTTGACGACAGTTCGGAAGCCGGTGAGGCCGTCAGATTGTCTCGATTGGCGGCTAGGATCGATCTGTGAGGCGGCGGCGGCTGTCGCCACGTCAGCTGCAAGCATACGATGGCCATGGTAGAGATCTTACCGCTACCCACCAGTAGGCAGGCAAGAATCCACTGCAGCCACCACATCTCGAACGAGATAGAGGCCACCTTGGAGTCCTTCATTTCGTCTCAGAAACCGGGTTCGCAATACTTTGACGACGTTGACCTAATTCGTGAGATTGCGCTTGTCGGCAACGCCTGCATTCGTTGTCGTCGACTTGTCTGACCGAAGACTGAGTTGTGGAGTACGCTGCGACAAGATTGTTGGACCACTTGGAGCTTATCTTGGAGTCAGGAGCAATTGGCTTGTGAAATGTTCAGCGCGCCCCGAAGACTCACTCGAGACCTTCACAGGCTCAAGTAAGTGTTCAGCATCTGCTCAAGACTCACTGAGAACTTTCACTGGCTTCTTCTGACCCACATGCTTGACATGCACACTGGAACGGAAGGAACGCTAGCGCATGAAACTTTGCTTGGCAGCTCCAGTGCATCTTTTCCAGATCAAGTTGACGAATGTTACTTATCAGTGCGACAAGCTCGAGCTTGTCAATTTGCAAGCCGCAACACTCCACCAAGCATCGATCTACCTCTGATACGGAGCGAGATTGTCCAAGGACTCCAAGCTGCTCAGCCTCCATAGCACGGAACCCCGACTCAACATGGCGGCCATCTACAGCCAGTGTCGTACCTGGTGGCGCATCCTCCGAATCCTTTTCGTGCTCCTCGCCACTGTCGCTCAGTGTCGTGAGTTCGTGGAAGACATCGTTTTCAACGGTCGCCAAGACTTGAACAGTACACCACCCGCCGTCAAGGTCGGCACCCCGCCACCCAGGCCTTTCGACAAATCACCAGAGGAAGAAACATACCAGAATGCAATCGACAAGGGTGAGCACATACTGGCTGCGGAATCCAAGACTCTAAACATATGCTGACACTCCAATCTACCATGGTCAGGTTGCAGTCACCTCAACATGATAAGAACCGGATTGGCCAGCCCAAGTATCTTTTTCGACCGTAACTCACTGTTCGACAACGGCTGGGTTGACAGGCAAGATCAGAACGAATTGTAGGTACACCAATTACTGTGTCTCATCAGATCGAAATGAGTGTCCCATGACCCACGAGACTGGTTCGCTGCACCGTCTACTAGTGGTCTTGCCAAACTGCACAAGCAAGGCTCAGAGAAGGTATCTTGCCAGAATCCAGGACTTGGCTGACCGTGGTTGCTAGGGGTGATGCGCCTCCGTCCGCCGGCGGCACGCCTGGTGTCGAGCTTGAGCGGGATGTCGCCGAAGTCTACCGACAGCTCCAGATCTCAGACACCACGGATGACAATCTGATGTTCAGATGGGCGCAACGCCGTCAGCGTGGACCCGGATCTACACAAGTCGCGTATGGCCAAGCGGGTACATCGGACTACTTTCCAAGAAACACACCGTACGGAATGACAGGAGCATATTACGAGAATCAAATGAATCCGGTCGGAGGCATGTTGCTCAGCATGTTCAACTTCGGCCCGGAGTACACCTTGCACATGAGAGGGACTTCAGGCCCACAGCCGCCGATGAAAAGACTCTCGGATGTGCTATGGTTCCAATGGGTAGATGCGTGTCGCGTATTCGGTGTACACGTCAAGTAAGTCTCTCCTCTCCGCAAGAAAATGATCCAGCAAGGGCGGAGCAGCGGCGTCTGCCCTTGGGATATCACAATACTAGGAGCTCGAGAGGATTCAAGAGGTACATATGCGCTGACCGCTATGTTTTAGCAATATCAGGTACTTCTATCAGCACCAGGTTTCGGATCAACTTACCGAAGTAATCATGGATTTTGTCATTGACATGCCGGACGTAAGTGGACTCCAGTGATGTTGTTCAAAGTCTTCACTAACTGGTAAACACAGCAAGAGGTACGTGCTTGGCCTGGCGTCGACTATTACATGGACGATCCGGGTGTGAACGGGGACATAGGCAAGGCACTTCTGGGGTCGCCGAACGGGCATGCTGTTGCCTTCTTCCTCGCGCAGCATGCAGCTCTCATCGGGAGGAGGTTGACGGTTGAGAAGGTCCGCTGGTGGGGCGATTTGACCAAAGGGTACGACCAGCACATGTTGTTCTATATCGTCGAGGTCCCAGAAGCCGACGATGCTCTGACGCCAACTCCGTCGTAATCACGATTGCGGCCGATGGAGATGGTTAGCGAGGTGGCTGTGGACTACCCACGGCTACATACCGAGATACGTGCAATTGGACTGTCGGCGTAGCGGCGTCTCAAAGGTAGACAGCAGACAGACTGGACTTGGAGGTCACTGAGTTGGTCTGCGCCCAGGATAGAAGGTTGATAAGAATTACCTCTCCCGTTGGGTAGAGCTGAGGAACGTGTCTCTCATGCGTCAGCTGCTCAAATATGGCGGCGGCTTGGCCATGTCCAATGCCTCATTGCCTCATCAGTCCTTGGCAGAAGAAGAGCAGCTACTCCACACCACTCACTCGCCATCACCTCAAGCGATCATTGGTTACTCCAGTGAAGACGAACGACATCGCTCTCCCCCGCTCCTGTGATATCGCTGTCATTGATCAGGTATCGTGCATTGTGATGACCGGTCTGTGCCGCTAACATTGACTGCCTCCGTCGATGTAAGGGTATCAAATAGGTAAAGTCTGAAACGCAAGAGAATGCGGCTCGAACTCGCTGCTCATATCTGCTGCGAGCACTCCGTATGAACACGTCTCTAATGTGAACGGGAGCATAATGTCATGCAAGGTGCGGGGACTCCACATGAGGTGCAATATGCCCGAAAGCAGAAGGTCCAAGCGGGACAGCTTCCTTCGTCACGGGCTGCGATACGAAGATGAGCAATGGCGGACGAGTCATACTCGCCAGCTACCATTGATAAGTCTTGGGAAACACCACCAGCAGCAAGTTGAGAAATCAGTATTCATTGACCACAAGACCACGGAAGGGATATCGACGACATGGCACCCTCAGCTTCGTACACGCCCGATGAACGCACCAAAGGCAACCGCCTTGCAAAACGCAGTACGCACTTGGCGATGTATCTCATACAGTCCCTGAAATCGCTAACACAACGACCAGCCGAGTACGACGCCGACCTAGTCCACTCCATCATGAACTCGACCCCGATCCTCCACGTCTCCTTCAACGCCCCATTCAAGTCGAACGACAGCGAGCCCCAATTCCCCACCATCCTTCCCATGCTCGGTGCCATCGGCCACCACCCCAGCGACGAAGAGCCGCACATCTACCTCCACGGCTCCTCTGCCGCGCGGCTGTTCCGTCTCACGGCCAACGCCGAGATACCCTTGTGCGTCTGCGGCACCATCCTCGACGGCTACGTCCTCGCTCTGGCGCCCTTCCACAACAGCTGCAACTACCGCTCCGCGGTCTGCTTCGGGCACGGCCACGTCATCACCGATCCGGAGGAAATCGAGTTCGCTCTGCGGCTGATCACCAATACGACCAATCCTGACCGCTGGGAGAACAGCCGCTCTCCGCCCACCAAGGCAGAGCTGACATCCACCGGCGTGCTAAAGATGCGTATCGAGACCGCATCGGCCAAGACGCGCGCAGGCGGGCCTAGCGATGAGAAAGCGGATCTCACGAACCCGGAAGTAGTAGACAAGACCTGGATTGGCGTGGTACCTGCGTACCTCACGCTTGGGGCGCCGATCGGGGGCGAGGAGAACAAGGTTAAGCATGTCCCGGAGTACTTGCAGGATTGGGTGGCGGATGCGAACTCGGTGAATGAGCAGCAGGCTATTGATGCGGTGGAGGGTGAGGGAGATTATGGGAAGCCGAAGAAGCGGGAGTAGGATGGCGGGATGAGTTCATGGCTTGGACGGTCCGGTAGGGGCTGCGGCGCCATTCCAGCTTTTGGAGGCGTGTAGTCGGTGTACGCTCATCTGTAGGTCCAGCCAGTAGCTCGTCTGTCGAAGCGGCTATATTGACGCCTTCTTCTTTGTCATCGGTCTTCAGTCCCGCGTCTCGGTGTCGACCGAAGAAAGCCAACTTGAGGACTGACTCGTTTGGTGTGTTGTCTTCGAGCAACTTCGGGTGTAGAT
>JAABUV010007640.1_pt1 | contig 11275 bp, 11 predicted proteins | sample 5559971 | NCBI WGS metagenome assembly JAABUV01 (sample SAMN10711881, study PRJNA513362) | rock metagenome | isolation source: Antarctica rocks | place: Antarctica: Victoria Land, Knobhead nord | collected 2015-12-19
TTTGATTTGACTTATGTCACGTAGACGTTGAATGAATTGTTAGTGTAGACATGCGATCACAATCGTTTGATGTTTGACTCTGATCAATGAAAGAGAATGCATTCTGATCATTCTTTTGAGTTCTCAATTTTTCATGTGAATAGATAAATGACTTGACGTCAAGTAAAGAAGATGAGCTCAAGCTCTCTCAATATATCAGCATGATCAACGAGTCACTATTTCTTTGAGCACTGTAGTCACGTCTTTCAATACTTGAAACGACTATTCTATCTGATATCTTTTCTTCAATTACTTGATGATACTGTTGATGTGATGAAGATGTTTCAATATTGACACAGTTGACGAGTTGCAAATTCTTTGATCACTTGTAATCACAACTTGCAGACTCTTCATTTGAATTGTCTTTTTCACTAGTAGTATCTTTTCATCTCTTACTGACATCGACATGTCATTAATCTTCTTCGTAGATTGATTGTGACTGTTAGAAAAGAATGTTGTCGTGTGAGTGAAAACTCTGCATGACAACTTTTCTGATCACGCAACGTTCTAACATCATTCAAACTGCGTTGAATTGAGATCTCTTGACTCTTCTGACTTCTATTCGAACGCAGAATAGAATCAAAAGATTCGTAGTTGACATCACGTACAGATGAATCTTATTATCAGTCGTGTGACGCTGTTATTAAGACGTTCTGCTTATACTTTTAAAGAATTAAGATGAGAAAAATTCTTGACATGAAAAATCAAGAATTCTTTCAGCGCATCGAGATTGAGCTAAGTGTGAATATTCTTGAGCATGACGTGAGCGCTGTTGTCTGCACGCTGATCAACTTCGACACTACTATGCTAAAAAATTCAAAGAAGATCATACTGTTGTTCAGAAAGTCATAAGAGTCGAGAATGCAAAGATCTTTATTGCTATGATTCACAGCAATGATTCAATGTATATGTTCAATGATGATGAGCAACTTCGATCAACGAAAGAAAACATCAAGAACAATTGTTTCACGCATTACATAAACAGAAGTCTATTCAAACGTCTGATTATGCTTGAATATTCTCATATGCTTCTTACTGAACAGTATCGCGTAATTCTCATCATAGATGACATCATATTCACTGTCTAATACAAAGCTCAGATGCAATTCTCAGTTAAGTCTTCACTTCAACTTAATATAACTATTGCAATCATCATATTGAAGAGCTTTTGCAAAATAAAATGATTGTTGACATTTCTCAACATCAATGAGATCGACATAAGAATCAATGCATCTCAGTTTAAGCAGAATGAGATTGAAGTCATTGTAGCAATCGAGCTAGTCAAGATCTACGCTGAAGTCGAGATATTTATCAAGAACATTGTCATTCTTATAAAATATACTGCACAAGTTCAGTTACTGAAGAGAAGCTTAGTCTCAAACTCAAAAGTTCAAAATGTTGAAGCATACATGATTAATTCTTTTCAAGACAAAGAAGCTTCTGTCATCATTTTATGTATGATGAGAATTCAAAAACTTGACTTCATGTCTCAATTCAATCGTCTTCTGACTGTCTGTAATCATGCTTATGACTTGTTTATTATGTTATGTAACTATGATGAATTTCAGCATGATTACGCTCGTAATTTACACATGATACAACATGTTCAAAATCTGTTCTTGATCAACGAAGTTTATAAGAAATACTTTAGTCAACAAAAATTCATTGATTTCATGAAAACAGAGCGTCAATTTCAAGAGCAAGAGTCACAATGAAATGAGAACGAAGCTTGATACATGAGCGAAGATCAAGCAATAAACTTCTCAGAAGAGTAAAAGCATCATCAGAGTGTGAGCAAAGATCAAGTAATAAATCTTTCAGAAGAGCAAGAGCATCATCAGAATGTGAATGAAGCTTCTGCAACAAATCTCGCAGAAGAGTAAAAGCATCATCAGAATGTGAGCGAAGATCAAGTAATGAATCTTTCAGAAGAGTAAAAGCATCATCAGAACATAAGCGAAGATCAAGCAATAAACTTTTCAGAAAAGCAAGAGCATCATCAGAACATAAGCGAAGATCAAGTAACAAACTTCTCAGAAGAGCAAAAGCATCATCAGAATGTAAATGAAGCTTTTGCAGCAAATCTTGCAAAAGAGCAAGAGCATCATTGAGATGTAAACAAAGATCAAGTAACAAACTTCTCAGAAGAGCAAAAGCATCATCAGAATGTAAATGAAGCTTTTGCAGCAAATCTTGCAAAAGAGCAAGAGCATCATTGAGATGTAAGCAAAGATCAAGTAACAAACTTCTCAGAAGAGCAAGCATTGCAAGAAAATAAATCTGATCAAGAAGTAATATTCATCGACTGATAAACATGTTTCACAGAAGATGATATTCTTTTTCAAAGTTTAAATTCTTTGTCTGCTGCTAGTTCAAGTCTGTCAAAAAGATTGAGACATTGATCATTGTGTAATACATACTGAAATACAAACATAATAACTTGCAGATACAATACACTTCAATCAACAATAAACTAGCTTATTCTTTAAGTTGTTATGTGCATCATGTGAGCGCAGATCTTCAATGTAAGCTAAAGTAAATTCACTATGTTTTAACTTCTACAGTATTTTATTCACTGTATGTACTTAACACAACTTAATCTTTCATTCATTTGCTCATCATATTCGATGTGAGTCTTTCAAGTTGCTTTCATAATCACATAAAATCATAATCTAATCATGTGTCTCTTTCAATGAGCATCATCATCAAGATCAAAATATGTTCATTAAATTCAATCTCAGTTGATTGAATCTGCATATTTAACATTAGTTAAGTACGCGTCTAGTTTATCACGTCAACTCATCTCACATAGTCAGATATCAGCATTCATATTTCATCATCATCATTTATCTTATCAAACTGATTTTATTGACTCATCATAATGACTAGCTTACGTCTCAAAAAGAATATTACTATCAGATATCAGAGTTCTCAACTTGATGATGAGTGTTCAACTTTCAAAAACATGACAAAGATTCTCAAAATCTTAAACATTGATAAATATCAGCTGAAGAATCTAACAAATCAAGCTGAGCAATGACTTGAAAAGCACACATCTACACTCAAGCACATCAGATTTCACAAAAAGTCAATTATCATTGAGAAGAAATTAACATTGTTTCTGTACAACGTCAACTCACTTATGTTCAATGACTTTGAAGCAAATCATATTATCAGCAGTTTAATCACTATAGTTCAATGATTGCTCTTCAACAAGAAATACTCTAAACAAAAATGCATTGAAAAGATCAACACATTTTTCATTCATACACAAACTATTTTTACATCATCTTCAGATGATCAATCACTCATCATCACACGCAAGATTGTAAAGATTCAATGAGCATCATTTGCATTTGAGTTTTTGCAGTCACAAAAAGTCATGTCATTCATCAGAACACTTGAAAACGTTAAACTTCATGTGATAATGAGTTCACACTTGAATCTGATCACTTCAAGAGAGATCTTGAAAATGAGCTTGACTTCAATCAAAGATGTATTTAATCATGATTTACATGATGACAGAGATTGATTTTATAATGTTTTGTTTCAGATGTAAATTGATATTTTCAAAGATGACATGAGCTACATTGAGATGAACACTATCATTTACATCACAGATGACGAGATCTTGAAAATAAATTCAGACAGAACTTTTCAAGCTGTTTTACGTGATGTCTTGAATCAATTTAATCATACTGCTCGCTTTAATGTGACTTACGCTACATCATATTCTGATAGATCAGAAACACATGTATGTAAACAGTGAACTAATGATCAGTGCAGAACTCACAAACAATGCTTCATCAATCTCAGTTTCTTATCAAGAGCACACAAGATTCATTGATGTTAATGAAAGCAAAAAAATTAACAAAGTGACAATTTAAAGAAATGAGATCAACACATTATTAATTGATCATGAAATGACAATTGATAATTTGATAAATTATGTATATCAATAAAGACTGATAAAAACTTTAGATTTCATAGAGCAGAATTGAATAGACTCTACTCATATTCAGAAGTAGTCAGCAGTCATTGACACAAAAGAAAGCGTTGCGAATGACACAGCTGTTTTGTTTACAACGAAGAATAACGTTGACTCAACTGATAATGCAGCGTCTACTCATGTTCAGAAGTAGTCAGCAATCATTAACATGAAAGAGAGTAATGCGAATGATACAGCTGTTCTGAGTACAACGAAGAATAACGTTGACTCAGCAGACAATGCAGCGTCTACTCATGTTCAGAAACAGTCAGCAGTTGTTAACATGAAAGAGAATGATGCAAATAATACAGCTGTTCTGAATACAATGAAGAATAACGTTAACTCAACAGACAATGCAGCGAAATCTGAAAGATTTGTGAAGAGTGTACATTCACAGCGAACTGACAAGAGTGAAGATCTCATGAACAAGATTCACACACTTATATATTTTTCTTGAAAGCAATCAAGATTCAATCATTCAAAGAAAAATACAACAAGCATTACATTAACTGATTAAACATTGCATTATAGTAAGTCATTGAAGTATGTGTATGAATGACAAACTAACAACAAGTAATATTTACAGAGAATGATGAAAGTTCTGAATTATCACATTCAAAGCGATGAAAGTTGAACAACAAGATGCAAACTCAAGAGAATGACATGTTAATGTTAGCTTCAGATAAATCTCACATTTCAACTTCAACTTTTGATAGTTTTTCATTGAATGAAAACAATATTATCAATTTACATCGAGATTCAACGAGTTGAATTAAACAACATGAAGCAACTGTACAATCTTCATCTCAGCAGATGAAATCTCAACAGAACATGATGATCTTCAACACTTCATTTAAAGAAGATATTGCAAGAAAGTCAAAACATGCATGATCATACATGAATCTCAATGATGTTGAAGATAGTGAGAAGACTTTAAAGAAGCATTACGCAAGATGATTAAAATATCAAAGTCAATCTTGTTTCTTGATTAACAAGATCAAACAAACTCATGACAAAGATATCATTGACTATTACAAAGCATCTTCATGAAGAAGACAGATGACGAAATTATGCTCAACTGTTTTTGCATGACTTTAATCATGTTGAATCTCAATCATGCATACATTTGCAAAGAATGATCACGTCACTCTTTTTATATCAGACTTTTGAGATTTTTATGATGTTTGAGATGAAAATGTTCATGAGAAGAAAATACAATGTCGATGATATGAGTCTTGAAAAGATAAACATAAATGTCAGCAAAATTAAGAATGAAGCATGCTAATTTATTGATAAGACAATAAAAATGCTTGAATTGATTTGTCTGGATCATTTATTGCACATAGCACATGACGAGATCAACGATACTTATCACAAGAAGAAGTTCAATGAACATCTGAAAGAAAATACTCTTAATACTTTTCAGTCTAAAGATGCAAAGTACTCTTCTGATAACAGATTGAAAATTGAGTGTTCATGTATGAACACAAGCTCATTTGCACATCTCATATCGTTGAAATTTGTTAATCTAGTTATCATTTCATCAATCTTGATCATCAACTGATTAAAGAAGATTTGAATTCATCTTAATAAGAACAATGATCTATTATGTTGATAAATTCATCATGCATATTGTGATGTTAAAATGAACGCGCTGATCATCAGACTGAGATAAACAGATATATATTTTTTATCAGAAGAAAAGTAAGCTAATTCTAGTCTCATATGTGTGATCATAATAAACATGTACAAGACTCACGTTGCAAAATTAATGAGAAGTTTACATTATTCTTAAAAAGCGAGTTTTAAAGCAAGACAATCACAGTCAATATGAAAGCTCTGAGATATGAGATGAGATCAATTGATCGTGAATGAGATGCATAGAAAGATGATTCAGATGTTCAAAATCATCAATCTATTTAAGATCATGAATAAAAACTCTTGTAAGTGATTTGTTACAGATACACTCTTTGAACAATCTCTCTTTCAAATAATGACATGAATAAACATGCTGATGATAGACTTGATAGTGAATTAACATGAATGAATATGAAAAGAAAAAAAAGTTCATCGAGTCAATTTGAAATACTGTACATATCAAAATTTGAAAGACATAAACAAAATACATATGAAAATCATTGAAATTCAAGAGACAAATTCTCAAGTCGTTCAAAAGTACATCAAACAGTTAAAGATTGTGTGCAACACACTATGATTACAACATGATATCAATTAATCAATGTTTTTAACTTTTCTCTTACAAATGTAAAATCAAATAAACATCAAGATATTAATTGCAATCTTTCATCAAGATTCAACAAACTTGTTAATTTCTCAGTGATGATAATCATTAATCAACTTCAAAAAAAGATGAATAAGAAAAAGCAAGATTGAATTAATAATCATTGCATTGAAATTGAGCTTCAACTCAACATCAACAACTGAATGATGAAAGTTCATTGACTTAAAGTACTTAGCACATTCTTGCATCTTGAACAACTTTCAGAGACATAGTCACTTATGTTCTTTGAAGTAGAAGATTGAAATAAAAGATATGTTTGCTTTGAAACAAATCATCTTTACGACTTGAAGCAAGTTGAATCTTTCTATGTGTGAGATGACGAGATCTCTTTACGTGAAACTGCGTAGTAGAAGATAATAAGATAACACTCTATTGATGATATAATTAATTGCTAAGAAACGAAAGTGAGAACTTGCAGAATTTTCATCTTCTGTCAAGTCATTATCTTTATTCACTTGTTAATCTCTTCAATTTAATCTCGCGAGCTAGTTTTACAGACATGCATCATTCATAGTCGATGAGATGCATTCTCACAACTGCATTCTCTCTTAAAGACTCAATCTTTGAATCTTCATAGCATCGTATTATCTTCTTGTAGCTGATAGCATAGTCATGACTTCTTCAGCGCTTTAGCATCTGTGTAGAAGTGTCATAAGTTGATCATGCTAACAAGCATAAACAGAACTAGTGCGAGATTGTTGATATCAACTCTTCAGCTTTGCTTTCTTTCTTTCTTTCTTTTCTTCTTGTCTCGTCTCAGCATACTCTTTCGTGAATACTGCTCTTTCAAACTGATGAAGCATGAGATCTGCTATGCATATCTTGCATAGCTTGCAGCTTATGATATGAGCTTCTTTCGTTACAGCGTTGTTGTGATGCAAGTCAGCTCATGAGCTAACATGAATGACATAGCAGTATCAACATCATCATCATCATCATCACTATCATGATAAGTAGTAGCATTCATACTCACTGAGATCATGCTAACATGCTCATGAAATCTGCTCATTTTCTTGAGATGTATGTTTTTCTTCGCGTCGTCATCACTGCAACGTCTGCTGCGTCTGCTTCTTCTGTTTCTTCTGCTCTCTTCGCGTTTGCTGCGTTAATGACTGAACTCATGATTTCTGATAAACATATCTATCTTTGCATGTTTTGATAAATGCTGATGTATATTAAATCATCATGATCAGAAGATCTGATGCTGTCGCTGCGTTCATCATCTGAGCGTAGTGATGACTCACATGTGTTGTGCTCTCATTGAGCGTGCTCGCAAATGCAAGCATTGCTTTAAAGAAAAGCATGATTACGTGATGAATCTAGTCTTGCATCTTCTTCAGCTGATGATGCATCACGCTGTGCGAGCAATGATTCAACATCTCATTGCTCATGCTTGAAATCATCTCGTTCTTCGTCTTCAACAATGAAAAAGTGAGTAGTTTTTTCTCTCAGCATATGAGATTGTATTTAACAGTTGAATAGAAACTTTCATCTTTCTCGTTCTTGTCACTTCTTGTTGTCATCACGTCACTTCGTCTTCATCTCGTAAGTATTGACTGAAGTAAACAGTGCGTGACGAGATTCGTTGATGAATAAATAGCTTTCTTCTTCACTTCGACATTCTCACTCGCGATCGTTGATCGCTTCTTTTCTTCATTCTTTCGCGACGTTCGTCATCTTTTTTTTTAAAAGACATATGTTATGTAAGATTTTATAATTGTAGTTTAATATTAACTTCTTAAACTTGCGTCTTTGCGCTTTTGATACTCTTTCAATCATGATTCTTACGTGATCTGTTTTTCTTTTTTCTCTTTGACTTCTTTGCAGTTAACTGATGTACTTGTCTTTCTGTCTCATAGTTCTCAATGATCTTCTTCGCATTGCTAAGATTTTTCATTGATTCTCAGAAGTTTTCGTAGAAAGACGAATCAGCTCATTGAACTAGATACTCAATCTTTTCTTTCTTGATTTGCTGATCAAGTATCTTCTTTATCTCTCATTTCTTTTTTTCTTCTACAAGAATGATTTGCGACTTTGAATTCTCATCACGCAAGTGTCAGAATTTCAATAAAGAAAAATGAAAGATCAAGTGAATTGCATCATATCTTTCAAATAGTTCAAGCTTATACACTTGCATGTCGATCTTCTTCAATATTCTGAATGATTTCAGTTGTCTGTGATCAATCTTCTTCTTTGATCAAAGCATATGAATGTTTATACTTTGCAAAAGCACTTTGTCTTTCATCTGAAAGCTTGCAACTTTATGATGAGTGTTATAATACTTTGCTTGCTGCTCTGCTACTCATTTTCATAGTCATTCTGCTCACTTCATAGTCAAGAATGTCTTTTTCTTTAAAGCTCTGTTCTCAGATGTCTCTGCAAAGCTTGCAGTGTATTTCTTTAGAAGTCATGTGAAGTTTTTTCAATATTAGCGTGTACGCTGTTGTTATATGCAAACGTCATCATTGACAAAAGTTCTGATCAGTTATTCATCTTGTTATTGAAATACACTTGCAGATAGTGCTCAAGCATCTGATTCTGTCTTTCTGTTTGATCGTTGATTTGCGAATGAAACGCAATGCTTAGCTTTCGCTTCGCTTCAAGATGTCAACATAGAGTGATTCAGAAACGACTAATAAACAGTGAGTCTCAATTCAATATAATGCTTCTCATCATTTCATGCTGAGATACGAATTCTCGTCATAGCAGATTCGTAAGTCTCTCGACGTTCAAATTTTTGATTGTCGAAATATAAATTGCATGCTTGATTAACTTATTTATCATTATCAATATAACATCGCTTGTTTTTTCGATGTACGAATTCTTCGCAGAAAGCATGTCTGTTATGAAATTTATGATTATTGTGTAAAATGAATTCACGCTCTCTGAAGATATAAATGTCAGCTTCTCATAGAACTTATGATGATGCACTTGCAATCGCTAACAGTCTGAACAAATGCAAACATATTTCATCATCTCTTTGAGCATTTTCAATCAGTAATATTTTCTTATTGCAGTCTCAATATGAGCATGTGCAAAATGATCTGCTTTGAAATCATCATGATTCATATGCAGAATCTCATTTCTTGTAGCAAAGTCATTGAGTACATAAACTGCAAGATCACGACGTAGCAGTTCATCATATCTCATACTTCATTTTGAAAGCTCATTCTTTCTAGATGCAAATCGTTGATATCACTTCTTATTCATAACAAAGACGTCTCTTTGTTGTAACTTCAGCAGTCACGCAGTCATTGATTCACTCATCTTCAAATAAAATCTCTTCGACTTCATAATCTGATAAATCAGAAGTTGAAACGACGCAGTGTCTAGAATTCTGCAAGATTTAGCAAGTACTTTCTCATTCAAACACATGACTTGAGTATTTGCAATGACTATGTCATTCAGTTACGTCGTTAATGCTGCGAGTTTGATCACTGTCGAAACTTCTTCATTCTCTAGCAGCTCAGATTGACATTTTTGATTGCGAAGTTTGTTTTGCAGAGTAGATAGAAAATAATCATTATTCTTCTTGCTATCATTCAATTTCATGATGTCAAGTCTTCTTGATGACACATTTGCAGAGTTTAATTTGCCTCTGTGATATTCTATATGAAAGTCAAACGCAGTTAATTTCTCAGCTCAGCGCATCTGTCATGCGTTGAGCTTCTTCATCATCATAAAGTAACGAAGATTATTGTGATCTGTTATCACATATATGAATCGCTTGCTACTCTGAAGATAGTGTCATCAGTTCTTAAAATTAAGAACTATAGCGTACAACTTTTTGTTGTGCATGTCTCATCGTACTTCAGCTTCTTTGAACTTATAATTATAGTACACAATGAAATGTCATTGATCAGTCTTGCTCTTCTGACTAAGCACGTCTTTGACTTCGCGATTTGATGCATCAATCTTCATACGAAGATTCACATCTTAATTGTAATGTTTCAAAATGAGAGCATTGACAAAGACTGCTTTCAATCTTTCAAAAGCTTTTCTTGCTTTTAATGTCATTGCAAAGAGTGAACACATTATTCTCTTCTTCGCACTCTTGATTAAATCTGTTAAGAGCATGATGATTTGAGAGAACTTTCTTATAGATCATTGATAAAATCTTGCAAATTTCAAGAATACAAGAATGTTCTTTGCAGACTTAAGTTTAAATCAGCTAGTGATTATGTCGATATGAGACTGTTTCATTTGAATATTTCTTCGCTTTCTCACGAATCTCAGAAAGATAACTTTGCTACGATTGAAAGTGCATTTCAACAGCTTGATATACAGTAAATATTTCAGTAGCGCGCGAAGAATCTTGCACACATGCTCTCAATGCTGCTCTTTCGTCTCAGAGTATACTAAGACATTATTCAGATATATCACGCAGCAAATATTCATGAATGACTTAAGCGCGTGATTTACATAGAACTGAAAGATCGCAGAAGCATTTGTCAGTTCAAAAAGCATCATTTGATACTCAAACTGATCGTAGCGTGTATGAAAAGTCGTTTTTCATTCATCGTTCTTGCGAATTCAAATGCGATGATAAATGTTGCAAATATCAATTTTGATAAAGTGTCTTGTATGAACAAAGCGATTCAGCATGTCAGACAGTAAAAACAATGAGTAATTGTTCTTTACTGTTATTTCATTGAGATCATGATAGTTCATGCATAAACGAAAACTTTCGTTCAACTTCTTTACAAACAACACAGATGCTTCTGCAGAACTACTTGATGAATGAATTCATTTCTTCTCTAGCGCGCTGTCTAGATAGTCTTGTATCACAGCGAGCTCATCTCATGTCATTTTATAAATAGACTCGATGCAAGACATTTTGTTCTTCATCAGATCAATGAAATGTTTCATTTGATCATGCATGTTCAGACTATCAGAAAGAATCTCAGAAAACACTTTCTTGAAATCTTGAATAGCAAAGAGTATCT
>JAABUV010007644.1_pt1 | contig 11268 bp, 9 predicted proteins | sample 5559971 | NCBI WGS metagenome assembly JAABUV01 (sample SAMN10711881, study PRJNA513362) | rock metagenome | isolation source: Antarctica rocks | place: Antarctica: Victoria Land, Knobhead nord | collected 2015-12-19
CGCCGCGGCCTCGAGCGCGGCGCAGCGCTCGGCGGACGCCGCGGCCGCCGCGCGCGCCGCGAGCAGCCGCCGCTGCAGCTCGCCGGCCAGCGCGGCCGCGGCCGCCGCGCTGCCGCGCGCCGCCTGCGGGGAGGATGTCACGGGCGCATTACAGGAGCTGGAATGCACAGATTTGACAAGTCCGAGCGACAAAACATGCAGGCGAGGCAGGAAAGCGAGGGCATCAAGCGCTGCGTGCCTGTGCTTTTTGAAAAAAAAAGGGTGTGCAATGCTTGCGTACAGCGCAGCTCCCATGGCACCGCAATGGCCTGATGAGCACTGTCGTTGTCATGAGAGCCCCCTGTGCATGTGCTGGTTGCCAGGGAGCCAGAGCAGGCGGCCGAGGCTGCCAAAGGCAATCCATTGCGACGGGGCGCGCCTGCGCGTCTGCCTCTGCTGCCGCTGCGCGCCGCTGAGCGCCGCCGCACTGCGCGGCGGCCGCGTCCGCGCGCGCGCTCTGCCGCGCGGCCTCCGCCTCCGCGGCAGCCAGCGCCGCGGCAGCGCCGCCGCCGGCCTCGGCGGCGGCGCCCGCGCCCTGTCGCGGCCGCTCTGCGGCGTGCCCGTGCGCGGCCGCCCCGCCGCCCGGCCCGCCGCCGGCGCCGCCACGCTGGTTCGCGGGATCGGGGCGAGCTGCGTTTTCCCCGTCTGAAACGGCGGGCCTGCGGCGCGCTGCGGCCAGCTGCGCGCGCAGCGCGGCCTCCCGCTGCTCGGCGGCCGCCTTGGCGCCCAGCGCGGCGCCCAGCTGCTGCAGGAAGCGCACTGCCTCTGCGCGCGCGGCGGCGAGCTCCGCCGCGGGCACAGTGGAGGCACCCGCGGGCGGCGTGCCTGCGCCGCGCGGCGCGGGCGGCCGCGGCGGGGTGGCGGACGCGGCGGAGCTGGTGCCGGGACTGCGCTGCAAGGCGCGCGGCGGCGACCCTGCGCCGTGTGCGCCGCCGCGGCCCGCTGCCGCTGGCGAGCAGGTCTCAGCAGGAATGGTGCCTGTGTCGGCATCGGGGCTCCCTGCTGCGTCATGTGTAGGGGCATGCCCCGGCGCGGGCGGCCGCTGCTCGTCATACGGGCATGGGCCCGGGGCAGGTTCGGAGCAGGGCGCGCCCAGCGCATCGCACTCGACGCGCGCGCTCTCCGCGGCGTCGCGGCCCGGGGCGCCGGCGGGACCCTGGGCAGGGCGGCGGGCGCCCTGCAGCGCCGCGGCGCCCTGCTCGGCCAGCGCGCGCTGCGCGGCGGCGAGCGTGGCGCCCAGCGCGGCCAGGCGATCGCCCAGACAGTCAGCGCGCAGCTGGCCCTCCAGCGCGTCCCGCCGCGCCGCCAGCAGCTCCGCCCGCTCGGCCTCGCGCTCGGCCGCGCCGCGCGCGGCCTGCCGCGCCGCGGCGCCCGCGGCCGCCTCCGCGCGTGCCCGCCGCGCGCGCTCGGCGCCCAGGGCGGCCTCTGCGCCCGCGCGGTGCCGGCGCTCGCGGCCGGCCTCGGCCTCGGCCGCGGCTGCGCGCTCGGCGGCCGCCCCCGCTGCGGCCTCCGCCCGCGTGCGACACCTTCGCTCCTGCGCTAGCTTGGCCTCAAATGCCGCCGTGAGCTGGCGCGCCGGCGCTGCGTCGCCCGCGGCGGGAGCGCGCCGCTCGTCCCCGCTGTGCTGCGCGCTGTCCTCAGCCTGCGCCGCTCCTCGCTGGGCGCGCCCAGCCGCCGGCTGCTGTGCAGCTTGGGGGCTCCGCGGCTTGAACGCCGGGCTTCCGGGTGGGGCTGCACCGGCGCGTCGCAGCTCCGCTGCGGCCCGCTCGGCGGCCACCCGACCGGCCTCCGCTGCGCCCAGCTCCCGCGCCTGCCGCACTACGCCAGCTGTCGCTCGCGGCGCAGCATGGATGCACCGGCTTGTCCGACGGAGACCACGCCCGGGCACGCAACGAACGAGACGCCGCACTTGCTGCAACACTGAGCGCGCGCATGCCCAAGACATTGCAAAGCGCGCTCTGACGCTCATTTTACCCCAATACAAGCGCGTGCGGGCGCACAGACTCCCGTCCGCCCCAAGGGTTTGCCGCGCGCGCGCGCACCGCCTGGGCCAGCAGGCGCGCATGCGCGCGCGACACCCCGGCCGCGCGCCGCAGAGCGCGGCGACCCCAGGTCCAACGTGGACATGTGCAGACCCTGCCAGGGCTAGGGCTAGGTTAGGGACTAGGCTTCCCGCGCGCCTGGGCCAGCAGGCGCGCGCGCACGGCTAGGTTGTCGCGCAGCGCGGCCGCCAGGCGCTCCAGCGCGCCGGCGTGCCGCGCCGCGGCCACCAGCTGCGCCGCCAGCAGCGCCTGCGCGCGTGCGGCCGCAAGCCGGCTGTGCAACGCGCGTCGCGCAGGAGCGGCGCGCGCTGCAGATTGGGCCGGCTTCGCTGCAGAGAACCCGCCGCGTGGGTGCAGGGCGCCGCTGCCACCCGGGCAAGCGGCCGGCCTTGGGTGGCCTGGAGGCCGGCGTCCGGCGTGGTGGCGCCCATAGCGAGTGCACTGGTCAGGGCGGCCTGGGCGCTCCGCGGCCATGCCCGGCAATTGGCATGGCCCCGCCTTGGTGCGCGGGCTGACACAGAAACCGCCTGCAGAAGGCAAGCTTGCAGCAGGCACCAGGCCAGTGCCAGCTTGAGATCAGGAACCTATCAGGTATCTGGGCGGACCTGGGCCCGAACGGCCACTGCGACAGCAAAGCCCTGCTCATGCCCCAGGGGTGAACCTGCACCCGCGCGCCCAACCGCGCGCGGTCGCTGCGCAGCGCGCGTGCGCGCGCCAGGGCGCGCGCGGCAGCAGCGGCGCGCGCAGGGGCGGCCGCGCCCACCGCCCAGGGAGCCATGGCCACGCCCACGGCCCGGCCGCACATAGCCTCTTCGTCGGATGAGGATGCGCACAGCGCCAGCAGCCGCCCCTGCCGTGCATGTGCGGCGGCGCGCCGGCCGCCGCCCGGGCTCCCCCCAGTGCCGGCCCGGGGGGTCCTGCTCTCCGCCTGGCAGCCGCCTCCCTTGACACTGTCCGCCGCGGCGCCGGGGCCTGGTGCCGCGCCGCTGCCCGCCCCAGGCCGCCCAGGCTCTGCCGCCCCATCCGGGCCGCCCCCCAGCGCGCGCGGCCCACAGGGGCTCAGCCGCAGAGCTCGCACGGGGCTGGCGCCAGACTCGTCGGGCGACTGCGGCGCGGCGCCCAGGTCTCCTCCGCGCGCGCCCGCGGGCGTGGCAGACGGCCCAGACCAGCAGCCCCAGGGCGGCTGCCGCATGCCGGGCAGAGTCCGGGCTTCACTCTCGTCGAGCGCGCCCGGCGGCGCAGCGCCGGCCGGGCTCTCGGCGCCGCCGGACCGGTTGTCGCCCGGCGTGGACGCCACGGCGCTGAGAGCAGCGCCCAAGCCAGGCGGCCACGGCTCCCGCCAGGGCCCCGGCCAGCGCTGCGGCGTCTCGCCGTGCGCCGCGGCCGCGGTTCGCGCGCGCTTGCGCCGCGCGCCCGTGCCGTCCCCAGCCGCGCCGCCGCTGCCTGGCGTCGCGCCAGCGCCCAGCGCGAGGTGAGGGCCCAGGGAGCCAGCGAGCTGGTCAGGCACGTCGAGCTTGCCGCTCGCGGCCAGCACACCTGCGCGGCTCAGGGGCCTGCCGGCCGAGCCGGGCGTGTTCTCCCCGGGCAGGGCGCCTCCAGGGCTTGCAGCTGTGTCTGCAACGCCCCCCTGCGGCGCCGCGTGCAGTCTGTGTTGAGGCGAGCTTGCGGCGCGCTCGCGCAGGAGCCGCGAAGAGCAGCGCAAGTGCCTATTGAGCGCTCGGCGGGCACTGGCTGTGCGGCGCACCGCGACTAGCGACTCCAGCACCCGGCTGGCGTCGTGGGCCAGCGCCGCAAAGCTGATGTCGGACGCGGCCTCCGAGCCGTTGGGGTCGCTCGCGGGGCTCGGCGGGCCGCTAGAGACGCGCAGAGCCCGCTGACCCCCGCACTCCCTGGCGTCTCCTTGGTTGGCCGCTGTCGGGTGCCCCGCAAGGCCGGCCAGGCTGCGCGGCGCACTGCTCCGCTTTACAGCCGCGCCGTCCGCGAAGGCAGCTGCGGCTGACACGCGCCTTCCGCAGTCGCCGCTGCTGTCGGAGCGCTCTGCAGCGCAGGCAGAGCCGCGTGGCGGGCTGCCCTGCACGCCTCCCGCACAGCCTCCGGCGTCCGCCAAGCGGCCTGGCGCACGTGGCTGGCTGCTAATTTGCCGCAGCGGCGTGCGTTGCGCGTCATGCTGGCTGCTAGGACAGCCTTTGCCAGGAGAAACAGCTTCGAGGTCGCAGCGTGGGTGGTCGTGCCCCGCCAGACTGCAGGAGTTGCCTTGCATGTGGTGAACGCCAACGCGCGACCTGCACAGCGAGGTGCGTGCTACGAAGACTGCCAGATAATAGACACCACCGGTCCACAGAGGGACTGGGTCCCGTGGGGGTGGGCTGTGGCTGTCTTGCTGCAGCTCAAACTGCAAGCAGGCCCTACTCCAGGCCCTACTCCAAGCCCTGTAACCTGGATATGGCAGTGCGTGGCGGGTGATGAGAGGCAATCTCCAGTCAGCACTCTCCACCGCAGCGATCAGACCAGCCTGCAAGTGTACCCTGTGTGCCTTTCTGCTTCCGGCAAACCACAGACCAGCCTGGCACGGGCGTGATATTTTTGTCCCCTGGGGCCCCCAAACGACTTATCTCCAGCCACGCAGGCATGCAGGCGCACGCAGGCCGCTGCGGCCCTGTGGCAGCCGGGCCCCGTGGCAGCGGTCCGACGCCGCCCGCGCGGCGTTGTCACAGCCGCCCAGCACTGGGCAAGGCGCCACCTGCGCTGAGCCTGCGGAGCAGCGACGTGGTGTGGGAGACGGCTGCGACCCCCAGCGGGCCCTTCTGCGCTTGGCCGCGCACGCACGCGCCCCCCGCCAGCCTGACGCGCACGGCTCCGGCTGGGGCAGAGGCGTCGCGGCGGTCGCTCGCCGCAGGCGTCGCGCACGCCTGGGCCAGCTTCAAGGATCAGGCGCGCAGCAGCCCAGGGTTGTTTGCCGAGGAGAGCTGCGCCGCACCAGGTTCTGCCTGGCGACCGGCCAACAAGCATGGGTGTTACGGTTTCAGAACCTTGGATGGGTGTTCTTGGTGTGCGCGCATGGTGGTATAAGCCTCGTTCAGACCAGAACGGAGCACTGAGGCGTGCGGGCGGAGCCGCCAGGTGTGGCCCGCGGAGGACAAGCGGCTGCCGCCAGAGGTGGAGGCGCTGTCTGGGACCTACACAGACGGACTGCCAGGCTGCGTCGTCAACCGCGAGGATGACACGGGCTTGCTCGCGCTGTGGCGCTACCAGGTGTGCTGGTTGCTGGCTTTGCCTGCATGCCTAGCATCCGTGGCAGTGTCTGCTGGTGCCAGCCCACGGTGCTGCATACACAAGGAGCTGACGAGCTGCCGCGTCGTGCAGGGCTTCAAGCTCTGAGGTCCGCGTGCAGCGTCTGCCGCACCAAGTTTTGAGAGCCCCTGACGGCGCCCCAGCTCAATTTTTTCGGCCTTGCAGCCGACTGGCGCCGCGCGGCATGCGCAAGTGTGTTTTGCCGCCGCGTGCGCCGCCGCAAGGCAGCAGAGTTCAGCAAGCGTACGGTTGGCCTTGGCCGCCCGGCGCACTCGTTTTGACAGCCCGTGATCTGGGTTACAGTCTTGGCAGCACAACACCGTGGCACTGGTTTGCGCTCTACGACCCGCGCGCGGCGCGCATTGGGGCGCCCTGTACAAAATTTTAGGCATTGTTTGTGGGTATAGGTCTCCTGCTTGCACAGGACAGAACTTTTGGCGGCTGTGGCAACTTGGGCAGCAGGCTCTAGCGCCTGTCGCACAGGCACTCGGGGCAGACTTTTCGGCAGCATGTCGGGCGCACCTGTGCGCTGGCAGGGTCACACGGCGCAAGGGTTAGGGCAGGAAGTGCGGTGAGGAGCTGCTGGTGAAGGTAGACCTGGCCGTTACAGTGGAAGTGGCAGACCCGGGCTGTAAGCAGTTGGCACCGGCATGATCTGGCGTCCAGCGGGTGCACAGCGCAAGGGCACACGTGCATGATGTTCCACACTCGCACATGTTTTTCAGGTGTGCCACAGTTGTTCCAGGTTTTCCACGAGGCCCCACAGTTGTTCCAAAATGACTGAAAGTCCGGCGCGCAGGTTGCACACAGCCTCCCCTGCTCAAGCCACATTCTTTGCCCGCCTGCCCTGCTGCACCCGCATGCCCTGGGAGCTAGTCAGTTCTCCCTCCGGCCACCCGTGCAGCACGCCTGAACTAGTGCCTACGCTCGACGTCAGTCCCGCCAGTTCTTGAGCAACACACTTGGCGCACTCCGCTCCATGAACCTGCCCTGCGCAGTGCTGGCACCCGACCACCCCAGGCTTGCATGCACGCCTCGCGGCATGCCCACATGGCCACCTACCTGGGGTGCTCCCTCCTGCAGCGCACAGCGCCGACAGGATGTTTGCGATATTCCCCTCCCGCCTCGCCTGCAAGGTGCCGAAGCTGACTCTGTGTGCAGACCTAGGAGCAAAAATCCACCTGCTGTCACTGCGCTACATGAGCGGCGCCCGCGCCAGCTGCGCCCTCGCACAATGCTGGCCAAAAGGGGGTCACAAGAGTCTGTTCAGATGCTCCTAGGGGAAGCTCCCAAGGCCAGGCCCGGCCGCCGCGCGCCAAGGGGCGACCGCCACCCTCGTGCCACGGTGCCAAGCGGCGAGCGGCCGGACCGGCCACGCGCGGCGCCCACTGTGCCCGCCGGTATAGCTGCCGCGGGGCGGCGCCTAGGGTGGGAAACCCTGACCTAGGGCTGTGAGCCCAGAGGCGCGGCAAACATGTAGAGGGAGTTGCTCGCCGCGGCTGCGATCACGTTGGCCTCCGGGTGCCAGGCCAGGTGCAGCAGCTTGCTTCCAAAGTCGACGGGCGGCGCAGCGGCGTCGCCGGCGCCCGCGCTGGGCCGCGCCGCCTTGCCGCCGCTGCTGGCGCGCTGCAGCGCCGCCAGGCGGCTGGATGGCGCCTGCGGACGTGGGCACACAGTTGGGAACCCCAGAGGCCTTTCATCAATCACACAAGTACAAACTCTACGCCAGGCTGCTCGTGCACTGCAGCCAGCAAGACAGCCAGCACGTCATGCATGGGCGCATGCGTGCGCGCACACACCCTACACGAACAATCAGCCAGCACAACGCCGGGCAAGAAAAGCCTCAGCCATGCCGCCCTGATCGCGCCCTCGGCCTGGACGTACTGCAGGCTGCCTGCGCGGGCGCGGGCGCGCCTTGGCGCTGTGCAGGCGCCGGCGCTGCGGGTCGCGGCTGGCCTCCAGCAGCGCGTCGTTGGCGCCGCCGCCGCCGCAGCTCAGCACGCGGAAGCACCCCGAGTACGTCCCGGTTGCCACCTGCATCACAGGTTCTCTGGGATTCAATTCGAGGTTTGGGACGCGGCCCTAGCCTGTCAGTGCGGCCAGGCGCGTCGCTGGCGTGCTGGCTGAGAGCACTGGCGCCCATGTGGATGCCATGGCCGCAGCCTGTCCTTCGGGCGCCCTCTCAACCAGCCCCCCACGCGCATGTTCAGCCCCCCTTCTCGTCAAGCCACCAACAGCACTTGGTATAAAAACCACTAAATGGCACCTGCGAGCCTGGCGGCGCGCGCGCGGCGCGCGCGGCGCCTCCTGGCAGAGCGGGCGCGGGCCGCCGCACCTGGTCGCCGCGGCCGTTGAAGCAGCAGTCAAACTTGTCAAAGATGCAGTCGTTCTCGTACAGGTCGACCAGCTGCGCGCGGCGCGCCAACTCATATGGGAGCCCTTCACAGCCCTACAGGGATGGAACTAACCCGAATCTGGCCCAAAGGTCATGGGCGATGCTTTGGGAATCAAGAACTGCTCCCGCCTTGACGCACGAGGCTCAGACTGCTGGACGCATCCAAACCTTCAGTGCATGCCGGCAGCCGCAGGCACTTGCGACTGCAGACACCCTGATCCGCGTGTCCGCAACACAGGCAGGGCGGCCTGCTCCGCCGCACGGCGCGGCGCACGCGCGGGCGCGCACCCGCTGCCGCAGCGGCTCGTGGACGGACATGACAGCGACCGGCTCCGACTCCATGCGCACATCCCTGCGCGCGCGCCCCGCCGCACTCGCCGCCGACTCCCGGCTCCCTCCGCCTTCGACGTAGCAAGGCGCCCTGACCCACCTAGCGCTGCCTCCCGCACTCAACGGCAGCTCCGCGCAGCCCCGCTGCGCCCGCACTCGCAGGCGCCTGGCTTTTCTTCTTGCGCTAGCTCTTGAACGGTGCTGAGGCGACTCCGCATTCTGCCGGGTTGGCTCGGCTGCGGAGCAGGGGCGGGGCGGGCGCGGGGCCGCGCCAGAGCTTGAGCGTCATGTAATCGCGCGCGAGCAGGTGCCGGCCGTCGCGGCTGAAGCGCAGGTCCGAGATGCTGGAGATGATTTCGCTGAAGAAGCTGCGCGCGCCCGCCGTGTCCTCCTGCGCACCGGGGTTAAGGTTGGGGTAGGATAATTAGGGTGTGATAATCAGGTCCGAGCCGCCGCAGCTTGCGCGGGGCCTCGGCGAACGTTGCGACACCCGCCTGCTTCAGAGCCCACAGCGAGGGACCCACGATGCGGCATAGGCTTACTGTATGCCTTACTCAAAAGTATCCCGGCATGCGGTTCCCCACTGCGCCTGCGCCTGACCCGGCTATGTGGTGAAGCGGGGCATGGGGGCCCGGTGCGCGGGGGAGGTTGGGGCGCGCGCGCCTCCTCGAACGTGCGCGCAGGCTTGTCGACGAGCGCGCTCGCGCGCAGGTCGCACATGCGGATGCAGCCCTTGCTGCTGGCAAACGCAAACGTGTGGCACGCGGTCGGGTGGAACTCCGCCGACGTGATCACCTGCGCCAACGACAGCCCGCAGGGTCGGACGCCTGGCCTCATGCTGGACGCCATGATAGGGTTAGGGTTGGTAAAGCGTAGGGACGCCAGCGCGGCAGCGCCGCCGCTATATCACTGACTGTGGGCGCACACCAGCGATGTCCGGCCCTCGGTTGACACGAGCTGCTCGTCAGCAAGAGGTACGTGAGGGGGAGGCAGGGACCTCGCACATGAGCTTGCAGGCAATCTAAGTCATGTGGCCCACGGGAGCATGCTCGCCAGCTGCAAGCGCGCCTGAGCCCATTCCCACGCCCCAGCCCAGTGTGCCCGTCTGCGGTCACGCCGTGGGCAGGGCACGCGCCTCGGTGAGGTCCTACATGCTGTGCGGCTCGATGTTCACCAATGAATGCTATCCAACCCTACCATATACCCTAAGCCTACCCTAACGCAAGTGCATTAAAGTCGATGCGCGCCTCGGTCAGGTCCTCCATGTTGTGCGGCTTGATGTCCACCACGTTGAACGCGCGGTCGGACACCTCCAGGTGCCACAGGTTGACGCGCAGGTCGTCCGCGCTGATGAACGTCTCGCAGTCGCTGCTGGTCGCGATGCTGTTCACGTGGTACGTGTGCGCGTTGGCGTACAAGCGCCGGCAGCGCGCCGCCAGCACCGTCTCCGCGCTCGCCACCTGCGCGCGCGGCGGGTGCCGCTGGGTGCCAGGGCAGGGCAGGATAGGGCATGCCCCGCCTGCCACGTGCGCGCGGGGCAGGCGCGCCGGGAACGCGGCAGGTTGCAGTGCCGCATGGGTGCTGAGGCCGCGGGCATCTGTGTGACCAAGCTCGCGGCTCGCAAATCTGCAGCGCGGCGGGACATGGCAGTCTCCGCCCCCGCTAGCACGCCCGCAGCTGCCGCCGTTGCTAAGGCCGCCTGCGCCTGGGCTCTGGCCCTTTATTTATGCACACAGTGTCCGACCCGGCACCCTTGCACTGGCGGCTTGCATACTCACCAACCGTTTGCTGTACGTCACTGCAAAGCGTACACCCATGCTTCGGGCCCAATACTGTTCATCATTGGATCCATACAAGGTCGCACCCGGCACCCGGCCTGTGCTTTCGTTGAGCACTTTGTGACCAGCTCTGCCATACAGTTGTTCAAAATGACTGGCCGTTCGTCACCTCGTTGCCAGGCAGCGCGGAGCGCCGGCCCCCCGGGCGCAGGGACAGGCCTCCGCGTGGCTAGGGTAGGGCTAGGGGGGCGCACCACCGGCACGCGCAGCGCCAGCCCCAGCTTCTGGTCGGTCAGCGCCGCCAGCTTGGACTTCGCCGACTGCGCCGGCGGCGGCAGCGGCGCGGCCGCCAGCGGCGGGCCCCTGCGCGCCGCGGCGACGCGTCACTGCTGCGCATGACGCGCCATGCCAGGCCTGTGCCGGTGTCCACAGGTGACTGGCGCGGCGTGCACCGACCCTGAGCTTAATCAGCTCGCAAGGGAGTGCACTCAGAAAGATGCACACTTCCTTGATCAGGGCACAGCAGGCCTCCCTAAATCACCCCCAGCCGCCAGCCTTACGCTGTGCCAGATGGCATTCCTGACACCATTCGCCAGGGGCAAGCACGCTGGCGTACTGCAGCCTGCCTGCCGAGCAGGACCAGAGCGCTGCGCGCCCGGCGCTGGCGCACCCAGGCCCGGCACCCTGGTGCGCCGGGGCTGTGTGCGGAGTCGGGTCGGGGATCTGCGCGCACCCGCTCGCCGCGATCTGCCACGCGCCGCCGCGCGGCTCATTGTTGAGGTTGGTGAGTAACCTCACCTTCCTCTCGTACACCTGCGAGCGTGTTTGCGCTCAGGATACCCTAACCCTCGACGCACCCCGCCGACATCAGGTGTCTGACGGGGGCGGTCAAGCGCGCTCGGGCAGCGCTCCGTGCAAGGCTTGCTACCCGGCCAGCGCGCGCATGCGCGGGGTGCACTGCGGGGCGCGGCACAACAGGCTGGCTCCGCGGCCCAGCAGTAGCGGCGCTCCGGTGGAGGCAGCACGCTGCGTGCAGTGCCTTGGACGCACTGCAACACAGCTCTGCGTGTGCTGGTGAACAGCTTGGTGCTGCAGGCGAGCTTGCTGCGTGCGCGCAGAAAAGGGCTTCAGAGCCTGTGGCCGGGAGCCGCACCCGCCACAACTTGATGGTCTTATCGTTGGTCGAAAGCAGCAGCCGGCTGCCGCTTGTCTGGTTCACCCACCGCACCTGCGCACGGAGGCAGGCACAACGATTTCCTTAGTTGATTTGAGGCGGGTCCGTGCAAAGATCGTCCAATCAGAAATCTGCTTGAGCGTGAGGTTCCACGCAAGCCGCCTTGCAGGTAAGCGGGCAGATGGGGGTGAGCGGGTTGCAAGGAACGCAGGTGCGAGC
>JAABUV010007646.1_pt1 | contig 11266 bp, 9 predicted proteins | sample 5559971 | NCBI WGS metagenome assembly JAABUV01 (sample SAMN10711881, study PRJNA513362) | rock metagenome | isolation source: Antarctica rocks | place: Antarctica: Victoria Land, Knobhead nord | collected 2015-12-19
GCGTCGCTGGCTGCCGGGACAGCTGTGAGCGACACGCCGCGAGCCGTGCCTGCTGCACGTCCACCAGCACAGTCCTGTGTTTGCATGTGCTGCACAGCATGGTACAGGCTCTGCACCTTGCACCTTGAAGCTGGCCAGTTTGCATTTGCCCGGTTTGCATACCGCAGGAGGTTTGGTTATGCATGGCTCCCTGATAGCCAGCGCATGCAAGCGCTCCCACTGTTTTCTGCTTGTATGGTGGTAACTTGCTGCGTCTGCGGCAGTCCGCGTGAATGAGACGGACACGTTTGCGGTCGAGGACGGCGCCAACGACGAGTACTTTGACTTTGAGGATGTGCGCCTCCGCCGCTGCCTGCCTGCCTGTTTCCCGGTCGTGCAGGCACACACTTGAAACTCTGCCCGGAGCACCTGTCGAACGCAGGTGTCTGGTGCACAGAGCCTGTTTGGGTGCCTGCTCTACAGAGCATACCTGTGGTAACTGGGCTGGGCGCCTGCGCGGCAGGTCAATGACATCTGAGGCGGGGGGCTGTTGTCGGCTGCTGCCGTTCTGGGGGCGAGGCGTGGTAGGCAGGGCGCCCTGCTTGGCCAGTGGTCCTGGGTTGCAAGTGCGTGCCAGGGAGGTGGCACCTATGTTTTCCAACTCCATGCAGGATACAGGACTTTCAATTAGTCCAGCGCAAGTTGCTGCAGGATGTTGGGGACTTGATCAGTTTTAAGCAGCTTCAATGCCAATTATCAGAGATTCTTCTCCTCCCAGATTTTCTGGTTCCCTGGTCGGCAGCCCCTCAATCCCCCAGCCAAAAGCACTTGCTTGACTTCACGCCTGCAGCCACCAAAGTGACAGAGCGAGGGGTGTGCAAGCACAGCTTGCCGTACACAGCGCGCCAAGGCTCGCTGCGAGAGGTCCCGCGCGCTTGAATGGCAGCGGCCTACTGCAAGATGCCGCTGCGCCTGCCCCGCCGTGCACTCGTGGCGTGCAGAGCGGGCCTCCCAGACAACCTGTGGGCGCCCGCCAGGCCAGCACTGCGCCCCAGCTGCTGCTTGCGGAGGGAGCCTCGGCGAGGCGACGCAGCGGCTGCTCGGGCGGTGGGCGGACAGCGCGTCGGGTGCGGCCCCTCGGACGGCCGGTTGACGGGCCGTGGCACGCAGGATTTTCATGTGCCGGCCGGGACGTGGCGGGTCGCTGGGCCTGCATTGGCATTAGAACACCGTGCTTGCCCGCCTGCTGAGGCCGCTGGCTGCGCCGCAGGGCGGCGGCGCTGACTTTGGAGGAGGACGCGGTGAGCGTGGCGGGGGCTGCGGGCGCGGCCGACGCGCAGCTGCGCATGCGCGACTTATCCTACAGCCAGCAGTACGACCTGCTGTTCCAGGGCGACCTGGACACAAAGAAGGTGCGTCGGCGGGCCCGTGTGTGAGCTTACGCGGCGCACTCACGCTGGCAAGTGAGCGCGGGCACGCGTACGCCGCGCGCGTGGACACGCGCGGCGCAAGCCCCGCCGCACCATGCGCCGGCCGCCGGGCGCTGCTGCCGCTACTGACCCGCTGCCGCCGCCGGGCCAGGCCGTACCAAAGCCCAGCCCGGAGGCGCAAGCCAGGGAGGACGGCGCGCGGAAGGTTTGGCTCTCGGACGTGTTTGCGACGGCCAAGTCGCTGCCGCTCGCGCAGCGGCGCCTGCAGAAGAAGGACTGGGAGTACGCGGCGTTCATGGCGGTTATCCACGGCCTGTGCCTGCTGGCGCCGGCTACCTTCTCCTGGCCGATGGTCGGCCTCTTCTTCGTCAGCTACTTCATCACGGGCGCGCGCCCTCGCCTGGCCCCGGGCAGCAGCATACCATATTTCATATGCTGGACCTCGTTTCAGTCACTCGTTGGCTGCTGACAGGCAGGCAAGCGCTCAGGGGGCAGCCAGCGCTGCTGGCGTGCAAGCGCCGACTGCGCTACTGGGCGCGCAGGCTGCCTGGGCATCACGCTCAGCTTCCACCGGCAGCTGAGCCACCGCAGCTTCGCCACGCCCAAGTGGGTGGAGTACGCGCTGGCGTACTGCGGCGTGCTGGCGGTGCAGGGCGACCCGACCGAGTGGGTGTCCAGCCACCGCTTCCACCACCTGCACACCGACACGCCGCTCGACCCGCACTCGCCCTACGAGGGCTTCTGGTGGAGCCACATGGGCTGGCTGCTCGACAACAAGGTCCGCGGCCCGCCCCGGCGCGGCTGCTGCGCGGCGCGGCTGCTGCGCGGCGGCGCGTCCGCTCGGCGCTGTGCTGACCATAAGTTAGGGTTGTGGTAGGGTGTTGGGCGCAGGAGAGTGCACACGGTTTCGACCGGGCCGCGCAGGCGACGCTGGAGCGCGTGGGCGCGCGCGGCAACACGGGCGACCTGGACAGCCAGCCGTTCTACCGCTTCATCGAGCGCACCTACGGGCTGCACGTGCTGGCCATGTTCGCCGCGCTGTTCGCCGTCGGCGGCCTGCCGGCGGTGGTGTGGGGCGGCGCGCTGCGCTGCGCCTGGGTGTACCACATCACCTGGTTCGTCAACTCGGCCAGCCACGTGTGGGGCTACCAGTCGTACAACACCGGCGACCAGAGGCGCGCCCGCGAGCCTGCGTGCAACCCCTGTGAGAGTCGCACATGTTGAGAGGGCTGTCGGCGCCCCAGGCCGATGTGTTCGCGCCGCCACTCAGCGTGACTGTTGTTCTGTGCTCCGGCGTGCTTCCCAGCGTACTTGTGACTGGCGTGCGCATGCGTACGCAGCCGCAACAACTGGTGGGTGGCAGTGCTGGCGTTCGGCGAGGGCTGGCACAACAACCACCACGCATTCGAGTTCAGGTGCGCTGGCTGCGCGGCGAGCAGCACGGTTGTATATCCACAGCGTCTTGCCTGTGCCAGCAACAGTCTGCTCGCCGCACCTGAGAGGAGCTCGCAAGCCTGGCGCCGCCCGCTGCCTTCTGTGGTGAGTGCCAAGCGTTGACAGGCTTTCAGTCTGCTGCCGTGCCTGCCCTGTCTGCCTGGCGGATGCGCTGATAGTACCCCGCGCTCGCGCGCAGCGCGCGGCACGGCTTCGAGTGGTGGCAGTTTGACGTCACGTGGCAGTGCGTGCGCCTGCTGCGCGCGCTGGGTCTGGCGTCGAACGTCAAGCTGCCGTCCGAGAAGCAGAAGCAGCGCATGGCCATCGCGTAGCGCGCGCGCACGGCGGACGCCGCGACCCGGGCGGCTGCGCTGGCGCTGCGGCGGCTGCGCTGGCGCTGCGGGTGGCTGCGGCTGCTCTGGCGCTGCGAGCGGCCTCGCCGGCGCTGGCGCCGGGCTGTGCAGCCAGCACGTCAAGGGCGGGGCTGTGAGGGCATGTGCGCGGATGCGTATCGGTGTGCGGGGGCCACGCTGGCGCTCCTGCACAGGCACGTGCTTGCGGGCCTGCAGGGTCGATGCTGGCGCAGTGGGCTTGTTGCGCACACCGGTCACGCCCGATAGGGTCCAGAGGAGCCAGGGGCTAGATGCTGAGTGCCGGGGGTCAGTTGTCGCTCTTTTGCCACTTGGGCCAGAAAGTTCCTGCTGGCAGAGCCAGGAGCTGTTGTAGGGCTCGGCAGACTGCCGTCATTGGTAGCAAGGCGGGCTTGGTGGTGGTGGGCTCTGTCCCCGCCAGACTTGCTGTGCAGCCTGCGCTCACTTGGCTTGTGCCTGTGGCGGTATGGGTGGACAGTCTGACAGGGTTTTTGGGAGCGCTTCTGCCTGCTCGGCTCTGACCTTGGGCCAGGCGCATCTGCCCAGGATATATCTTGGCCCGCTTGTTGGCCTGGGGGGGTTACCTTCATTCCTTTCTGGGCCCAGACAGCTGCAGTGAGCTGGAGGGGCTCAGGCCTCGCTGCCCCTGACATCCCAGGTGCATTATTCTTTTTGTCGGCCCTTGCGGCCGGCATTCAGGCGGTCTGGGCACATCTTGACGGGGCTGACAAGCGCGTCATGCAGCATCACAGAATCCAAGGGTATGGCGCGCCCTCGCAGCATGGCGAGCGGCTGTGCGGGCATGCCATGTGATGCAGCAGATATGCATCACTGGGACCAGACCGTGTGCTTGTCCAAGCGCTCCTTTGTGGGGTCTTCCAAGCAGGGATTTTTTGTCAGGGATTGTCAGGCATGATCAGAAGTGAGGCCCGTTTCTGATCTGGTGCGCTGGCGATGGACAGTTATGATATGTGCCAAACCTGTGTGCGCCTTGCTTGCGGCGGCCAGGGCGCGCGTGTTGCAGCAAAAGGCAGGGGGGCGCTCGGTGGCAAGATTGGGGCCGGGCGCGTCTGATGTCCATGGGCAACCTGGCGTCACACATGTGCCAACGCGGGAGTTGCAGGGAGAGTGTGCGAGTGCGAGTGTGTGAGCGCGTGCGGCAGTTGCTAGTATCAACAGGCCTCATATAGGTCTCAGTAAGTCTGCAAACTGGTATAACGGCCTGTCGCGCATGGGTTCTCCTAGCAAGGCTGTCGGAGGGTTGCATTGGACTGGCCCAGATGCCACGGCTCAATGCCAGGAGCGACGCCGTGCGGACAGGGCGGGTCCAAGCCCACCACCGCTGGGTCACCCACATGGCGGCACTGCTTCGGGCCTGCTCAGCGGCGACATGATGCAGACGGCATCTCCGTAAGGATTATGCGCTGACTGATCCGTTGCAGCGCCCCCAGCGCGCATGCGCCTGCCTCTGGCAGCCTGCGCCCAGCTGATGTACCCTTACATGCCAGGCTCAAGAGCCTGAGCCTATCACAGCCATGAGCGCCTGCCGCAATATCAACGGATGACACATGCAGCAAAGGATTCTGCATCCACATGCGGCTTCCATGTGGGGAGTAGCTCACGCAACACTGCGGGCCGCACCTGCGTCCTGACGGCGCTGGCGCTGGACCGGCGTGTGCAGCATGCGGGGCGCCGCCGGAGGCGAGCTGCGGGCGACCCGGCGCCTGCCCCGTCGCAGCGCTCACCGCGTGCGCGTGGCAGGGGTGGAAGCAAGGCCCGCCCCAGGCGCTGCGCTGCGCCGCCGCCACCGCGGCTGCCGCCGCCACCGCCGCCGTCAGCGAGTCGCCCGCGGCCTCCAGGTCCTGCCATGCGGCGCGCGCGGCAGCCAACTGGCGGCCGCCCTCGGCTCCCGGCTCCCCCAGGGGCCTGCCTGACCGCGCGCCGCCCTGGCACTTGCGCACCCCACGCGCACCCTGTGGCGGATCCAGGCTCGCCTCGCCTGAGCTGCCGCCAGCGGCCTCGCTCCCGCTGCATGTGCAGCCGCGTGACTCTGACATGCTGCTGCTGCTGTTGTGCGCCCGCCCGCCGCCAGAGCCTGCAGCACCATCGCCCCACGGGACCGTGGGCCATGCGGGCTCTGCCGGCCGCGGCCGCTCAGCGGCGCCCCCTCGCCCTAGGGCAGCATGCGGCGTTGGCTGGGCCTGGCAGCATGCGGCGGGCGCCGGTCCTGCTGGGGAGCCGCCGGGCGCCGAACGTCTGCCTGAGCAGCTGTGCAGCGCGCCGCGCGCTTGCCGGGGCGCCTGCCGCAGTGCGGGCGAACATGAAGGTTCCTGCGGCGCCCCGGGTCTGGATGCCGCATGCAGCCCCGCATGCGCCGCCGCTTGCGGCCCGGGCACCGCGCCGCGGCGCGGGCATACGTCCTGTCCGCGCGGGCATGCGCTTGCGTGCGCGGCCGCCCCCTGCACGGCCCGGCCCGCCCGCCATGGCCAGGGAGTAGTAGCAGCGCCCCCAGGCTCCAGCTGGCACCATACAGGCCCGCTGCCACAGCGGCTGGCGCGCGGCGCCGCGCTGCGCGGCGCCGCCATAGAGCCGGTCGCTGAGGTGGGCTGCGAGGTCGGCCACGTCGGCGGCGAGCCCGGCGCCGTGGCAGGCCGGGTGCGGCCCGTGCTCGCGCTGCCGCAGCGGCCGCCGTCTGACGCGGGTGCCCGGCGCGAAGCCGCATGCAGCGCTGCGCCGGGCGGCATGGCGGCGGGCAGGGAGGGGCGTGCGGCGGGCGCGCCGTCGCGCCTGCAGACCCGAGAGGCGGCCGCAGGGCAGGGTTCTGGAGACGGCCTGCCGCGCGCGGGGGGCGCGTGCCGCGCGCGCTTGCGTGTCAGCGCGCGCCGCAGTGCGGCCACCGCGTTTGCCTGATGCTGCTGCTCCGCGCGCAGCTGCAGCGCGCGCTGCGCGCCCCCGCACGCGCGCTCAGCGCGCTGTGCGCGCCATGCGGGCGGCTGCCACAGCAGGGTGTGTTTGCCGTGTCGCGACTGTCTTCGGGGCCAGGGCGCGCTGAAACAAAGATGTTGGGCGTGTGTGCATGAGACCGTGCACGCAAATGCACACCCGCCGCACCCTCCCACTTCAGGAGCAGCGCTGCACAGCTCACGCAGCCGCATGTGCAGCAGCCGCGCATGCAACCTCCTGCAGACAAGCTTCACCAGTAGCGATTCACCACTGCGCACGCACCTGACGAGCCTCGGCGGTCTCCGCGGCGGCCGCGGCCAGGCGCGCCTCTAGTGCTGCCATGCGCTGCGCCGCCGCGGCCGCCGCCAGCCTGTGCTCGTCGCCCTCCGCCTCCGCCACCGCCCGCGCAGCCCTTGCCTGCGCCTCTGAAATCCTGGCTGCTGCCAGCTCGCGCCCCGCCGCGCGCTCGCGCCCGGCGGCGCCCGCCTCGGCGGCGGCCGCGGCCGCCCCGGCCCGCGCCTCGCCGGCCGCGGCCAGGGCCGCCGACGCGCGCGCGGCCGCCAACTCACGCGCCGCCGCCGCATCGCGCGCGTCCGCCACGGCCAGCGCGGCGCGCGCGCGCGCGGCGGCCGCCGCGTGGTGCTCCAGCAGCGCCCGCAGCGCACTGGCCAGCTCCTCCGGCGCCAGCGCGGCCGCCGCCGCAGGCCCCACATGCGCGCCCTTGCATGCACTGGATGCCGCGGCAGCCCCGCTGCTCGCCGGCGCGCGGGCGGCGCCCACCGCCGCGGGGCCTGCGCCGCAGCACGCCGCGCCGGGGGAGCCTGCTTGGCTGGCGCCGCCGGGCGCCGCAGGCACCGCGGGCGCCAGGCCCGGGCCGGGGGAGGGCGAGGGGACCTGCACGCCCGCGGCGGCCGCCGCGGCGGCCAGCGCCTGGCCCAGGGACGCCAGAGTCGCCGCCCTGCGGCCCAGGCGCCGGCGCAGCGCGGCCACGGCGAGCTGCGCCGCCGCGAGCTGAGCGGCTGCGGCGGCAGCCGCAGCGTCGCGCTTTGCCGCCTCGCCTTGCGCCTCCTGCATGCACCGTGGGCAGGCATGTGCGGCGCCGAGCCGAACAAACAAGTGTCGGCAGGTCTCCCAGGTTGGCAGCAGACACCCTCTCCCGCATGTACATGCCTCTCTTTATCGAAGTGTGGCCGCCCGTTTCTCTAGGTGACCAGGCTGCATAGCACCAGAGCGCAGGCCGCGCGCGCAGCCGCCGCGCGGCGGCGCACCCGACTCGCTGCTTGCAGCGCCGCCAGGTCGCGCTGCGCCTGCGCGCCGCAGCCGGCCGCGGCCAGCGCCTGCTCCAGCCGTCGCTGCACGGCGTCCGCCTGCCGCGGAGGTAGGGATAGGGTCTGGAAGGGCACCTGTCCTGGCGGGACGCGACGGAGGTTTGGGGCACACGCGCGCAGGTGCCTGCTTGGCGCGCTGGGGCGGCTCGAGCTGCCTGTGTGCATGGCCTAGATGGCCACTCGCGGACCTGCCTCGTGCCTGTATGCACGCACTGCAGCTGTGCTGCTGAGGCGCAGGGCAGGCGGACTGCCGCGGCCGGAGCGCCCCTGCCCCACAGCCGCTCAGCCGCTCCAGCCGCCCTAGCCCTACACTGCCTTACCCTATCCCTTACCCTACCCTATGCAGGGTCCAGCACAGGCGAGCGCGGCTGCCGTGCCTGCAGCTCGAGCTCCACGCGCCGCGCGGCGGCCGCCTGGAGCGCGCCCTCGGCCGCCGCGCGCTGCACCCGCGCGCTCTCCAGCGCGGCCTCGCCCCGCGCGCCGGCCGCCGCCGCGTCGGCCGCCGCGCTCGCGAGCGCGGCCGCCGCCGCCGCCGCGCCCGCCTCCGCGGCCGCGCGCGACTGCCGCGCAGCCGCCAGCCGCCAGCCTGCCAGCCAGGCCCTGGTCCGCGCCGCCGCGCGCCGGTGCAAAGCCGTGCGCGCACGCGCACGCCGCGCGGCCGCCGCCGCCGCCGCGGCCCGCCACTCTAAAAGCAGGCGGCGCTGCCGCCCGTCACCCAAGCGCCGCTGCAGCGCGGCCGATGCGCCTGCTGCCGCGCTCGCGCGCGGCGCTGCGCGACGAATGCCCGCCAGACGCTGAACGTCCAGGCCTGTGCGCAAAGCTGAAGCTCAAATCCTGCTCATCAATGCTCTGCTCACTCAGCACCTTGGCCAGAACAAACCCGCCGCATTTGTTCATGGCTCATTGGCTCAGATGACTCACCTGTGCAGCATTTGTGGCCGTGCATGCCGCCTGCTGCTGTCTCCAACAACCTTGTCTGTCTAAAGCTCGACTACAGGTTTGCACTTCAGGCGCCGTCAACAGATCAGGCGCCTCCCGCCTTCACTCTCGCACCTGCATCCGGGCCATGACAGCGGCGTCCCGCCGCTGCCGCCAGGCGCCGCGCTCGCCGGCGACAGCCCGCCATGCGCGCGCTGCAGCCAGGAGAGTGTGCCGCCGCCAGCGCCGCTCCGCGCGCGCCCGCGCGGCCAGCGTCCTGCGCCGGCCCGCGGCGTACGCGCGCCAGCGCCGCACGGCCCCGCCCAGCGCCTGCCGCGCGCGGAAGCGCGCAGCGCGACGGTCCAAGCGGCGCTCCCGGGCGGCGTCGGCGGCCGCGGCGGCCCAGGCCCGCAGCCGCCGCCGCAGCATGAGCGCGGCCGCGGCCCCGCGCGCGGCGCGGAAGCGCGCGCGCCGCGCCGCGGCCGCCAGCCATGCCCGCACGGCCCGCCGCAGGAGCGCGCGGCGGCGGCTGCGCTGCGCCAGCGCTGCCTGGCATGCGCGGGCGCGGCCGGCAGCCGCACAGCACACCCAGCCCTGCACGGGGGGCGCAATGGCCGCTGACGTGAGCACGCATGTATCCTTCAACCAGGACGCTGTGAGCCTGCGCCCTGCGCCGTCAGGATGCATCTGGCCTGGCGGGGTTTGTGCCGCGTGCGATGCCTGCATGAACGTCCTGGGTTGCAGCGTTTGTGTGACGCGCCCTGGGTACCGGCACGATGATCGATCCACGCCGTGTTCATGCCCTCCATGACCACAAGAGGGGAATCCTCCACTTCTCAGGGTCAGGAAGCCCTTAGGGTCTATGAGGAGGGCCCACCTGCCACGCCTGGCAGCGCAGGGTCAGCGCATGGTGCGCGGCCGCGGCGAGGAGCCGCGCGGCCTTGGGCCGCGCATGGCCGCGCAGCCAGGCGCGCCAGGCCGCCCACGCGCGGCGCGCAACCAGGCGCGCGCGCAGCTGCTCCGCCCGGCCGCCGCTGCGCGACTCCTGCGCTTCCAGCAGCCTGCGCGGCGCCGCGCAGCGGCGTGCCTCGCTGCGGCCAGCTTTGCACCCACTGCAGCCTGATGCATATTGCACTCTGTCTGAATTGGCAGTCAGGATGGACGAGGCGCAGGCCGAAGTGCGGGCCCATGTGAGACATGGCAGCGTCCTGTGATCTGCAGTGCATGGGTCCGGCAGCCAGCTGCGCAGGGCTGCGCTCAGCGAGGTGGCATACATGCAAAGCAGGGCCCGATGATGCAGACCGCCGAGGAGCGCGGCGCAGACACAAGCATGAGCCCACACCAAACTCCTCGTAATCTCGCATTGAGCGCGCCGCACCGGCAACGCACGGCATGCGCATGCCAGGCGCGCAGCCGCCGGCGCGCGAGGTGCACGCCGGCGAGCGCAGCCGCGGCGCGCTTGGCGGCGCGGCGCGCGCGCTGCGCGATGATGCCGCGCCAGTAGCCCTGCAGGGCGCGGCGCTGCACAGCGCGCGCGGCGATTGCCGCACATGCTGCCTCCCTGCTCGCATGCCAAGGAAGGGTTTGATGACCAGGCGTGCAAGTCAGCGATGTAGATGCAGCATGACACATCAGCCGGGCCCTGTCCCGCGCTGTGATGCGCACCACGGCTGACTGCCAAGCCGCACGCCTGCATGCTTTCACGGCCCTGCAACCCAACGAGGTGCACCTCTGCCGCCACTTGTCCCGGATGCTTGAACAGTGTCATGGCAGCCTGCTGGGCTTAATGGCAGCATCGTTGGGCGCTGTTGTGTAATGGGCGCTTGACCATGAACAGGGCAATTGGCCCACCTGTGGCGCAGCGCGGTGAGCGCAGCCAGGCGCCCCGCGAGGTGGTCGCGCATGCGCTGTGCGCCGGCCAGCTCCGCATCCGCGGCCGCCGCCGCCAGCTGGCCCAGCGCCAGGCGGCCGCGTAGCGCCGCCAGCTGCGCCTGTTCAGGCGCGGGGCTCCTACCACGTGCCTCGCGCCCCGGCGCTGCAGGCGGCGCCCCGGCGGGGCTGCTCGGCAGCGGCGCATCTGGCAAGGCCGCTCCCGGCGCGCGCCCAACACTGCCTGCTGACGGCTGCGGCCCCTCAGCGGGCAGGCTGAACCGCACCTCGAGCGGCGCACGTGCGGGGCCGCCCGACACTCTGCTCGGCTGCGGTGACGCCCCGTGCTCCTTGCGCGCGCTCCATGGCGCGGCCAGGCCGCGCGGCCCTTGCCGCGCGGCCGTCCGCTCCGCCGCCAGGCCCGCGGGCATCGGCAGCGGACCGGGCAGGGGCGCGCCCCGCGCTGCAGCGCAGGCGCCAGCGCTGGCAGCCTCTGCGCTGGGGCTGGCGAGCCGCGGCGCCCCGGCGGGCGCTGGAGCCTGCGCCGGCTGCGGGCGACGCGCGCCGCTCCCGCTGGGACGCGGGGCCGCCTGGATACCGCAGCTGGCGCTTGTGTGCTCGGCGCGCGCGGGCAGCGGGCGGGCGCCGCCGGCCGCAGGTGCGTCAGGAGCAGCGTCCCAACAGGCGCCTGTCAGGGCGCATGCGCTGCTGCTGGCGGCCAGCGCCCGGTCGCATGCGCCGCCAGGCTCTGCACGCGCGCCGTTGCCTGCGCTGCACGCATCGGGGGAGCCCTCGGCGGCCTCGACCGCCCACAGCGCAGCCCAGCCCTGGTGTGACGGCGCCGTCGCTGGCACCTGGGCGGCCACCCCGCGCCCGCCCGCCCACGCAACACAGGTGGGGTTGCTGTGCCACACAGGGGCATCCGGCTCGCGCTGGCAGGCCTGCTGCGCATGCCCTGCACAGGCAGCAGGCATGGCGGCCGCAGCGGCCCCCT
>JAABUV010007647.1_pt1 | contig 11263 bp, 13 predicted proteins | sample 5559971 | NCBI WGS metagenome assembly JAABUV01 (sample SAMN10711881, study PRJNA513362) | rock metagenome | isolation source: Antarctica rocks | place: Antarctica: Victoria Land, Knobhead nord | collected 2015-12-19
GTGACCACGCGGACGACGGCCTACCGCCGCCTCTACCGCGAGGCGGTGGCGGTCGAACCGACCCTGGCCGAGGACTGGCTCGCCGTGCAGTCGCAAGCGGACGCCGCGCTCCGGGCCGCGGCCACAGGGATTCCGCGGTCGGCACTGCGTCCGGACCTGGACGCCGACACGGTCTTCCTGACGCTGTGGGCGCTGGCCAGCCCGGAGGTCTACGACGCGGTGATCGACCGGGCCGGCCGGACACCCGACGAGTTCGAGCACTGGTTGAGCATCACGCTGATCGCAGCGTTGACGCTGCCCCAGCACTCTTCTCGTGACAGTCGGCAGCGCGAGCTCGAGTAGACCCTGCGGCCGTCTTGAGCGAGATCTGGCTAGTGGCCTGGTATCGGCGCAACGGTGACCGCGCAGGCGATGAGGTCTGGCGTCCAACGCCCCCTCGGGCCGGAAGCCTGAAAGCCGGTGTCTCACTTCCTTGGTTCTCTGGGGGTCCGACGCGACTGTGGCGGTGAGCCGATCTCGTTTGCGCAGGTCAAGCGTCGTTGGAAGGGACTCTAGCGTGGGCAACAGGTGCGGGTCTAGTGACCGCGTTGACTCATCAAATATGCGCGCGTGGGGGTGGTCGTTGACTCACGCAGGAGTGCGCGCGTAGGGCGCGCCTACCGGGCTGGGTTGGTTGGTGCCGGTAGGCCCTGGTGATGGGACTGACGGTGGGCCAGCGACATGCGGTGACCAAGACGATCGCGATGCGGTACAAGAGCGCGAGCAAGGCGGAGAAGGGCAGGATCCTCGACGAGTTGTGCGCGATCACGGGTGGCATCGCAACCACGCCCGTAAGGCGCTGAAGGAGGCGCTGACGCCGAAGCTCGTCCGGCCACGGGCTCCGCGGCCGCCTCGGTATGGGCCGGAGGTGGTGGCTGCGCTGGCGTTTTGCTGGGCGGTGCTGGGTGCTCCGACGGGCAAGCGCCTCGCCCCGGTCATGGCGGAGTTGGTGGCGCGGTTGCGGCGCTTCGAGGAGTTGGTCATCTCCGATGTGACGGCGGGGTTGCTGGTCACGATGTCGGCGGCGACGATGGACCGCCGGCTGGCCCCGGACCGGGCGAAGATGGCGCTGCGCGGGTGGAGCCACACCAAACCGGGGTCGCTGCTGAAGTCCCAGATCCCGATCCGGACGTGGGCGCAGTGGGACGACGCGGTGCCCGGGTTCGTGGAGATCGACCTGGTCGGGCACGAGGGCGGCAACGCGATCGGTGATCACGCCTACACGTTGACGGTCACCGACATCGCCTCGGGCTGGACGGAGAACCGTTCGGTGCGCAACAAGGCCGAGAAGTGGGTGTTCGCCAGTTGTCCGGGTTGGACAGTGCTCGTGCGACCGCGTGAGTTGCGTCGACGCCTCGGTGCGGGGATGAAGCCATGTCCGAAAAAGGTGCGTCACCACTGGCATGACCACGAAATTTATCAGAGTGAGGAGAATCGCGGACACGACCAGAGTGACAACCGGCAACGGCAGCCCGGACAAGACCGGGCCGAGTAACCACAACGGCAGGGTGACGAGCGGATAGACCGCTATCCAGTTGACGAGGACGAGGACGAAGCGATGGCGGGGTGGGCACACGAGGTCTCCTCTGCGGTAGTGGGAACGAAGTAGCATCCGGCTCTGGAATCGGTAGTCGGGCTCAGCCGTTCCTAGACCGCTGACATCGCGAACTCGCTCCGAAATCATCGCCGGAGCTCCGACATCGCCAGGGGCGGTCAGCACGGCAGCCAGGCGATAGGTATCAGCGGCGGCGAAATCTCGGTGCCGAATGTCAGGATTGAAGCTGCAGCGTCTCGCCGAAGCCCATGCGGTTGACGAACGTCTCGCGCGTGAGATCGGAGAACGCCATCACATGATCAACGCCCGCCCCCGTGAAGTCCACCACGGAACGGAAAGGCTTCTGTCCTCGAGGCAGGGCGAGAACGCGGGAGATTTCGTCCGCCACGCCCTGGGGGTCGGCCTGCACGCCGGGACGGACCAGAGAAGCCGTGGCTTCCTCGTTCCGCGCGACGAGCGGGTCGAGATGGGCGTACGCGGCAGTGACCTTGGCATCGGAGGCGCGGCTGGCGTTCGGAAAATGCGATGTGCCCTGGGTGATGGCCCCGGGCATCACGATGCTTGTTTCGATGCCGAACTGCGCCGCCTCGTATGAGGTGACGACAGCGAGAGCGTCAAATGCGGCCTTCGATGCGACGTACGGGCCGAGGAAGGGCGGGGTCGTCACGATGATCGTGCTGCCGACGTAGAGCAAAGTGCCCGACCGCTGCTGTCGCAAATAGGGCAACGCCGCGCGATTCACTCGGTGTGCACCGATGACGTTGACGTCGAGCAGGTGAGTTAGATCGTCGTCGGTGAAAGCTTCGACGTAGCCGACGTAGAGGTGTCCCGCGTTTTGGATAACGACATCGAGCTTACCGCTGGTCTCGACGACGAGCCGGACGGCGTCGTTCGCGGATTTTTGCGAGGCGACGTCCAGATCCACCACGTGGAGATCGACACCGGTGCTTTCGGACAGTTCGACGAACTCGGCGGCGGTCTTGTGGTTGCGGCCCGCGGGATCACGCATGCTCGCCCACACCGTGTGACCGTCGGAGGCGAGCTGCTTCGCGGTGAGGTAACCGATACCGGTCGCGGCCCCGGTAATGAGAATGACAGAATGAAATCCTCCTTCGTGAGATCTGAGGGTGGGAGCACCTGATCTCAGGCGGCGCCACCGTTCGTGTAGATGGTCTGACCGTTCACCCAGCGACCGGGTCCCGCAAGGAATGCCGTGACCTCGGCGATGTCTTCCGGGGTCCCGAGCCGCTCCATCGGATTGAGTGATGCGATGTGATCGATGACCTGCTGGGGCTTGCCCTCGAAGAACAGCGGCGTCGCGGTGGGCCCAGGGGCCACAGCGTTGACCGTGATGTCTCGTCCGCGGAGCTCGCGGGCGAGAATGAGTGTCATCGCCTCGACGGCGCCCTTCGATGCGGCATACGCGCCGTAGGTCGGCATCTGCAACCGGGTGATGGACGTCGAGAAATTGATGATCGCGCCGCCGTTGCGGACATGGCGGGCGGCGAGCTGGTCGATTACGAAGGTCCCGCGGACGTTCACCCGCTGAATGCGATCAAACGTGTCGAGATCCATCTGCGCGATCGGGGCGAGCGGCATAATCCCCGCGGTGTTGACGACCACATCGACGCCCCCGAAGCGGGCCGTGGCCGTGTCGAAAAGCGCGGCCATCGCCACCTCGTCGGCGACATCCCCGCCGGCGGCGACCGCTTGGCCCCCGTTCGCGGCGATCGCTGAGACGACCCCGTCGGCCTCCGCAGCGTTACCGCTGTAGTGGGCGACAACGGAGATACCGTCCGCCGCGAGTCGCTCTGCGAACGCGCCGCCGATGCCACCGGATGCCCCGGTGATGATGGCGACGCGCCGCGTAGTGGGGTCGAAGTTGGTCAAGGTGCCTCCCAGTACTTAATGTGAACATGATGTCCACATAATGCTACGTCTATGTGTTTAGCTTGTCCACTAGTTTGAGTGCGGGAGCGAAGCACGGCGGCATCCGCGGAGGCGTGAGGAGGAGACGGCGTGGAAGGCATCGAGACACCTGCGGTGCGGCGAGGCCGGGGCCGTCGTCCTGCGGCCGAGGTGCGCGCCGACATTCTGGCGGCGACGGCGGCGTTGCTGTACGAGGAGGGGATGGCGGCGGTGACTTTCGACCGCGTCGCGTCGCGTTCCGGTGCCAGCAGGACGACGATCTACAAATGGTGGCCGTCCCCAGGATCTCTTGCCGCGGAGGCGCACTTCACGAGAAGCGAGTCTGAGCTGGTCTTTCCGGACACGGGTGACATCTATACAGACATCCGAACCCAGCTTCGGGCGTTCGTGCGACTCTTGACCGAGCGCGGGGGTGGGCGGGTGATCGCGGAGCTCATCGGTGCAGCCCAGACCGATCCGGGCCTGTCAGCGGCGGTCTCGGAGGGGTACACGGTCCCGCGTCGGGCTCTCGCGCTCGAGTTCTTCGAACGGGCTCGTGAGCGCGAACAACTTCGTGATGACCTCGACCTCGTCATCCTCGTCGATCAGTTGTGGGGCGCCTGCTACAACCGCCTCTTGATCCCGGACGCTCCGCTGGACGAAAGCTTCGCCGATGCCCTCGTGGAGAACACCCTTCTCGGTGCTGCATCCTCGCGCTACCGAGAGGCGCGGCACTGACCGGCCCGTTTCTGCAGGCCACCCTCGGACCGCCCGCAGCGGAGCCCGCGACCGATACTGATCGGGGGAATCGTACGTCCGAGTCTGAGCCCGAGGGCACGACGGGTGATTGGCGCAGGAGTGAATAATTCGTTGAGGTCGGCATGACCGGAAACCTGGACGACGGCGAGCCTCTATTCCCCCTAATCGGCGTAGAGACTTTGTAGCTGTTAGACCTGCACGCGGACCGCAACTGTTGCATATGGTCTGGGCTTGCCTTTGATCGATTCCGCGGCGCTCGACGAGAGCTATCGCAGAAGGCCGCCGAGTATGAGTTCAGGTTGGTCAGTCACACTCTCCAAGATAGCGCTGCGACCGCGAGACGACACCGCACTAGCGAGGCGGTGCCATCCCTGCACGCGCCCCGGGCAGAGAGCCGCCGCGATGAGGGGTCACCGCTGAACTGTGAGCAGCATCGCTCGGTGGCGGCTTTCTAGCAGCGTTCCGTGTCGCGCCTCGAAGCGCTGATCGGTTTTCCTGCAATGCCGATGTAGAGCGTCATGGTGCGATGGCAGCGCCTGCCGCATCGAGACGTGGTGTCGGCACTTCCAGACGGCGCGCTTCGGCCAGCACGTCCTGCACGATGCTGCGGGGCTCTTCCGCGCGGGGGTCGGTGTGCGCAGCCAAGCTCGCGTTGGCGAGCGGCATCCGTGCGGTCAGCACTGACATGACCAATGCCGTCAGCTTCGCTGGGGCGCGGAACGAGGAGGTGCTGCTCCGGTGGCGTCGGAGGTCCACGCCTCTTGCTTGCAGGACCGGTAGCAGTTCACGGCTGGTCAGCAATGCCTCGCGGAAGCTGGCCGGGCGTCCGATCATGTCGGAGAGTGACCCAAGCTGAACTCCTTGGCCGTGCATGCCGGCATCGGCGATGAAGTGCGTCCAAAGCCATCCCCGCAAGTCGGGCTGCTCGGAGATCTTCAGGCCGGCATCTGAGAACACCTTCCGCACGATCTGTTCCCGGCTTGTTGGTTCCGTCCCGAACGTGCCGAACACGACCTTTCGCATGAGTGCTCCATGCAGGACGCCGTTGTCATCGAAGCCACCACCCGCTTGCGGGAAGCCCCACGCGAGCTGCCCTGCGGGGAGCGGGGCGATCGCGCCGGTCGGCTCGGCCCACACGCTGCCGAACACCAGCACAGTCGCCTTCCCGACCCGTGGTGCAAGGAACTCTGCCGCTGCCGACAAGCGATGGTGGCTGACGCTGAGGACGATCAGATCGAAATCGTGGTCTGAGTCCAGTTCCTCTAGGAACCGCATCGGCCAAGACTGGATAATCCGCTCGCCCCAGGGGCGGCGGCGAGCATCGAGGACATCAAGATCGACACCGTCCCCGTACTCTGCTGCGCGACCCGGCCGGACCATGAACTGCACGTCGTGGCCCGCCTGCTCGAGCGCCCACCCATAGATCGTGGAGATGACCCCACGGCCGAACATCAAGACCTTCACGCAGCAGCACCTCACGTCGCCTACGCTCAGAAGCGGAGATTGCCTCCACCTGCAGGTTATGGAGATTGTCTCCACTTGTCAAAGGAGTGAACGACATGCCTGCTTCTCGACCCATACGGGCGGACGCCGCACGGAACCGTGATGCGATCATCGCTGCAGCACGAGCAGCCTTCGATCGCGGCGAATTCGATCGCCGCTTCGATGATTTCGCATCCCTTGCCGGCGTCGGAACCGGGACGCTGTACCGCCACTTCCCGACCCGCGAAGCTCTGGCTGAGGCGGTCTACCGTGAGGAAGTCGCTGCGCTGTGCCAACATGCCGGACGACTCCTTGCCGACCGGCCTCCGGCCGAAGCCCTCGCGAAGTTCTTGCGCGACTTCGTCGCCCGGATGGCCGCCCAAACTGGGCTCGCGCGCACGCTCGCCAATCTTATGCGAGACCAGTCGAACACGCAGGCCGACGGAGGGCGCGCTCTGGAGGAAGCCGTCGCCAAGCTCGTTTCCGCAGCGGCGCAGGACGGCGGTCTAACAAACGACGTGACCGCAGGCGCTGTCATGACGGCGCTGCACGGGATCGGCTCCTCATACGGCCGCCCCGACTGGCAGGCAGACGCAGAGAGACTGATCGCTGTCCTCAGCCAACCGAACCGGCGACTTACCCCAGCGCAGGATTGACTCCTGGTTCGCCGAGCCTCGGTGTCGTATGTAGCAAATACGACCGATTCCGCTACAGGGCGTCCCATCTTATGGTCGAGGACTGCGAATCGCAGCGCTCCGTGGCGGCGTTCTTCCAGCGCGAAGTGGCATGTCCGTCGCCGCAACGGGACCGTCGTAGGGAACCTCAGCGACAAACCACTAGAAGCGGCCGAGGCGGCAGCCCGCCAGCGCTGGCTCGTCGGTGCCGTCGACCAGTTCCCGCGCAACCAGGCGACCCACGGCCGGGGCAAGCGTGACCGCCGCGTGCATGACCGTCAGGTAGAGGCCGGGCACCTCGGTGACTGGGCCGATGATTGGATCGCCGTCGGCCGGCATTGGGCGTGCGCCGACCCGGGTGCTGAGTAGCTCGACGTCCGCGGCGCCGCGGAAGGTGGACCGGACGGCGGCGAGGGTTCTTTCAGGCGAGTCTGCAGCGGCAATCAGCCGGTCTGGTAGCGACCTGCCGGAGATCGAAGTCTCGGTTATGGACCACGGTGTGGACCAGACCGGAGGGGGCGCGGAACCGGAAGAGCGTCGCCGGCGACGGGTCGACTGGGACGCGGATGTCGAGCGGCGCACTCAGCGCGGCCGTGGCCACTCCGGCCGCGAGCACTACAGTCGCACCGTCGAGGGGTCCGACGGCCGTCTCGACCCCGAGAACACGGCCCGCGGTGTCCCGGCGGACCGCAGTGACTGGGGTGTCCAGAAGGACCTGGGCGCCGTGGGCGTGGGCGCGGGCGCCGGCGACCAGCCGCTCGGTCACGCCTACCGGGTCGACCGCAGCATCACCGGGTGCCCAGACGGCCCACCCAGGGGGCTGAAGCAGCCTGGGCTCAAGCCTCGCCACAGTGGCCGCGTCCACGATTTCCTGCCCGGGCCCGACCTCCGGAGAGCTGTCTACCGCGCCCCAGGACAGTGAGCCGGACCAGGTCACGGGAAGCCCCGGCAACTCGGCCTCGAGCCGACGGTACTCCTGCGTCGCGGTCGACCCAGTGCGGCGAGTACCCGCCGAGCCGCGGCCACCACCTGCTCGCCGGATTCGCGGACCTTGTTCACGTCCCCACCGGACCATCCGGCGACGTAGCCGAAGGTGTAGGACCCGGCGTCGAGTCCGTGAGCGGCGGCGAGCACATAGGCCACCGACTCCACTTCCACTTCACACCGGCCACGGCAGGTGCGGTAGGTCAGCAAGTCCTGCACATGCCCGCACTCGATGTGCCCGAGCTCTTTTCTGCACCAACCAGGGACTACGAGCGTGGCGGGCGATGCTGGCGATCCGCGAATGCGTCGCGACGGTATGGGCATCGACTACTACCCGGCCAGGCCGCGCGGGCGCGAGGCCGCCGGCACCTCGGATAACCAGCCGAGTGAGCAGCGCTCGTCGCTGGCGCCTATCCGCGTGATCAACGCAGCCACCGGTACCCAATTGACCCACTGCCGAGGACTGAACCAGCGCACGACGCACCCGAGTTGTGCTGCTTTCCAAGTCAAGAGCGCCCCGATCTGGCAGGCTGTGATCAACGACCACCGGAAGGCCACGCAACCAATGACTGAGTCACAGAGCGACTTCGACGACGAAGCAATGCCGACCGAAGAAGACTTCGAGTCTTGGGACGGCGATCCCGACGAGACCGATGAGGTCGAGGCCGTATGGGCGAAGCGACAACGCGAGTTGCTAACCAGCGTCCTCGATTACAACCTCAACACCCTCTCTGAACTGGTGGGAGCAGGGCAGATCGACCTCTCGCCCAGGTATCAACGGCGTGACCGTTGGAAGCCAGAGAGGCAGTCTCGGCTAATCGAGTCATTCCTGATGAATGTTCCCGTACCACCAATATTCCTTAACGAAGACGACTACGGAAAATATTCGGTTATAGATGGCAAGCAGCGCCTCACGGCAATACATGAGTTCATGCGAGGTCGTCTCCGGTTGGCTGGACTTAAGATTTTCAAAGAATTGAATGGATCAACGATCGACGATATGTCTCAGAATCTTCGGAATATCATCGCTACCCGTGCAAACCTTCGCGCAACGATAATTCTCAGGCAATCAGATCGTGATGTCAAATTTGAAGTATTTAGGCGATCAGGGGTATTCAGTTGACCGGACCTTCGCAGGTCAGGTCGCTCTCCATGGTCGGTCAGCTCTGGGTCGGTCCAGACTCGGTGGATGTCCGCCTGAGCCGGGCGGCTTGGGGGTGACCTTCTTCGGCTGGGAGTTAGCGACCAGGTCGTGGTAGCGGACCGGGGCGTGCGCGACGGCCAACTCGAGCACCCGGAAGAAGAGCATCCCGCGGCTGCGGGAGCGTCGTCGGTTGAAGCGGAAGACGAACTCGTCGAGGTAGCTCTGCAGGTGCGCCGGCTCGACCGATCCCTGGTGGGTGCCGAGCAGCCACCGTTTGGCCAGCGAGGCCATGCGGTGCACGCCGGGCAGCAGCCCATCGATGTCCTCACCGCGGCGCCGGGCGGCGCGTTGGCTACGAGGCTCATGGAGGTAGCCCAGCTTGTCGATGCCGCGGTACCCCGGCCAGCCATCGGTGATCACCTTCGACCCGGGCTGCACGTGTGCGCTCACGAAGGGGTGCAGGGTGGCGGCCGACGCATCGGTGAGGATCTGCATCCGACAGCGGCCGAACCCGCGCGGTTCGGTGACCTCAACTGCTATACCTACCAACACTTTCTTGCCTCTGGCGCGTCCGCCGCGCAGACCCGGCTCCTCACCACCGATGTAGGTCTCGTCGACCTCCACGGTGCCGGTCAGCCGGTCCCGGCCCGGGCGCACCAGTACCGACCTCAGCCGATGCAACATCGCCCACGCCGTCGGATACGAACCGATCTCCAGGGTGCGTTTCAGACTCAACGCGGACATCCCGTCCTTGCCGGACGCGAACAGCCAGCACGCTTCGAACCACACCGTCAGCGGTGTGCGCCGACGGTCGAACAGCGTCCCTGCCGTTACCGACATGCGCCCGCCGCAGGACGCGCACTTGGACCGGCCGTCCGCGACCAGCCAGCCTCCCGGATGGCCACACCGTGGACACACGAACCCCTCCGGCCAGCGCAGCCAGTCCAGGTAATCCAGGCAGTCCGCGTCGGTGGCGAACCATGACCGGAACTCACCCGCTGAACGCGGATAGTGCACCCCTGCTCGGGGCCGCAGCGCGCTCATGTGCAGTCATCTTAGTCCGGTCAACTGAATACCCCTGTAGGCGATTAAACACTGGTGGCGTTACTTTGAATCCCCAGGAGATCCGCAACAGCACCTGGCCCGGGCCGTTAAATGACTTGCTCTTAGATCTCTCAGAAAGTAATGAGTTTCGGTCCGCCCTTGGCATAACCAAGCCATCCAGTTCGGCGCTATACAAGGAGATGCGGGATGTCGAGCTAGTGCTACGTTTCTTCACTTTCCGAGATGACTGGGCGACATTTAGCGGCGGAATGGCCAAGCGTCTTGATAAATTCATGGCTGAAAACCAGCGTGCACCAAAGCGGCAGTTGGCTGTAATGCGGGCGTCCTTCCTGAGTACGCTCGAGGTGTGCCAGACTGCTTTCGGAGAGTATGCGTTCCGACGATTCGTTCCAGATAGAGATTTATGGCGGCGTCCGATTCTCGCGGCACTCTTCGACGCGCAGATGTTTGCTGGAATGACCTATCGTGCCGAAACGTTTCAGGGGAGGCAGCATCAACTTGTCAACGCTTACCAAAGACTGTTTTCTACTGCCGACTTTCGCAGGTCTATAGATGCTGCGACAAACACTCACTCCTGCACTTTTCCGAAGGCGCATAGAGATCATGCAGGACATTTTTGCGTCGTCGACACAAGCCTGATGGCGACTAATGCACTCGCCAATCACCTAGTTGCCAACGAAGGGGTGACGGCGCTGTTAACGCTGGAAGGCCACTACGCCGATCCACCAGCAGTAGAAGATCAGCCTCTTGTGGAAGCACTTCGAGGCAGTGCGAGTGTTCTAATGGTAGCCGCATTTGAACAGTATCTAAAGGAATCAATTCCTGAGGTGATCGACGGAATTAATACGGCAACACCACCATGCGACTTCAACAAACTTCCGGACACATTAAAAACATCCGCTGTCTTCGCAGCGCTTGAAATTGCGATGAAGGGCGCGCAAGGCGATCCGCCCCGGAGTCGGAGTGACCGTCTACCTGACATTTTCGGGAAGATTGGGGCAATTCATGCTCGAAAGCTTGACTCGTCTGCATTAGCTCAAACCGGAGGGAACCCTAGCCCCGATAAAGTCAAGTCGATGTTTAAAGCAATCGGCATGCCCCACGCGATGACAAATATAAAGTCAGCTTTTGACACCGCCTGGCGAGCGCCAACTGCTAATACCTTTATCAGCGACACTCTCGAGGCCGTCGTCCGTCGTCGGCATTTGGTAGCACACACTGCCTCCGCGCTCCAGATTACGAGAGGCGATCTCGCTGACGGCCAGCGCTTCCTCCTAACCCTGGCATCGGTGCTGGACGCTGCCCTCGAACGTCACGGTGCCCGGGTCATCGCAAGGGCGCAGTAAAGATGGTCTTTGTGCAACTGGCGAGGGTAGCGAGTGCGTCGACCCAGCCCGCAGATGTTGCGAGGACTTCGTTAGCGCTCCGCTCAAGGTCAGCAACCGCGGGCAAATGTGTCTACGAGTTGCCCGTCCACCCCTGGTGCAGGACGCCCAACTGCAAGGCTAAGGGCCTCGATGAACTCGCCGAGGTGTGCCGCACGGTCCAAGCGATCCAGGTCGGGTCGGCGAGGGCAGCGGCTAGGACAACGGCGCCGCCGTCCTCCATGTTGGCGTCGGTCACGACGTGGACGGGGCGCCCGGCACGCAGCGC